>Ga0137418_10004419_pt1 | contig 12919 bp, 7 predicted proteins | sample CZODoug3_1_2_16f_FD_122242 | JGI IMG/M metagenome (GOLD analysis project Ga0137418, IMG submission 122242) | Vadose zone soil fungal communities from Angelo Coast Range Reserve, California, USA - CZODoug3_1_2_16fungal (Hybrid Assembly) | ecosystem: Environmental > Terrestrial > Soil > Vadose...
CCCTGTTCGAGCGTGAACGCCGTGGCGGCGCCGGCCAAGTGATCGATCTCGCGATCTATGAGCCCCTGTTCACACTGATCGGACCGCACGTGGTGAACTACGATCAGCTCGGCGTCGTTCAGCAGCGCACCGGCAGCAGGATCGCGTTCACGGCGCCGCGCAACACATTCCGCACTCGCGATGGGAACTGGGTTGTCATGTCGGGGTCGGCTCAATCCACGTTCGAGCGCACCTGCCGCGCTCTGGACCGCCCGGAACTGATCGACGATCCGCGTTTCGGGGACAACCGCAAGCGGCTGCAGAACGTGGAAGAACTCGAGGCCGCGCTGGCCGAGGGTTTTGCGCAGTTCGATCTCGACGAGGTCCTTCGCCGCTTCGACAAACACGAGGCGGCAATCGCGCCGGTATACAGCGTGGAACAGATCTTTTCCGACCCGCACTTCGAGGCACGTGGAAACATTGCAACGGTGACGGATGAAGAACTGGGAGGACCCGTGCGCATGCAGAATGTGGTCGGTGGGTTTTCCCGCACTCCCGGCGAGATACGCCACGCCGGTCCGCGCCTCGGGCAGCACAACCGCGAAGTGCTGATCGATGAGCTCGGCTTCAGCGCGGCCGAATTGAAGGACGCGGGGCTGCCCCTTCAATAGAAACGCGGGCTAAAGCCCGCGACTACATTGAAGACGGGGCAAATTCGGAGATTGGGGTTCAATGTAGTCGCGGGCTTTAGCCCGCGTTCGTGACTTTCTCGACGGATGTCGCATAAACTTTGGAACGCAGAAAAGGAGACAAAGATGAGAAAGAGCTCGCTGGTGAAGATAGCGGTGATTGTCCTCGGACTTGCGGTGTGTCTGGCCAATGCAGCATCCGGGCCCCAGGCGCAGCGCCCTGCAGCCCCACTCGTCCAGGTGGGCGCGACCGATCTTGGCGGCGTGGTCACCAGCGCCAACGGGCCGGAAGCAGGCGTGTGGGTCATCGCGGAGACCACCGACCTGCCGACGAAGTTCGCCAAAGTCGTCGTCACCGACGACCAGGGGCGCTATCTCATCCCTGAGCTTCCCAAGGCTTCCTACAATGTCTGGGTTCGCGGATACGGACTCGTCGATTCGCCGAAGGTGAAGTCGCAAATCGGAAAGCAACTCAATCTTACCGCCACGCTCGCGCCGAACGCCGCGGCGGCGGCGGAGTACTATCCGGGCATGTACTGGTACTCGTTGCTCCAGATTCCCGGCAAAAACGAATTTCCCGGTACCGGGCCGAATGGTAACGGCATCCGCGACGTCATGAAGACGCAGCATTACTGGATCGACACGGTGAAGAACTCGTGCCAGTCGTGCCACGCGCTCGGATCCAAGGGGATGCGTACGCTTCCGGAGGAATGGGGAACGGCTGCCGGCTCGATCGAGGCATGGACGCGCCGCGTGCAGGCCGGACAGGCGAGAGCCAACATGGCTTTAACTCTCGGCCAGTTTGGTCCGCAAAAAGCATTGTCGTTGTTTGCCGACTGGACGGATCGCATTGCCGCAGGGGAACTGCCCACAGCCAAGCCGCAGCGCCCCCAGGGTGTCGAACGCAATGTCGTGATCAGCATGTGGGAGTGGTCCATGCCCAAAGGTTATCTTCACGATGCGATCTCGACAGACAAGCGTGATCCACACGTGAATGCCAACGGCCCGGTCTACGGATCCACCGAGGAAAGCACAGACATGGTGCCGGTCCTCGACCCGAACAAAAACGCCGTGTCGCAGATACAGCACCCGTTCCGTGATCCGAAAACCCCTTCGTCGCTGGATCTGCCGCACGGTCATTCACCGTACTGGGGTGACGCGCCGATCTGGGACGGCCACACCAGCATTCACAATCCGATCATCGACGAGAAGGCGCGGGTGTGGTTTACCGCCAGGATCAGGCCGTCGGCAAACCCGGACTTCTGCAAGACCGGTTCGGATCATCCTTCCGCGAAGGTCGTACCGCTGGAGACATCCGACCGTCAGCTTTCAATGTATGACCCGAAGACAGGGAAGTGGTCGCTCATCAGCACCTGCTTCAGCACTCAACACCTGTATTTCGCAAAGGACGCCAACAACACGTTGTGGACCAGCGCGGGCTCGCCGGCAAGCGGCGTCGTTGGCTGGTTGAACACCAAAATGTACGAGCAGACCGGTGACGAAGCGAAGTCGCAGGGCTGGACGCCGCTCATCATCGACACCAACGGCAACGGCAAGCGCGATGCATACGTCGAGGCGAATCAGCCGCTCGACCCGGCCAGGGACAAGCGCGTGCTTGCGGCGTTCTACGGTGTTCAGGCGAGTCCAGTCGATGATTCGATCTGGGGCCAGGCGATGGATGTGGGCTTCTCGCGCATGGATCAACCTGGCTACATCCTGCGTCTCGTGCCGGGTCCCAACCCGTCGCAAACCGCGTTGACGGAAGTTTACCTGCCGCCGGACGAAGGATACGGTTCGCGCGGCATCGACCTCGATCTCAACGGTGTGGTCTGGACCTCGCTTTCGAGCGGACATCTCGCAAGCTTCGACCGTCGCAAATGCAAAGGGCCGCTCAACGGGCCGGCCGCCGCAACCGGAAAGCAGTGTCCGGAAGGCTGGACGCTGTATCAATACCCGGGACCGCAGTTCAAAGGTGTCACGGACCCGGGGAGCGCGGAACACGCGTATTACGTCTGGGTTGACCGCTACAACACGTTAGGGCTTGGACCGAACGTGCCGATCGCCATGACGAACGGCGGTGAAGCGTTGATGGCGCTTGTGAATGGCAAGTTCGTCAGCATCCGCATTCCATATCCCATGGGGTTCTTCAGCAAGAATGTCGATGGACGCATTGACAATCCGAACGCCGGATGGAAAGGAAAAGGACTGTGGACAACGCTGGGAACACGCACCGTTTTCCACAACGAAGGCGGCACGAGTTCGCGGCCGAAAGTCTACAAGGTCCAGGTGCGTCCCGACCCGCTCGCGCGGTGAAATTCGGGGACAGACGTATAAATCACCTAATTAAGGTTCAAACTCCTTGGTGTAATTAGGTGATTTATACGTCTGTCCCCGAATTTCATGTCAGGTGGTTGCTGCTCCACGCTGGGACGTGAGAGCGTTCATCAGCCTGGCGCCGTCGGGACTGCCCAGGCCCGTGCAGGCATCCCACCCGTTGGTTGCCCTGTACCCGCCGATGTGACCGCTGGCGTCATTGTTACCACTGACGATGTCGTGGAAGGATCCTCCGCTTATGACCGGGTTACTGTACAGAAGTGGGTTGATGAATCCCACGGACTTCTTAAGCTGCTGATTGAGCAGTGCGATCAAACCTGCCCACAGCGGAGCCACGGCACTGGTTCCTCCGATCACGAACTGCTGTCCGTCTACACGGATGATATAGCCGGTGGCGGGATCCGCATCGCCCGCGATGTCCGGCACGCCTCGTCCGCGCGGATGGCCTGGATTGACTGAGGGTGGAACGTTGGCATGGCTTTGATAAGTCGGCAGGGGGAAGAACGCGCTGACGCCGCCGCCGGTCGCCCCGCCGGTCACGCCTTCATTCCAGACAACCTCCTTGGTGATCGTTGTGCCCGAACCTTCGAGGCGTGTGCCGCCGCAACCCAGAGCGTGAGGGCTGGACGCCGGGAAGTCGACGTGAGCATGACCGTCGCTAACTCTGTCTGATGAACCGTCGTCGCCAGAAGCGCAGCAGACCGTCACGCCCAGGAGAGCGGCTTCCTGAAATGCCTGATCGAAGGCAGTCAACGATTGCGACGTCCAGCTGGACTCCGGACCTCCCCAGCTGATCGAGACCACGCTCGGCTTGTGCACATTGTCGTGGACCGCAGCCTTGATGGCATCGAGAAAGCCTTTGTCCGTGTTGGGCGCGAAGTAGACCACGATTTTCGCTTTCGGCGCGATGGCCCCGGCGACTTCGATATCGAGCATCACTTCGCCGTCGGCGCTGTTGGGATTGCCAGTAGGATGGTTGTGGCCGTTATCCACTGAAATAGCGGTGACGCTGGGGTTCCCAACCCCGAGCTGCGTGAAGTAGGCGGTGAGATCGGTCGCGCGATAACCGCCGCCCAGCTCGATGATCGCGATGCACTGGCCGCTGCCGTTCAAACCCTGCGGGAAATCATAGAGCCTGCCGATTTGAAGCGGTGTGAAACCGCCGCTTGCGTGCGGTGCAGCCTCGGGAGAGAGCGCTGCAGCGGCGAACCCCGGCGCGTTCCGCAGCCGGAAGTGCGGCTTCACCTGCGGGCGGTTATCGAGGCCGAACACGCCCTGGATGACGTTTTCCAATTCGGCGGGTATCTTTACATCTCCAACGCGCCCGCGGTAGCTGCCACCTGCGTATTCATAATTGGCCAGGTAGACTCCAAACGCTTCACTGATCGCGGCTACCGTTCCGGACAACGCCACGCGCCGTTCGGCGGAATTAGCTTCCACGACTGTGAGGTCATGCTCGTGGGCGAATTCCTTGGCCTTCTCTATATCGTTCGGATCGGCGCCATGAGCAGCATCGAATTCTTCGCGGCTCATGTATTTACGCGCCTGCAGCGGAGTGGCTCCCAATTCTTCTATGGAAGGCAAACCGGTGGCGGCGGAACGCGGCCGCACCAATACCGTCACTTCGATGCGTTCCTCCGGATGCGGCGCACCCACGGCCCGGGCGCCAGGCAAAGCAGCGCGTTCGCTGCCAGGAATGGAAACACGCTTCTTACTCGACATAACTTACTCCTTCTCCCGTGACACCTCGGCACGATGGTCCCACGGTAGTAACTGATTGTTATTTGAATCTGATGCGACAGATCTGGCAGGTACACTCCAAACCCATCTGGTTCGCTGTCGGGCCGTACTGGCGTACTGTTGCGGTCTTCCTGTTTGTTTGACGAATCCTAGGGCGTGCGGGTTACAGCTATATTCGGAAAATCTCCCGCGGCGGAGGGACAAATTTTTATGAAAACTTTATATCAGCAAGCCGGCACCTGCTCACCGGAAGGTATCCGCAAAGTTGCGTGATCCGTCCGCAGCGAAGAAGCTTATCGAATTGGAGAACCGCAACGCCGCCGGACTGGAGGAAGCATCTTCGGTACTCGGAAGATTGATCCCCTGGATCATATAAAGCCGGCCGCGGTTGAAGAACATGTTCACCATCAGGCGGCTCCGGTCCGGGCAATCGACTCCCGTGGTGTTCTTGAACCAGGAGCGGATCGTCTCGGCCGTCTGGCCAAGCGCGTCGGGAACGCGTCCGCTCCGGCAATTGATGGTGATGAAGCGGCCGTAGATGGCCGCGCGGCCCGGCTCAACGCGAGACGTGGAAATGGAGGTAACGTCGCCAAGCTGTGTAATCAGGGATTCGGCCTCGCCAAGCAGGGTCGCACCTTCCTCTTTGCGATCGAGAAGTTCGACCACACTCGCAACATAGAGCGCGTGATCTTCCTTGAGCGAAAAGATGTGTACGGTCGCCGAAGGAGCGAGCGTCGTCTTGTAATTGCCCGTGGAGGTTGCCGGATCGGCCGGAAATTCCACGACGAATCCGAGTTGGGGTTGAGGATATTCCTTCCAGGCCGCGAACGCCGGAATGGACAGGATCAACACCGCGGCCATCATCAAACCAATTGGACGCAAGCCGCACCTCCTTGAGTTATGTCCGGTTGGAAACTCATGGTATAAGAGTGTCACCTAAAGCGCGAAATATAATCGAAGACCATTGCCGCAAGGCTTTCGTGTGGGGGAGCGTCATGAACTGGAAAATCGCCGGGTATGCAGCCATTGCCGTCGCCTTTGTCGCCCTTCAGGCACAGGCTCATCATTCCTTCTCGATGTTCGACCATGAGAAATTGATCACCGTCTCCGGAAACCTGAAGGAATTTGAATGGACCAATCCGCATTGCTGGCTGCATGTTTCCGTCGTGGATGCGGCTACCGGCAGGACCGTTGACTGGGCATTCGAGATGGGATCGGTCGGTCAGGTCGCTGCTCAGGGCTGGAAAGCCGAGACGGTGAAACCGGGTGACAAAATCACCGTCGAGGGTCATCCGATGAAGGACGGCTCCCGCGGCGGCCAATACCAGTCGGCAAAACTCGGCGACGGCCGAACCTTCCAGCAGGCTGCCAACCCGAATCCAAACGCCGGCCGATAATAAGAAAGGACGATCTTCGACCCGGGGTTTTCATGATTATCGACCCACCCCGTTCGCGGGTTGGGTAGTTTCTACTCGGTTTTGCTTCATAGCAATCTTGTTCTCTTCAAATCCTTCGCCATACGCTCCCTGAATTGGCCCGTAATGAAACGAGCGTTAGATTCTGAATCAGCATGCAAACGGTTTTCGACGCCCGGTTTTGTCCCGGAAATCCAACAGAATTGTTTGAACCGGGTCGCGCAAGAGGGAAGACTGTCTTCGATGAAACGAACGTCGACAAAGAAGCAGCGGTGGACTGATGAAAAAGGAGTTACGAACGCCAACCTTCGCATCCATTACTTCAAGAAACAAAGTAATTACCTCCAGCAACTTGTTTGATGCCTGCCGACAAGACATCTGGTTTTATTAGCTTTAACCTTAGAAAGGTTTAGGACTCTCGCGTGCCATAACGGCAATTAGGAGGGCATCGAATCAAGCGTTGAGCCGCTGCGACCAAAAGGAAGGCCCCGGTAGCCATCTGCAGGGCAGGAAGATGAACATTAGGTTCAGGATCTTGGGGTCTTCTCGTCTCTCAATATCAAAGAATTTAAACTTTTGTCGGCCTGATGGCCGTGCCTGTGTCCGGCAGCACTACGAACGATTCTTGTACATGCTCATGAGTCGAAACTGGTCACGGCTTCCTCGATGTGCTCCAAGTAAAGTTTCTCTTTCACAAGATAATGTCTCCTTCTCATCATTGCCGATGCTAACCCCCAAACGTGGCTGGACAAAGTGATGCGGAGGATGTTTTGTAAAGTGCGGTTGCCGAGGACAGTAACAGGACAGCTCTTCCTGCACAGTATGCCCGGGCGATACGAGCCGCTAGATCACACATGGGAACACGTAAAAGCCCAGCGCATCGCCGCCATCGTCTGCCTTGCAGGGAACGATGAGATCTCGGTCAAGTCACACGCGTACTACCGAGCGCTTCAGGACGGCACTGTGCCGTGCCCGATCACCCGGTTTGTGATTCCAGATCACGGCGTGCCGGAGGATCGGGATATCTTTTTATCGCTGGCCCGTGACGTCGCGCACCGCCTCCGCGGGGCTGAGATCATTCTGATCCACGGCGGAGCTGGAGCAGGTCGCTCGGGCACACTCGCCCAATGCGTACTCTTAGCGTTGGGGCAGACACTCAATGCAGCGTATAACGCGGTCACCGACGCTGGATCTTGGGCCGAGACGCCTCAACAGCGAGGACTGATCCGTTGGTGCGCAGCCGAGATAGTGAATGCGCCGTGAGGTCGGGAACAAGCGGATGAACCTGGCCGAGCTTATTCAGCGATTCCTCTGTCCCTGGTACAGGCCGCGCGCCAAAATGTGAATACCTGGGCCCGTCGGCATTTGCTGAACCGCTGCGACGATGGCCCAGCTTCTTGAGCTCGATCAGCGGCTACGGGAGGATGAGATAACTTCTAAAGCTGAATGGACTCAGCTGGATCGAATCACTGTGGGAGATCCAATGGATGGAACTCCTGGCTCGGCCACACATATGGAAAATGCCCTGGGTAGTTACACTCCTGCCGCCATTCAGGGCGCACGGGGGAGTTCGACTCGTCGATAAAGACCCACAAGTCGGCTTCTGTTACGTAACGCGTTGAATGATGCTCGGCCAGAAGTTCGCGTTGAGTCGCGTTTCGTTATATCGTGTGGAAAGCGTCCTTCAGGAGAATACCCATGACGTTGCTTTCCACTGTCGCCGCACTATTCCTTCTGTTTCAAGCGTCCGCGACAGGAACCATCAATGGTTCCGTTAATGGCCCGGGAACGCCGATTAATTTGACGGCGGGTTCCACTGTACAAGATGTGACCATTCGTCCGACGCCGACGGGAACGGTGAGCGGCCGAATTTCGGACGAACTGGGACAACCGGCCGTCGATGTTCCCGTTCAACTGGTGCGTGTCGCGTTCAGCCCGCAGGGCAAAACGTTTCAGGCATTCGGCTCCACGAACGTCAACGACCGTGGCGAGTACCGGCTCTATGGAATCTCGCCGGGCAGTTACTATCTGCTCGCCGGCAATTCTCCGGGTCCTCTCGGACGGCCAGGGCGGCCGAGTGGGCTTTCGACAGCCATCTATGCGTTGAGCTTTTATCCCGGCGTGACGGACGTCAGCCAGGCGGCGCGGATCGAAGTGAAGAGTGGATCCGAAGTCGTCGTCGACATGAGAGTGCAGCGGGAGAATACCTATCGCGTTCGCGGACACGTTATCGATTCGAGAACAGGCCAAGCTCCGCCCAGAGCGGACATATCTCTGAACTATCGCAATCTCACGGGAGGCGGAGGCGGCTTCAGCTCCGCACAGAGCTACAATCCAGCGACCGGAACCTTTGAATTGCGGGACGTCATTCCCGGACAATATATTGTCCAGGCTCAGATTCAGGAGGCGAACCCGCCGGGGCCCTCCACCGCTGCAGTAGACTTCGCCGCCCGGCAGGCGGCAATTGCCGCACGTCCTTCGGCGCAGGTTCCCGTTTATGTTCAAAACTCTGACGTTGACGGTGTGGTCCTGACTCTGACCGTGGCTTCATCTATACCTGGCCGCGTGAGCCTCCAGGGAGCGGCACTCTCGACTTTGGCAAATCTCGATCGCATTCGCGTTGAGATTCGACCTACAGTTGATGGAATCGCGAACCCTCCTGGTCTCACTCCTGTCGCTGCAGACGGAACATTTCGCATTGATAACCTTAGAGAAGGCAGTTATCAAATCAGGATGGTTAACCTCCCTCAGGGCTTCTACGTGAAGAGCGCCTTCCTCGGAGGCACGGATATCCTGACTGACGTTTTCAAATTTTCCGGATCGACGCCAGGAACACTGGACGTCGTGATGAGCTCCGGCACAGGCCAGGTCAATGGCGGTGTGATCGATGGCAGAAATCGGCCCGTTCCCAACATTCTGGCCGTTCTCGTGCCGATGCAACGAAATCGGGCCGACCTTTACCGGATAGCGAAAACCGATCAAAACGGCCGGTTCGCGATGATGGGAATCACCCCAGGGGATTACAAGCTGTTCAGTTGGGACGGCCTCGAGCCCTTTCGATACATGGATCCGGACTTCATCTCGAAATTTGAATCCGATGGGACACCGGTACATGTCGACGAGTCCTCGACTCAATCGATTCAGGTGAAAATGATTCCAGCTGTGTAAGGGCTCCCGGTAGGACGGAAAGGCATTCCCATAACCTTCCACGAAGTCGCCAGGCGTTGCGCCACTACACACCAGTGGACGTACTACGTCGTCCTCAAAGAAGTGAAAATCCGCTAGCTCCCCACGAGTCGGCTTACCATTTACAGTAACGCCCACCCCGTTGAGTTGCGCTGGCATTTTGGCCTTCGGCGAACTCGGAGGCCCTACCATCCAAAATACCCAGCCAGCAGCATCGCCTGGCACCAGATTCCGCCAGAATGTAAGGAATGGTCGCACCTTCCGAAAAAGACAATTTGCCTGTTGACCGGCAGTCCGGGGTTTTATATACAACCCAATAACAAACTAATCATGTGAGTACCAAGGGTCCCATTTCTTTTTGGAGGAGGAAGTCATGGGGAAGTCTATGAGAGTTTCGGCCGCTGTCGGTGTCCTTTTGTTGTTTCTGTGTTTAACCTCGCTGACGTCAGAATGCCTGGCACAGAGTGCGTTCACAGGCATGGTCAGGGATCAAAGCGGCGCAGTTCTGCCGGGGGTATCCGTTGAAGCCAGCAGTCCGGTGTTGATCGAAAAAGCTCGTTTGGTCATCAGCGATGAACGGGGCGGTTACAAGATCATTGATCTACGCCCGGGTGTTTACGCACTGACATTCAGTTTGCCAGGGTTCAAGACAATCAAGCGTGAAGTCGAGCTGGCGTCGAACTTTACGGCGACCATCAATGTTGAGATGACAGTCGGCGCCATTGAAGAAACGGTAACCGTCGCAGCCGAGTCTCCTGTCGTGGATTTGGAGACGAACTTCAAGGCGCAGGTACTGCCGCGAGACGTGCTCGATCTGGTGCCCTCGGCACACACTATCCAATCCGTGGGACAGCTCGTCCTTGGTGTTCAGTTGACATTGCCCGACGTGGGCGGATCGCAGGCGATGCAACAAACCTATTTTACGGTGCATGGCGCCGGCACCGCGCAAACTTCGGTTCTGATGGATGGGATGATCATCAACGGGCTTCAAGGAGACGGCGGAATCCAGAGCTACCTGAACGATGCCGGCAACGAGCAAATGGTTTACCAGACCGGCGGTGGTACCGCCGATTCGCCGACCGGCGGCCTGAAGTTGAACATGATTCCCAAAGAAGGCGGCAACAGTTTACACGGGTCGTTCTTCGGTGGTTTTGAGAGCAGTAAGCTCCAGAGCGACAACCTGTCGCCTTTCCTCACTTCGCATGGTGTGAGAGTCGTCGATAAGATCGGCACCTACCGCGATATCGATGTGACACTAGGCGGTCCAATCAAGAAAGACAAACTCTGGTTCTTCGGTTCGGGCCGTTTGTTCACAGTCAACAAACCCATTGCCAATGCATTCTGGATCCCGGAGGGAAGAACCTACGCGGAGTGCGTCAGTGGCGCGATTGCCTGCAGGCAGGCCGTGGACGACCAGACGATCAATAGCGTGCTGTTTCGTGTGACCTGGCAAGTCAGCCCGCGAAATAAGTTCTCCGCATACATGGATCGGCTATTCAAGTCACGCGACCGCGATGTAATGCCAGGCGACGATCCGGCGACTTCCGGCTTTCGGTGGAACTCGCCGATCTACGTGACGAACACGATCAAGTGGACCTCAACTGTCACGAGCCGGCTGCTGATTGAAGCCGGCTATTCGAGCAATCTCGAGCGGTACAACAACCTGTACGAGCCTGGAGTCAAGAAACCCTACGGAAGTCCGGAATGGTTTGCCGGCGCCAGGCGTGCCGATACGGTGCTTGGCACCTCGAGAAGTGCACCGCTTTATGAGCGAGGAGTGTACCCCGATCGATACAACATGCAGGGGTCCGCGTCCTACGTCACAGGCGGCCACAACCTCAAGTTCGGGTTTCAGGATTCCTGGGGACAGTTCAGACGAACCGCCTACGCGAATGCGGACCTCTATCAGAACTATTTGAATGCTGCGCCATCCACAGTGACACTGCTGGCCACTCCGGCACGCTGGCAGGAAAACCTCAATGCGAATTTGGGGATCTACGCTCAGGACGCGTGGACGATCAAACGGATGACGGTCACGTATGGCCTGCGATGGGAATATGTCAGCGAGAAGATCGTAGGGCAACCCCCACAGTCCGGACGTTTCGCGAATATTCCGGGATTCGGAGATATCAAGCTGCCCGCCTGGAAGACATTCTCGCCGCGCACGGCCGTGGTCTACGATTTGTTCGGCAATGGGAAAACCGCCGTCCGGTTCGGCTTCAACCGCTTCGAGGCGGCCGCGACGACCGCGCTCGCAGAGCTCTACGATCCGGCAAACGTTGCCAATGTCACGGCCAACGCGGTATGGACAGACCTTAACAGAGATGATATTGCCCAGGGTTCGCCGGGCTGCGTTTATCAAACGCCGGGCTGCGAAATCAATTTCGCCAACGTGCCGAAAAATTTCGGCACGATCTCGCTTTCCACTTTCGACCCCAAGCTCCAACGTCCGTATTCGCTTAGTTACAACCTGGGCGTGACTCACGAATTGTTTCCTGGAGTTGCAGTCACGGCCGAATGGTTCCGGAGCTATGCCAAACATATCCTCGAGCGAAACAACATATTACGGCCGGGCACGATGACGGGATCGTCCACAGTGTCTAACTCGAACTACAGACCGGTGACGGTCTTCAGCCCGATCGACGGCACTGCGATCACGATGTACGATCCGATTTCTTCAGCCGTTCAACAGGCGGTGGCTAACGTCGATACCAATGACTCGAATTTGAAAAACACATACACCGGATTCGAATTCAATTTCAACGCGAAGCTGCCGCGCGGCGGAAGACTGTTCGGTGGTTCATCCACGGACCGATCGGTCGCCAATGTGTGTAGTTCCGCAACGACAAACCCGAATTTCTCGTTGTATTGTGATCAGTCGGGGAGCGGTATTCCCTGGCGCACTCAAATGAAGCTGGTTGGAACGTATCCGCTGCCGTGGTGGGGAATTCAGTTCAGCGGTTCCCTTCAGGCCCTGCCTGGTTATGTTCTGTTCAATAACAATTTGCCGACGCTGCAACAAGGAAGTGTCGCTTCGCCGAATGCCAGTCTCAATTTGCCAAACGGTGCAGGCACTGTCTTCACCGTCACGCCAACCACGCAGTACACCGTATGTCCGGGTAACTCCGCAGCGGCCGGCTGCGTCGTTGGAGGGTTAGTGATTCCCGGTATGAAGCAGGCGTCGCTGAATGTGCCCTTGATTGCTCCAGGAACGGAACTCACGCCGCGCATCAACCAGGTCGATTTCAGTGTGGGCAAGAGATTCACATTCGAGCGGTTCCGGTTCGAGCCCAAGATTGACCTGTTCAACGCGTTCAACTCGAGCGATTACTACACCGTTCGAACAATGGTTTATAGCACCGCCACGGGCGCGACCTATAAACAGCCCGGCAGCATCCTGCAAGGACGGATTGTTCGGCTGGCCGCAGTCGTGAATTGGTAGTATTCAGCCGCGGAGCGGCGACAGAGTGTAGCCCCGGGCGCAAGCCCGGGGTAAAAGAAAACCCCGGGCTTAGAAGCTGTGAATGAATCACAGTCAGGCGTGTTCCCCTCCCTGCAAAGGAGGGGAACACGCCT
>Ga0137418_10004421_pt1 | contig 12918 bp, 13 predicted proteins | sample CZODoug3_1_2_16f_FD_122242 | JGI IMG/M metagenome (GOLD analysis project Ga0137418, IMG submission 122242) | Vadose zone soil fungal communities from Angelo Coast Range Reserve, California, USA - CZODoug3_1_2_16fungal (Hybrid Assembly) | ecosystem: Environmental > Terrestrial > Soil > Vadose...
TTTCAATTAAAAAGGTTCTTCAAAATTGCAGGTGGTTAGAGTTTTATCAACAGCTTATAAGGCCTTAGCATCACCGGCGCCAGGCTTATACGGCGACACTTATTTGGGCATATAAGTGATTATTAACCCAGCATATGACTTAAAAGGGAGCACCGGTCCTATTATTTCCTTAGCTTATGTACTAAACCTTAAATCATCATATGGCCTGACCCGAACCCGCATGAGGCCTTATAAGGCTCTCAGAGCCCATTACTAGGTGCCAGGTTGGTCTAGAAGGCCCTGATAAGGCCATTTAAAAGAAGGACCCTTATAAGGCCCAAACGAAATTTCTGACATGGGGCTGTCTGGCGGTCTGTGCTCTTAATTAAATGGTAATAGCCAATCTCCCATTACTATTCTGATACTCCCCTGCCAAGAAATTACATTCTAGGTCAATTATTTTAACAAAATGGTAAGACTTGATCATTTGCTCCCATTCATATATTTGTCTATTCAAAGGCTGTTGCAGTAAGTATTGTTACAACATGGTAATTCGGAGACATATACCACCAAATATGTGCACCACAGCCACTTACAATCACCGTCATGTCAGTGTCAACTTGTTCTATTCAGAGGGTATATATGTATATCTGCCACCAAATATAATTTGAGCATGATAAATGCAAGTAACAAATACCAGATGTGTGATCCCATCAAAACCAAGTGTGAGCGCATAAGTAAATAGGTGGTCAACATTTGATATGTGCAGATGTATTGGGCAGCCAAACTTCATCCTTCTTTCTCCAAAGAGTTCACTGAGGATTGGGCATGGTGTGAAAATAAAAAAGTGTCTGTAGAAAAAAATGCAGCAAAAAGCAAGCTTGCATTAATGATGATGTGGGCTTATATACATTGGTGTGTGCAGCACAACGACACTTTGACATGATAGGTGGGACAAAAATGAGCAGTCAAGAATGGCAGGTGATTCCTCACATATGCATGACCTGGCATGCACCAGCCTTGATTCAATACTGTAACCTTCCTCTCCCATGGAGGTGCTCAACCCACCACCAAATACCAACAGTGGCCTTGCATTACCACATTGAATGTAACCAACAAGGTTGTTGGTTCCATGCATTGCCAAGGGTTTGGTTCGATATCCTCAACACCATCAACACCTCCACCGGTTATAGTGGTTTCCAGCTTAAAACTGGCCACTCGCCTTGAATCATCCCTCCATTGATACCTCTGGATGAAGTTGATGATGTCGCCCGCGCACTTGACATTCTTCAGCGTCTGCATGATGATATTCAAGAAGCCAAGGACAACCTTCTCAAAGCCAAAGTTTCACAGGCAGAATTTGTGAATCGTCATTGGCGTGACGAGGTAGTGTTTGCAACAGTTGATCGTGTCATGCTATCTACATTCCGCCAGCGCAGAGACTACCTCCAGAAGGATGACAAACACATCGCCAAATTCATGCCTCGTTATGATGGCCCATACACAATCATGAACACATTCCCCAATCGCTCCGTTTACACTCTGGATTTACCCAATTCACCCAACGTCTTTCTGTCTTTCCACACCTCGCTACTCTCCCATTACAATGCAAATGACAATGATTTGTTCCCTGGTCACGTATGTACACATCCAGGCACCATTGTAACTGAGGATGGTGAAATTGAGTGGTAGATTGACAGGATTATCAATGAATGAAAACGCGGACATGGATATCAATACTTGGTTTGTTGGGTTGGTGAAGGACTGAAGGACCGGAGAACAATTTGTGATTACCTTGACGAGAAGTCGAGGATTGTGAGGCATTAGATGTGGGGTTAGAGGGCAAAGGGCGATTGTAATTTTTCTGATTTTTATATATATCTCTTACAGTTCTTACTATTGCTTTGGGAACTGTCATTTCTTTGAAGTGGGGAGGAGTCTAACCCTCTTGTTATCGTGTTACGCAACGGGCCCGATTAGGACTCCATATGTATATGTATTATGTTCGGATTCGTGGCACTTCTATTCCTTAGTCCTTACTTCCCTGTACTTCGGAATAGACTCTCTTGTCTTGTTTAGCTCACAGTTCATTTAGTGTAGGCACCCTATACCAACAGTGACCAAGCTGACCTCTTACTTCATCCTGCACTGTAAGAACAATGTATGGCAAATTTTACCATACATTGGTGGGTTGTAGATTTTATGCATGTGGCATGGGAGTACCTTTTCACCATCTTTATTATGGTGATTTTTCCCTTGCATTTTCCCCATCCTGAGGGTGATTTCCCACATATGCAGCCCTTTCATGAACCATGTCATCCTAGCCCATATAACATCAATAATACATCATAATAAACTTCAGATCCAGTAGCAAAGGTCAGTATCGGACCGGAATTTGTAAGATAGTGTCAGAAACATTGGCCGGGAAGAGGGTATGAACTTGTATGAAGAATATGGGATACAATGCGGGGTCACCAGGCTGAAAGACGGACTGGTTGGTGAGTATCATGGTGACATCAGACTGAATGACAGGGATTGAGGGCTATAATGAGGCGACGTCGGGGAAAAGGATAGCAAGGTGGGAGAGTACTGCGGGCTGGTAAGGGCCCGGGAGATGTGAGGTTGAGTGCAGGAGAGGTTGGCGAGTAGATTGAGGATCTTGGTCCACCCCAGCCCGCACGGTCATAGAACGGTGAGGTGACATACAGTGATGTACCAAAAGGAGAAATGGTGACTGAGGAACATAGGGCGAGGTCTGGGAGTAGCTTTGACCGTAACCCAAGAAAGAGAAGTTAGCTGGGTCTTCGCCAATATTGACTGCAAGGGGGTGAGAAAGCAGCCGAGTCTATTATTGCCTCCTTGTGACCCTGGCCCTGTCCCCGACGCACTCATTAAGAAAATCATAATATCCTTATCCACTCGGTTTGACCTTCCAGTGAAAGATATTCGGCAACACCTACAGGATGCCGCATTGAAACAGTATGGGAAAGTTTGGCACCTCAATGGCGGCGACATCATGAATGCAGCAGCCCTTGTCCCAGTTGGTGATGACCGCTGAGATGCCACTTTTGTCCGGGTAAGTTTTAAGATATGGTTCTAGTGACTGCTAACTAATATCTTTGTCAGTATGAAATGCTTGTTGATAAGAATGCTCGCCATGCCAGAAAATCCGTCATCCTAGAACCAAAAGTTTTTTTTGGCCAACTCCAGCATATTTTCGTTGTTGGTTTAAAGGCATCTCCAAAACTCGGGCTTCAAAAAGCATCAAATATCATTTTAGCTGCCATCCGCACATGCTCCGAGCCACGAACAAAAGCTGAGAACGGTATATTTTACTATTCTTGAGAAGGCCGCCTGGAGGTCGTGGACATGAGCTGTGTCCAATGCCTTGTAGGTCGAGTGAAAGATGGCAACGAGTGGGCAATACTGGATCGCAGCGATGCATCTGCTACCGAAGATTAATGATACATCTCTTGTAATATAGTGAAAATGTATTGATATTCCTTGGTAAGCTTGATTTGATGTGTTACTTCGGTTGTATTTTGCTCTAACATCTACTTCACAGTAGCTCCGTCAGACCCTTCAGACACATTGCCACGTACATGGATAACGACATGGCGAGTATTCCCTAGGTGCTGCAAAGACCACGTGGCCTGTCGAAGCCATCCGTGCGCGTCTCAAGGGCAAGGAGGGACGTTTGCATGGTAATCTAATGGGTAAACGTGTTGACTTTTCTGCACGTACGGTCATCACGGGAGATCCGAATTTGGAACTCGATGAAGTTGGAGTCCCGAAAAGTATCGCCATGAATCTGACATACCCTGAACAAGGTATGTTTTAACCTTTGGAATCGACGTCAGCACATACCTGACAATCCGTATACTTTGGACAGTCACCCCATATAAATAACATCGCATATTTGCAGGAACTGGTGCGGAATGGACCTGCAGCCTACCCAGAAGCACGATACGTTGTGCGCGACACTGGTGAGCGTATCGATTTGCGATATAACAAGCGGGCAGACGCGTTCCTTCAGTATGGCTGGGTGGTGGAGCGGCATTTAAAGGACGGGGAGTAAGTAGTGTCGTCACGCGAAAGCGGCGGCGTCGCTCATTGTTTTCCCTTTGATAGCTTCGTGCTTTTCAATCGACAGCCGTCGTTGCACAAAATGAGTATGATGAGCCATCGAGTTAAACTCATGCTGTATTCCAGTAAGTTTACCGTTGTATTTTTATTCGCCGGAGCTGATTGGTAACCCAAGCCTTCTGCCTCAACCTTTCCGTGACACCTCCGTATAATGCCGACTTCGACGGTGACGAGATGAATATGCAGTATGTAATCTTGTTCTATGAATTTCGTTGTCTGACATCTTTGGTTAGCATACCACAGAGCGAAGAGACCCGTGCTGAGCTGAGTCAGATCGCATGGGTACCGCGACAGGCGAGTCAGAATACCCGTTGATTTTGATATACTAACCGCGCCGTCGCAGATCATCTCCCCACAAGCTAATAAACCCGTCATGGGTATTGTCCAAGACACTCTTTGTGGTATTCGAAAGTTCACCTTGCGCGACACATTCTTGGATTGGAATCAGGTTCAAAATATTTTACTGTGGGTGCCGGAGTGGGACGGAGCAGTTCCAATCCCTGCAATAGTCAAACCAAAGCCACTATGGAGTGGTAAACAAATTCTCAGCATGGTTATTCCTCGGGGTATCAATATACATCGCTCCCCCGATCCAAAATCTTCGAATCCCGTTTTTGATGATGGCATGATGATCGAAAATGGGGAAATCATTTTCGGTATCGTGGAGAAGAAGACGGTTGGCGCTTCGCAAGGTGGTTTGGTCCACGTCGTATTCCGTGAGAAGGGACCAGACGCAACTCGTCAGCTTTTTACTGGTATACAGATGGTCGTTAACTATTGGCTGTTCCACAACGGCTTCAGTATCGGTATCGGCGACACTATCGCGGATCAGAAAACTATGGCGTACATCACTCAGCACATTGCCGAGCGCAAGCAGAATGTAGCCGACATCATTGAGGATGCCTACCATGATCGTCTGAAGGCGGCTCCTGGTATGACGCTTCGCGAGTCTTTCGAAAGCCGTGTCGAGCGAGAGCTCAATTTGGCTCGTGACACTCCCGGGCAATATGCTCAGAAGAATTTGAAGGAGGATAATAACGTGAAGCAGATGGTTGTTGCCGGATCCAAGGGATCGTTCATTAACATCTCGCAGATGTCGGTGTGTGTGGGGCAGCAGAGTGTGGAGGGTCGGCGCATACCCTTCGGCTTCCGTCATCGATCACTTCCGCACTTCACGAAGGACGATTTCAGTCCAGAGGCGAGGGTTTCCGTAGAGAACTCTTATTTGCGAGGCTTGACACCACAGGAATTCTTCTTCCACGCTATGGCTGGTCGTGAAGGTCTTATCGACACTGCCGTGAAAACTGCCGAGACCGGGTACATTCAGCGTCGGCTGGTTAAGGCATTGGAAGACGTCATGGTTTGTTATGATGGAACCGTCCGCAACTCCCTCGGCGATCTTATCCAATTTGTTTATGGCGAAGATGGTATGGACGGCGCGTTTATCGAGCGACAAAATATCGATACATTCAGCCTGAACAACAAGGAATTTGAACACAACTACCGAGTCGACGTCACAGACCCAGTTGGTGGCTTTTTACCGGGGGTACTGCAAGTAGGTTTAGATGATAGCTCTCTCGAGCTTCAAGTCAAGCTGGATGAGGAATTCACCCAGCTCGTCGAAGATCGCCGACTGCTCCGGCAGTTTATATTCCCTCGCTCAGATCCCAGTAATCCTCATTACCTTCCAGTCAACCTCCAACGCATCGTCCAAAATGCCCTCCAGATCTTTCACATCGACCGACGGAAACCGAGCGACCTCGAACCCGCCTACATCATCGATTCTGTCAAGGAACTTACCAAGCGCCTTGTAATTGTACGAGGGGATGACCCTCTCAGTACTGAGGCCCAGAACAACGCGACGTTGATGTTCCGAATGCATCTACGAGCGACGTTTGCGTCACGTCGCGTCTTGGAAAAGTTCCACCTCAATCGTGAGGCGTTCGAGTGGGTTTTGGGAGAAGTTGAAGCGAAGTTCAACCAGTCTGTGGCTAATCCCGGGGAAATGTGTGGCACGCTAGCTGCTCAATCCATCGGAGAGCCGGCTACGCAGATGACGTTGAACACCTTCCATTATGCCGGTGTTTCTAGCAAGAATGTGACCCTTGGTGTCCCTCGTTTGAAAGAAATCACCAATGTCGCGACAAACATCAAGACACCTTCCCTGTCGGTATACCTTGAGCCCGAGCTCGCTTGCGATCCTGTTCTTGCCAAGAATGTTCAACAGGAACTAGCTTACACATCTCTGCGCACGGTTACTGCGGCTGTCGAAATTTGGTACGACCCTGTCCCAACGGAAACCATCATTCCAGAGGACGAGGTGTTCGTAGAGTCCTTCTTTGCCATCCCTGACGAGGAAATTGAGAGCAAGCTGCACCTACAATCGCCATGGTTACTTCGTCTCGAACTCGATCGAGCGAAAATGATAGATCGCAAGTTAACCATGGCGTATGTCGCTGGCAGGATAGCTGAAAGCTTCAAAACCGATCTATTCGTCATCTGGAGTGAAGACAATTCGGAGAAGCTTATCATTCGTTGTCGTGTACTGGGCGGGGGCGATAAGGATGATGAAGATGGCATGGGCGCAATCGAGGAGGATATCTTCCTGAGCCAATTAGAGAACACGATGCTCAGCTCTGTCAGGCTGCGTGGCGTTAAGGACATCAAGCGTGTTTTCTTGTTGGAGCACAACAAGGTGACTATTAGTGATGAGGGAAACATTGAGGCGAGGAAGGAGAAGCTTATTCAAACAGCTGTGTTGAGATCTTCAACGTTTGGGCATCGAAAAGCAGCTCACGGCACTATCACGAGAGAACTGCGGGGAGTTATCGAGTTCGATGGTTTCTATGTAAACTATCGCCATCTCGCCCTGCTATGTGACCTCATGACCCATCGTGGGATGTTGATGGCTATTACTCGCCATGGTATCAATTGCGCCGACACGGGAGCGCTCATGAGATGCTCATTCGAGGAGACGGTGGAGATTCTCATGGAAGCTGCATCTGTGGGAGAGAAAAGATGATTGCCACGGCGTTGCCGAGAACGTGATGTTTGGATAGATGGCACCAATGGGCACCAGGTCGTTCGAAGTCGCGCTTGATATGCTCAAGGACGCAATAGTTAACCACCGTCTCCCTGTGCGGAACATGTTGGCTGCGCAAGTGGATGGAGGCATGACGCCTGGTCAAGTGGCAATGACCCCATATGACAGTAATATGCCAGGATGGGACCAGCATGCCTTCAAAGCAGGTTGGATCTGAAAAAGCGCAAGATTAAAACTAATGTTTGTTCCTGAACAATTCAATAACTCACAGTCTGGCGTAGAGAACTGACCAGCAATGGCACATTTCGGTCGTTTCAATGATAGAACATCATGAAGGCCGTGAAATACCTTGATCTGGGTAAGCTGCGCAAGCTCTGTGACATATCGATCGATGCTTGCAAAAGGGAATCGGCGACTTTGGATTGCAGGTGCTAGTGAGCCGCAGTGACGCTCCATTGGGAACGCCCAATATGCCCACATCGGGCCTGCGGCCTCAATGCCATCTGCAATATGGAGGAGCGCATGTATGGTAACTGGGCAGGCAGACAGGCGGTTGGGAGCGTATTGATAGTACATTCTAGAACACTATTAGCACACATTATTGACGTCATAATAAGCTCTGCTCACTTTTCGTAGTCTTCTACCCAATTGATAAAGCCGTCGCGAACCGTTTGCACTTCTTCAGTGGTAATCTCGAATTGCAAGCAAATATGGAGGAGCTTAACAAGGTCAATGAAATGAGTATAGTATCGCTGATGGCGGAAGCGCCTTCGAAGAAGGACAGGGCCGAGGTAAAGGGTCCAGAAGGACCAGACCTCTGCAGAACATGCAGATTTGTTGGTAGCAGGGTTAGGCGGCCGAGCAGTAAATGCAGATGGTATATTTGAGCCCGCAGCGGCAGTTGCCATGCCAATTGCCTCCCATACCTTCGGCTGGAACTCGTATTCGCCAACACCTTCATTGAGGCCTTTAAATTCGCCAGTCCAATGCAGAACAAGATTCGGGATGAGATTTTCCCAAATCAGGTGCATGAAGTCATACGGAAAGGAGTGCGGAAATGAAAGGGATTTGAGGTAAGATAAGAGCGGTAATCCTTTGATTCCATATTCTTTCGAAAAGCGATCTCGTTCCGCCTTGCTGGAAGCCTCTTGTACTTTTCGTGCCTGACGTAGCATCTTTGCCTCCATGCGAAGTGGTAGCGCTGCTGGGTCATATTGTGCAATTGCTGTATCAGACTGCATAACTGTGGGGTGGAAAGAGCGGTCAAGGGGGACATAGTGCGTAGTAGCTTTTGAGCCAGGAATTCAAACTCCATGAATCTCGCACATGCGACAGGGTGAAAATCCGTTGTGACCTGTCATCCGCATCAACATGGAGATTGCGGGAATGTCGCCAAATGCGAGGATTAAATATCCCCGCAGTAAAAACAGTTCGTCGGCGAGGACATCAAAGGCTTTGACCCCATACTGAAGCCGCATAAACTCCTCGAATGCTGGCCAGAAAAAGGAGTCATAATCCTTGGGTTTTTTGGGGCCAGGAATGGTGCCTAGATCAAGCTTGTTATCTTTATGAAAGCGGGTTTCTGGTGGGAGGTTGTAATCGAACAGCACCAGTGGCCATGCGGTAGCTTTACGTCGCTTAAATGGTGCAAAGCCGTCTGTGGATAACCCAAGAGCGACATCGCATGGGTCGGAGAAGTATTCATGGGAAGCAGTTTTTCCATCAATGACTACTTTTTCCCCCAGCAACCGGCGATAAATTTGCGAGTCAAAGATATCCGTGATTCTCCCAGGTGTGTGTGTGTGCTCGAAAGCTCGATATCGTCGTTCCTTTGCTTTTGTGGTGTTGGCATACATAGCCACAAGACGTGGGATGAACGGGAGGTAATTGAATACTTTACGTGGCTTCCTTTTGCCCTTGCGATCCGTCTTGTACCGATCCTCCCCACAGTATGGGCAACAGTTGAGGTCCTTGTGCTCTCCAGCGAAACAGCAACAACTATTGATACAACAGTCATATCGCTTGGGTTTAAAACCCGAAAGAAACTGTATCCGCGACTTGCAAACATCGACTGTAGGAATGCACTCGTTGGGAAATGCAAATGAAATCTTTGCAAATGCTTGGTCGGTCAAGTGTTCATCAACCTTGAACGTATATGCCCGCAGAATTGCCATGTCATTTTCGCTTAATTTTCCAGCTGGATTATAATACATTATCAGTCCAATACAGATAAGACAGCAGCTATCAACGCACCATTGGCCACTGCATCACGCTCGAAGTCTTCTCTGAGCAGATCTGCACCGGAAAGACCATATGAGGTGTAGGCCTGGTCATCAATGTCTTCATCGCCATACAATTCATCAGCATCTTCTCCCTCTACATCCTCATCATCTCCTTCACCCTCGTCACTTGACTCCTCTGAATTAGCATCATTATGTAACGTTGACCAAACATCTTTACGAGCTTGATGTATTGCATGTTCTGCCCCCACCTCATCGACAAAAAGCTCATCAACACCCTCATAACCAACATCTATGTCTCCAGCGTCACCTTGGTTTGAAGTGACATGATACATGTCATCATTAGCAAGTGCGGGTTCGGGTACGGGTTCGGGTGAAGGAGGAAAATATCGCCGGGAGCTCCGAAGTTTTTTAGAGGGTTTCAAACGTGGTGGACTGACTGCAGGTCCAAGCACATGAAGAGCTAGTGCAGTTGTGGTAACTAGACGACGGAAAGCATGTCCTTTTCAATGGTTTTGGATTGTTCGATGATTGAGTTCCTTATTACATCCACAATCACATATAGGCATTCTATATTGATAGAAATGAGTGACGGTAATCCAAGCGATAGATCTTTGAGCCTTACCTGTCTCTGGAATATGGTATGGTTGTGCCACAACAGTTCGCAAACAAAATTGGAAATATAAAACAAACAGAGCACGCGTCATCCCAAATCTTTCTAAGTCCCTACCTCAACATCTACTTGTGTACGTTCCCTCACCTGTTACATCACACTTCATCAGCAACATGGCAAGAACATCAGCAACAAAAGCGAAACCTACCACCACCCGAAACAATCACGCAGCCAAAGATAAAAAGGCCAAGGACGCAGGTCGACTCCAACAAAAGAAGGGAATCGCAACCAATAATCCATGCCGCAGGCCACATCGCAGACCAAATGCCTCACCCACGGATGGCGAGAACGATGATCCTAACAAGAACCCCAACGCACAAAAGCACTGCTCTGACTTTGCTGGTGATGACGTGGCAGCCCAAGGTGAGCCTACACAATATGTCCATTGTTCCACCCACAAAACACAAGTCCACAGAGTCTGATAATGACAGTGGCAAGCAATCTGACAAGGCCACTGATAATGATGCTGAGGGTAGCACGGCTGAGGGACTTTTGCCATTGATGGAAAGGCCAAATGGGCACTCTAAAGCACCCCCAAAAGGCAGGAGAGGACCAATGATGAGGTCAAAGAAACCTGTCGCTGCCGCATCATCCATTGATGATGATAATAGTTTGCCACCTGCAAAGAAGTTGGCTGCCTCTCAAAAAGGAGGCTGTGCAGGGTGGGCAGCTGTTGGCAATGGGCCCATGAGCAAGGGTCCAGCCCGCTCCTCTACACCCTTTGAGGTTTCTAACAGAATTCGTGAATTAGAAAGGCAACTGCAAGAAGAGAAAGGTAAGCGTTGTTACTAAGACTAGATGGAGATTCTTACATACCATGTGCGTAGAGAAGAACCACCTCTTGCGCCGAGGCAGTGATATGCAGACTGCTAAGGCCGTGGAGATGATCCCTAGACCTAAAGGTACCGCTGGCAGTTCCGGCTTCAGTCTCATCAAGGAGATGAAGTTGGACAAGCAGAAGCCAGAGGAGAAAACCCTCTACAATGATATTTTGGTGAGTGACAGTGTGAATTCAGATTTCAGACACTTACAAGATGTAGGCTACGGTCCGTGGACTCACATACGCTGGCGGACTCGATTTTAGTGCACCATATAGATGGCAGAATACGGTCAAGCTGGGCAAGCTGCTAGTTGCTGTGAGTCTATGCCCTGCACCAAGGGACTTAGCTAATAGCAACCAGGCCCGAGAAGCTGAACCGTACCTTGCCCGGTTCCAAGACGATTGAGCTACGGGCAAGATTGTCCGCCAATTCATCAATGGCAGGCGCAAGTTCGAAACCGTTAAACAAAGGCAGGGTAATGTTACAGGGAAGCGCAAGAGGGCTAACAACGAGAAACCAAAGGCAATCAAACGTCGCAAAAGTGGGCCTAGCAAAGAGAGTGACATTGATGATAATGATGGTGCTGGCAGCGATATCAGTGGCCATAGCAATGATGGTGCCAACAATGACGGATGGGCTGGGCTCATTGATAACTTGGGGGAGTGGGCCATTGCTTTGCATGGCAGGGTACTCGTCCCTGTGTAAACTGTTCTTCATTATGTCCAAATTTTATTTTGACAGAGTTAACCCTTTAGAGCCAAACTTTCTTGTGCTGGACAACAATGACATAGAGTGAGAAGTAAAATTGTCAAAATTATCAAAATATTTGAGAAGCTGGAACATCTTAAAACCAACAGGCAACAATCAGGAGTGATTTTTTTTTCTTTTTCTGAATATTTGATCAGTTACAAGTGCTTAAAGAATTCAGGTGTAAATGATAGCTAATTGAATATCTGCACAATAAATGGCCTGTTATTTTTGAACCAAAATGTGTGATGTGTTCCAGCTTCTCAAATATTTTGATAATTTTTACAATTTTACCTCTCACTTTATCAAAAGTTTTCCAGAAAACATCAATTTTGCCAACACTATATCCAATTGCTTGATGCCAGAAGAGTGCACTTTGTTCCAAATTGGAAAGTTGGATTCACACCACTCAATTATGGGCAGCATGATTCCTCGGACTTGTAAATGAGAGTAATAATCAGAATAAAATTATTACGCTCCATATAAAATATGTAAAAATGTGTAAAAGTTTATTCTGATTTATTACTCCCATTTACAAGTCTGAGGAATATCTCCATCATGCTGCCCATAGTTGAGTGGTGTGAATCTAACTTTCCAATTTGTTTGGAACAAAGTGCACTCTTCTGGCATCAAGCAGTTGGATATAGTGTTGGCAAAATTGATGTTTTCTGGAAAACTTTTGATAAGGTGAGAGGTAAAATTGTGAAAATTATCAAAATATTTGAGAAGCTGGAACACATCACACATTTTGGTTCAAAAATGACAGGCCATTTATTGTGCAGACATTCAATTAGCTATCATTTACACCTGAATTCTACAAGCACTTGTAACTGATCAAATATTCAGAAAAAGAAAAAAAAATCACTCCTGATTGTGGCCTGTTGGTTTTAAGATGTTCCAGCTTCTCAAATATTTTGATAATTTTGACAATTTTACTTCTCACTCTATGTCAATGTTGTCCAGCACAAGAAAGTTGGGCTCTAAAGGATCAACTCTGTCAAAATAAAATTTGGACATGATGAAGAATAGTTCACATAGGGACGAGTACCCTGCCATGCAAAGCAATGGCCCACTCCCCCAAGTGAAAAAAAAAGGTGATCCTCACTGCTCCAAATGGCCTCGTTGCTTGTGTGCTTGGCATTGTCATTATCTTTGACAGTGCCAGCACAACTTTTACCACTGTTGCACATTACCAACACAACATAAGTCACTAAATAAAATATATATACTCTCTCATATTTATCAGATAGACTGGACCCAACTACAACA
>Ga0137418_10004423_pt1 | contig 12916 bp, 11 predicted proteins | sample CZODoug3_1_2_16f_FD_122242 | JGI IMG/M metagenome (GOLD analysis project Ga0137418, IMG submission 122242) | Vadose zone soil fungal communities from Angelo Coast Range Reserve, California, USA - CZODoug3_1_2_16fungal (Hybrid Assembly) | ecosystem: Environmental > Terrestrial > Soil > Vadose...
AAATGAGCTAGGTGGTAGGTTTATAAAGTGCGTATAAGGTCCAATGTATTATTATTAGCCAAAGACTTTGTATTTTCTCCAAATGAGGCAAAATAAACATAAATAGCCATTTACATGAGCATTCTGGCATATCTATCCACTTAAAGGTCTAGAAAAAAAGGGTATAAGCTTGAGGGTAGCTATATAAAGCCATAACAAAGGCCTAGAATATTTTAATTGACTGCTGCATTGATCCATACCCTGAAATAAGGCAAAATCACTGGAAACAAAAAAATGTGGGGATATCCATCTGCTTAAAAATGGTGAAAATACAGGGGACATTCTCCAGCATGTGGCATATTCTTTTCAATCAGGTTTGACAGTGTACCCAAGCAACATACCATATTAGAGATCAAATCACTGCAAAATACTACAGAATTGGCTGATTTCACACTATATAATCATACTTCTCCAACGTGTAAGATTCACAACTCATTCAAAGTCATTTGATAGTATTCAGACCTCAGACAGTAGTCAAAAAAATTATTCCATGGCTATTTTAGCCCACAAAGCAGAAAAAAAACAAAATTTACCAGCATGGGTCAAACCAACGATCTCACGTAATCAAACCCTAAACCTGCAGCATACTAAACTGTTCAACTATTTGTCTACATATATTTTGTGCTTATTGTAGAATAAGTAGTCCAAGAATATCACATGACTGTCATTGGGGCCAGCTGGGAGAGAAGTCTTGACTATGGCCGGATAACATCACCAAGTTCAGCAAGTCACCAGCCAGCTACTGAGAGTGTTTCGCATGATAACGACATGGATATGCATGGCTTCCCAGCGGTCTCCATCTCCTTTGACTAGTCTTGATCTTTCATCATCTCTGGCTGGCTCCTCACCTATCCGCCCCATTCCTCATCACAATAACAATGATAATGACCAGGGCAATCATCTTGATGCTGAAGATGATGCGACTGATGGTTCCATTGATCCTCCGAATCAACATTCTTCGTGTGACCCTATGTATGATCCTGACAGTCTGCGTCACATGTCCACTGGGACACCTCTTCGCAACAAGGCCTATGCCCAGAGAACCATTTCGGAAGACTCCGCAAGCAGGCTGAATGATCACGCGCACGAGCCGGCAAAGTGTATCTTGACTCATTTTGAGGCCCCTTTAGGGCTCACTGTGGAAAGGCCTCATATGATACCTAATGCCACAAGGGGTCAAAAGGTTAGTCGATTCATCCCTATCTGCCAATGGTCACCTAATACCCCATCCACAGTTGAGAGAGTATGAATGGATGCTGGGGTATAATGCTACAGAACTTGATATTGACTCTCATTATAACATTACTTATTGTGCGCTCTTCCTTTTTCCTCATTACATTTCAATTTCTAATCTCCTTCGCAGTGGTGGGTTCCATGCACAAGGCTTTCAATGACAGCAACTGGGCACTACTTCCTGAACAATTGGTTAGAGAGCAAATTCTATTGGCTCTCCAGCGGGCAAAGGCCAAAATGGGTGCGGTATCAGGCAATAATAGTTCGTGGCCTTTTTTATATATAAGGTGTGCGGCATTTATGCATTATCATTTCACAGTTTATGACAGCATGTAGGTTTACTTCAACTTGGATGGCATATATCTATATTGTGCTGTCAATATCAAAATGAACTGCAAGCTCCACGTTTTTAATAAAGTTACCAAACGTGGCAAGCTGCTAGATTGGAACGAGGATGTACCCAACATCACAATTCATTCGCACATCCACCCGCTACATGTCATCATGAATGCGTACCCGAAATTCAGGGCTTGGCACCCTCTCCCACTGATGCGCTAACATTAGATATAATTAATGACATCTGTACCATTTGGGAACTTTTAAAGTCGGTACCACCCATGGATGATTATCTTCAATACACTAACAAGCCCGACCCCCAGACGCTTCAGGTACCTTCAGAAACCAGTAGCCGCACAACTCGCAGCTGTAGTCGAGGGAGCCGTAGCGACGGAAGCAGTCTTGGTAAACGCAGTGAGCGTGAAGATGACGATGACAGTGCAAAAGATTCCAGTAGTCGCCAGCGTTATGAAGGCACTTCCCATATGCAGCACCCAACTGAAGACGATATACCCGAGTTGCAGGATTCTCTCTCCTCTCATGAACCTTCAGTCGACTCGTCCATCACCAATTATATTTGGGCTTGGCAAGATGGGGTGGCACATGATGTGCAAGGCGATGTGGGGGGCTTAGTTGATAGACATGAGAATGTGGATCTTGGATCGCTCAAAGTGACAGGCTATAAAGGATGGAAACCTGTGTGGGATCGACGGTGGGTGGATACAAAGACCTTCTCGAGCAACAATTGGGCATTTTATCACAATACTTGCAATCTTACAGGAGACTATCTGGTGGTACGTTTTAGCTAAGGGACACTTATTTACCCATTTACATCTTAAATTATCCCATCACTCAATCACGACTGTCACATCACATTATATTAATTACTGCTAATAGAAGACTGTAATTATAATTTTGCCATAATTTAACCCACCACCTTATCATCAGTTACTTATGCTCCAAACACCACCATCCAATAGCTTACCACAGGCCCTTTTCGATCCTGACACGGTTGTTGTTCCAAAGCAGACCTCCAGCAGAGCTTACCTTAGGGGTGGGGTGCAGATACGACATGATGCTGTCATGGATGATCTGGGCAGCTCCGCCCCAGAAGTTCCCTGTTAATATAGAATTATATATATATATATAGGTACTTGGAATGCTTCGAGTGGGAGGAGGGTAAGCAGGAGGAGGCAAGATGGGAGGCCAAATGAGAAGAGCAGGCGCAACTTGAAAAAGGAAAAGCAGGAACAGGAGCGCAAGTTGACGAAGCAAGGTAAGTTGTAGCATGCTGAGATGGATAAGAAGTATGAAAATTGAACACCATAACCTAACCCTTCATTACTGTCTCATTTCTGCTTTACTTTTTGGTTCCCTTTCTGCATTGATTGGATTGCATCCACTCATGTATATGCTTATATCTCTCGTAGTATTTAAATATAAGTATGCATGTAAGTGTGGATATGAGATAGGTAAAAAAATATACAACTGAACAGACAATGATGTGGGATAGGATCAAGTTTAGAATGCAGGAGAAAGATAATGGAAAATGGATGGTAGTTGTTATATGGTATTGCGAGGGTGGAGAGAAGCGGAAACATGGGAGATCGAGAGGTGTTATTAGTGATGAGAGAGTGGACACTCATTATTATGTGTCTTCTTTGTGCAAAAACACCTGTAACCACGATGAGATTGTATCGGATATTTGCAATGGACACGGTGGCAAGTACATTTACTAGCCGGTGTGCAACAGAATTAAGCACCACAATATCACGGCATGCAACTAAGTCAACTTACACAAAAGTTTGATCATCGCTTGCCAGATGAGGCCATCCTGGCCTGTTCTTCCTTTTCCTACAGAAAAAACATGCAAGGGCTGGCTCCTTCTCTGCAACATTGGTCGTCATCATCTGCTTGAGCTCCGAATTTGACTCGCCTAGGCATGATGGCGGAGGCAATGGTAGCTGCTGGTGTTGCTCCTCCAAATTGCATAATGAATGAGCCACAGCCACATGTCTGAGGCCCTGGTCAGCAACTGGAGTGGGCATGAGGGGTTGTTTGTATGACAAATTATCCAGAGGAACGGAATCTGGTGGAGGGGTCGACATGCGTTTCAGCGGTGAAATATTGGTCAGTTGATAATGTAAGGCTGGAGAGGCTGGCTTCACACCAAGCTGTTTTGGCAGCTCATCCATGTAGTCAATAAAATGCTGCTTCCATGGGACTTTGATGGGCAGTTCCACAAGTGAGCCATCAACATTGGCGGCTACCATATGATTGGAGTACTGAGTTGGGCAGATCAGCTAATTTTTCCATAAGATATGGAAGGAGGCTCTTACCAAGTGATGAACAAAAGTGTCTTTTGCAGCGGCAGCAATCTCACTCTGCCACTCATTGCAAGCAGGAGTAGACCAAAAAAGGGCTGACGGATGGCCTGGATAACCCCTCCCGATATTGTCAGGAGGTACATCAGACATGGACATGATGTCAAACCACTTGCAGAAACAGGGCGCAGAAGTGAAATTGATATGGGAGAAGCAACCTTTAGATCGACGCTGGCCCCAAAGCCATTGCCCAACTGGGCAAATGTGGCTGGAAGCCATCCTCAAGCTCGGAGGTGACATAGAGGCTTCACCATGTCAAATATTTTTGTTCTTATAGTTGTATAAATTCAACAGCACATATATATATATTCTGAGTAGAGGTAATAATTGTTGAGGTCCTACAGAGGCCATAAAATGCATTTGAACAACACATTTGGTGGTTTAATAATATTTATTTATTTGGGTTGAGGGGTTCACTCGATGTTTGAAATGTCTGGGAATGGCTCAAATTAATAGACCTGGTGGTACAAGGTTAGGACAACATTGGACACATGGCTCATTTCAAACATATGTGAACTGGTGATCATGCTAGTGGCATCAGAAAATTGGCACGGTGCTGGTATGACCAGGTGGACTTTATAGGCGCAGGGCAGAATTATGATGCAATTTCCAAGCTTTGCAAGACAATATAATTATAAGCTGGTATAAATTTATGCAAGTCTGCCATTGGTCTGCTCAGCAGTTGCTTACTAAGTCCAAATATTCTGACAGGTTGGTAATACTGGATATTTCGGCCCTGTTGTGATCTTCAGAAGATAAGTTAGTATAAATTTATGCAAGTTTGCCATTGGTCTGCTCATCAGTTGCTTACTAAGTCCAAATATTCTGACAGGTTGGTCATACTTGATATTTCAGCCCTGTTGTGATTTTTGCAAGATAATTCTGCCATTGGTCTGCTCGGCAGTTGCTTACTAAGTCCAATTATTCTGACAGGTTGATATCTTGGCCCCATTTTAATTTTTATAGTATAAGTTAGTATAAATTTATGCCAGTCTGCCCAGCATTTTGAACAACTGAAGCAAGTCTACCACTGATCTGCTCAGCAGTTGACTACATTCCAACAGGTTGGTAATACATGATATCTCAGTCCCATCCTGATTCAACATTCACATAGCTACAATAAAAACTATACATTGTGTTGCCTCCAGAATGTGTAAATGTATCAGTTGGGAAAGTTCCAAATCATGCACTGCTCTATGCACAGGTGGCTTCCAGGTTATCTATTGCAAGTGTTTACAGAATTATTTATACAAAGCTGTTGTGATTGCCGTGGCTAATTAGCTGGTGTTTCTTGAAATTGATTGTTGCTTGATTGATCAAATCACTAAAAATAGGAAAATATTAATTTGGATAGCGTTTATATGTAATTACTTTGGGGGGAAAAAAATTACATTTTATCTGGTATTGGCTGAGAACAATGCAAATTACTGTGTTTAGCCACAGCTATAATAGCCAGTTTTGTAGCCATGGCTAAACACAGTAATTTGCATCATTCTCAGCCAATACCAGATGAAATGTAAAAATTCGTTTTTCCCAAAGTAATTACATATGATGGTATTGCCTATGGAATCCCTGAGAAATGGGTGATATATGATTGAAATCTGTATATACCACGGTTGTGTCTTTATCAGAGGTGATACATTGCTGATTGATGTAAACTCTTTTGTCCCATTATATATGCATATAGAACATTCATTTACCATCAGAACTGACATATATATCGGAGGGAACATTTGCTACACTCAGTTCAACTTGTGCTATAGCAGTTGAACAATGATTTGGCTATAGCAGGTGATACAGGCCAAATATGAAAATTCTGATTCCAGAGTTGGAATCTCCTGAGAATTTGAGGCCAGAAGATGCATAGAACTGCACCCATATGTTACATTTCAGCAAACACATGTTTAGGGTTAAGAACACAAAAACACCAATATTTAGTGTTGCAGACAAGATATGAGAATTCTGTGACCAGATTCAGAATCCCCTGTGAAAACTGGTCTAGATACAGATTGAACCATCCAAATCGGTGAAGGTCACCTGATCTGCTCCTGGTGCCACAGGCACAATCAAGGATTTTCCTGATCAGATTAATACTCTGTGAACACTGGCTAGACACAGCTAATCTGACAATACACCAAGTGAATATTCTGTCACAGGGAGCATAACCCCCTTTTGGGTTGAACAAAAAGAAAACATTATTGTGACATTAGTTGAAATAATGATAATGTTTTGTTGGGACCAAAATCCAAACAAAAGGTGAACAATAGGCTAAATTTGTTACAAAAGGCTAGCAAAACAATCAATTATCCAGCAAAATTCTAAATTCTGATAACATTCTGCAACTCGCAAAACGTTATCATTATTTCAACTAATGTCACAATAATATTAACCTTTTGTCCAGCCCCAAAGGGGGTTATGCTCCCTGTGTGTCAGTGTTCATCTAATCCAACAGACACCCAATGAATATTCTGACACTGTCTGGCTAATCCGACAGTACACCGAGTGAATATTCAGTCAGTGTCTGGCTAATCTGACAATACACCATTGAATATTGGATTCCAATCTGCCTAATCCGATTATTCCGACTATTCAGTATTCGGTCAGTGCCCGGCTAATCCGACAGTACAACAAGTGAATATTCAATATTCGGTCAGTGTCCACCTAATCTGACAGTACACTGAGTGAATATTGTGTCAGTGTCCAGCTAATCCGACAATACACAAAGTGAATATTTAGTCAGTGTCTGCCTAATCCGACAGTACACCCAGTGAATATTCAGTCAGTGTCTGCCTAATCCAATCATTCCGACTATTCAATATTCGGTCAGTGTCTGGCTAATCTGACAGTACACTGAGTGAATATTGAGTTGGTGTCTGGCTAATCTGACAACACACCATTGAATATTGGAATCCAATCCACCTAATCTGATCATTCCGACCATTCAATATTCAGTCAGTGTCTGGCTAATCCAACAGCACACTGAGTGAATATCCAGTCAGTGGCTGGCTAATCTGACTGTACACTGAGTGAATATTCGGTCAGTGTCTGGCTAATCCGACAATACACAATTGAATATTGGATTACAATCCGCCTAATCCAATCATTCCGACTATTCAATATTTGATCAGTGTCTGGCTAATCTGACTGTACACAGAGTGAATATTAGATTCCAATTTGCCAAATCCGATCATTCCGACTATTCAATATTGGATCGGAATACAAAGGGTCAGGGTATAGATTGCTTTTAATTATATTATATGCTATTCAACTCATTGTAAATGCTTATAGATTTGTAGTCCGCCGAATCCGATAGCATCGGAAATGAATATTAAGTGTCGGATAGGCAGATATGTGTTCAATATTGTCCAGCAGACCCGTTTACATTGTATATAATGTATAATCCGGCGGAGGTCTGCTGAGACGTCTTAAATGATATAATGTCATTGTATTATCTGCATATCCAATGCATATTGGGACTGAATGGTGTGTAGAAGTTGTGGGAGGCAGCAGTGCAGGGAAAAATGGTGCATTCTCTTACGGTTTATGTCAAAGACTTATTTTGATCACTCAGATAGGATGTCCATGAGTAACAGCGGCCCAGACTCAGAGGCAGGACCGAGTACAGGGCAAGGGGTACTTGTTTGGAGATAACTGATGTGTCTTGAGCTTTGGCCCCCCTATACGTTAATGCAAACCCCATCGATTGTATCAACATTTGTTTATGCCTTTGATTGTCCATTTGTGCATGTACATATCATTCTATGGTCTTCCTCACTATGCATTGTTACAATCCCCCCCTGCCTTTCTCTTGGATACTGGTTTGCATGATTTAAAAGTTACATGAAGACTGGCTGACGACAATTGAAATTATTCCGACTTGCACTGAGCTCGTCTGGCAGGAATTGAATGCACGAAATCTGAAGTTCACTAAGTGTCATATATTAGTGTGCAAGTAAAAGATCCCTATAGGCAGGCATGAACGAAACGGAAGACCATGTGTAATTGATGTAAAACATGGAGCACGCTATAGGTTGTGAGTTCTCCATAGATTTAAACAAGATTCCAGGGTAGCGACAGGGAAGGGACACATACAGTGGCGCAGACAGCAAAACACGGTGATAGAGATAACTGGAAGATGTGGTTACGGTTGTATTTGCAAAGAAAGCAGGACACCATGAAAGCAATAGCAGAACGAAGATTGAAAACAACACTAGTGGAACACAACATGTAGATGTGGCAACGATGAGACTAACGGGTGGCACGCTTTCGACCCTTGGCAGCGCTCTTGACCGGCTTCACTTTGTCGGACCTGTTGCGCCTGCGCAATCCGCGCCTCGATTCCGTGGGATATTCGCACTTGAGATGACGACGGGCACATTGGCTGGAAAGAAATTAACGCAACAAGGTCAGTCCCGAGATATACACGTGGATGTAGAAGTATGGGTGGCCACCGCCTCGCTGCTCAGGCGTGGCCGGGCATACACGGACTATATTTGATCAAGGCCTCTGAAGGATAGAAGGCACACTTACTTGCATGATTGATCTGTGCTACCTGGAAGGGGTGGACCACAAGCAATTTTTCTTCCACGACAGAAGAGGCAGGCGAGATAGAGTTTTTTGTCCCCATCGGTGGCAACTTTCTGGTTCTGCGGCTGAGGACTAAGACGGCTACCTGCGCTCGAGGCGCGAGAGGTAGGCGATCTCTTGTTGCGCTGCTCAGCCTTGGGTGATCGCAAGTAGCTATGGCTATGCTCATTGTCGCTATCGATCAATGAGACTGGCGAGGAGACAAGCCCCACTGGCACCGGATGAAGGTCGTGAGCGGGATATACGGTCATTTGGCCGCTCATTTGCGAGTCCCGATGTGGTTCATTGCGCGACTGCTCAGTCACCTGCGGGACCGACGCAGCGACAGCAGCAATGACAGGAGATGACGACGCAGGGTCATTCAATAGAGAATCCTGGAACGGTAAGCGACTCATCATCCTAGTCGACGGATTACGCGTTGGAATTTTGACAGGAAGTTCGCGACGGCGTAACTCTTCCGTATAACTGCCCAACCGAGCCTGAGAGGGAACGATCATGTGGGGCTGCATAAGCTCCTCCTCGACCTTGTAAACCGGGGCAGGTGGCGCATATGTTGCTGGTTGGTGATATAACTGTATATAAGCGCCAAGTCAGTATTCCATTATCAGCAAAATTTTATCATATTTACATTGGCTGTGGGCGCGGCACCATGGTACACTGTTGCCCGAGCTATTGTATGATTGATGGGCTGGTGGTTCACCTGAGTAGGAACGGGGATTGGCGAGGCGATGTATTGCGACATCGATGCGCCATCGTCATCGCTCACGGGAGAAACATCAGGCGAGTAGCCAGCAGGGTTATAATCAAAGCCACTCGGCTGCTCGGAATGCGCTGTGTGGGTCTGTCCATCATTATAAGACCAGCCCTCTTTGTCCGAGTCGGAAAGCTCAGGGATATAGCCGAATTTGCGCAGAAACTCGGCATGCTCCTCAGGGAAAGTCTGTAGATACAATCCAGAAGCTGGGTCATATGTCACAGGACTGACGAAAGAATCCTAGGAAAATGAAATAGTGAATAATGTCGCCACAGAATTTTGGAGAGCGAGACATACATCAGGCTCGGGGAATTGGCTCGGGAGGTCAGAATAATCGTAATCGTAGAAATCCTGGGAATGGGAATGAAATTGCACAGAACCTACGAGAGGCGAAGGAACTGGTGGCGCTTGGGGGGTATCTGGGACATAAGCAGGGTTATAATCGGGATCGATAGGATATAAGTTCATGCTGGAGGACGGGAGCGGGAAGAAGGGAAAAAGAATAGGGAGGGGGGATAAGTGAGGCCTGAGCACGAGGCTTCGGGACGGGCAGACACGGACACGGGAACGGACTAAGCCATTTTTGGGTCGGCAACGGTCCTCGTGCCAGATTTGCCGATTTTGTCGCGATGGGGTCCCGTACTAGTTTACAATTTGATATTGTATGGATAATGAATATGGAAGATTGCCAGTGTATCGGCTTCATTTTCATGCTAGTCATGAGCACGGAGCCGGCTACCCCTAGCCTGCCGGGGTAAGCCGGCGACGGCGTCCAGCCGAACGGCAAGCGCTCGCGATCCGCTGGCACAGTTTTCCTTCTGACCTTCATCTTCAACTCGTTCGGAACATTCATTTATCTCAGCTTCCTCACTCTCAACACTCTTTATTCCCACCCTCCACTCCCAATATTAGACTCCTACAGTCATCACTAGTATTTCACAATCTCCTCCCCTGTCTAGTAATTATTATAGCATTTGTTACATATTTCAAACCCGTGCATAATAACACAAGTTGTCTACGAGCTAATCGTCGAGCAAAGTGTTCCCGCCCACCCAGCGGCTCATCTTTGCTCCACGTTCCAAATCGAGCTAAGCTCGATTTCCCACCCAACCCTACAGCTCGCATTCAACTTCGCGTGCAGCATTAGATGAGGCTGGACCTTCATATTGGTGCCTCGGAGTCACTTGTCCCTCGATTAAGCATGCCGTGTACGGTTGCCGAGCAGTATCAGCTTCGTTTTGGACAGTGAACAATTTGTTTTTGATGCCGAAGCTAGTGTCGATCGTAAGGTACCGAGCGGAGTTTGAATTTCAAATAAGTATAACTCTTCTTCCTGCCTTTGTGCTCATTGGCGTGCTATCTTCACGCACCCTTACAGTGCTTTGCAAATGAAACTGCAGTAGCAGGTTTTGTGTTCCGCCCTTCCGCTGGCAATAAATAGCACCCGAATGAGTCCGGCGTCACTTTGGCACAGCCACGTTGACGCGAACTCTTTTGGCCTTTTATGGCCGCTCACGCAGAATCATTTTAACTCATTGAATACTTGTCCGATTGTCATGATTGTGTAGTCAAATTTCATCCATTTACAAGTGCCCAGGTCATCCTAATATTATCTAAGCAATACAATTGTGCCTTATTATTCTACTCCTCTGGTATGCTCCCAAGGACCATAGCAATTCTTTCACAATGGGAAGGCTCTCTGGTGGTCTGCTGTAGCTTTCATAAATTTGATATAGTATGTATTCAGTTCATGGAAGGTGATTTTATGGCGACTCAAATCATTTTGAAGTGCAATTAAAAAATTACTTCTGTCCTATAATTCACATGGTGATAAAGAGCTGTGAAATCCTTAACTATGACATAAGGTTCTGCTTTGTAGTAACCCTCCTGTTCACAAATAAAATACGACTAGCAGATAATAATATACTATAGAATTTAATTGCACTTCAAAATGATTTAAGTCGCCATAAAATCACCTTCCATGAACTGAATACATACTATATCAAATTTATGAAAGCTACAGCAGACCACCAGAGAGCCTTCCCATTGTGAAAGAATTGCTATGGTCCTTGGGAGCATACCAGAGGAGTAGAATAATAAGGCACAATTGTATTGCTTAGATAATATTAGGATGACCTGGGCACTTGAAAATGGATGAAATTTGACTACACAATCATGACATTCGGACAAGTATTCAATGATTCTGCGTGAGAGGCCATAAAAGGCCAAAAGAGTTCGCATCAACGTGGCTGTGCCAACGTGACGCCGGACTCATTCGGGTGCTATTTATTGCCAGCAGAAGGGTGGAACACAAAACCTGCTACTGCAGTTTCATTTGCAAAGCACTGTACTATATGTACATATGGCATAGAATATGTGCTGTATTTAATCCTGAAATATACCCACTCACCATCAAGGCATTTGTCACAAATATTCTATTTCAGGAAACACCCCAATGAAGTAATTACAAAATTGTGTTCTAAAGCCATTTAGTTGCCATCGGCTGATCTTGTTCCTTACTAAAAAAGTTGCTAGTCTCCATTCATGGCTGCATTGTTGTCGGCCACATCACAGTGGCTCGAACCCTCAGACCCTCGTTGTATGGCATATTATGTGTTGCAATGGAGAGAAAATATGCAAAGTAATATTAAGAGCACCTAACATTAATAAGATAGGCAGCATCCAAACACAGCTACATCTGACGCCATGTGACTTGTGTAACAAGCACCCATAACACTTGCACCTCTTCGGTATCGAAAACATGTATTAACGTAGATTACAGTAATTTTATAGTACTTGGGCCTTATCAAGGTCTTCCATAATACCCTCGGGCAATGTGCGATGACCCCAGTATTTTTTGGAAGCCCAGGCAGCTTGTTTTCTGGTCAAACCTCAGTGATAACCATCAGCAAATCTAGCAGATCACACAGCAAATCTGATGATTATGAAAAATGAGCTCATGAAAGATCTAATCAGATGGATAGCATACCTGCGCATGTTGGCCGACAGAGTTTATTCAATGATGGTAAGTGCAAGAGAGACACATTTGTCTCCTATATTATTAGAACTATATAAGTTCTACATATAGTAATTCCGCATTAGGAAATTTCCTTTCTCAGGTTGACATTTCCTTTCTTGGGTTGTCTATTCCAACACTGCCCCTCAAACTGAGCAAGGGATGTCTGATAGTGCCCTGAGATACTTTCCAGGTGTGTTAAAACCTTCTTGTGGGAAAAAACTCTGTGAGTAAAAAAACTCCACAATCAAGGAAAGCTACTGGTTATTCTGCGGCACCCATTCCCATTTCACGTCTATGTCTTTGGTGTTTTGGTTTGGGTAATGGCTTTGTTAATATATCACCTGTCTGCTCCAGGTCGCAGCAACTTTGTACGTCAAGGATTTTGTCATTGACTAAGTCTCTGACCCAGTGGTGGCATATTTCGATGTGTTTTGTCCACGCATGGAATTGAGGACTATGAGACAAAATAACTGAACCCTCATTGTCGCTTTTAATGACTGTTGGTCCCATCTGTGGGAAACCAAGTTCGTCATATAAATTTCTAAGCCAAAAAGCTTCTCGCCT
>Ga0137418_10004424_pt1 | contig 12914 bp, 11 predicted proteins | sample CZODoug3_1_2_16f_FD_122242 | JGI IMG/M metagenome (GOLD analysis project Ga0137418, IMG submission 122242) | Vadose zone soil fungal communities from Angelo Coast Range Reserve, California, USA - CZODoug3_1_2_16fungal (Hybrid Assembly) | ecosystem: Environmental > Terrestrial > Soil > Vadose...
CCCCTTGGCGATGCGTGCCGCGCAGGCTATTGCTGCCGAGATGAAAATCATGCTCCAGGTAATCGCTGGTCTGGCGTTGCTGGTCTTCGCGCCCGCCCACGCGATCGTCGGCGGTGGGGCGCCGTCCGCCGAGGGTGTCGGCCGCTCCATCGTCACCATTGTCGGTTCGCGCGGTAATTTCTGTACCGGCGCCTTGATTGCACCGAGGCTGGTGTTGACGGCGGCGCATTGCGTGCAGCCCGGCGCGATCTACAAAATTGTCGAATATGGCGCGGACAAGCAGCCGCAGCTGCAAGACGTGAAAAACGTAGGCATTCACCCCTCGTTCAATGTGCAGGCGATGACGGCCCATCGCGCCACGGCCGACGTGGCGTTGCTGCAGCTCGAGGCGCCGGCTAAGGGGAAAGCTGCAGCGATGCTCGGCGCGCCGCAGATTCCGATTGTCGTGGGCAGCCGCTTCACCGTCGCCGGTGTCGGCTCGCGATAATTGTCCTGGCGATATGCCGCCGGTTCGGCGGGCGCCTCGATCTGCAGTACGGCCAGGCTACCGAAACGCTGCAGGGCAGCCCGTCGAACGAGCCGCGGCCGTGGGTCTGCCGCAACGTCTTTCAGGCGTACGGCACGTACGTGTTTCCATTCGGCTCGGGCCTGACAGTCGATTTCGGTAAGTGGGCAAGCTCCATCGGCTTCGAGAACAACTACAGCAAGGACCAAGCGAACTACTCGCGCTCCTACGAGTACAAAATCTCGGACGGCCTTCTGATGCGCGATGAGTGGCGAAGAGATTTCTCGAGCATTCCGTTCTTCCTGACCAGGGACTCTGGCGTGTTCAAGTCTGATCAGAACACGGCAACGGTCGCCGCGATCTGGTGGTGGGGAACCAAGCGCGGCGTCTGGTAGCCACGGAGACACCCATGCTCGACGTGCTGTTCATCGTCATCACAATCGTGTTTTTCGTCCTCGCGGCGGCGTACGTCACCGCCTGCGATCGGCTGGGGTGAGGCGCCATGACGATCGACTATGTGATTGGCCTTCTGGTGACGGTGGGACTGCTCGTGTACCTCACGTACGCGCTCCTTCGGCCGGAAAAGTTCTGAGGCGGCCGCTCTGGAGAGCGGCCCTGCGTACGAGATTTGTCATGACTCTGAATGGCTGGCTGCAGATTCTCCTGTTCTTCGCCGTCGTCCTCGCCGTGACGGCTCCGCTCGGGCGCTTCATGACGCGGGTGTTCACTCGCGAGCGCACGCGGCTGGATCCGGTCCTCCGCCCGATCGAGCGCCTGATCTACCGGCTGACCGGCGTCGACGAGTCGCGCGAGATGCGCTGGACCGAATACGCCGTCGCGATGCTGCTGTTCAGCGCGGTGTCGATGGTCGTGCTGTACGTGATGCAGCGCGTGCAGCAGTGGCTGCCGTGGAATCCCCAAGGGTTCGGAGCCGTGGCGCCCGATCTCGCGTTCAACACGGCCGCATCCTTCACCACGAACACGAACTGGCAGGCGTACAGCGGCGAGTCGACCATGAGCTATCTGACCCAGATGGCCGGCCTCGCATTCCACAACTTCGTCTCGGCGGCGGTCGGCATCTCGCTCGCGGTCGCGTTCATCCGCGGCGTCGCGCAGAAGGAGAAGGACACGCTCGGCAACTTCTGGGTCGACATGGTGCGCTGCTCGCTGTGGGTGCTCTTGCCCTTCTGCCTCGCCGGCTCGCTGGTGCTGGTATCGCAAGGCGTCGTGCAGAACCTGCGGCCGTACGACAAAGCCACCGTCATCGATCCGCAGACGGTGACGGCCCCCGATGCGACCGGCAAGCCGCAGACGCAGATCGTCAAGGAGCAGGTCATCGCCCAGGGGCCGGTGGCGTCACAAGAGATCATCAAGGAGTTCGGGACCAACGGCGGCGGGTTCTTCAACGCGAACAGCGCGCACCCGTTCGAGAACCCGACGCCGTTCACCAACTTCTTCGAGATGGTGTGCATCTTTGCGATTTCGGCCGGCTTGACCTACACGCTCGGCGACATGACCGGCTCGCGCAAGCACGGGTGGGCGGTCCTGGGCGCGATGGCCTTTCTCTTTCTCGCCGGCGTGACCACGACATACTGGGCGGAGGCACGTGGCAATCCGCTGTTGACTACCGCGGGCGCCGATCAAAGCGTCACGGCGCTCTCGACCGGCGGCAACATGGAAGGCAAGGAGTGCCGGTTCGGTATTGCGAACTCGGCGCTCTTCGCCACCGTGACCACCGACGCCAGCTGCGGCGCCATCAACGGCTGGCACGATTCATTCACCCCGCTCGGCGGGCTCGTGCCCCTGATCAACATCATGCTGGGCGAAGTGATCTTCGGCGGGGTGGGTGCCGGGATGTACGGCATCCTCGTGTTCATCATCCTGTCGGTGTTCATCGCGGGGCTGATGGTCGGGCGGACGCCGGAATACCTCGGGAAGAAGGTGCAGGCCTATGACGTGCAGATGGCGATGCTGGTCGTGCTCGTCTTCCCATTGACCATCCTCGTGTTGACCGCAATTTCCGTCGTGGCGCCAAGCTTTGGCACGTCGAGCATCCTGAACCCAGGCCCTCATGGGTTGTCCGAGATCCTGTATGCGTTCACCTCAGCCACCGGCAACAATGGCTCGGCGTTCGGCGGGCTGAATGCGAACACGAAATGGTACAACGTCGCGATCGGCATGGCGACGCTCATCGGACGGTTCTTCATGATCATTCCGATGCTCGCGATCGCCGGCAGCCTCGGCCGCAAGAAGCGCGTCACGCCGTCGGCCGGCACCTTCCCGGTGACGACGCCGCTGTTCTCGGCGCTGCTCGTCGGTGTCATTCTGATCGTGGGCGCGCTGACCTTCTTCCCGGCCCTGAGCCTCGGTCCGATCGTCGAGCACCTGCTCATGACGAAAGGCCAGGTGTTCTGATGACGACCACTGATGTAGGGCGACCCTTTCAGGGTCGCCGGGCGAAATCCAAGTCCATCTGGGATCCACAGATCATTCGCACCGCGATCGTCGACGCGATCGTCAAGCTGCATCCGCGGACGATGGCGAAGAACCCCGTCATGTTCGTCGTCGAGGTCGGGAGCGTGCTCACGACCGTGCGGCTGGCGCTCGACGCCATGGGCGGCCGCCCGGGTGTCGGCTTCGAGCTGCAAATCACGTTCTGGCTGTGGCTGACCGTCCTGTTCGCCAACTTCGCGGAAGCGATGGCCGAGGGACGAGGCAAAGCGCAGGCCGACACGCTGCGCAAGGCGCGGACCGAGACCGTTGCCAATCGCATCGGTCCCGGCGGGCGCACTGAGACCGTGCCGGCCACCGCTCTTCGCAAAGACGACGTCGTGATGGTCAAGGCGGGTGAGTTCATCCCGTCGGACGGAGAGATCATCGAGGGCGTGGCATCCGTTGATGAATCGGCCATCACCGGCGAGTCGGCTCCCGTGATTCGGGAGTCGGGCGGGGACCGGACCGCCGTAACCGGCGGCACGCGGGTGCTGTCGGACTGGATCAAGATCCGCATTACCGCCGATCCGGGCCACACGTTCATCGATCGGATGATCGCGCTCGTCGAAGGCGCCGAACGGCAGAAGACGCCGAACGAGATCGCGCTCAATATTCTGCTGGCCGGGCTGACGATCATCTTTCTGCTGGCGGTGGTGACGCTGCAGCCCTTCGCGATCTACTCGGGCGCTCCGCAATCGCTGTTCGTCCTCGTGTCGCTGCTCGTCTGCCTCATCCCGACGACGATTGGCGGCCTGCTGTCGGCGATCGGCATTGCCGGCATGGATCGCCTGGTGCAGCGCAACGTGCTGGCGATGTCCGGCCGGGCCGTCGAGGCGGCCGGCGACGTGCACACGCTGCTGCTCGACAAGACCGGCACCATCACGCTCGGTAACCGCCAAGCGACGGAATTCATTCCGCTGCCGGGCGTCGCCGAACAGGAGATCGCGGACGCCGCGCAGCTGTCGTCGCTTGCGGACGAAACCCCCGAGGGGCGCTCGATTGTCGTGCTCGCGAAGGACCGGTACGGCCTGCGCGGACGCGAGCTCGCCGCATACGGCGCGGTGTTCGTTCCGTTCACGGCGCAAACGCGCATGTCGGGCGTCGACCTGGACGGACGACAGGTTCGCAAGGGCGCGGCAGACGCGATCGAGCGCTATGTTGCAGGCAGCGGGGGCACCGCAGCGCCGGAGCTGCGGGCGATCGTCGATCGCATCGCGCGCGCGGGCGGGACGCCGCTCGTCGTGGCGGAGCGCACGCGTGCGCTGGGCGTCATCCATCTGAAAGACATCGTCAAAGGCGGCATCCGCGAGCGGTTCACGCAGCTGCGCGCCATGGGCATCAAGACGGTGATGATCACGGGCGACAACCCGCTGACCGCCGCGTCGATCGCCAACGAAGCCGGCGTCGACGATTACCTGGCCGAAGCGACGCCCGAGGACAAGATGGCGCTGATCAAGCGGGAGCAGAAGGACGGGAAGCTCGTCGCGATGACCGGGGACGGCACCAACGACGCGCCGGCGCTGGCGCAGGCCGACGTCGGTGTCGCCATGAATACCGGGACGCAGGCGGCGAAGGAGGCGGGCAACATGGTCGATCTCGATTCGAGCCCGACCAAGCTGCTGGACATCGTGGAGATCGGCAAGCAGCTGCTGATGACGCGCGGGGCGCTGACGACCTTCTCGATCGCGAACGACGTGGCGAAGTACTTCGCGATCATCCCGGCGATGTTCGCGGGCGCGTTCCCGGTGCTGATGACGCTGAACGTCATGGGCCTGAAGACGCCGCAGTCGGCGATCCTGTCGGCGGTCATCTTCAACGCGGTCATCATCGTCGCGCTGGTCCCGCTGGCGCTGCGCGGCATCAGGTATCGGGCGATGAGCGCCGAGGCGCTGCTGCGCCGGAACCTGTGGATCTACGGCGCGGGCGGCATCATCGCGCCGTTCATCGGGATCAAGATCATCGACGTTGTCATCACGATGATCGGGTTGGCTTAGATCGCTCGGCGAAGGTCTTCGCGGTGCGAACGCGGCGCGAAGACTTCAGGCCAGCTGCGAGGAATGTGGCACGACGGGTTCAGCCGAGCAAATACCATGAACATCACAAAGAATCTCATCGTTGCCATCCTGATGACGGTCGTCACGACGCTGCTGCTGGGGGTTGCCTATCCGCTCGTCGTCACGGGACTCGCGCAGGTGCTGTTTCCGGACACGTCGAACGGGCAACTGATCCAGCGCGACGGAACACTCATCGGGTCACGGATCATCGGGCAGAGCTTTTCGTCGCCGGGCTACTTTCGCGGCCGCCCATCGGCCGCAGGCACCGGCTATGACGCCGCCAATTCTGGCGGTACGAATCTCGGGCCGACGAACAGGAAGCTCGTCGATGCCGTGAAGGCGGGCGTCGAGGCCGCGCGGAAGGAGAACCCAAACGGGTGCGGGGTGCGCGGCGCGGGGTGCGACGTGCCGATCGATCTCGTGACCTCGTCGGCATCGGGGCTCGATCCCCACATCTCGCCTGCCGCGGCGGCGTTTCAAGTCCCGCGCGTCGCTCGTGAGCGCGGTGCAAGCGAGACCGATCTCCAGCGCCTCGTCGACGCGCACACTATCGGGCGGCAGTTCGGAATCCTCGGCGAGCCGGTCGTCAACGTCCTCGAGCTGAATCTCGCGCTGGACGCGCGGATGCCGGTGAAGAAGTAAACCGCATGAATGTCTGAAGCACCGCGGGCAGACGCGGAATCGCTCCTCGCACGCGTCAAGGCCGAAGGCCGCGCCAGGCTGCGTGTGTACATCGGCGCGGCGCCCGGGGTCGGCAAGACCTACCAGATGCTCGAGGACGCTCACGAGCTGAAACGACAGGGCCTCGACGTCGTGGTCGGCTTTGTGGAGCCGCACGGCCGGGCCGAGACGCAGGCGATGATCCGCGACCTGGAGCAGGTGCCGCTCCGGCACATCGAATACCGCGGCGTGACGCTTCGCGAAATGGATGCGGACGCGATTCTGGCCAGGCGTCCCCAGATCGCCGTGGTCGACGAGCTCGCTCACACCAACGCGCCAGGCTCCACGCATCAAAAGCGGTACGAGGACGTGCTCGCGCTGCTCGACGCGGGCATTCACGTCATCACCGCGGTGAACATCCAGCACATCGAGTCACTGAACGATGTCATTGCCTCGACGACCGGCGTGCGCGTGCGGGAAACCGTGCCCGACTGGGTGCTCAAACGCGCCGACGAAGTCGTGAACGTCGACGTGTCGGTCGAGACGCTGCGGACGCGGCTCCGGCAGGGAAGGATTTACGATGCGGCGAAGGTCGAGCAGGCGCTCACGAACTTCTTCCGCAAAGGGAACCTGACCGCGCTGCGCGAGCTGGCGTTGCGCCAGCTGGCCTCCGATCAGGCGGGCAAGGCCAACGAGTACCGCCAGCGCGAGGGGCTCGACCGGCCGGTCATTCCGGAAAAAGTGATGGTGGCGATGGCGTCGCGGGGGAGCGCGAAGACGCTCCTGCGCGTTGGCTCACGCATCGCGGGCCGGCTGGCAACCGACTGGTTTGCGGTGTACGTGGAGACGCCGAAAGAGGAACCGGGCCGCATCAAACCCGAGGACCACGTCGCGCTGCAGGACAACATCCGGTTCGCGCAGCAGCTCGGCGCCAGGGTCGTCAAGCTGAAAGGCTCGCGCGTCGCGGATCTGCTCGTGGACTTCGCGAAACGCGAGGGCATCACCCACGTGATCTTCGGCCAGTCGGCGCGGTCGCGATGGGACCTGCTCGTGCACGGTTCGATTGTCGATCGGTTCCTGCGCGATGTCCGGGACGCCACGGTGCAAGTCGTTCCGCTTCGCACCGGCGAAGGCGCCGGGGGCGACGGACCGGAAGCCGACGCGCGATGAAGCTTCGGACGAAGCTCCTGCTCGGGTACGCCGGCTTCGTGCTGGCGCTCGGCCTGCTTGGCGCGTGGAGCGCCCGCACGCTCAGCCAGATGAGCGCGGTCTCGAGCCGGATCATCGCCGAGAACTACGACTCGGTCGTGGCCGCTCAAGATATGAAGGAGAGTCTCGAGCGCCAGGACTCGGCCGCGCTGTTCGATCTGCTTGGACAGCACGATCGCGCCCGCCGGCAGGCCGCCGAGCACCGCATGCGCTTCGATGCCGCGCTCGACAAGGCCGCGGCGAACATCACCGAGATCGGTGAGCCGGAAGCTATCGACGCGATTCGGAGCGGCCGCGACGAGTACTACCGCCGCTTCGATGCATTTCTGGCCGCGTCGGGCGATCGAACCGCGCTGTACTTTCGGTCGCTCGAGCCGCAGTTCAACACGGTACGGACCGCGTGCGATCGGCTGCTCCGCCTGAATCAGGAGGCGATGCGCCGCAAGGCCGACGCCGCGTCACGCATCGCGCGCCGCTGGCTCTTCGTCACCCTGGCGCTCGCCGTCGCGCTCATGCTGGCCGGCGTCGCCGTCGAGCTCAGCCTGTCCAGTGCAATCGCCGGCCCGGTGCGGCAACTCACGGCGGCGACCACGCGGCTGGCAGCGGGGGAGCTGGACACGGCGGTGCCCGTCGGTGCGGCCGACGAGATCGGGACGCTCGCGATCGGGTTCAATCGCATGGCCGAACGGATTCGCGAGCTGCGCCGCTCCGATCTCGGCAAGCTGCTCATCGCGCAGCAGACCACGGAGGCGGCGATCGATTCGCTCTACGACCCGGTCATCGTGACCGACAGCGAGGGGCTGGTGACGCGGATCAACCCGGCGGCGGAGCGCCTCTTCGGCGCGCGCGCCGATACGGTCGGCAAATCGATTGACGTCGTGGCGCGCGACCCTCGCATCGGGCAGGCGGTGACCGACGTCCTCAAGTCGCAGGCGGCGGTCGCGTCCGAAAGCGCGGCCGCGGTGCTGCCGTGGGCCGTCGACGGCGCGCGCCGGGCGTTCCGCATCCGGTCGACCCCGATGAAAGACGCCGATGGCCGTCTCGTGGGTGCGGTCACATTGCTCGAAGACGTCACGCACCTGAGCGAAGTCAGCCGTCTGAAGTCCGAATTCATCGCCGCCGCCTCACACGAGCTGCGGACGCCGCTGACGAGCGTGCAGATGGGCATCCACCTGCTCCTGGAAGGGTCGGCAGGCCCGCTTGCGGAGCGCCAGCAGGAGATCCTGCAGGTGTGCCGCGAGGACACGACCCGGCTCGATCGCTTGATGCGCGAGCTCCTCGATCTGTCGAAGATCGAATCGGGCGCCGTGACGCCGGTGCTCGCGCCCACGCGACCGGCGGCGCTCATCTCTGCTGCCATCGATCCGCTGCGCCTGCAGGTGGAGACGCGCGGCGTGCGCCTCGAAGTCGATGCGCCGCCGGACCTGCCGGCCGTCCTCGTCGATCGCAGCCAACTCGAGCGCGTCATCGGCAACCTTGTGACCAACGCGATGCGGGCGACCCCTGCCGGCGGCACGATCAATGTCGCGGCCGTCACGCGCGGACCCCAGGTGGCTTTCTCGGTCGCCGATACCGGCGCGGGAATCCCGCGCGACTACCTGCCGAGGATCTTCGAACCGTTCGTCCAGGTACCGCACGCGCCCGGCGGCGGCGGCGGCGCCGGGCTTGGTCTGGCGATCTCGCGTCGAATCGTGGAAGCCCACGGCGGCCAGCTCACCGTTCAATCCTCGCCAGGCAACGGATCGACCTTCACGTTCACCATGCCCGTGGCGGAAGAGGCGCACCCATGAAGCTTCTGATCGTGGACGATGAGCCGCACATCAGGCAGATGATGCGCCTGACGCTCGAAGCGTCGGGATACCAGGTGGATGAAGCGGCGAGCGGAGACGAGGGGCTGACCCGGTTCGGCGACGGAGCCGCGTACGACGCGGTCGTGCTCGACCAGAAGATGCCCGGGCTCGACGGTCTCGAAACGCTGCAACGGATGAAAGAGAGGGCGCCAGACGCGAGTGTCTTGATGTCGACCGCGTTCGCGTCGATCGAGCTGGCCGTCGACGCCATGAAACTGGGTGCGACCGACTTCCTCCGGAAGCCGATGACTCCGGAGTCGCTTCGAAGCGCCGTGGCCGCCGCGATCGCAGCCCGCCGTTGGTCGCGGCCGCACGCGGGGCGACCCTCTCAGGGTCGCCTTGACCGCATCGAAACGGGTGCGCCAGAAATCGAGACGCTCACGCTGAACGGCTTCCAGATTCTGCGCGAGCGCGACGCTGCTCCGAGGCCGTCGTCTGCCGAGCATCACTTCCGTGTGAAGCACTTTCCAGACGGCGTCGAGCTCATCGTGACGGTCGCGATCGAGCCCGAGGCGGTCGACCGTGTCGCGCGCCTGACGCGCCGCCGTCTCGAGCCTGCCGGCGCGTTCTGGCGTCTGCAGGCCGAGCGGCTCCTTTCGGCGTATTTGTGGAGCGAAGGGAAGGCACCGGACGAAAGACGTCTGACCGTGCACGACGTGTCGCGCGAGGACCTCGACGTGGCCCTCGTGTGGGAGAGGGATTAGTTCCCCCACGAAAGCGCGAAATACGCGATAGGCGCGAAGAGCGGTGGCTCATTTCGAGAGATGGAACGGGACGCTCGTCACCACGGTGTTGGGACGGAAGAGCAGGGCGCCCTTGATGAGCAGCGCGCGCTGATTGTGGAGGAGATGCTGCCACCACTGCGCCGGCACGAATTCCGGCAGGATGACCGTCACGTAGTCGTTCGGCCGTTCCTGTCCGACCTGCTCGATGTACTCGAGCAGCGGCTCCATCAACGACCGGTAGGGTGACGGCAGGATGACGAGCCTGACGCGCCCGCCCCACGTTTCCCAGTCCTTTCGCACGCGTTCGGTGCCGAGCGGATCCGCGTCCACGTAGATGGCTCGAACGTCGTCCGACAGCGTTTCCGCGTAGCGCAGCGCCTCGACGACGGCGCGCTGCACACCGCCGATCGGAATCAGCACCGTGTTGTGCACCCGAGGCTGCGGCGCGTAGCCGCGCAGTGTCAGCTCGGACGCGACATGGTGGTAGTGGCGCCGCGTCGAGTTGAACAGCGCGACGATCAGCGGGATCAACAGCAGAACGATCCACGCCCCCTCGAACGTCTTGGTGACGGCGACGATGATCAGGACGACGCCGGTCACCAGTGCGCCGAAGCCGTTGATCAACGCACTGGTCTTCCAGCCGGGCTCGCGTGTCTTGCGCCAGTGGATGACCATCCCCGCCTGCGACAGCGTGAAGGAGACGAAGACGCCAATCATGTAGAGCGGCAGCAGCGACTGCGTGTCCCCGCGAAACGCGATGATCAGGATTGCGGCGAACACTGACAACACGAGAATGCCGTTCGAGAACGCGAGGCGGTCCCCCTGGTTCATGAACTGCCGGGGCAAGTAGCCGTCGCGCGACACGATGGATGCGAGGCGCGGGAAGTCGGCATACGCCGTATTGGCGGCGAGCACCAGGATCAGCGTCGTCCCCGCCTGGAGCGCGTAGTACAAGAAGTTCGGCCCGCTAAAAATCGCGCGCCCCAACTGAGAGATGCCCGATTCGGTGCTGTTTGGAATCACCCGATACGCGTGCGCGAGCACGGTGATGCCCACGAACATGACAATCGCCAGCGTCGCCATCGCGACGAGAGTCGCCGCCGCATTCTTCGCTTCCGGCGGACGAAAGGCCGGCACGCCGTTCGACACCGCCTCGACGCCGGTCATCGCGGTGCAACCGTTCGCAAACGCCGTGAGCAGCAGAAACGTCGTCAAGGGCTCGTGGGCGGCGTTCGGAGGCAGCGGCACGTCGACGGGCACGACGCTGCCGGTCATGTAGCGGTACAGTCCAGTGACGAGCAGCACCATGACCGTGACGACGAAGAAGTAGGTGGGCACGGCGAAGATCCGGCCCGACTCGCGGATGCCGCGCAGGTTCCCGATGGTCAGAATGGCCAGAAAGGACAGACACATTTCGACCCTGTAGACCTCGAGCCGCGGAAACGCCGAGGTAATGGCGAGCACGCCCGCCGAGATGCTCACCGCGACCGTCAACGTGTAGTCCACCAGGAGCGAGGCGGCCGCAATCAGTCCCGCCATCGGTCCGATGTTTTCCTTCGCGACGATGTAGGCGCCTCCACCCGTTGGATAGGCGTGGATCGTCTGACGATAGGAGAACGCCACGATGGCCAGCAGGGCGGCGATGACGAGGCTGATGGGAACTGCGTAGCGGAACGCGCTCACGCCGGCGACAATGAGCGTGGCGAGAATGAAATCGGTTGCGTACGCAACCGACGACAGCGCGTCTGACGACAGGACGGCGAGCCCCGTGACGCGAGAGAGGCGCTCGTGATGCGCCAGGTGCGACGGAATCGGTTTGCCGAGGAGAAGACGTTTGAGGGAAAACGCGGAGTCTTCAGGCATCCGCGCGCTCCCACCTGGTGTTCAAGGTGTGCTTCCGTGAGTCGCCGGCGGGGTTAGCTGACGGGCTTGGACTCGGACTGTCCCTCGGCGGCGAGCGCCGATGCGCCCCAACACTCGGTTCCCCCGTATCCTGCAAATGCAGAATTTAGGCCGACAGAAAAATACCTGCGCTGCACCGGGATGTCAACACGCGTCAACCCATGCGTGTCAACCCCTGCGTCGACCCATGTCGCGGAATCCACGCTGTATCATGCCCCGTGCCCATCGCGCTCATCGTGCAAATCCGTCGTCTGCCGTCCGCCGACGGCCTCGACCTGCCGCTCTACATGACGCCGGGCGCCGCCGGCATGGATCTCCATGCCGCGGTCTCGAGCGAGGTGCCGATCGAACCTGGAGGGATCGTGCTCATCCCGACAGGGCTCGAGGTCGCGATCCCGGAGGGGTTCGAAGGCCAGGTGCGGCCGAGGTCGGGGCTCGCGGTGAAGCACGGCATCAGCCTGCCCAACACGCCGGCGACGATCGACCCGGATTATCGCGGCGAGATTCGCGTCCCGTTGATCAACCTCGGGCGCGCGACGTTCGCGGTGTCGCGCGGCATGCGCATCGCGCAGCTGGTGGTGGCGCCCGTTGCGCGCGTCACGTGGGACGAAGTGGCGGAGTTGCCGGCGACCACCCGCGGGGCCAAGGGGTTCGGCCACTCGGGCGTCTGATATACTTTTGAGGCCGATTGCGGCGCCCATGCCGGACACTTCCGCTGACGTCGACATCCCGAAACGCGCGCTGTTCAAGGCGGCCGAGGTGTGCGATCTCGCGAAGGTGCAGCTCTACGTGCTGCGGTCGTGGGAAGCAGAGTTCCCGAAGCTGGGCGTCGCGAAGAGCGCCGGCGCGCCGCGGGTGTATCGCCGCGCCGACGTGCAGCAGGTGCTGCGGATCAAGCATCTGCTGCTGGTCGAAGGGCTGACGCTCGCGGGCGCGCGGCGGCGGCTGGAAGACGAGACGGCCCCGGTGGCGGCCGACGCGCCGATAATCGACGAGCTGATCGGTCAGAACGCGCGCGAGCGGTTGACGGCGGTGAAGCGCGGGCTGCAGTCGATCCTCGATCTGCTGTCGCACGCGCACGGTGGCGAGGAGTTCCGTCTCGCGCCGCCCCGCATGGCAGCGTCGGCGCCGCGGGTTCGGGCGATGCCGGCGACGCGGGTGAAGGCGGCGCGCGGCAAGACGGCGGCGTCACGAAACGGATCGGCGCGCGGCCCCCAAGCGCGGCGTAAACGATCCGCGTAGCACGACATCTCGGGATGTAGCGCAGCCTGGTTAGCGCACCTGACTGGGGGTCAGGGGGTCGCCGGTTCGAATCCGGCCATCCCGACCATTTTCCCCTAATCGATCGGTATCAGCTCGGAGAGGCGTAGCGGAATGCGACCAGGAGATCAGCGCGTATTGGCGTATTTGAGTCGCACGGGAGAGGCGACCGTGAGCACGACGTCGACGATTGCGGATGCGCTGAAGCTTCCGGCCACTACCGTGCAAGAGAGTCTCGATCGCCTCGCTCGTGATG
>Ga0137418_10004425_pt1 | contig 12914 bp, 6 predicted proteins | sample CZODoug3_1_2_16f_FD_122242 | JGI IMG/M metagenome (GOLD analysis project Ga0137418, IMG submission 122242) | Vadose zone soil fungal communities from Angelo Coast Range Reserve, California, USA - CZODoug3_1_2_16fungal (Hybrid Assembly) | ecosystem: Environmental > Terrestrial > Soil > Vadose...
GCTTTTTACCAATGCCAAGCGCACACGAGGCTGCGGGTGCCACGGGCACCCGGCGTTCCCCACGCCCTCTTTGGGCGAAAGATTTATCAACGACTCGGGCGCATCGCGCGGCGGGGTCGCGAATGCGTGTTTGGAATTGGCTCTTTGAAAATTGAATCAGGAATTTGCGCGGAAAGCGTGATGACACTTGAAAAACGATTTGCTCTTTCGTCATGGCCGGGCTTGTCTCGGCCATCCACGTCTTTCTTGTTCGCCATGCGGCAAAGACGTGGATGCCCGGCACAAGGCCGGGCATGACGAGCTTCCGACGGCGCGTCCGCTACGCCGCAAGCCGCTCCAGCAGATCCTGCACGAGCCCGCTCAAGAGATCGAGCTTGTATCCCGTCATCGGCAACGGGCTGGCGCCAGCGGTTGCTTGCCGCGCGGCGTTGGCAATCGTTCCCGGGTTTGCGGGCTGGCCTTGCAACGCGGCTTCGGACGCCGAGAGCCGGAGCGGGATCGGCGCAATGCCGCCGGCCGTGATGCGGATGAACTGGAATGCGCCTGCCGAGACCACGGCGCGCGCGCACACCTCGACCAGCGGCCACTCGGCGTAGCTGCGGCTGATGGCGCGCTTGTAGAGCGCGCGTTCGCCCGGAAGCGGGGGTGGAAGCTGCACCGCCTTGATCATCTCGCCAGACGCAAGCGCGTGGTCGGCGGCGCCATTGGAGCCGTCACCCAGCAAGTCGCCGATCGTCAGCCCGCTTCTCCGGTCGGTGATGATGGTCGCTTCATAGGCCAGCAACGCTGCCGCCATGGTCGAGGGATGCGGCGCCACGCATGGGCCGAGATCGAAGGCGACGTGGTAGAGATGATTGCCTGATCGCGCCGGACAATCCGATCCGCCCTTCCTGAGGCAGGCGATATCCGGATTGCGGTAGTACCAGCAGCGCGAGCGCTGCGCGAGGTTGCCGCCAAGCGTCGCGAGATGACGGATTTGCGGGGTGGCAAGACCAAGCGCTGCGGCGGCAAGGCCCGGATAGGCTTGCGCGATGCGGGTGTCGGCTGCGATCGCGGCGATGGTGGTGAACGCGCCGATGCGCAACGCCCCGTCCGCGCCCCAGTCGGCGCCGATGGTCTCGGGCACGGCTGAGATATCGATCAGCCGCCCTCGCGAAACGCCACTGCGCCGCCGTTCGGAAACGTCAGTACCGGCGGCGCGGAATTCGGCTGATGGTGCGGAGGCGTTCATGGATAAGGATTGCATCGATGCGGATGTCATGCGGCGGCCCTCCCTTTCAGGGCGGCGATCAGGCGATCGGGCCGGATCGGGATCTCGGTGAGCCGGATGCCGGTCGCGTTGCGAATGGCGTTGGCGATGGCCGGCGACGTCGGCACCGTTGCGACCTCGCCGATACCGACGCTGCCGCCGAGCACGTGATCGAAGCCGGCTTCGTCGAAGTGCACATCGATATCAGGTGTGTCGGCGATGCCGGGGATGCGGTAATCCTCCATCCCGCCGCTGAGGATGTCACCGGTCCGCGGATCGGTCTCGCGCGCTTCGTAGAGCGCGTAGCCGATGCCCTGGATGACCGAGCCCGCCGCCTGACTGCGGGCGAGCGCGGGGGCTGCGAGTTTTCCAACCGCGATGCCGGTGTGCACGTTCAGGACGCGCACATGTCCGAGCCACGTATCGACTTCCACCTCGATCACCTGCACCGAGCTCGGCACGCCGGCTCCCACCGCGATATTGGAAAAGCGGCGCATCATCCAGCCGAAGATCGTGCCCATGAAGCCCGCCTCCTTCAGCGGCGAGCGAATCCCGGGAAGCGTCGGCTTGTCGTCCTCCGGCCGTTGCGCGGATACGCTGAGATCGCCGGAGGCGGCGAGCAACTCCCGCCATGGCGCGTTGGAGCCGGGGATCGGTGGCCGCCTGGCATTGCGTTCGATCGCGGCCTTGAGCTGTTGAACCGCCAGCAGCGTTGGCGGGATAACGGAAGCCGTGACTCGGCTGCCGCCCGCACCCGGTCCTTCCGGCAAATTGGAATCGCCGATCCGGACTTCGATGTCGTGCGGTTCAAGTCCGAATTCATGTGCGACCGTGTTGGCGATCACGGTGCGGCTGCCCTGGCCGATATCCTGCGTCGCCGTGCTCGCGATAATGCGCCCGCCCTTGACCGCCAGTTCGACCTTCGAGCCGGGCTGCCAGAGATAAAGCCAGTACCCGGTCGCGACGCCGACGCCGCGGCGATAGCGGCCGCTCTGCGACGCCGGCGCCTTCACGCCGCGCCAGACCTCGAGCGCGGAGGCCCAATCGTACAAACGCTGGCGATTGGGATTGGGATCCCAGCGCTTGCGCAACGCGATCGGATCGACCTTCATCCGCAGTGCGGCTTCGTCGATCGCCTGTTCCAGCGCGAACGCCATCGGCGGCCCGCCGGGGCCGCGGAAGGGCGCGCCGGGCGGCAGGTTGCTGATGACGTCGTAGTCCGCGAGCTCCTTGGCTTCCGCCGGATAGATCAGCCGGGCAAGTGCCGCGAGCGTGGAGTTGACGGCAGCGCCGGTGTCGGCGTGAGCCGTGAGCGACAGCACCTTGAGATCGCCTTGCTCGGACGGCAGCAGCGCGATTTTCATTTCCGCCGCCGGCCGATAGCCGGTGACGGAAAGCTCCTCGTGCCTGTCATAGGCAATTCTGACCGGCGCCTTCGCTTCGCGCGCGAGATCGATCGCCGCCGTGGTCTCGATGCCAAGCGCGCCCTTGGAGCCGAAGCCGCCGCCGATATGATCGGCGATCACCCGGATCTTGTCATGGTCGAGCTTGTAGCGCTTGGCGAGCAGCTCCATCACATGGAACACGGCCTGCGTCGAGACGTGCACCGTCAGGCGATCGCCATCGAAGCGGGCCACGGTCGCGTGCGGCTCCAGGCACGCATGCTGCTGCGTTCCGGTGCGGAAGGTTTCCTCGACCAGCAGCGGATTTCGCGCCTCGCGTGCGCCGGCGACCCAGTTCCGCGCCTTTCTTGCCCGCTGCGAGAAGGCCGAGGATGGGCCGCGGACGTTTCCGTTCCACGAAGCCGGCGCCGCCGTGCCTTCGGAGACGTTGCCGGCCTTCTTGCGATTGGATTTCTCGAACACCACCGGCGCATCGGGCTTGCGTGCGGCATCCAATCCAATCACCGACGGCAGCGGTTCGCTGGTGATCCTGATGGCGGCGATGGCTTTCATGGCCGTGTCCCGGTCCTTGGCAGCAACCGCCGCGATGGGCTGGCCGACATAGCGCACCATGCGGTCGTCGCCGAGCAGCGAGATCGCCGCGCTCACGCCCGACATCGCGCGTGCCGGAGCGAGATCGAGTTCGGCGATCCGCGCATGCGCGAGGTGCGAGCGCTGGATGACGCCTTCGAGCTGCCCGTCATGATGAATGTCGACGGTATATTTCGCGGCCCCCGTCACCTTCGCGCGCGCCTCGACGCGCGGCGAGACGACATCGTCGCCGTCAAAGTGGCCGGCGCACGCTTCGGCCACGGCGCGGAAGATGCCGTCATAGGCGCCGCATCGGCACAGATGCCCCGAAAGCGCTGCGCCGATTTCCTCCCGCGACGGTGTCGCGGTTCCCTTGGCTTTGCGCCAGCGGTCGTGAAACGCCGCCGCCTCGACGATAAAGCCCGGCGTGCAGAACCCGCATTGCAGGGCGTCGTGCGCCATGAAAGCGTTCTGGACCGGATGCAGTTGGCCGGCGCCGATGCCCTCGACCGTGGTGACGGATTTATCCGCCGCGGCGCGCGCAGGCATCAAACAGCTCACCACCGGCGCGCCGTCCATCAGCACGGTGCAGGCGCCGCAGACGCCGGCCCCACACACGAGTTTTGTGCCGGTCAGGTTGAGGGCGTCCCTGATGACATCGACGAGAAGAGCCTCGGGGTCAGCGGGGAGGGGGGTGAGGCGGCCGTTGATCGTCATCGTACTCATCTGCGATCTCCAGGTTTGGTGAGGCGGGATTTCTTCGCGGCGGCGGACTTCACGGGACGCGGCTTCGGCGATGGACCGACGGCGCCGGCCACCAGCGTGCGCACCATGATTTCAAGATCCTTGAGGAAGGCATCGGCCGGCTGCATCGCCGGGTGCACCGATTTGGTGCCGCTGATCGCCATCTCGATGCACCGCGCGAAATCGCGGGAGGTCATGCCGCCTGCGAGGGCGAGCCGTTGCTTGCGGCGGACCCGTTCGATCGTCGCGCGACCTTCCGCGACATAGAGCCCGGCATATTTCTGATAGAGATCGCGGGCCTGGACCAGATGTTCGGAGAACAACTCCTCGATGTGGGGCGAGCCGTCGAACGAAGCGATCACCTGCCTGAGCCGCCCGGTAAGCTGGGCTACCAGGATGTCGGCAAGACTTCCACCGGCCTTCTCCGCGGCGTGTGCCGCCGCGATTTCCGCGGCGAGGGCGCTCTCATACAGCCGCTCGATGACGGCCCGGAACAGCGCTTCCTTGGATTTGAAATGGTGGTAGAGCGCCTGTCGCGTCAGGCCCGCGGCATCGGCCGCCTGCTCAATCGACGACCGCCGAAAGCCATGGCGGCGGAACACGAGCATCGCGGCATCGAGAATGCGGGTGCGGGCCTTCATTTGACGATTTTGACAAAACAAGACGATATGTCAAATACAAACCACCGTGAACAGGCTTTGGACGGGGCCGTCGCATCCTCGGTCGGTTCACGTAGGTTTCAACGTCCGCGCTCGCAGGGAACGTGCGGACATCGTCGTTTAAGGGCGTCACCGGCTCTGGATCGGGACCGGGCAACCTCAATCGCGGTTGGTATTGGTCCTCTATCCGACCTGGTGCTACAGTTTGCCAAAGGGAATCGTTGCGCACACCGGTGGGCTGGAGCGTGCAACAGGCGTAAACACCCACGCCAGTTTCCAAAACAGATACCATGGGAGGGCTACCGGTTCATGGCGATGTCGCTTGCTGCCACCACGTATGTGCATCGCCTGATCGCGGTGCTGTTCGGCATGGCGTTGACGACATCGGTGGCGGTGGCCGAAAGCACGACAAAGGGGACCGAAACTGTCCGTGTCGTCACCGATCAGATGCATCAGCTGCAGGTGGTGAAGGTCGAGCCCCATGCCTTCCGCGTTCAGAGATCGGCGATCGGTCAGATAGCGTTCAATGAGGATGCCAGCACGACCGTTCTGACGCCGTTCTCCGGCCGGGTTACCCGTCTGATTGCCAAGGTCGGCGATCAGGTCAAGACCGGCGATCCGTTGCTGGAAATCGACAGCCCGGAGCAGGTGCCGCCGCAGAACGATTTCATCGCCGCCGAGACTGCCAGAAACAAAGCGCGCTCCCAGCTCAACCTGGCGCGAATCGCGGAGAAGCGTTTCCGCGACCTCTATGATGGCAAGGCTGCCCCGTTCAAGGATCTGCAGCAGGCTGAGGCGCAACTTGCCACAGCCGAGAACGACATGCGATCGACCGACACGGCGTTCGAAGCCGCCCGCATCCGCCTGCGCATCCTTGGCCGGACCGATACGGAAATTTCGAAGCTTGAGCAGCACGGCACGCTCAGCCGCACAACACGGATTACCGCGCCGATCGACGGCACCGTCATCTCGCGTAAGGTTGGGCCGGGACAATATGTCAGGGCCGATTCCGGCGAGGCCCTGTATGCGATCGCCGACCTGTCGACGATGTGGTTGAAGGCCCAGGTGTTCGAGCAGGATATTGCGTTTGTGCGTATCGGCCAGGAGATCGAGGTCAGGGTTTCCGCTGCGCCAAACCGAATCTTCAAGGCGCGCATCAGCTCCATCGGCGCGGCCTCGGACTTGGCGACGCGCCGTGTTGTCGTCCGCTCGGAGATCGGCAATCCGGATGGCGCACTCAAGTCCGAGATGTTCGCGAGCTTCAAGATCGCGACCGAAGAGGCGTCAACCACAGCGGCAGTGCCGGCCGAGGCGGTCATTCGCGAGGGCGACCTTGCGACGGTGTGGGTCGAGACTGAGCCCATGCTGTTTAAACGCCGCGTGGTTGACACCGGGATGCAGCAAGACGGTTTGGTGCAGATTCGCAGCGGCCTCGATTTCGGTGAGTTGGTCGTCGCGCGAGGTGCGATTTTCGTCGATAACGAGTGGCGTCAATGATTCGATGGGCCGGAGCGATTCATGCTGCGTAGTCTCATTGCGTTTTGCCTGTCTCGGCGGCTGCTGGTGCTGGTTGCGTTCGCGGCCTTTCTCGGTCTTGGCTTGGCTGCTTTCGCGACGCTGAACATCGAGGCCTACCCCGACCCGGCGCCGCCGATCATCGAGATCATCGCCCAGCAACAGGGCCAGTCCCCCGAGGAAGTCGAGCGTTACATTACGATTCCGATCGAGGTCGCGGTCGCCAGCACGCCAGGTCTGAAGTTCATCCGCTCGAACACCGTATATGGGCTCGGTTTCATCCGCTTGCAGTTCGAATACGGCCGCGACTATCATTTTGTGCGTCAGCAGACCCTCAACCGGCTCAAGGATGCGGTCCTCCCAGCCGGTGTCCTGCCGGTTATCTCGCCCGCCGGGGGCATCAGCGAGATCTTTCGCTACGAGCTGACGGGGCCGCCAGGCATGGACGTCATGCGGCTCAAGGCGCTGCAGGACTGGGTGGTCGAACGCAAGTTGCGCATCGTGCCCGGTGTCGCCGACGTCGCCGTGCTCGGCGGGAAAACCAAGGAATTCCAGGCCGAGATCGATCTCGACCGCATGATGGCCTATGGGCTGACGCTGCCGCAGATCATGACCGCGATTTCAGCAGGCAACTCCAACGTCGGCGGCCGTACCATCGCGATCGGCGAACAGTCCGTCAATGTCCGCAGCATCGGCGTCATCACCTCGATGGACGATATCGGCAATATCGTAGTGACCCAGCAGGGTGGCGTGCCGGTGCTGGTGTCGGACGTCGCCAAGGTCCAGATCGGCTACGCGCCCCGGCTCGGTCTTGCGGGCCGCGACGAGCAGACCGACGTCGTCACCGGTATCGTCCTGATGCAGAAACTTGAACGTACCATGGACGTGGTCAGGCGTGTGCGCGCGGCCGTCGAGCGGATCAACACCGACGGATCGCTGCCGCCCGGCGTCAAGATCGTCACGTTCTACGATCGCGGTGACCTCGTCGCGATCACCGTGCAGACGGTACTGCACAATCTGCTGTTCGGTATTGCCCTGATCTTCCTGATCCAATGGGTGTTTCTCGGTGACCTGCGCTGCGCGCTGATCGTCGCGGCAACGATTCCGGTGGCGCTGCTGCTTGCGGTAATGATCACGGTGACACAAGGGGAGTCCGCGAACCTGCTGTCGGTCGGCGCCATCGACCTAGGCATTATCGTCGACGGGACCGTGATCATGGTCGAGAACATTTTCCGTCATCTCGCCCATCACACGTCGCAGGAGCCATTGGATCGTCGCATGAGGCTGAGCGACAAGCTCGGCTGGGTATTGACGGGTGCAGTCGAGGTCGACAAGGCAATCTTCTTTTCGGTTATCATCACGATCGCAGCCTTCCTGCCGCTTTTCACGATGCAGGGTGTGGAGGGTCAGATCTTCGGGCCGATGGCGCGGACCTATGCCTATGCGTTGCTCGGTGCCGTCATCGCAACCTTCACGGTGACGCCGGTGCTGTCGTCGATCTTGCTGCCGGCGCATGTCCGGGAAGTAGAAACCTTTGTGGTCCGTCGTATCCGCGGCATCTACCAGGCCGTGCTGGCGCGCGCAGTCCGCAGATACCGCCTCTCGGCGGCCATTGCGGTGTTATTTCTGGTGCTGTGTCTCAGTCTTGGGTTGCGGCTTGGCACCGAATTCCTGCCCAAGCTGGAAGAGGGCAATCTCTGGATCCGAGCCGTGATGCCGCCGACCATCACGCTCGAAGCCGGGATGGATACGGTGGCAAAGATCCGCACCGTCATCTTGAGCTATCCGCCGGCCCGCACCGTGTTTTCCGAGCAAGGACGCGGCGATGAAGGTACCGATCCCGACGGTGCGTTTCTCGCCGAGTTCTTTGTCCCGCTCCAGCCGCTCGACAAGTGGCCAAAGGGATTGACCAAGGAGCAGATGGTCAAGCAGATGAGCGAGCGGCTCAACCGCGAATTCGTGGGCGTCGATTTCAATTTCTCGCAATACATCCAGGATAATATCGAGGAAGCTGTGTCCGGCGTGAAAGGCGAGAACTCGATCAAGATCTTCGGTAAGGATCTCGTCGAGCTGGAACGGCTGTCCAAGTCGGTGAAGACCGAACTCAGCGCCGTCCGCGGTGTCGCCGACCCCGCCAGTTTCAACCTGCTTGGCCAGCCCAACCTGATCGTTCGGATTGATCGCGCCAAGGCCGCGCGCCACGGCTTCTCGGTCAGCGACATCAATTCCGTCGTCCAGGCCGCGATCGGCGGCCAGGAAGTTTCCAAAGTCTATGAAGGAGAGATGATCTTCGCGCTGACGGTTCGTTTGGCGCCGGAATTCCGCCGCGACGTCGATGCCATCCGCACGATCCCGGTAGCACTTCCGAATCCGGATCCGAAGACGCCAACCGCCTATATTCGGCTTGGTGATCTCGGCGAGGTCAAGCTCGTCAGCGGCGCGGCCTATATCTACCGCGAGAACAGCCAGCGCTTCATCCCGCTGAAATACAGCGTTCGCGACCGTGATCTCGGTTCGACCGTGGTCGAAGCCCAGGAGCGAATCCGGAAAAATGTCCCGATTCCCCAAGGCTACTCGCTCGAATGGTCGGGCGAATACGGCGCCTTGGTTGACGCCAAGAAGAGGCTCGCACTGATCGTGCCGTTGAGCCTGCTTCTGATCCTGATGCTGCTGTATGGCCTGTTCAATTCGATACGGGACAGCCTGCTGGCGTTGTCGGGCATCCCGTTCGCCGTGGCCGGCGGAATTCTCGGGCTCTACATCGCCGGCCTGAATTTCAGTGTATCGGCCGCGGTCGGGTTCATCTCGCTATTCGGCGTGTCAGCCATGGATGGCATCCTGCTGATGTCCTACATCCGTCGTGACATCGAGGCAGGTATGGGGACGGAAGACGCGATCATCCGCGCCTCCGAAACGCGGATGCGGCAAATCTTCATGACCGGCCTGTCGGCGTGCATCGGACTGGTCCCGGCGGCGATCTCGACCGGGATTGGCTCACAGGTGCAGCAGCCGCTGGCTTGCGTCATCGTCGGCGGCATGCTGCTGTCGCCGATCTGCAGTCTGCTCGTGATCCCGGTGATGGCAAGATTCTGGATGCCGACGATCAAGGAAACCGGACTTGTCCGTGAGCTGGCGGAACACTGATTGCCTTTTCGGCACCGGCAGATCGGCAGCGGTCAGCCAGGCTTTGCCTGATAGCCCGCGAGGAATATCCGGGTCGCGCTTTTGACCACCTGCGCGATCCGCTCCGGCGAAGGCGCGGGCGCTGCCTGGAAAATGAACGGCATGAACAGCGACGCCTGACACATCTGCATGAACTGCGTCGCCGCCAGTTGGAAGTCCTCGATCTCAAGATCGCCCGACCTCGTGTGAACCTCAAGATAGGCGGCGAGCCTGGCGATGGTGAGCGCTATCACGTTGTTATAGAAGCGCCGGCCGACCTCCGGCATCCGCTCGGCGATCGCCATCACCGTCCGGGTCGCCGATCCGCCGCCCGGCCGGCACAGCAACTGAATGTAAGCCTGCCCGAACTCCATCAGCGTCGTGGTAACGTCGCGCTCGGGGTCGAAATTGAACGCCACCTTGCCCTGCTCGAGAGCTTCCTCCTCGACGATGGCTTCGAACAACCGGTTCTTGTCGTCGAAATAGACATACAGCGTCCCCTTGGAGACGCCGGCTGACCGCGCGATTTCGCCCATGCTGGCGCCGTCAAAGCCCAGGTCCATGAAAACCTTGCGGGCGCCATCAAGAATCTGACGCCGCTTGGAGCTGTCCTCGTCGCCAACCACGTGGAGAGGGGTGGGATGGGTCGTAATCATTGATTTAGCTTTTCTCGAAGGATTTCAGCGTTCGAAATGCCCCGGAAGGAACTCAAGATCTATCGTCCGATCGTGGGATAATATCTTGACCGAACCGTTCGGTCAATGCTAATTTCAAAAACGGGCGACGTTGTGGGGCCGGATTTTGGCTGCGCTTGCATCGCGACATTGCAGTGAGGAGGGCCGGATGGCCGCAGCGAGAGACCAGGCCGCACGGATTATTCGCCCCGAGCCGGATACGGCCGAAGCCACTTTCGTGCGCGACGCTTCCGCGGCTGAGTCGCCTCATTCTCATGCTTCCGAAGAGACGGTTGCGCGCCGACCGGCGGAGACGCCGGACCAACCGGCCATCGACAAGCCCGGCAGCGCGCCAGCTGCTGCCGCCCAATCCGCGGCTCCGAAATCCGGCAAGCGCAAAGTCGTCTTGTTGGGCATCGGCGCATTGCTGGCGCTCGCCGCCGCGGCCTACGGGGTGCATTATGTTTTGGTTGGACGCTTTCTCGTCTCTACCGACGACGCCTATGTGCGCGCCAATAGCACCACGCTCGGCGCCCGGGTGTCTGGCCACATCGCGGCAATTCTTCCCGGCGACAACGTCGTGGTCCGCTCCGGCGACGTGATCTTCAGAATCGACGACGGCGACTATCGCATCGCGGTGGACGCCGCGCGCAGCAAGATCGCCACCCAGCAGGCCACCATCGATCGCATCGGCCGGCAGGCAACCGCGCTGGAAAGCGCGGTCGAGCAGGCCAAGGCACAGCTTGCCTCGGCGGATGCCGCGATGAAGCGTGCCGGCCTTGACTTCGACCGTCAGCAGGCGTTGAGCACCAGGGGATTTGCCTCGCGCGCGACCTTCGAGGTGTCGGAAGCCGGGCGCGATCAGGGCGTGGCGGCGGTCAAGTCGGCGCAGGCGGCGTATGATGCGGCGCGCGACAACGTCGAAGTCACCAAAGCGCAGCAGGCCGAGGCCCGCGCGCAGCTTGCGGAACTGCAGACATCCCTCGCCAAGGCCCAGCGCGACCTCGACTTTACCTCGGTGCGCGCGCCGGTCGACGGGACGTTCTCCAACCGCCTGGTCAACACCGGCGACTTCATCCAGGCCGGCCAACGGCTCGGCAATGTGGTGCCGCTCAACGACGTCTTCATCGATGCCAACTTCAAGGAGACGCAGCTCAAGCGCATCCGTCCGGGTCAGCCGGTGACGATCTCGGTGGACGCCTATGGCCATCGCAAGTTCGCAGGCACCGTCGACAGCATCTCGCCTGCCGCGGGCTCGGTGTTCACGCTGCTGCCGCCGGATAACGCCACCGGCAACTTCACCAAGATCGTGCAGCGGCTTCCGGTTCGCGTGCGCGTGCCGACGGATGTCGCCAGGCAGAACCTGCTGCGCGCCGGCATGTCGGTTTACGTCACGGTGGATACGGCCCAAGGCGCCAAGGACGCCGACAGCGAATCCGATCTCGACTCGCCGACGATGGTTCACCCGCAATAATGCGCACGTCGGGCGGTGCGCCCGATCGATGTGCACGTCCTGACCCGAGCAGATCATGGCTGATGCCACCACCGCCCCACCGACGATGATGAGCGCTCCCGCGGCGCCGTCCGAGTACGTCGCGCCGCGACGGCTGTTTGCATTCCTCATCATGGTGTTCGGGATGTTCATGTCGATCCTGGACATCCAGATCGTCTCGGCGTCGCTGGCCGATATCCAGGCCGGTTTGTCGGCGAGTTCGAGCGAGGTGTCGTGGGTCCAGACTTCGTATTTGATCGCGGAAGTGATCGCGATTCCATTGTCCGGATTCCTGTCGCGTGCGCTCGGCACCCGGTTGCTGTTCGCGATTTCTGCTGCCGGCTTCACCATCGCGAGTTTCCTGTGCGGATTTGCCTCGTCGATCGAGCAGATGATCCTCTGGCGCGCGATCCAGGGATTTCTCGGCGCGGGCATGATCCCGACCGTGTTCGCATCGGCCTACACCGTGTTTCCGCGTTCGAAATTCCATATCGTCGGCCCGATCATCGGTCTGGTCGCGACGCTGGCGCCGACCGTCGGCCCGACCGTAGGCGGATTCATCACCGACGCGCTGTCCTGGCACTGGCTGTTCTTCATCAACATCGTCCCCGGCGTCGCCATCACCGTGGGCGTGCTTGCGCTGGTCGATTTCGATCAGCCGAACTTCAAATTGCTCGACCGCTTGGATTGGTGGGGCCTGATCGCGATGGCGGGGTTTTTGGGTTCGCTCGAATATGTGCTCGAGGAGGGACCGCAATACGAGTGGCTGCAGGATAATTCGGTGGCGGTCTGCGCCACGGTTTGCGCGGTCTCCGCGGTCGCCTTCTTCTGGCGCGTGCTGACCGTGGAAGAACCGATCGTCGATATCAGAGCGTTCACCGACCGCAATTTCGGCATCGGCTGCCTGATCTCGTTCTGCATCGGGATCGGCCTTTACGGCCTGACCTACATGTATCCGCGCTATCTCGCCGAGGTGCGCGGCTACAGCGCGCTGATGATCGGCGAGACCATGTTCGTTTCCGGCATCACCATGTTCCTCACCGCGCCGATCGTCGGACGTCTGATGCAAAAGGTCGACATGCGCCTGATCATCGCCACAGGCCTTGTGATCTTCGCGCTCGGCTCCTGGCAGATGACCTGGATTACCCGCGACTACGATTTCTATGAACTGCTGGTGCCGCAGATCCTGCGCGGGATCGGCATGATGTTCGCGATGGTGCCGACCAATAACATCGCGCTCGGGACCCTGGCCCCGGAACGGGTGAAGAACGCTTCGGGGCTGTTCAATCTGACGCGTAATCTCGGCGGCGCCGTCGGGTTGGCGGTGATCAATCAGGTGCTGAATGAACGAACCGACCTGCATATCTCGCGGCTGCACGAACGGGTGAATTGGGGCAACGCCACCGCGACCGAAACCCTCAATATGTTCACCCAGCGCCTGCAGGG
>Ga0137418_10004426_pt1 | contig 12914 bp, 10 predicted proteins | sample CZODoug3_1_2_16f_FD_122242 | JGI IMG/M metagenome (GOLD analysis project Ga0137418, IMG submission 122242) | Vadose zone soil fungal communities from Angelo Coast Range Reserve, California, USA - CZODoug3_1_2_16fungal (Hybrid Assembly) | ecosystem: Environmental > Terrestrial > Soil > Vadose...
ATCATCACCGGATCGTTCATCTCCGCGCGCTTGATGCCCTGAATAATTTGACCAGGGAGCGCGCCGATGTACGTCCGGCGGTGTCCGCGGATTTCCGCTTCGTCGTGCATACCACCCAAGGCGATGCGCACGAATTTGCGTCCCAGCGAACGCGCAATGGACTTGCCCAGCGAGGTTTTGCCCACGCCTGGAGGCCCGATAAAGCACAGGATCGGCCCTTTCATCCCCGGCTGCAGTTTCTTGACCGCCAGGTAATCGAGGATGCGCTCCTTGACCTTTTCCAGGTCATAGTGATCTTCATTCAGAATGGTTTGCGCCTTCGAGATATCGATTTCCTCATGCCCGGAGGATTTGCTCCACGGCAGCGAGGTCATCCACTCCAAATACGTCCGCGAAACCATGTACTCCGCGGAAGCCGGAGTCATCTTCGCCAGTCGCTTCAGCTCACGCTCGCATTCCTTCTTGGCCTCTGCGGGCATGTTCGCGTCTTCGACTTTTTTGCGAAGCTCGTCGATCTCCTGCATGGAGTCGTCGGACTCGCCCAATTCCTTTTGAATGGCCTTCATCTGCTCGCGAAGCAGGTATTCCCGCTGGTTCTGGCTGACCTGCTCCTGCACTTGCTCGTGAATCTTGGAGCGCAGTTCGAGTACTTCGAGCTCCTTGGAAAGCTCGCGAATCAACGCTTCCAGCCGCTTGCGCACATTGGGAGTCTCGATGAGTTCCTGGCGCACAAGAGTGGAGAGCGACGGCAGCGTGCCAGCAATGAAGTCCGCCAAACGGCCCGGATCGTCGATGTTCATCGCGACCGACTGCAGGTCGTCGGAAAGTTGCGGCGAGTGGCCTACAACGTCTCGGAACAGTTCCTGAGCGTTGCGCTGCAAAGCCTCGAGTTCGGCATCGACCTCGCCGATAATGTCCGGTTGCGGTTCAACCCGCGCGCGCATGAATGGACGTATGGTGATCAGTTCGGCGACCTGCACTCGCTGCAAGCCTTCCAGAAAAACGACCACATTGCCGTTCGGCATTTTTACGGTCTTATGAACTTTGGCAACGGTTCCGACCTTATGTAAGTCCGCGGCAGCGGGATCTTCAATGCGGGGATCGAGTTGGGCGACGACTGCCAACAGCTTTTCGTCCCCCTCTAATGAATTGACCAGCGCCAAAGAGCTTTCCCGTCCGACCGTGAGCGGAAGCACCGCACCTGGAAACAGCACTGTGTCCCGCACCGGCAGGACCGGTAAAACGTCTGGCACCGAAATTTTCTTCTCAGCCATGATGTCCTCAAATCTTAAGCGCGAAACCAAGATCGAATGCGCTAGACTCGGTTAGATGCACCCGGTTAGTAAAGGGTGCGAGGGTTGCAATTGCCGCCAGCATAAAACCTTAGTCTGACAAGCTAAGATTGTAGTCCTTCCTACTTAACAAGGCAAGCCTGTTACCTATCTTCCTACGGTTCAATTAGATGGCAGCCAATGGCTCAATGATTCTACGGTCCTTACCCGGTGCTGCGGTTAGCCGGCTCCGGCTTCGCGGTGCCAAACCTGACCCGAACGTACTCCGTAGCCTCATCCTTGGTCGCGAGCTGCCCCTCCAACTGAACATCCTCCACAGCCGTCAGGATTTCACTAAAAATCGGCCCTGGTTTATAGCCCATTTCGAGTAAATCTTCGCCGGTTAGCAGTCGAGGCGGCCGAATCTGCTCTGGCAGGGTCTCGGCTAATGTGCGGCTGACGAATCCGTACGAATCCAGCCGCCCGTGGCTGGAGGCGCAGTCAAGCCGATGCAACTCCATATGCTCCGCGAATCGCGGCAGCCGGATAAATCGCTTCAGCGTCGAAGCCCGCATCTGTTCGACGTCCTTGAACCGCATGTGGTTGTCGACTAACGCTACAATCTGCTCGGTATCTTCGTTGGGGAAGCGTAGGCGTCGGGCAATGCCCCTAGCCATCTGTACCCCGACGTCCACGTGGCCATTGAAGCGGATGCGATCACCTGTCTCCTCGGCAGACTTGAACGTCGGCGGCTTTCCTACATCGTGCAAAAGGACGCCCCAGGCCAGTGTTGGCGAGGTTCCAGCGGGTAGCTGCTCGATCATCAGCCGCGTATGGATCCATACATCGCCCTCCGGGTGGAATTCCGGCGGCTGTTCGACGCCCTTCATAGCGGCGATTTCCGGCAAGACTTCGCGGAGAAGGCCTGTCTCGTCCAGAAGTTCAAATCCTCGCCGAGCCGCCCCTTCCGTGAGCAACTTGGTAAGTTCATCGCGTACGCGCTCCGCGGAAACCTGCTCGATTTCGTGCGCATGCCGGCGTAGCGCGTCGAACGTGGCAGGTTCAATCGCGAAACCAAAGCGAGCGGCAAAGCGCACTGCTCGCAGTAAGCGCAGCTTGTCCTCGCGAAAGCGACGGTCCGGCTCACCAATCGCCCGGACAATCCCGGCGCGCAGGTCCTCTTGACCGCCGACAAAATCCAGCACTTCGCCGGTGTCGTGCCGCATCACCAATCCATTGATCGTGAAATCGCGCCGCTGCACGTCCTCTTTCGGAGTGCGCGCGAAGACCACAGCATCCGGATGGCGCCCATCGGAGTATCCAGCATCGGCGCGAAACGTGGCGACCTCGACTTTCAGCCCGTCGCGCGGAATGAGAATCACGCCGAATTGCGCGCCGACCTCCACGCTATCCGGAAAAAGCTCTATCACTTCATTCGGTGTAGCATTCGTGGCCACGTCATAGTCCGCCGGTTCGCGCCGCAGCAAGATGTCGCGCACGCATCCACCCACCAGCAGCGCCTCATACCCACTGCTCCGCAGCCGTTCGCAAATCGAATTGGCCAGCTCCCGCGGCGTCATAATTCGATTATGCGACGCCGCCTGCGCCGTGGCTATTGGAACCTCAGGGCAGAATTCATTGTCCGGTAGGGTTGGCCAAATCGAGCCTGGGCCTGCGTTATCCTTGTACTTGTGACCAATCCGCCGCAAAACACACAGGCCGGCCTATGCTCAGATTGCCGCCACGCGCGGACGATAACCTCTGATCGCGGCTCGACCTTCATCATGTGCCAGTTCTCTGGCGTCGACCCCACTTTCCCGAAGTATCCACGGCTGCCGGTATTGTTGTGCCGCGCTTATTTGCAGGCCGATGAGCTCAAGCCCGACGCCGGCGCATAAGCTTCCCTATACAAATATGTCCATAAATGGTAATCTCCGCGCGCGTGGTTGATCTGTCCTGCGAGGTTGGGGTATGCCCTCCCGCTCGGAGTTCCTCTCTTTGTGTGCGCTCTCGGTGTGTCTTTGCTCTCCTTCCACGCGCGCCGACACGCTTAAAATCACCAGCACGCCCTCCGGCGCGACCGTAGAAATCAACGGCGTCGCGGTCGGAACGACGCCGTACGAAGAAGAAGTCCCCGGCGGCTACTTCCATAAAACCAAAACAGCCCTCGGTCGACGCCTGCAAAATGCAATGGCCGCACGCATCAGCCTTGCCGGATACACAACTAAAGAGATCCAGATGACCGAAGGGCCGATGAATTGGGTTTCCCTGAAAGGCCACAATCACGGCGAATACTGGCTGCTCAAGGTAAAGCACTTCCATGTCGAGCTAGATCCGATCTCCAAGGTCTTCACAGGCAACATCGTTGCGGATATTCCTAAAGCCGCGGGCCAACCGCCGGATGCCGATGCCACTCCGGAGCCGCCGATAGAGGATGTCATCGCGCAAGCCAAGCCCGCCGTCGTTCGTTTGAAAGGACTAGGCAAGTCGGGAAGCGGTTTTTTCGTCACGGAAAAAGGCGTGATCGCCACCAATGCGCATCTGGCGCGCGGCGAGGGCTCATTGCTCGCGATCTTGCCCGGCGGCCAACAGCTTGCCGCCAACATCATTCACATCGATGCGGACCGAGACATCGCTTTGGTAAAAGTTGAGGGCGATCAGTTTCCGTACTTGAGCCTCGGCGCCGCCAGCAACGTGCGCCAGGGCGAAACTGTGATCGCCATCGGCAACCCCGGCGACGCGATGCCGTTTGCCGTTACCAAAGGGATTGTCAGCGCGGTCGGCAAGTTCTCCGCCGCAGGGCCCGGAATCTGGATTCAGACCGACGCAACCATCAATCCCGGCAACAGCGGTGGCCCGCTGCTGAATGCACGCGGGCAAGTCATCGGCATCAATACTCTCAAACTCGAAAAAAGAAATGTGAGCGGCATCGGCTTTGCGCTCAGCTCCAGCGATCTCCTGACTGTTTTGCTCAAGTACTACCCAGATCCACTTTCGCCAAGCAGCAAGCGATTGTTGTCTGCACCTGAATCTGCCGCCGCCGTCAAATCCTCGGCAGCTGACCAGGCCTTCGGCACCATCGAGCTGCGCGAGCCGAAAGCCGCGGAGGTTTATGTCGACGGCAACTTTGCAGGCGACATCCCATGGTCTTCGCCCCTCGCCGCCGGAAAGTATTACGTCATCGTCGTGAAGGCTCCGTGCCATGCCGACTGGGTCAAGCGTATCTACGTTTTCGCCGGCATGAGCACCACCCTGAGACCCTGGCCGGACTGAACGCGCGACGATTGCCCTCCCCAATTCCCTGTGCTAGCATCCGCCTCGTGTGCGTCCCCTTCCAGGGGTACACACAAGCCGAGAGCGGACCAGGGGATTCAGCTAACTCTTCGTCCTTCTTCGCAGGACCCAGGGAAAGGGCCGCGCTCTCAATTCCCAGCACCACAAGCCAGGCGCAGGACCGCGCCTCTACCGTGCTTGGCGGACCTCGCCCAATGGAGGTCTGTATGAAGAGCTATCCCACCAAGGACATCCGCAACGTTGGCATTGTAGGCCACGGCGGCACCGGAAAGACGCAACTGGTGTCGTCGTTGTTGTACACCGCGGGCATGACGCCCCGGTGGGGAAAAGTTGCGGAGGGCAGCACGACAACCGATTGGGACGAAGAAGAGATCCAGCGAAAGATATCGATTCAGACCGGACTCGCTTATGCCGAATGGCCCTGCACGCTCTGTGAGGGCAGCAACGTAAAGATAAATTTCCTCGATCTGCCCGGATATTCCACCTTCATCACCGAAACGAAGGCCTCGCTGATCGCCGCCGATGCGGCGCTGATCGCGGTCGACGCCCATGTCGGCTCGCAAGTCACAACAGAGAAAGTTTGGGATTACTGCACCGAATACGACATTCCGCGCGCGTTTGTGCTCACCTGGATGGATCGCGAACTCTCCAGCTTCGAGCGCTCCATGGAATCGCTGGAGTCCGTTTTTGGCCGCAACGTCGTCGCGCTGCAACTCCCCATCGGCACGGAAAAAGGTTTTCGCGGCGTGATTGACCTGGTGGCCATGAAAGCGCACATGTATAAGCCTGACGGCGATGGAAAACCCTCCATCGAAGAAATTCCCGCCGCGCTCGCCGATGAAGCAAAAGCGGCGCACGAAAAATTGGTCGAAATGGTTGCCGAAGGCGACGATGAATTGATGGAAGAATTCTTCCGAGAGGGCACCATTCCGATTGAGGATTTAATCCCGGGCGTACGCAAAGCCATCGTTGCCGAGAAGATTTTCCCAGTGTTGATGGTTTCGGCGCTGCGCAATGTCGGCACAGCGAGCTTGCTCACTTTCATCGCCGATGTCTTTCCGCACCCCGACGAGCACTCTCAGGTCGGCTTCCAAGAGCCGAAGGGCCAAGGCGACCGCATCGACCGGAAATACGACGATAGCCAGCCTCTTTCGCTTTTCGTCTTCAAAACTCTCGCCGATCCTTTCGCCGGCCGCATTAACTATTTCAAGGTAAAAAGTGGCGTGCTGAAGAACGACGCCACGATACTGAACTACAATCGCAGCCTCCCCGAACGCTTTCAGCACACGCAGGTGGTGCAGGGCAAGCAGTTCACCGAAATCCACGAATTGCATGCCGGGGACATTGGTGCCATCGCCAAGCTGAAGGAAACCACCACTGGCGAAACGCTCGGCGACAAAAACTCGCCGATCTATTATCCGCCGGCGCAGCTTCCCGAACCCTCCATCACCTTTGCCATCGAGCCCAAGACCCGCGCCGACGAAGACAAAATCGGCGTCGGCATCCACAAAATCATGGAAGAAGATCCAGCATTACGTTTTTCGCGCGATCCGCAGACCAAAGAATTCCTGCTCGCCGGTTCAGGCCAGCAGCACATCGAAGTCGTGGTTGCCAAGCTGCACAAGCGTTATCACGTCGACCTCACGCTGAAGCCGCCCAAGGTCCCCTACCGCGAAACCATTCGCGGCAAAGCCGACGCCGAAGGCAAGCACAAGAAGCAGTCCGGCGGACACGGCCAGTTCGGCGTCTGCCGCGTCAAGATGGAGCCCATCGAGCGCGGTAAAGGCATCGAGTTCGTCGATGACGTTTTCGGCGGCGCCATTCCCAAGAATTGGATTCCCTCGGTAGAACGAGGAATTCGCGAGGCCGCCGCGCGCGGTTACCTAGCCGGATTTCCGGTCGTCGACTTCCGCGCCATCCTCTACGACGGTAAGTACCACGACGTGGACTCGTCCGATATGGCCTTCAAGATCGCGGGCTCGCTTGCCTTTAAGGAAGCAATGAAGCAGGCACGGCCCTCATTGCTCGAGCCAGTGATGCACGTCGAAGTCTACGCTCCCGATCAATACTCGGGCGACCTCATGGGCGACTTGAGCTCTCGCCGCGGTCGCATTTCCGGAAGCGAAGTCCGCGGCCACAACGTAATCATCAAAGCGCAGGTGCCGTTCGCCGAGATGCTGACGTACGCCAATGACCTAATCTCGAAAACGCAAGGCCGCGCGACGTACTCCATGGAATTTTCCCACTACGACTACGTTCCCAACGAGCTAGCCGACAAAGTAATCGCGGCCCACAAGCCGCACGCCGAGCACCTCGTCGAAGAAGAAGCCTAGCCGACGGCATCCAAACAGGGAATATCGTTGTTACACAACTGCGGAATGACGGAGATATGCCGCCCAATCTCGATGTATACGTTATCTCGCATGCGCGAGACCGGGAAACAATTGAACGGTTCCTGAGCGTGTACGTGGATCGTGCCGCGAGTGAGAATCGTGGAGACGAGCAACTCATGATCCTAGCGCTAGACGCGGTCGGCCAGCCCTCGGAAGGCGACAATTGGGATTGGGAACCCTCCAGGAGCTTGACTCATATCATTGAGCGAGGACTAGAACATCCGCGGCGAGCTTTCTCTGTTTATCTGAAAACGCGGGATTCATCGTTGGCCGGGGCGATGCTCAGCTTCACGACGGATAACCAGGTTATTTTCGGGGTTTCTTTAGACGATGAGGGTGCCAAGCCAGAAAATCTCGAAAAGGCCAAGGCCCTATTGCATGAAATGGCTCAGTCGTTTGGAGGACGCAATGGATTCGTCGGAGTTGAAGAGCCACCGCCTCTCCGTGGAATTCGTGACGCCCAGGGATTGTCGGCGTACTCATGGGCGGCTGAGTAGAAGGCGACTTCGACGGAGCGTTAAGAGAAGCGGGGCAGGAACATGCCGGTGTGTCGGCGATGCTCGGCAAAACGGTCGCCGAATTCCTGGGTAAGGAAAGATTCTTCACGGCGCGCTTTGGTGTAAAAGGACAGCCAGACGATTCCTACTGCCAGCAAGCCGCGCACTTCGCCCAGGGCGACCGCGGTGCCCAGGAACGCCAGCAAAATCCCGGCGTAAATCGGATGGCGGATGTTGCGATAAGGTCCGCTGCGAATCAGTTCGTGTCCTTCCTTTAGCGTGACGACGCCGCTCCAGTTGGTGCCCAGATGCCAGCGCGCCCAGATCGCGATCGCCACGCCGGTGGCGGTGAGCGCGACACCCACCCAACCCAAGCCATCGCTCGCAGGAACGAATCGAGCGCCCAACCACCCGTAGTGTGCGCTGGGCCGAAGCAGATAAAACGCGACCAGAAGCGGCAATACGTAGCGAAACCGCTGCCCCCACGATTCGCGCCTTTTCGTTTTCTTTAGCTTGAACGCGGAAACGATCCAGTACAAACCGAAAACAAACCAGAGCGCATTGATCTATTGCCGCTGAGATGGAAGATCCATGAGAGCACCCTCGAGGTCGCAGGCCTCTGCTAAAGCGGAACCATTGTGCCCCAGTTTCACACCGTTTCGTGTCCACTCCGCACTTAGGCTAGAATGCCGGACTGCTAAACACACTCTCTTTGCGGAGCGCACTCGATGACTATTGGCGGTTACCTGCATCGCACACTTCTGGCAAGCATCCTGGCCACTAGTGTTTGTTTCGTGATCGGCATTTCCCCGGCCCACGCTCAGCAATTCGCTCCCCGTGATCCGGCAGAGCCGCAGCAAGGCCGTCCGCATCCCAAACTCTTGCCGCGCCCAACCGCCGCCATCGCGCGCCAAAACGTCGACGAAAAATCAATGCGCGCTCTGATCGACCAGCTCGTCTCCTGCGGCACTCGGCTATCTCTTTCCTCCTGGACCGACCCAAAGCGCGGCATCGGCTGCGGCCGCGATTACATCGCCGCTCGCTTTAACGAGATCGCGAAAGCTTCCGGCGACAAGCTGCAAGTCGTGGTCGACAAGTTCGATTCCACCTCCGAGCGCACCTCCGGCAAGCCCCTGCCTCTCGAAAGTGTGTACGCGATCCTCCCCGGCTCCGATCCCAAACTAGCCAAGACCATTTTCATCGTCTCCGGCCACTACGATTCGCGTCCATCCAATGTGATGGACACGGAGGCTGACGCGCCCGGAGCGGACGATGACGCCTCAGGCGTTTCCGTCAGCGTCGAATCCGCTCGCCTTATCAGCAAGCTCGCCGCAAGCAGCAAAGCCGCAAACCGCGCCACAATCCTCTTCGCCGCCATTTCCGGAGAAGAGCAAGGCCTCCTCGGCGGCTATCGTTTGCTCGAATGGGCCAAGCAGCAAGGCTACACAATCGCCGGCATGCTCGATAACGACATCGTTGGCGACGACCTTTCGCCGGGAGCGCCTCATCGCGTGCGCGTGTTCTCCGGCAACGGTGAAATCGACGACTGCGATTCGCCGGGCCGGGAACTGGCCCGCGCCATCGAGGAAATCGACGGCCGCCAAAGCATTCGCATGATTTTTCGCGTCGATCGCTACGGTCGTGGCGGGGATCACTACCCGTTCTACAAAGCCGGACTCCCCGCCGTGCGTTTTACAGAACCGCTCGAAGACTACAATCACCAGCACCAGACCCCGCGCACCGAAAACGGCGTTGAGTACGGCGATTTTGCAAAATATCTGAATGCAACTTTCCTCGGCAACGTAGCTCGAGACAATGCTGAAGCTCTCCGCCAATTGGCAATGGCTCCAGCCGCCCCGACCAACGCGCGCCTCACCGGCGCCGTCACCCCGGACGCCAAAGTTTCCTGGTCCGCCGAGGATGATCCCGATCGCGCCGGTTTCGAAATCCTCTGGCGCGAAACCACGGAAGCGCGCTGGCAGGTCTACGATTTCGCCGCGTCACCGGGCGAAACCGTGCTCCACGGCGTCTCCACCGACAACCATTTCTTCGCCGTCCGCAGCGTCGGCAAAAATGGCGCCCGCTCCATCGCCGTACCAACGGAAATGGAGCGCCGCCCGCCGCCACAACCGGCAGGCACCAAACAATAGTCATCAGGTTATCCGCGTAGCCTTTTTGGAGTGCGGCGGTCTTGCCGCCGCTTTCTCGGTTGGAGCCCCGCCACGCCGTTGTCCGATGGGCAGCGCTTGGCGGGGATGTTGTTTGAACTCGCGGGCTCTAGTGCTTGGCAGCCGACGACCCTGCCGGCCCGTCCACCCCAAAATCCCAAACAAACAAATTCATCCCATCCGGCAAAATCTCCGCCAGCGCATATTCTCCCGGTGGCAGTGGCTCGCCCAGCGTAAACCGGTACACGGTAGCCGCAACTTCCCATCTCTGGATCGCGATCGACTTCCGCTCCGTCCCCATGTCCTGCCCAAACATGCTGCGGATCGATTCCAGTTGCCTCTTATTGCCTTTCACCGTTGCGCGTACCAGCTCCACCTCCGGGCCCAATTCCCCAGGTCGGCTGCTGCGATACACGCTGGACGTCCGGTCGGGATCGGGGGGCGCCTCTCGCAGATAAAATTCCGGCCCGCTCGAGCTGATTCGCGTCTTCGCCTTCGCCCCGGGGATTTCTACGTTGCGCTTTCCCGGAATTATCGGAATTGGCGATAGCACTTGCTTCAAAAATGTCTTTTTGTCCGTCTTCACCTGCGACCCGACCTGCGCAATCGGCGTCACCGATTTCCCTTCAATCGCAAACATGCCCTCCCCTGGCGGCAAGAACACGCCAGGTGCCACCTGCAAGCTCGCATCGACATCCAAAACCGTCTCGATCTTGGTCGCCTCTTCCTGTGCGTGAATCTTTCCGAGTAATGCCTCCGAAGCCTTGTCGGAGTCCGCCTGCGCCTTTGCTGTGGCGTCCCAGTCCACCATCGCGGCCGGAATCTCCTCCCAGGCCCCCCGCTCCAGGCTGAAGTACCTCACCCGCTCGCCCTTCCGTTCGTACTCCCGCACCAGCTGGAAGTTTCCGTCCTTCAGGACAAGTTTCTTCCCTCGCGTTAGCCGCGTGGCCGCCGAATTGTCGCCCGAATCTTGCTTGGAATTGCCAGACGACTGACCCAGGGCTGACACACTGTCTGTATTCTTAAACAGAAGCTTGGCAGAAGTACCCGTAGCCACAAACCCCAGCGCGACCGCAAACACGACAAAGAGAGGAAGGCCGAAACGGCTCATAAGTGGGTGGTTCCTACGGAGTGCGATGCGATACATGGCGGCCCGGTTTGCCTCCAACCGTGAGCATAGCGCCGGGCCTATTCCGGGGCAACCAGCATTGAGCTGAAGGGACGTCCAAGATCATTCAATCTAAAAGAAAAAGCTCCCCGGTCTACCCGGGGAGCCCAAAAATCAAGTGTTTTCGCTTCAAAGCGGCAGCATGCCTGCCAACTGGCCGCCGGTACCCCGGCCGCTTAGTGCGTGCAGCGCGGGAACAATGTCACCAGGACCATCAGGTCCGACAAGGTGAACAGCCATTGATCCGCTTGAATTCCCGCTGCTTCCGCGGCACGCGCGATAAAGCCCAGATGACGGCTCTTCGCGAAGTTGTGCAGGTGGTCCACGCAAATCCCCGTGAGATTGGCCACCTCATTATCGGTAAAAATCTTTTGGCTCGCTTTGACGGTTACCATGGCCCGGACCCTCTCTCTCTCCGCCTTCCTGTCCCTACCCGTTAGATGCTTTCGGCATCCTACGGGCTGCACTTTCTAAGAGCAATAGTCGTTCCGTTAGTCAAACGAAAAACCAGTCGGCTAGTACTTCGCGCCTAAAATCACGCGAATGTGCGTCTTTACAGACGTTGCGTGCGCATGCTCCGAGCTAGTACTCGCGCGCACAAAATTCACCTCTTTGTAAAATTTGTCCATTTTTCGCAAACCCTCTCCGCAATCCCATATTCAACGGCTCGCGAACATACCGTAATTCCGGTAGATATTTCAGGCTTATCTTTCCGAATTCTAAATAGCCTTGGGCAGGTTTGCCGCAATTTCGCGCATCTGTTTTTCGTGCCGGATTTGGTGCGAGGCCAAAAACGAAAACCACTCGTATGCGTTCAGCGAGCCGAGAAAGGGATGCCGCCATCGATAAACACTAAGATCGCGGCCCCGCGTTTCCTCAATCAGTGCGAGCGTGCGCCCACGGACTTCGCGCAGTTCCGCGAACATGATCTCTTTTTCCCGCAAGAGTTCCGGATCGATCGGGATGGGCGTTTTCATCCGAACTACCCGAACTTCCGCGAGCGCAAAAGGCAAGCGAAGTCGCTTCAGCAGTGGAGTCTGCTTTGGTGTTTTTGTGAAGATTCTGTCCGCCGCCCCGACCACTGTGCGTTCAATGATCATTACGTGAGCGATGACCTCTGCGGCCGACCAAGCGCCCGGCCGGGGAGGCGTTTTCCAGGAACCTGCAGGGACGGTATCGGCGGCGCGCAATAGCTTGTTCTGTGCGCGGGCCAGCTTCTCGATGATGGGTTCGAGCAAATCCATGACACTTGCAACTAAACTTGACTGGATTGATCCGAACCGGGTGCTACAGCCCGGCTCCGCCCGCGGCCTCGAAAGCTTGCGCTAATTGCAGCACCCGCCCTTCGCCAAAAGGGGGACCGAAAATCTGCAAGCCCACCGGCAGCTTTCCACCGATCTTTCCGCAAGGCACGGAAATCCCAGGCACTCCCGCCAGCGATCCCGTAACCGTATAAATATCAGCAAGATACATCTGCAGCGGGTCGTTCGTCCTTTCACCCAGCTTAAAGGCCGGCACCGGTGAGGTGGGCGTCACGATCGCATCCACCTTCGCGAACGCATCGCGGAAGTCTTGCGCGATGAGCGCTCGCACCTTTTGGCCTTTCAGGTAATACGCATCGTAGTAGCCGGCAGAGAGCACGTACGTCCCGAGCACGATCCGCCGTTTCACCTCGGCGCCAAATCCAGCCCCGCGCGTCTTCCGGTACATGGATAGCAGGGAATCGCCATCGACGCGCAAGCCGTACCGCACGCCGTCATAGCGAGCCAGGTTAGAGCTGGCCTCCGCGGTCGCGATGATGTAATAAACCGCGATCGCGTAGTCGGTGTGCGGCATCCGAATTTCTCGAGTCTGGCAGCCCAGCTTGCGCAGCACCTCAATCCCGGCTTCGACCTTTTTGCGCACCTCCGGGTCCATGCCCGCGCCGAAGTACTCCTTCGGGATGCCAATACGCAGTCCCTTCACCGGCTTTTCGGCCTCGGCCTGGTAGTTCGGGACGGGTGCGGTAGTCGATGTGGAATCATTCGCGTCCCGCCCGGCAATAATTTGCATGACTGCCGCGACGTCTCGCACATTGCTCGCGAACGGGCCGATCCGATCCAGCGAAGAAGCAAACGCAATCA
>Ga0137418_10004427_pt1 | contig 12914 bp, 10 predicted proteins | sample CZODoug3_1_2_16f_FD_122242 | JGI IMG/M metagenome (GOLD analysis project Ga0137418, IMG submission 122242) | Vadose zone soil fungal communities from Angelo Coast Range Reserve, California, USA - CZODoug3_1_2_16fungal (Hybrid Assembly) | ecosystem: Environmental > Terrestrial > Soil > Vadose...
CTGCTGGGTAGTCTCGCAGGGCATGCCTTTCTATTACTTCCGTATATGAAACAAATGTACGTTTCCGCACAAACCCATGCTAGCCTTGAATCGTGCAGAAAGATCACATCACAACGGTGTTTTTCGACGTGGGCAACACGCTCACCTACGTCGATCTCGAGATCGTTTTGCGGCCATTGACTAAGAGAGGCGTGAAGGCCAGCGAAGCGCAGTACCGCATCGCTTCCATTCAGGCTCGGCGCGCGATGGATCGTTTGTGCGCCTCCGGGCAACAGGCTAATCCCGATGCGCAGTACTGGAAGCTGTTTCTGGGAGGATTTCTCGAATCGCTGGGTGTTCAGGACACCGAGATCGCCAACGAAATGGCGTTTGAGTGGCGCAGTGCGCGCAATTGGACCCGCGTCGCTTCAGGCACCACCGACGTCCTTGACCGTCTGGCCAAGCGGTATGAGCTGGGCGTAATCAGCAATTCGGACGGCACGATGGACCGGCTGCTGAAGGCGATAGGCTTAAGCCGGTACTTCCAAACGATTGTTGATTCGGGAACAGTGGGGCATCAAAAGCCCTCGAAGGAGATTTTCCGTCTGGCGCTGGAGTCCATGGGCGCGAAGCCTGAGGAGAGCGTCTACGTTGGGGATATCTATTCCGTGGACTACGTTGGAGCGACGGAAGCGGGTATGAAAGCTGTGTTGATTGACGAGCTTGGGACTTATGACGGGCTGGACCTGCCGCGAATCAGCAAGCTGGCGGAGTTGGAAGACGCGCTATCCGCGCTGTAAAGCTTTCGGTTTTCGGCTATCGGCTGTCAGCTAATCTTCCCCTGGCCTGTCGTCGAATCGTGTGCGAGATCTGGCCGATAGCTGATAGCCGACAGCCGATAGCGGTTTCCCTACCACCCCCGCGTCTGCAGCATCTCCGAATCGGGCAGGCCAGCCACCGAGAGGCCCTTCATTGCGCCCGGAACGTTTGCGCTCACTTCCAACAGGACTTTCGGATCGTTGAAGTGCGTCGCCGCTCTCACAATCGCTCCCGCACGCAACGCCGCTTCTTTCTCGCTCGCCAACTCGCTGGAGCTGTTCATGAAGATGCCCGAACCTACGAACACCGCCTCCGCCCCCAGCTGCATGACCAAAGCGGCATCGGCGGCCGTGGCAATACCACCCGCTGAAAAATTCGGCACCGGCAGTTTGCCGGACTTCGCCACCATCTGCACCAGTTCATACGGCGCCTGCAGCTCCTTGGCGCGCGAGTAGAGTTCGTCGTCGCGCATCGAGGTAAGCTGGCGAATATCTTTCATGATCTGCCGCATGTGTTTCACAGCATGAACAACGTCGCCAGTCCCAGCCTCGCCTTTGGTGCGAATCATGGCCGCACCTTCATTCACGCGCCGCAGTGCCTCGCCCAGATTCCGCGCTCCGCAGACAAATGGCACTTTGAAGGCATGCTTATCGACGTGGTGCTCTTCGTCGGCCGGGGTCAGCACCTCGGATTCGTCAATGTAGTCGACGCCCAGTTCTTCCAGAATGCGCGCTTCCATGAAGTGGCCAATGCGGCACTTGGCCATCACCGGAATGGATACGGCGTCCATGATCCCGCGAATCATTTTTGGATTCGCCATGCGGGCGACGCCGCCCTCGGCACGAATCTGCGCCGGAACGCGCTCAAGAGCCATCACCGCAACCGCTCCGGCGGCTTCGGCAATCTTGGCCTGCTCGACCGTCACCACATCCATAATGACGCCGCCCTTCAGCATTTCGGCAAGGCCGACCTTCAGCCGAGGGCTGGAATTTCCGTTGTTTTGCGACATAAGTTGCACTCTTTCTGGAGCTTGAAAGGTGTCCGGTCTGGGCCGGGAGTGAGGGTTACTGCTGTCCCACTCTTTAATTCTACAGCTTAGGGGCGCGGGCGTGTACCGGGCGAAATGCGCAGTGAGGCTAGCGTCGAGAAGAAGACAGCGTCTGTCCCATGGAATTCCCAGCTTGCCCGCGAGTTTGCATTTCCCGGCGCGAGGTCAAGTTTAGAATAGGAAAGCGCGTAACTCCGCGTGAGTTGTGCCAACACCACTAAAGTGTTAACCTAAAAGACGTTAACGAAGCCAAAATTGAACAGAAGCAGGAGTGCATCAGTTTCGTGTTAGCCACCGAACATAAGCAAAACCTCATTGGGCAATACCGCACGCATGATACCGATACCGGCAGCCCGGAAGTCCAAATCGCGCTGCTCAGCGAGCGCATTGGCCAGCTGACGGACCACTTCAAATTGCACAAGAAAGATCACGGCTCGCGCCGCGGCCTTCTCATGATGGTCAGCCGGCGACGCCGCCTGCTCGACTACCTCAAAACCCACGACGCCGACCGCTACAAAACCGTCATCGGCAAGCTCGGAATCCGCAAGTAGATTCCGGACAGGTTGATCCTGACCGGATGATCCAAATCGGATTCCCGGAGAGGGTCACGAGGATTTGCAATTGAGGTGCGGACCAGCCGGAGCTACAACTCCCGCGGTCCGCAAAGAGTCAGTTCCCGGCGCTGGATTCGCAGATTACGGCGTGCTTCCGAACCCTCAGTTGGTGCCCAGCAAGTGAATTCGTCCCGTGCTCATTAGCGTTCCGTGCCGTGTCACGGACCCCCAACCGCCGCTGCTCCCGCCTCACAGCCGCGACGCATTGCTCCCACGAAAGGGAAATTAGATGAACGTACAAGAAGTCTCAGTTGAACTCCACGGCGGCAAAAAGCTCAGTTTTGAAACCGGAAAAATTGCCAAGCAAGCCCACGGATCCGTCGTAGTCCGCAGCGGCGACAACATGCTCTTAGCCTCGGCCTGCGCCAACGCCGAGCCCCGCGTCGGCGTCTCGTTCTTCCCGCTCACCGTCGACTACCGCGAATATACCTATGCTGGCGGGCGCATCCCCGGCGGCTTCATCAAGCGCGAAGGCCGCATGAGCGACCGCGAGACCCTCACCTGCCGCCAAATCGATCGCCCCATCCGCCCGCTCTTCCCCGAAACTTTCCGCTGCGAAACTCAGGTCATCTCGCTAGTCCTCTCCGCCGACACGGAAAACGACCCCGACGTCCTGGCCATCAACGGCGCATCCGCCGCCCTCACGCTCAGCGATATCCCCTTCGACGGACCGGTTGGCGCAGTCCGCGTAGGCCTGGTCGACGGCCAGTTGATCATTAACCCTACATATAAGGAAGTGAACGAAGGCCTTCTCAGCCTAATGGTCGTCGCCTCTGCCGACGCCATCGTCATGATCGAAGCCGGCGCGAAAGAAGTAAAAGAAGAGACCATCCTCGACGCCATCCAGTTCGCCCACACGGAAATCAAGAAGATTTGCGCCGCCATCAGCGACCTGGCCAGCCGCGTCGGAAAGAAGAAGCGCGAAGTCGCCCCAGTCGAATTCGACGGGCCGTACTTCGATGCGCTCAAGAACAACATCGGCGCCCGCCTTGCCGACGCCCTCGATACCGCCAAACACCCCAAGGCTGAAAGCTACAAGCTGGTCGCCGAGCTCAAGAAAGAACTAAAGTCCGCCATCGCCGACGATGACAAACCGGCCCTCGACAAGCTCTCTCACTACTACGAACTCCTGCTGGAAAAGATCTTCCGCGAAGACGTCACCGTGGCCCGCCGCCGTCCGGACAATCGCAAGTTCGACCAAATCCGCGACATCTGGATCGAAGCCGGCATCCTACCCCGAGCCCACGGCAGCGCCGTCTTCACCCGCGGCGAGACCCAAGCCCTGGTCACCACCACGCTCGGCACCGCCGACGACCAACAGCGCCTGGAGAGTTTCCAAGGCGAATCCAAGAAACGCTTCCTCCTCCACTACAATTTCCCGCCGTTTTCGGTTGGCGAAGTTGGCTTCATGCGCGGCGCAGGCCGTCGTGAAATCGGTCACGGCGCTCTCGCCGAGCGCGCGGTTGCCGCGGTTCTTCCGGATGTGGAAAAATGGCCCTACACCATGCGGGTCGTCTCCGACATTTTTGAATCGAATGGCTCCTCTTCTATGGCGTCCGTTTGCGGAGCTTCGGTTTCGCTGATGGATGCTGGCGTCCCTCTCAAAGCTCCCGTTGCAGGTGTTGCCATGGGCCTCGTCAAGGAAGGCGATGCTTACTCCATCCTCACCGACATCGCTGGCGCCGAAGATCACTACGGCGATATGGACTTCAAGGTCGCGGGCACGCGCGAAGGCATCACGGCCATGCAGATGGACATCAAAGTCAAGGGCATCACGCCGCAGATCATGTGTGAAGCCATGGACCAGGCGAAGGCCGGCCGCCTGCATATTCTCGGCAAGATGGAAGAAGTCCTAACCTCGGGCCGCGAGCAAGTCTCCTCGCACGCCCCGCGCTTCTACACCGTCCAGATTCCGACGGATAAAATCCGCGACCTCATCGGGCCGGGCGGCAAAATGATTCGTAGCATCATCGAAGAAACCGGTGTCAAGATCGACGTCGAGGACTCCGGCAAGGTCAACGTCTCCTCCAGCAACCAGGAGCAGGCCGCGAAGGCGCTGAAGATCATCGGCGACCTCTGCGCCACCGCCGAAGTCGGCAAGACTTATCTCGGCACCGTCTCCCGCCTCGCGGATTTCGGCGCTTTCGTCGAAATCCTCCCCGGCCTCGACGGCCTGCTGCACATCAGCGAAGTCGCCGAGCACCGCATTCGCGACGTGCGCGACGAACTCAACGAAGGCGATCAGGTCCTGGTCAAGGTTCTGGCTGTGGACGGCAACCGCATCAAGCTTTCGCGCAAAGCTGTGCTTCTGGAACAGCGCGCCAAAATGGGCGGAGACGCACCTCCGGCGGAGGCTGGCGAAGGTCACGGAGATCACGACGATCATTCCCACGAAGATCGTTCTCATGAAGACCGGCCAGCGCGCCCGCAGCGTTCTGCTCCGGTAGCGGGTTCTACCGTCATCGAAGGCGGCGCAGACTTTGAGGAAAGCGACGAGCCGAACTTCAATCGCGTCGAAGGCGCTCCCGTAGGCGAGAACCGTCCCCCTCGCCAAGACCGCCCGCCAGGCGGCGGAGATCGTGGCGGACGTCCGCCGCGACGCGGTGGACGTGGTGGCCCCGGCGGACGCCGTGGTCCCGGCGGCGGTGGCGGCGGACGCGGTCCGGGTGGTGGTGGCGGAGGTCGCGGCCGGTTCTAGAAAAGTCAATTGCAGAAAAAGGGGCTGCGCGAAAGCGTAGCCCCTTTCTTCTTATGCCCGTGCTCGCTATATTACGTTCGTAATTTGTTCGTGCCAGTCCCCCACGTAACACTGAATCTAGTTTCTCCGTCGTTCACTGACGGAATCCTACCCTGCCTCAATGGAAAGAGCATGGCGGCACGCTGATCATATGCCTCAAAGCAAGCAGGAATCGCAGCCTGGCGGAGCCTTCTGGATCTATGGGCCTTGGCTGGACTCGATCGTGGGATGCGGTGCGTGGTCCGTTCCCTTACTGTTGCTTGCCTATTTTTCGCCGGCTGAGAGCACGCGAGGGTGGTCGATCGGGCTCTACGGGTTGGCGCTGTTCTTCAACTACCCGCACTACATGGCGACGATCTATCGCGCCTACCACACGCAAGCGGACTTCAATCGGTATCGAATTTTCACCGTCCACATTACAGTTCTAGTGGCGCTGACTGTCGTGGTATCGCACTTATGGTTTAGTGCCTTGCCCTGGATTTTTACGCTGTATCTCTCAGCCAGCCCCTGGCACTATAGCGGGCAGAACTACGGCCTGTTCATGATGTTCACTCGCCGCGGCGGTGCGCAGCCCACCGTAGCGGTCCGGCGCGCGCTCTACGCGGCGTTCATTCTCTCGTATCTGATCTTGTTGCTGAACTTCCATACAGGCCCGTCTGCGGATCCTTTATTTGTCTCACTGAACCTTCCTCAGGCCCTGACCTCAAAGGCGCAACCGCTTCTGCTTCTGGCATTCTCGGCGTGTTCCTGTTTCGGACTCTATCGTCTGGCCGCGCAAGTTGGGCTGCGCAAGATGGCGCCGTCACTTACGCTGTTTTCCACGCAATGTGCATGGTTTCTAGCGCCGTCGTTGCTTGCGTCGTTGTTGCGTCTTGAGATTCCGCTGAGCCGCTATAGCTCGGGCGTTCTCGCGGTAATGCACTCCGCGCAATATCTCTGGATCACGAGCTACTACGCGCGGCGGGAAGCGGCGGCAACTCCCGGTCGATCTTGGCGGCCGTCGACCTATTTCACGATCCTCGTAGTGGGGGGCATCGCGCTCTTCATTCCCGGCCCGTGGCTCTCCAGCCTGGTGTTCCATTTTGATTTCACCCGAAGCTTCTTGCTCTTTACCGCGCTTGTAAACATCCACCATTTCATCTTGGACGGCGCCATTTGGAAATTGCGGGACAAGCGGATCGCGGGGTTCCTGGTGAATTCGCGCGCGGAGATTGCGGAACGCGGCCGCGAGGCGGGTAGCTCCGCCATGGCGGGGTTTCGCTGGCTCGCTGGACCGAGCCCGTCCGCCCACCGGCTGCGTGTGGGAACTGCCTGCTTGTTGCTGGCTTGGGGCGTGGTTGATCAAACCCACTATTACCTCGGCCTTCGTAACAGCCAGCTTGCAAATCTGAAGCGCGCTGCCTGGCTGGCACCCTACGACACATCGCTCGAACTGCGCGTGGCGCGTGAGTCGCTGGAGAAAGGTGCTCCGAAGGAATCCGAGGCGGCCTGGCAATACGCCATTCGCGCAAACCCCAACGATCCAGCCCCGCGCGATGCGTGGTTGGGATACCTGCTGCGCGACAAGCGCCTCGACGAAGCATACCGGCGAACCGCTGAGTGGCTCGAACTGGCGCCCAACGATGCCGCCCTGCTGGTGAATCACGGCATTCTGGCCAAACAATCCGGGCATGACCGCGAAGCGGAACAAAGCTGGCGCAAAGCTTTGGCAGCGGATCCAACACAGGCCGAAGCAGAGGTCTACCTCGGCGATGAATTGGAGAAGCAGGGCAGCTTCGAGGATGCAATTCGGCACTACTCAGCCTTCCTGAAGAAGGTGGCGCAACGGCCCGCAACGAACCTGCCGCCAGCTGCGAACCTCATCGGCGTGGAGCTGAAATTAGCGGATTGCCACAGCCGCGAACACCATCCGGATGCAGCGTTGCAGTACTACAAAATGGCTCGCTCCCTGGCGGCGCAAACGGGAGAAAAGAAGCTGGAAAGCTTCGCCAGCGTGGCCGAAGCTTCGCTCCGCGCCAAGCTCGGTCAGACGAAAGAAACAGTACCACTTTACCAGCGAGCTCTTCAGTTGGATGCCGGACTCAACGATCCGCAGAGTGAGGCCGTCGATTGGTACGGGTACGCGGTGTCGCTGCAAGATTCGGGTTTTCCGGCACGGCTCGTCTACGCCAGCGTGCTCAAGTCGGAGTCCTTAGGGTCTTCGAAGATGAGCGGGCCAGAAGAAGACTCAGTGCGCAAGATGCAAAAAGAATTGGAACAGCGGCTGGGCCCAGAAGCCGTGACCATCCGGCACAATCCCGAACCGTTATTGCGTGAGGCGTTGGAGCTGAACTCCTCGTTCCGCTAAGGAACATCAAAAGACGCGGAGCCTAGCACGTCCCGCCTGCGGTCGCCTTCCCTCACTCCCGGTCAGCCCCCGCTCCTCATGCCAGGGCGAGGAAACGCTCCGGCAATTGCGCAACAACCGACCATTCCTTCCCGTGCCGATCTACTCTCGCGCCTCGTTTCTTGCGCGTGAGAGCACAGGACTTGGGTGAGGCGGCTCTTCACCACTCCATCTGTCGGGAATAAATCGAGCGCGGCTCCGTTAGTACCGGAAGAGTGCAGAGCCCATGCAACGCCGCAGGGCGAAGCCATGGCAGGTCGCACCATTGAGGTCACAACAAGGAGAGGACTCACCATGAAATATCTAATGAAGCTCTCGATCGCAGCATGTTTGTTCGGCTCGCTCGCTTTCGCCGATAACCCCACCGATGCACCGCTGACGTTCAGCGACGGAAACCCGCCAGTCGCGAAGAAAGAGACCGACACTGGGAAGCATCGCCGCCACAATTACAAGAAAGAAGAGCAGCGCGCACTCAGAGCCAAGGGCGCTGCCCCTTCTAACGGCAACCGTCAACCGGAACAGAGCAGTCCCGGATACCCGGCCACTGTCGCCAACTGACAGTCCGGATCAGCAACCTGCCACCTGCCCTCGCTCCCGGCCGTCCGCTCATGTGCACTCTTTTTACTCCGTCACAAAGTGCGTGAAGCGTCGGGGGCGTCTTTTCTAGATTTGGCCGGGAATGATCACGAGCCTTAGACAGTGGTTCTCTGTTCCAGAACTCGCGCAGTAGGCAACGCCAGGCCAGGCCGCATCGCACAAGCACCGGCAGATTCACTAAATGCCGAGCAAACACATGACAATAAAATGACAACTCATGAGCATCTCGCCGCCGACTGTCGCGTCTAACTTCATGTATTGTAAAACTCCCGAACAACTGCGAACTAGTTTGGAATAACGCCTCGTAGCCGCAGTTGTGAATTGAGAACATCACAACGTTCCAGCACATCTGAATCTTCCCGCCCGGTCAGCCTTGTTTTCTGGGACCGTAGAGATACAGGGAAAGTTCTGCGCCGTACAGATCGTAAACACGAAGCTATGGAGGACACCTTGAAAAAAGCGCTCTTGCTCTACGCACTACTCATGACATTGGCACTATCCTCGGGATTGTCGGCCCAGCAAACTGGTTATTTCCAGACCAACCTGGTCTCCAATGTCCCCGGGGTGGCCACGACCACTGACGCTCACCTGGTCAACCCCTGGGGTATCTCGTTCATTGGCGGCGATGATTTCTGGATCGCCAACAACAACAATGGCACCTCAACTCTCTACAACGCACAGGGCAGAGCCAACGCTCTGGTTGTGACTATCCCCGTAGCCGCCAACAATCCCAACGGCAACTGCCCCGTGGGTTGTCCAACCGGTACCGTGGCCAACACCAGCACCACCAATTTCAGCGGAGCGTCGTTTCTTTTCGACACCGAAGACGGCCTTATCGTGAAATGGAACGCTGGTACGCAAGCCACCATAGCCTTTGACAATTCCGCCAGCGGCGCGGTTTACAAAGGTCTAGCCACAACTGGCGCCCACCTGTTGGCAGCCAACTTCAACAGCGGCAAAGTCGACGTTTACGATACGAATTTCGCCCCAGCCAACCTGGCTGGTTCGTTTGCCGATCCTGATCTTCCCGCAGGTCTCGCTCCCCACGGCATCCGCGTGATCGGCAACCAGATCTTCGTCGCCTACGCCCAACAGGACGCCGCCAAGCACGACGCCCAACCCCGCGCCGGAGTCGGTCAGGTCGATATCTTCGACCTGAACGGCAATTTCGTGAGCACTTTCGCCGCGGGCGGCCACCTCAACGCGCCCTGGGGTCTGGTGCAGGCTCCTGGCACTTTTGGAACATTCGCCAACGCAATTCTGGTGGGGAATTTCGGCGACGGTCTCATCAATGCGTTCGACTCAAACGGCCGCCTTCTTGGCCCGCTCACCGACTCTGCGAACACAGTAATCGTAAATCAAGGCCTGTGGGACCTCGTCTTTGGCGCCGGCGGCACGGGCGATCCAAGCACGCTCTTTCTCACGGCGGGAGGCACGGCCAACCAGCCCAACTTCCCTCCGGGCGGCAGCGCCACCAGCGTTTTCGCCAGCATTACCACCGCGGCTGCAGCGCCCGGCCCCGGGTTCTCACTGAACTTCTCGGCCCAAAGCGCAACCGTCACCCGCGGAGGCTCTGCCAACATCATGGTTGGCGCCGCTGCGGTGGGAGGATTCAACAACCCAATTAACCTCAGCTGCGTCGCCCCGGCCGGCATCACCTGCTCGTTCAACCCAACGACAATCACCGCCGGAGCGCCCTCCTCCACCCTAACCATATCCGCCGCCGCAACGCCGCCGCCCTCGGGCTACTCGACGCTCGGCATGGCCCTGCTGCCCGGTCTGGGACTATTTGGAACAGTCCTCACGGCCGGCAAACGCAAACTCACCCGCAAAAGGGTCGCATCGATGAGCGCGCTAGGCTTGGGACTCGTCATGTCGTTGTTCGCCCTCGGATGCGGCAACAATTACAAATCACAAACCAACCCGGCTGCGACCAGCGTGATGGTCACAGGCCGATCCGGCGCCGTCACCAGTTCCGCTAACGTAACCGTCACCGTTAACTAGAACGAACCAGCCCCGGCCAACGCCTCTCTCGAGCACCGCGGCCGGGGCTGTCTACTTGCCGAGCTGGGCCATGTACCTGCGAGTACTGCGGCGCTACCTCGAGCACGCTGAGCGAGCCCCTACGAGGCGCGGCTCGACGTGTAAAACGCCAGACGCAGAAATGCCGCCCCGAAGCCGACGCCGCCTTCCACCCAGCAACCACCCCCACGCCTCCGCATACTTCCGAAACTCCCCACCCTTCGCCGCATTCGCGGAAGGAATCTTCAACCCCACCCGCCCCCGCAGCGCCGCCCACGGCGGATGTACCACCGCCCCTCCGGCACAATCAGCACAGCCACCGCATGAATTTCCGATTTCAAATACGGCACCGCCCCTCTCGCCGTATGCCGCCCCACATTCACGTTATAACTGCCCCGCCCCTTCGCCAGCGCCCCGCACGACTTCACCTGCACCCTCTTAAATCTCTTTCCGTTGTCCACCGCAAAGTCATATCTCGCGTTGTCCCCATACGGCTGCGTCACAATCAACCCCATCCCCATCGCCCGCCCCATAAACGCAATCTCCGCCAGCTCCCCAGCATGCTTCGGATTCCTCTTCACAAATCACCTCAGTCACAAATGTCGTCAGAAAACAGCAAAGGCGCAGGCCCGAAAAGGGCGTGCGCCTCAGAAATCATCAGAAAATCTACTCTTAAGTTCAGGATAGCATTGTCAACCCTGAAAATTGACAAATAAGTTCAAACTATATTTCTTTTAGAATGTGGAACTTAACCTGGAAAAGCCTCTTCCAGCCCCTTGACAAGCTTTTCGCCGGAAGCAGATCTGGAACGCCACCACTGCAAACCTTTGCACACCACCCGTCTTTTCTCCGCCCCTCTTCCTTCTACACTGTCATCCCGACCGCAGTGGAGGGACCTGCTTTTCCGCTGATGACTACCCGGTACCCTAACCCACCAAAAGGCTTGTCATTCCGACCAACGGGAGGAATCTGCAGTTAAGCTTTTGGGCGGAGCAGTGCTTCATTCGAGCCAGATTCCCCCGGGTCTGGATGGCTCCAGAGAGATCAAAAGCTTAGCCCCCTAGCGAGCCCGCATCACCAGCCACAGCACAACCGCAGAGCCGAATACCACCACCCAGAACAATGCCGTGAGAGGAATCTTCCTTCGGGATGCTTTCGAGGCGCCACCTAGATGCTGCTCAAGAAGACCCCGAACCGCATCCTCTTCTCCAGCCGCGAACGCGCGCTTCGGCACGATGTTGAAGAGCATTTCCGACCGATACACCAGGAAGAGATTCTTCGATTCCGAGTAGCGAGTAAAAGCCTCCCAGGTTGAAGTCGAGCTCGAAACCGAGTTCGCGCCAATAAGTCCTGAATCCGAAATCTCCGCCGTAGCCTCGTCGCGCAGCTGCGATCCACCTTTTCGAAACATCTGCTGCGCTTGCAGCCAGGGAAGAGAGAATATGAGCGCCCCGAAAAAGAAGGGTACAAAGGCTATCGGGGAGTGCCCCGAATCCAGGATAAAAGACAAAATGCTCATGAGGCACATGAAGATTCCGACGATGGCGGCAACCTTAGCCCCACGTCCCCTGTGCCGAACCAGCGCCTCGCGGACATCCTTTTCGGTGAGCTTGTAAGTGATTTTCACGGAGACTGGATTCATCCGCGGAATTATACGTTAGCGGGCCTTCAGGCCTTTGGGTGGAGCAGCGCTTCAGCGCTGCAACTCAGCCAGGCTAACTGGCCGGCTTTAGCCGGTGAGGTAAGGCGTCCAACACAAATCCACGCGCCGCAGAACTATGTCGATACCCTTCCGGAGTCTCACTCCGCCGAGCCTTCACAGGATTGAAGTGAATGTACTCCCGAAACTGGCAATACTCCTTCCAGTCCCGCACCCGCCGGTCATAGAAACTGGTTTCCCAAATTTCGCCGCAATGACCCAGTTCTTTCTTCGCCCGATAGGAAAACCCGCCCTTGATCAGCTGCATCGCCCTCTCCACCGTGTCAGTCGGCGTCAGCAGCAGATGAATATGGTCCGGCATAATCACAAACTCATGCAGCAGATATTTTCCTTGATCGCGGTAGCGGAAGAGGACATCGACCATCAACCCGGCCATCCCATCTGTCTGGAAGACAGCGATTTTCTGATAGCTGGCCGATGTAAGGAAGTAGGACCCAAGCCCGGTGTTTCCCCGATACGGATTCGTCATAACTTTACCTCAGCGGCTAAAGCCGATCTTCTCAGGCAGGATAATGCAGGCATGAATGCCTGCTCCACCCAAAAGCCACTTATCGCTACCAACTTTCGTTTACCTCATGCCATTCTAGGAATGAAAGTGGTGAGGATTCTATGCGGCCCGGGTTCGAGGTCCCGGGTTTGAGGTCCAGCTTCGAGTCCCGGGTTCGAGGCCCGGGTTCGACACCCAGCTTTTGGGTGGAGCAGCGCTTCAGCACTGCATAAAGAGGCCTAATGATCTGCGGCTTTAGCCGCTGAGGTAAAGCCTGGGTCACCCGCTTCCAGCTTTTGGGCGGAGCAGCGCTTCAGCGCTGCATAAAAAGGCCTAATGACCTGCGGCTTTAGCTGTGGTGTGTCAAGAGGTTGTTGACATCGAGACCGGAACGGGAGATGGGTGGTTTTTGGTTGAGGGCGGTGTGGGGGCGATGCCAGTTGTATTGATGGATCCAGGGAGCGAGATGGCAGAGTCGTTGGGCGGAGTTCTGATAGAGACGAGC
>Ga0137418_10004428_pt1 | contig 12907 bp, 12 predicted proteins | sample CZODoug3_1_2_16f_FD_122242 | JGI IMG/M metagenome (GOLD analysis project Ga0137418, IMG submission 122242) | Vadose zone soil fungal communities from Angelo Coast Range Reserve, California, USA - CZODoug3_1_2_16fungal (Hybrid Assembly) | ecosystem: Environmental > Terrestrial > Soil > Vadose...
GATCTATCCGATTTCGGCGGGTGTCAAAGGCGGTTTGGCAGGGAGTGTAGCCATGGCCGTTCTTGCCATTCTTTATGGAATTATCAGCGGCCATGGCATCTGGTATCCGATCAACCTTTTGGCGGCGGGATTCTTTCCGGCAAGAACGACCGTCGCGCAAATCGCTCCCTTTCATTGGGACGCGTTCATCATTGCTACGATCCTCCACCTTGTCTGTTCTTTGCTGGTTGGGCTTCTCTATGGTGCGACGCTTCCGATGTTTCCTCGCCACCCGGTTTTGCTCGGAGGTGTGATCGCTCCAATTCTCTGGTCTGGTCTGATCCATAGCATGCTCGAAGCGCTGGATCCGCTGCTCAACCAGCGGATTGACTGGCTCTGGTTCGTCATTTCCCAGATCGGATTCGGCATCGTCGCCGGCACGATAGTTTCCAGGCAACAGCGCGTACGTACGTGGCAATACCTGCCGTTCGCGGTGCGCGCCGGGATTGAAGCGCCGGGAGCGATAGACGAAGGGAACGGAGACAGTGATCGGCAATGAAGCATCCAGCCATTCTCGTTGCACTCGCGATCCTTGCGTTCCTGGTGTGTGCAGCCTGCAGCAGCTCCCGCGGCGTCCCTCGAGCCGACTCGGAGGTGGTGCCGCCGACTGAAGTTGCCGACTTCGACCAGCTTTATGGACAGAACTGCGCAGGATGCCATGGCGTCGAAGGCAGTGGCGGAGCAGCTATGTCTCTGGCGAATCCGGTTTTTCTCGCCATTGCTGACGATGCCGTGATTCGTTACACCGCCGCGAACGGAGTGGCGGGCACTCCGATGCCCGCTTTTGCGCGGAGTGCGGGTGGAATGCTCACCGACAAACAGATCGACGCGATTGTGCACGGAATCCGATCCTGGGCGAAGCCCAATGCGCTCCGCGATGCGACTCCGCCGCCCTATGCAGCGTCGGCTCCTGGCGATGCGCAACACGGCGCCGAAGCATATCGAACATACTGCTCCTCTTGTCATGGAGCAGGCGGCCGCGGAGGAAGCAAGGCGAGCTCGATTGTAGACAGCTCGTACCTGGCTCTGACAAGTAACCAGCAACTTCGCACGATCGTGATTGCAGGCCGACCCGAGCTGGGGGCACCAGACTGGCGCGGCGACGTCGAGGGTCGACCTATGTCGGCGCAAGACATCTCTGATGTGTTGGCGTGGCTCTCGAGCCAACGGCCACAATTCCCGGGCCAACCGTACCCAAGTTCTTCCACGGACCGGGCTAGCGGAGGATATCGATGAGCGCAGAAAACGGAATGTCCAGACGAGCGGCGCTCGTGAAACTGGGGTTGTTTCTTAACGGAATCGTCGGAGCTGCTTTAGCCGTGCCGATCGTGCGCTACTTGCTTTCGCCCGTGATTCGCGAAAAGAAGATCTGCTATGAGTCGTGGCTCTCACTCGGCGGGCTGGAGCAGTTTCCTGCCGGCCAAACTCGTCTCGCCACCTATCGCAACCCTGTAGTCAGTTCCTGGGACGGCGAAACCGGCGATATCGCGTGCTGGGTTCGGAACGTTGACAATCAAACATTCCAGGTCTTTGCCATAAACTGTGCGCACCTCGGATGCCCCGTTCGCTGGTTCGCCCAGTCTAACCTCTTCATGTGTCCGTGCCATGGTGGCGCTTACTACCAGGATGGTTCGCGGGCCTCCGGGCCGCCGGAGCGCGGATTGTTTCAGTACCGCTATAAGGTCGAGGGTGGGAAACTTCTCATCAAAGCTGGCGAAATGCCGACACCAGGTCAGCCCGTAGCTAATAGGGCGGGAGGGAAGACGACATGCGCCTGATCCAAAAACTCGGTGAGTGGTTCGATCTGCGGCTGCAGCTCGGTGCGCCGATTCGCGAAACAGCCGAACACCCGGTTCCACGCGAGACGGCAAGCTGGTTCTATGTTTTCGGCAGCGCCGCGCTCACCTGTTTCATGCTGCAGATTGTGACAGGCATATTGCTTGCGCTGATCTACGTGCCTTCTGCGGGAGAGGCATGGAACAGCCTCCAGACTCTCAATCACGGCATCTCCCTTGGTTGGTTCATTCGAGCCCTGCACGGCTGGGGCTCGAATTTCATGGTTGCGATTGTCCTGATCCACATGGTGCAGGTCTTCCTCTTTGGAGCGTACAAGTTTCCCAGAGAGCTGACGTGGATCGTCGGCGTCTTTCTTTTGCTGGTGACGCTTGGCATGGCCTTTACGGGGCAGGTATTACGATTCGACCAAGATGCTTACTGGGGCCTAGGCATCGGAGCCTCGATCGCAAGTCGCGTTCCAGTGATCGGGCCCTGGGCTGTCAATTTAATGCTCGGTGGCCCGATCATTGCCGGCGCGACTCTTTCACGATTCTTTGCCTTGCATGTTTTTGTTGTCCCAGGGCTATTGATTGCTTTCGTAGGCGTGCACTTGCTCATGGTGCTCAAACTGGGAATTAACGAATGGCCCATGCCGGGGCGCATCGTCCGGCGCGCAACATATTTGCAGGAATATCACGAACTCACGCACAAGCACGGTGTGCCGTTCGTGCCTGAGGCGGTGTGGAAGGACATTTTCTTCTCCGGTTTCATTCTTGTTGCGATTGCCGTTTGCGCGGTTCATTTTGGTCCCTTTGGTCCAGGCGGCCAACCGGATCCAACGATTATTCAAACCGCCCCGCGGCCCGACTTCTTCTTTTTGTGGCTATATGCTCTACTTTCGTTCCTGCCCCCGTCTGCCGAGACGCCCATCTTACTGATTGGTCCTGCCATCGGAATCACCGTTTTGCTGGCGCTTCCATTTGTAGCGGGCGAAGGTGAGAAGAGCTGGAAGCGCAGGCCGATTGCTGTCCTCACGATTCTGCTGGTCGCCGTAGGCCTCGGCACTCTGACTCATCTGGCCGAGCACACACCCTGGAGTCCGGTGATGGATGCCTGGAGCAGCCAGCCGATTCCGGCTGAATTCCTGCATGGTCGGACGGCATTGGAGCGTCATGGTGCGCTCGTTTTTCAAGTCAAACAATGCCACAACTGCCATTCGCTGGATGATAAAGGAGGTCAGCGCGGGCCGGCGCTCGACACTGTTGCTCTCCGCCTTACCGAAGATCAACTTATTCGCCAGGTGATCCAGGGTGGGGGAAATATGCCCGCGTACGGGAAAAACCTCAGTCCGGCGGAAACAACTGCGCTGGTGGCGTTCCTTAAAACACTGCATCCGGCAAGTCAACAGCCAGCACGTAATGCTTCTCAAGCGGTGGCGCTCCAGGAAAACGAGGTCTCGCCACGGTAAACCTAGCCATGGCCGAGCCCCATGCCCACATGCTGTCGTGGTCGCTCCCGCTCGCGATTATATCTGCGCTAGTGGTGGTCACGGCGCTGGTTTATTTGCGCGGCTGGCTTTGTCTTCGAAATGCTTTCCCAAACCTGATCCCCAGCTGGAGGCTCGCAGCGTTTATGTGTAGTCTCGTCTCGGTGTGGACTGCGGTCGGGTCTCCACTCGCCACACTCGATCATCGGTCACTCACGATTCACATGATGAAACATCTACTGCTGATGACGGTTGCTGCTCCGCTAATTCTAGCGGGGACACCCGGGTTTCCGCTGGTGTGCGGGTTACCGAAGCTCTTCATTAAGAGCCATCCTCCCCGCGCCAATCTGCCAGCACGATGGCTCGAACGCTGTCTTATGCATCCTGTGTGGTGTTGGCTGGCGAGCACGGCTGCCGTAATCGGATGGCATCTTCCCGTCACGTTTCAGTTGGGCATGCATTCCCACTGGGTACATGACCTGGAGGACGTGTGTTTTCTGTTGGCTGGCCTTTTGTTCTGGTGGCCCATCATGCAGTCTTCACCGAGCGCGACGAGGTCGCCTCGGTGGTCCATGGCTTTCTACCTCTTCCTTGCCACGCTGCCTTGTGACATTCTTTCCGCATTCCTTGTGTTTTGTGACCGACTTGTATATCCCTTCTATCTGTCCACACCCCAGCTGTTCAGTCTGTCCCCCCTTCAGGACCAAGAATGTGCAGGCGCCCTGATGTGGGTTTGGGTAACGTTCGCATACCTGATTCCCGCCGTCGCAACCACCGTGCAGATTCTCTCGCCCTCGAACACTCAGTCGCAAAGACCCATCGAAGCCGCTCGGGACACAGTGGCATGCCCGTCGCCGAATGGTGCAGAGGCGGAGGTGCTCTAAACGTGGCGACCGAACCTATCCTTAATGATTAGCACTCCGCCCGAGGCGGCGGTACGCGTCCAGCAAACTCTGGCAGTTTGCACCCGGACTTGGTCCAACTTGAGATGCTCCATTCTCCGTCCGGCCTTCACTGGACTCAACGGCTGATGACCGAGAAGATCCACGCCTGCTCCGCCAAAAAGCCTGTCTTTGCTTCGCCATGGTCGATTACTTGGCCGTCGCGCTTTGCTGACACGCTGTTTCGCTTACCTTGTGGTGAACGATTCGCATCTTTAGCGTGTCGCCAGGGAGGTCGAGGTACATTACGTTCTTCTTCAAGCGAACCGGGACACGATTGTTGGCCGACAGTTCAGAGGGAAGGTCATCGAATTCTGATTCGTAGCGCAGATTGTAGACTTCGCAGTTCAATTGCACAGAAACGTCGTAGCGATAGTATTCCGACTGGGGTGGCGCATGACCAACAACCGCGCCTGCTCTTACAGGCGTCGTCGTCTGGTTCCGTTTTTGGACGCTGACGATTGTCCCTTCCTGGGATTGCGTGGACTCCGCGGTTATGCAAGGAACTACAGCGCTAACCGCTGCAAGAATACCGATACACAAAACGATTTTCACAGTTCTTCTCCTTGAATCAAATACGGAATTCGCAAGCGCAAGCCCTGCTCCGCCGGTTACGCCAGCGCGGCCTTGTTGCGATCACTCCTCATACCGCAACCGATCCGCGCAACCAAAGACGCTTGGAGCAATCCGTTGCCAAGGGCTGAGCACCCTTAAGTTCTTCGCTAGAGTCAGATTCTCAATCTGACTTAGCGCGCCGTGTCGATCACCTGACACCTTGCTAACACGGTGACGGAAGACCTCTCATTCCCAGCCTTCCGAATAGAAAATGGATCAAACCCGAAAGCCATATTGCGGGCGAACGTGGCGCCAAACCTGAATTTGACCGACGTCAGTCTTGGGGCATGTTCCAGGGGGACCGACCCCGCTCGCACTACGATGCTCAGAACGGCAAGCGCACCGAGAAAATCCAACGATGGTTATATTGGTGAAAGTGCGTCGCGGCGATCTGCAGACCACCGCCAACGCTGAGATGCAGTCGCTCCGCGAGTTGAAGGCTGCCCAGCACGACTCCCGGCGTCAGGAAAACCTCTTTTTTCCCGTCCAATGTCCCGCCCGACCAAAATATGGAATTCTGCTCGACCATGGGCCAGATTTTTCCCTTGATCCTGTAGTCAACTGCGCTATTGAAGACAATCGCGCGGCCAAGAAGGTTCGCCCCAGAGGTTGGTAGATTCGCACCAATCGTGCTTTGGATGTCCACCGGACCCAGGCCCTTAGCCGCTGCAAAAGTAGGGGATAAGACGCTGTGACCCTGGCCATTCGGTGGAGTTCCCGTGGCGAAGGAACCACCCAGAAAAAATCCGGCAAAGTAGTCGCCCTTGCCCTCGGTTGCGGAAAACGCCCGGAACTTCACTTGCCACGAGAGATCTCCAAACCCATCCGGGGTCTTCGATTGATGCACGAAGTAACCCGGTGGAAATATTCCCACTTCCAAGCGGGTTGAAGGGATGATTTCCAGACCTCGTGAGGAGCCATAGTTCGAGGTCACCGTACCGCCTGAGGGATCTTCCTGCCAAGACATATCGTAACGGTATTGCTCGACCAGCATGACGTGAGTTGTGACTATGGGTGAAACAAAATGAGGCTGGCTAGCACGCGCTTCGTCCACTTTGCGCGCCCAAGCGTGCACCCAGTCGTTCTGGCGGCGGCTATTGCTGCTGTTGGCATGGTTCGGATTCAAACCATCTTGACCAAGTGCGGCAGAGTTTGGTAAGCAACCGTCCGCAGACTGGCCGCACAACGAAAGAGGTAGAACCGCACTGGAAAATGAGTATGCATCGTTTTCGCCTGAAGTCTGAGCCCGCAGTGTGGCAGCAGAAACGGAGGCCAGGATAGCGATGAAGCAGAAAGAACGTTCTGCAAACGAGGTTCCCAGTTTGAATGCCATTCTCTTGATCCCTTTTCATCAGAGGTGCAATCGGTGCTCCTCGGTATGTGGGGGAGCGCCGCCATTTTGTAGGCTTCTAGCTCCATCCATAATCCTTCTCGGTTTATATGCATCCATGTCTCCAAACGTTACCTCGACAACAGACACAAGAGTTTCCTAGCTCAAGATCAGCACCGTGCAGGAGAATGAACCATCGCAGCGTCCACATGCCGACAGTAAGTCAGCTAGTCGACGGTGCCGGCGATGCTTATCTTTCCGAATCCTCAGCAGGCGTGAAACTCACAAAGCTCTGCAGCAGAAAAGTCAAACGGGTTGTTCTGAGTGCAAAGGGTGTTTGGAAATGCAAATGCATTCCTGACATCCGAAAAGGAGATCCACATGAAAACCGTACTTCGCACAGCAGTTTGCACTCTGTTTTTCCTGGCTACGCTGGGAGCCGCATTTGCCCAGCACGTCAAAACCGACTTTGATCATCAAGCTAATTTCTCTCAGTACAAGACCTATTCCTGGCAGGAAATCAAGCCAGCGAATTCCCTCTGGGACGGCCGAATCAAGAATGCGGTGGATGCCCAATTGACCGCCAAGGGCTGGACTCAAGTAGACAGCGGCGGCGATGTGGCCATCGTAGCGATTAAAACGACCAAGACCGAGAGAACGCTGCAGACGTTCTATAACGGTTTCGGTGGGGGATGGGGTTGGCGAGGATTCGGAGGGTTTGGCGATTCCACCACAACTGTACAGGACTATAAAGAGGGGACCTTGTTGATCGACATGTACGACGCGAAGACAAAGCAGCTGATCTGGCGTGGCAGTGCGGAAGATACATTGTCTGATAAGGCCGCAAAAAATGAAAAGAACCTGGACAAGGGAGTGGCGAAGATGTTTAAGAAATTCCCTCCGGAGCCGGCAAAAGGCTAAGCACAAGACTTCCACACCGGTCGGGCCATCGGTTTGCAACTGAATTCAAGGGAAAACTCACTCAAGAGTGGTTGGTTGTGACGGATGGCTCGATGTGGCGAAGGCATCTGGAGACTCTCCAAGAAACAAAAGGCGTGATCGGGGGTTGGAATGGGACTGGCGTCTCGCTGGGCTTGCTCCGGACCCCATTGATCCACGACATGAAGCGGTTGGGTATCACAGCGTGATCACCGAGACATGGAACTCCTCGTTTACGTCCTCAAGAGGTCAGCAGAACGCAGCGTTCCCCATCGGCGCTTAGTTGGGCCGCAAGAACCGTTCGGGCCGACCCTCGTCGGCCAAATCTCCTAGCCCTACGCGACGGCGCCGGTGAATCTGCGCGCTGACCGGCTTCAGCAGGACATACCTCGCACCCTGTCCTGGATTTCACTGATCCCGTCATCCTCATTGGCGCTTCCGAGGTTGCAGCAGTGACGTTTTCCTGCAATAGAATCGATTGTGCGGTGGGGACTCTGCCGACTCCGACTAACCTAACCTCGTTTGATTCCCGGTCCGCGACTGTGCCGCTCAATTCAGTGATAAGGAAATTAATCGCACATAAGAAACACTCAAGGGCGATTCTGCAGCTCCTCTCATCACTTAGATAGGCAACAGCCTATCGAAAAGGACGAACATGAAAAAGACACTCGCACATCTCATCTTTGCCGGACTAGCGCTATCAACCGCAGTCTCGCATGCCGTAACCAACCAACCAGCCGAGGTGCTAAGCGTTAGCAAGTCAGGACCGGAGCAGACGTCTTACAACTCGGACACCGATGCTCCACTCGTGCCAACTGAGTGGGTTTACACGCTGCAGGTCCGCGTGGGGGCGAAAGTGTATGACGTACAATATGAGACTGCAGTCGACTATTTTCCCGCCGCCTTATTGAGTGAGGCCGGCGTCGACGCCCGGCTAGACCATGGCCGAATGTATCTAGAGACTCCGACCGGTGAGCTTAAGGCATCGGTCATAGGCCAGCATAAAGCAAAAACCGATACGCTCGCTCAATCGACACGATAGAAAGTCTGGTTACGCAAAGACTTCTTGATGGGCCGCAGACATTGCGGCCCATCCTAAGAAACGTTGGTGCTCCCCTGACTCGCTGTTCGGTGAATAATCATCACGTGGCCCAGTTGGAAAACTTCCGCCTCAAGGTTTTTCGAACCGTCGCTGAACATCTCAATTTTCGCAAGGCGGCGGAGCATCTTTTCCTTACTCAGCCCGCGGTCACGCTACAGGTCAAAGCGCTCGAAGAGGATCTCGGCATTCGCCTCTTTGATCGTGCCGCCAATCGCATCTCCCTTACTCCACAAGGATCTCTTCTGCTTGAGTACGCTAAAAAGATAGCCGCACTCGTTTCTCAAGCGGAACAAGAACTTGGCGGGGGGGATGGGAAGGTTTCTGGAGAATTGTCTCTCGGAGTATCTACCACGATTGCGCAGTACCTTTTCCCACGTCTACTCCGAGCCTTCCTTGACGAGAATCCGCGAGTCAAGTTCTCGCTGCACAGCGGCAACACTGGTGAGATCGTGCAACTTCTCCTCGAGAGTAAGCTAGCAATTGGCCTCATCGAAGGGCCCGCACGCGACCACGGCATTCGCACGGAGCCCTTCATGCAAGACGAGTTGGTCTTGATTACTCCACCGGTTTTCGAATCTGTTCGCTTGTCTCGCGGGCAATTTGTGGCCTCCAGGCTTCTTATGCGCGAGCATGGTTCAGGCTCTCGCCACGTGGTCGAGATGGCTCTTGAAAACGCCGGCTTCAAGCTCAAGTCTTTCAAGAATGTAATGAACCTCGATTCCACCGAAGCGATCAAGTCTGCAGTGGAAGTAGGACTCGGCATCGGCTTCGTTTCGCGTTGGGCCATTTCCAAAGAGCTGGAACTAGGTGCGCTGAAGGTTGCGGAGGTTGCAGGTCTCAGCGTCATGCGCCATTTTTCCCTCATTTGGCCTACGGGGCCGGAACCGCTAGGTCCGGCGGGCGCGTTCCGAACGTTCGCGCTTGGGCGTGCCCGGCTTCTCGCCAGTACTCCACGAAAGCCGCCCCATTCGGGCGATTCCGGCCGATAAGCTCGATCAGTCGCTAATCAAAAGTGCTGCTTGGACGCTGTTCCTTCCGCCAAGGCAGACTCTTCATGAGCGTGAACACACTTTCCTGGCAGCGGTCCTGGCGGCGAGCGGCTTGGGTTTCCGGCATGGTGACGGGATTTGTTCATCTTGAAATCAGAACACCAAATGGAGCGACCGTGACCACGCCTTGACGGACGGTGTCCACAGGCCGTCACTACTCGCCCCGGTGGCAGCGAAACAACGGCGGGCGCGTCTTCAAACGCCGCAAGACTAGCGGTGGCGCGTTCACTTGGCTCCACTTCGCTCCCTCCGGCGACTGGAACCGGACTTGCTGTGAGTGTGGAGAGCAGTTGTGGTCAGTGGCGTGATAGCACAGCAAAAGTCAGAGGTGTTCATGAACCGGCGAGGATTTTTGCAACTCCTGGGCGCTACCGGTGCTGCGGCATTGACGTGTTCCTGCAATCGAATCGGTTCTGTGGTGGGGACTCTGTCGAGTCCGGTTAGCCTCGTTCGGTTCCCGGAAAAAACAGAGATGATCCTGCTCACCGACCGGCCGCCACAGTTGGAAACACCGCTCCACTATTTTCGACAGGACCTCACGCCGAACGAAGCTTTCTTCGTTCGGTGGCACCTCGAAGGGGTCCCGACTTCCGTGGATCTTCGAACATTTCGACTCAATGTCAGCGGCCACGTCCGGCAACCGTTGCAGCTAAGCGTGGATGACCTTCGATCACAGTTCGAGTCAATCTCCATCATCGCCGTCAATCAATGCTCCGGCAATTCTCGTAGTTTTTTCGAGCCTCGCGTTCCTGGCGGTCAGTGGAAACATGGCGCAGTCGGAAATGCCAAATGGACGGGTGTTTCCCTCAGGTCGATTTTGGATCGCGCCCAAGTGAAATCAGGCGCCGTGGACGTCTCGTTCAATGGGCTTGACGCACCGCCACTGCCTTCTGTGTCTGACTTCGTGAAAGCCCTTTCAATCGACCACGCACGGGATGGCGAAGTAATGATCGCCTACGCCATGAATGACCAACCGTTACCCATGCTGAACGGCTTTCCTCTGCGCCTTGTCGTACCGGGGTGGTATGGAACTTATTGGGTAAAGGCTCTCAGCGACGTCACTGTGTTGCCCCGAGCGTTCAGCAACTTCTGGACGGACAAAGCGTATCGCATTCCCAACGGTCCAAATGGCACCGAATCTCCGAAGCATTTGGCCAAGGACACAGTTCCCATCAACCGATTCAACGTACGTTCCATATTCGTTCGTCCCGACCCCGATGAAATCTTGCATCCCGGAATGCCAATTGAGATTGAAGGCATTGCCTTCGACTCCGGTTACGGGATTAGACGAGTGGAAGTGTCGACGGACGGGGGTGCCACCTGGGCGGATGCCCGACTGGACCCGGAAATCGGAAAGTACTCGTGGCGACGCTGGCGGACGTACTGGACACCGGGAAACCACGGGCTGTATCGACTGATGGCTCGCGCGACAAACGCTGCGGGAGACACTCAGAGCAATGAACAGTGGAACCGCAGTGGCTTTATGTGGAATGTAATCCAGCAAGTTGACGTAAAGGTGGGATAACAACACATGACCTCAAAAACAAAGAGTGTGGTTCTCTCGCTGGGTCTTGCGGCATTGGTCGCCGGCTGCGGACGTCCATCAAACATCTCCAAGGAAGCAGATCATGGCATCGCTGGCGCAAAAATGGAATCGATGCTTGATTCAAAAGGAGACAGCCCAGTTCACACCATCGCGATGCCGCATGATGAGTCGGTGTTTCCGCCGGGTCCTGGGCGTGATGAATTTGTGACCGCGTGCGTCGTTTGCCATTCACCGCGATACATCACGATGCAGCCGCGATTTTCCCGGACTACGTGGCTGGGCGAAGTCCAAAAAATGAAAGACGTCTACGGTGCACATATTTCTGATGAGCAAGCGCTGAGAATTACGGACTACCTGATTTCTATCAATGGAAAAGCTGGCACTGGTCACAAAGGCACATATGGCGAATAACACCGGAAGGGAGCATCAGCCGCCGTCCCGGCCGCCGGTACGCCTGCTGGCTTCCGTCCTGCTACTGGGTACGCTGCTTGCCTGGTGGGGAACGCGTGACCATCGCGGTCTGTTTGGAGAATCGCTGCGTGAACCGCTTGCCGCTGGGGGTATGGTTCTTCCGCAGGCCACGCAAGGAGAGGGTGCATTGCTGGATCGCGGTTCCGAAATTTCACAGCGGCAATGCGCGGGTTGCCACGAAATGGCCACACGTTCCAGCGCACCCAGTTATCGGGAAGTTGTGACATTTTATCGCCGTAAATTTCCTACGTCGGCGGGCAATCCCGATTTGCGGTCTCGACTAGCCTCAGCAGTGACACATCCGCGGCCAGGATGGGGCAACTTTGCACCGGGCCCTTCGGAGTCCGGGCTGTCGCTTGATGACCGAATCGCTCTTGCGAGTTGGATTCTGAACAGTTCCGATCGAGGTAAGAATGCTGGCGAAGGTGTGGGTAAATGACAACTTTTTCACAAAATTTATCCAGTCGAAATGAGCAGGCAAATACCCAGAGCTTAGGTGCGCTTCCGTCGGTTGAATATGACCTGATCCGCGCCCACGTCTTTGCGTCACTCGTCACCTTAGTGATCTCCGTTCTATTCGGCATTATGGTCGCCACAAAGTTCACCTTTCCAGAATTTCTGGGAGGCCACGGATGGCTTACCTGGGGCAGGCTTCGCTACAACCATACGCAGGGTATTTTTTTCGGATGGCTAGGCAACGCGTTCCTGGCCTTCTTTTATTACGTTGTCCCACGCCTGGCAAATCGGCCGGTTTTGAGTCGCAGGCTCGGATGGTTTCTCTTCGGGATCTGGAATTTCGCGGTAGTTCTTCCTGGATGGGTATTGGTTGCCGCCGGTTTCAGCCAGCCCCTGGAGTGGGCGGAGTTTCCCCTCGTCGTAGACGCTTTCGTCGTCCTCGCCTTCGTTCTGATGGTCTTCGAGTTTGTCCTGCCATTTCTCAAGGCTCGGCTCTCCGACCTGTATGTCAGTGCCTGGTACATCATCGGCGGCATTATCTTCACGATGCTTGCCTATCCGGTTGGGAATCTTGTACCCGAGCTCGTTCCCGGTGCGCGGGGCGCAGCGTTCAGCGGCCTCTGGATTCACGACGCTGTTGGTCTGTTCGTGACGCCCTTTGCTGCCGCCATCGCTTACTACGTAATCCCTGCAACTACGCGCCGTCCAATCTTCAGTCATTTCCTCTCGATGGTGGGCTTTTGGCTGCTCTTCTTTACTTACCCTTTAAATGGGACGCACCACTACGTCTATTCGGCAATCCCTATGGCCGCACAAAAGGGGGCGATCGTCGCTTCGGCCTATCTTGGAATGGCCGTGATTTTGGTCGTCACTAATTGGCTACTGTCTCTCCGTGGAAGCAGCGGCACGGTTTCGAAGGACGTGCCGCTGCGTTTCGTTTGGTTTGGCGTCGTCTCTTATCTAGTGGTGAGTTTGCAAGGTTCAATACAGGCATTGATGCCCGTCAATCGCTTCATTCATTTTACTGACTGGGTCATCGGCCACTCGCACCTGGCAATGATCGGTTTTGCAAGTTTCGTCGCGCTCGGTGGCATCGCCCATTTGTGGCAACGCATCCCCGGAACACGCTACAACGAGCGCATGATGAATTGGTCGTT
>Ga0137418_10004434_pt1 | contig 12893 bp, 5 predicted proteins | sample CZODoug3_1_2_16f_FD_122242 | JGI IMG/M metagenome (GOLD analysis project Ga0137418, IMG submission 122242) | Vadose zone soil fungal communities from Angelo Coast Range Reserve, California, USA - CZODoug3_1_2_16fungal (Hybrid Assembly) | ecosystem: Environmental > Terrestrial > Soil > Vadose...
GGTCTTTTCTCGGCTTCTAACGCGCAGGCCCAGCGGGTCACCTTCGGCGTCGGAATTGGCGCCCCTGCCTATTACGGCCCCGCGCCAGTCTGCGCCTACGGGTACTACGATTATTATCCCTACGACTGCGCACCTTACGGCTTCTACGGGCCTGATTATTTCGTAGGCGGCGTCTTCATCGGCGCTGGCCCCTGGTTCCACAGCTACGGACACGGCTACTACGGCCGCGGATACGGATACTACGGTCGCGGCGGGTATTATGGCCGAGGCGGCTATGGCTACTACGGTCGCGACGGATACGGACGCGGATTCGATCGCGGCTATCGCGGCGGAGACTTTCACGGCGGCAACGGTTATCATGGCGGTGGTAACTTCCACGGAGGCGGTGAGTTCCACGGCGGTAACAGCTTCCACGGCGGTGGAGAGTCCCATGGTGGCGGCAGTTTCCACGGCGGTGGCGAAGGTCACGGTGGTGGCGGGTTTCACGGCGGCGGGCATGGTGGCGGCGGACGCCACTAAGAGCCGACAACACTACGACTTGAAAGGGCCGATGACCTTCGTTTATCGGCCCTTTCACTTTTTCCTTGACAGGCCCTATCGAATCAGTTATAGTCCCGTCTGTGTAAGTTTACGCCCAAGCGGCAGCCAACTGCCGCTTTTTTCTCGTCCGACGCTTATCTCCTCGGCTAAGTCCTTTAGAATGCGCAGTTCCGGGAACCCCCGGATCTTGCACTATTTTGGTGCAAATAAACCCTTTAGATTCTGCACTTACAGACTGCGCTCTTGTAAGTCCTTTAGAATACGCACTTGCAAAAACAGGGGGGAGGGTACCCACGCGAAACCGGCGAAATTCAGAAATCGAAGCGATAGCCCAGAATCATTTTCACAATCAGATGATCCGTTGACCTGGTCAGTCCCACTCCCAGCCCAAGGTTCACTTCCCACTTTGGCGAAAGGTTCAAGTCGATCACCGGGAAAATCTGATGCTGCTGCTCGCTAATAGGCGCAAAATCCGTCGCCGGGCCTAGCGAACCGTAATACTCGATGCCACCTCTGATTTTCTTGGTGAAATCGTAGCCGATTTTCACGTTCGGCGAAAACACAAACCCGTCGCGCACGCTTGGCCCATGAAACGAGCGGTCAAACGTCGGATTGAACGACAAGTACCACGGCCCGATCTGCTTATCGATAACTGGGCGCATCTCCCAAGTCCAGGTGTCTGCCGAAAACTTAGCGCGCTGATACCCGATCTCGTTCGATAAGCTCAAACCCACCGGCCACTTCCATTTCGGCGGAATGCGCACCCGTGGACGAATATGATCCCCCACCCACTGCACGCCAAATCCGTTCCGCTCAGAGGTGAAAATGTAAAATCCCACCTCGAACCAGTCCACGACCCCATGCGTGATCTCAATCGTTTCGTGCTCCGCGTGATTGGTAGGCAGCACGCCGTTCTGCACCCTCTTGCTGCCGTCAATCGTGAAATTGCTGTGCAGTTCAACCATCGTGTGACCGGGCTCCACTTGGTCGTACTCGTACACCTGAATCTCATAGTTGTCCTGAGCCTTCGCGGCCACCGCTGAACCGCAAATCGCGCACAAAAGCGCCAATATGTAACCAGTTTTTCTCAATTTGGCCGGCTCCGTTCACTTCGCGCAGAGACAATATCCCGTTTGTCCGCATGCCGCAAATCGCCTTAGCCGCTTCCTCTGCGTCATCCTTAAATTCCCACGTTTTGCCGGTTGCTCTTGGTCTGTTCATGTGGTAGTAACTTGTACCAATCAGACTCGCTGCAGGGTGGCGGGCCGGCTTGCGTGGTGGGGTGACCTCGCAGTCCTCTTCGGTGTCCCCTTCGTTTAGCGCGATGCGCTGAGGATGGCGTCTTCTGCCCGAATATCTTTGGGAGGCTCTCAATGAGAAGCAGGACGAGTGGATTTTCCATCGTGGCATTCTTGGCCGTACTGCTGGTAACTTTCCTGGCCGTTCCCGGCGCGAACGCGCAGTCTACGACCGATGGCGCTATCGGCGGCACCGTCACCGATCCGTCCGGCGCGGTAGTACCCAACGCCGCAGTCAGCAGCCGCAATCTCGGCACGGCAAGCAGTTCAAGTGGCGTTACGGACGGCAGCGGCCGTTACGTGCTCGCTCATCTCCAGCCCGGCTTGTATTCTCTTGAGATCTCCGGCACCGGTTTTGGCGTCTTCAAAGCGACGAACATTACCGTCGAAGTCGGCCGCGTCACAACGATCGATGCCGCCCTTGGCGTAAAGACCATGACCGAGACGGTGGTCGCGACTGCGGAGCTTCCCGTCATCACCACCGATCGCGCCGACTTCACTACCAACATCAACGACACCACGATCGACAATCTGCCCATCAACGGCCGCCGCTGGTCCACCTTCGCTCTCTCCACTCCCGGCGCCGTGCCTGATGGCGGCTTCGGTCTGGTCAGCTTCCGTGGCATCTCCGGCTTGCTCAACAACAACACGGTCGACGGTGCGGACAACAATCAGGCCTTCTTCAGCGAAGAGCGTGGCCGCACGCGCATCAGCTATTCCACCAGTGAAGCGGCCATCCAGGAATTTCAGATCAACACCTCCAATTATTCCGCCGAGTACGGCCGCTCCGCGGGCGGCGTGGTCAACGCCGTAACCAAGAGCGGCACCAACCAGATCCACGGCCAGGCCTTCTGGTATTACCGCGACAGCGACCTCGGCGCCATCAATCCATTTTCCTTTCAAAAAGTGGTCGCCAACGGCGCCACCACCCTCGTGCCGTTCCTTCCGCCTGACAAGCGCCATCAATTCGGCGGCGGCATCGGCGGCCCGATCGTGAAGGAGAAGCTGTTCTTCTTCTTCAGCGGCGACCAGCAACTCCGCACCTTCCCGGCCACTGCGAATTCCGGAAATCCGGGCGCCATCTTCGCTCCTATCACTGTCGCAGCGCCTTCCGGAGCAAATACATGCGCTTCCAAACCCACTGACAAAGGCATAGCGGAAGGAAATATTCTTTTCTGCCGTGGCTTCAGCCAGGCCCAAGTGAACTCCGCGCTCGGGTTCCTCACCAATCTTACCGGCCAGATTCCGCGCACGGGCGACCAACTGATCCTGCTGCCCAAGATCGATTGGAATATCACCTCCAAGCACCACGCCTCGTTCACCTACAATCGCTTGCGCTGGGCTTCTCCGGCCGGAATTCAGACTGCCGGCGTCGTCAATCGCGGCCTCGAGAGCTTTGGTGACGACTTCGTCAAGGAAGATTGGGGCGTCGCGCGTCTTACTTCCACGTTTACCAACACCATCGCCAACGAATTCCGTTACCAGATTGGGCGCGATTTTGAATACGAGTTCGCACAGCCTCCAATTTCCGGCGAACCCATCTCTGCACAGGGTTCTTCTCCGCAGATCACTGTCAATGGTGTCGGTAACTTTGTCTTCGGGAAGCCCAACTTCCTCGATCGGCCCGCATTCCCGAAGGAAATGCGCAACCAGTTTGCGGACACGGTTTCCTGGAGCCACGGCACTCACCTTCTGAAGTTCGGCGCGGACATCAACCACGTCAATGACATTGAGAACAATTTGTTCAGCGGGGCCGGCGCGTACACCTACAACACGCGCGCCGATTACATCAGCGACTACATCACCGCCACCAACAGCCTCGGTCCCGTCTGCGCGTTGAGTAACGCCACGATGAAAGGCACCCTCCCGTGCTTTAATAGCTTCACGCAGCAGATTGGACCGACCACCTACCAGTTCTCTACGAATGACTTGGCCCTTTTTGTGCAGGATGACTGGCGCGTGGCTCCGCATTTCACGGTGAACATCGGTCTGCGCTACGAAACAGAATTGCTGCCCTCCCCGCAGGTTCCCAATTCCGTGCTTCCGCTTACCAACAATTTCCCTTCAGACCGCAAGGACTTCGGTCCTCGCCTCGGGTTCGCATGGGATATAACCGGCGACGGCAAGACCATCGCGCGAGCCGGTTACGGCATTTTCTACGGCCGCATCATCAACTCCAGCATCGCCAACGCCATCTCTAATACGGCCAACCTGCAGGGTTCTCAGCTTTCTTTCTTCTTCCCGCAGGGTGCGCCAGGGGAGCCTTCTTATCCGAACGTTGTCTCCACTGGAACACTCGGTGCCTTGCAAGCCGTGCAGTTTGCGCCGGACACCAGCAATCCCATGGTTCATGAGTTCGACGTCGACTTTCAACGCGAAATTGCCACGAATACCGTTGTTTCGGTCTCTTATTTGGGCAGTCTTGGCGGAAACCTACCGCGATTCGTCGACACAAACTTGAATTCCCCCTCGCGCACGGTAACGTACAAGTTTCTGGGTGGTCCTTTTGCGGGGCAATCACTCACCGTGCCGGTTTTTACGTCTCGGCCGAACGGAAGCTTTGGAGCGATCACGAACATCTCGGATAGTGTGACCTCGAAGTACAACGCTCTGGTGGTTGCTTTGAATCGCCGCTTTTACCAAGGCTTCCAAATCCAGACGTCTTTCACGTATTCACACTCCCACGACGCGGGCCAGAGTTCGCAAACGTTCAGCGCCACCAATAACGTGTTAAACCCGCTCGATTTGACGCAGGAGGAAGGACGCTCCAATTTCGACATTCGCGAGCGCTTCGCTTTCGGCGCCGTTTGGACTCCGGACCTCTATAAGGGTTCCCATCTGCTACTGAAGGAGCTAGTCAACGGATTCACCATTTCCCCGCTGATTAGCATTTCTTCCGGCGCACCCTATACCGGGGTGCTTTCCGGCACAGCGCCAGCGCTCACCGACGCGGGCAGCATCTGTAAACCCCCCGCGGCCGGTTGCTTCGCTCCGATCTCCTCAGGTGTGCTGGGGGCTGGAGGCACCAATCGACTCCCCAACCTTCCTCCAAATGCGTTTCAACTGCCCCGGACAGCCAATGTGGACCTGCGCCTGGAGAAGAGCTTCCGGCTAACCGAACGCAGGGCTTTCACCTTGACGGCGGATGCATTCAACGCCTTCAACCACACGAACATAACCAGTGTAAATACAACGATATATGGCATCTCGGGAACTAACCTACAGTTTCAAGATGGCCAAGGTAATCGAGCGCTCTTTGGCTTGCCAACGCAGTCCAGCAACAGCCTGTTGGCGCAGCGGCAGATTCAGATAGGCGCGCGGCTGGACTTCTAACACGCCGCTCTAAATCAAAAGGGCGCCTCGGTTTCGGTGTGAAGTGTCAAGACTGATGTGTTAGGACATCCGTTACACAGGCAGCACATGGTTGGCAACGAACGGCCGAGTCCGCCGACGCTGGAGATCTATCTCGCGAATGTACATGTGCCGGTGACTCACTAGCAGGAGCTCTCCGCGCTCTCTACTCGAACCCGCCGTCCTCCCAGAGCTTCACATACGAACCAAGGTTCTCGCTCCCACTTTACAAAGCTTTGTCTGTTGAGTCAGCACCGCGCTGTCCAATGGACCCACCTCCGCTCCAAACCCTACGCAAACCCATATATGTCACCCCGCGTAACATTCCAAATTGTAAATCGTCACACTTTCACGCTGCCCTGTCTTCTCCACGAAATCTCTCGAATTTTCATGTACTTAGGCAATCGCAAGATTCGATCTCGGCTCTGGTAAACATGTTGCATAGGCTTCATATAAGTCCCACGAGTCGGCTGTTGCTCGCTTTGCCAGGTTTGAGAGTCTAGTTCGGGCCAAAGTGACTTCTCACGTCTCAGGCACTTGGGATGGTCGGAATCATAAGGCCGCAGTCAGCGGGCGCGCGTACCCACATCTTGACGGAGGCAGTTATGAAGCTAAGAGTACCCTTCATTCTTGCAATATCGCTTTCTCTGCTCTTTCTCGCCATCGTGATCGCCAATGGACAGACCAGCCGTGGAACCCTGACCGGTACCGTCACGGACAGTTCAGGTGGGGTCATTGCGAAGGCCACCATAACCATCACCCAGGCCGGAACCAACGTCACCCGCCAAAGCACGTCCAACGAGGCCGGTATCTACCGCTTTGATGCCGTCGATCTTGGCACTTACACGCTGTCCGTCCAAGCCAGTGGGTTTACCAGGGGAGAAGTAACCAGTGTCGAAATACAGGCCGCCCACACCACCAACATTGACGTTTCTCTGAGGGTTGGAATGGCCTCGGAGGTCGTCACCGTAGAGGCTTCCAACTTTGAGGTCGCCCTGCAGACGTCCGAGCAGGTTAGGGGCGCAAATTTCTCGGAGAACTCAGTGAACAATCTGCCGATCACGGGCCTCGACAGCCTGACTCTGGCACAATTGCTTCCCGGAGTGGCGATTTTGAATCAGAGTATCGCGAACTCCATCAACCAGGACGGCACGTTTGCTTTTGCCGTGAATGGCCAGCGCCCCCGCGGAAACAATTTCATGATTGATGGAGTGGAGAACAACGATATCTCCGTCACAGGCCCCGCGTATATCATCACCAATCCCGACGCCGTTCAAGAGGTCAATATCCAAACCGCGGACTTCAGCGCGGAATTCGGCCGCGCGGGTGGCGCAGTCTTTAATCAGATCACTAAGTCGGGCACAAATCAGCTTCACGGGACCGCCACCTACGTTTACGACGGCAGTGCCTTTGCGGCCCTCACGCATCTTCAAAAGAACCAGAACATCACAACTCCCCCGCGGCAGGTGGAAAATATTCCGGACTTTACCATCGGTGGTCCCGTTGTTTTTCCCCATTTGTACAACGGGCATAACAAGACGTTCTTCTTCGCCGCGGCCCAGTGGGATCGGCTATTTGGAAAAACCAGCGCCTCAACGCCACTCGTGCTGCCAACGGACACCGGTGTGGCCACTCTGCAAACCTTGGCCGCGCAATGCCCGAACGCCGCGCTGTACCTGCAGGCGCTGGGTTCGTTGCGGGGCGATCCAAACGCGAGCCCGAGCAGCATTAGTCTCGCGGTGCCCAGCGCGACAGGCACCTGCACGAATTCGACCCGTACCGGCTTGGCGTTGGCGACGGGCAATTTCCTTCGTGTAGCTCCTTTTTCGTCGCTGGACAACAACCATCAGATTCGGATCGACCACAAACCTTCAGATAAGCAAAACATGAGCTTCCGCTGGCTATATGACAACCTGGTGCAATCACCGTCGCTGAACAATCTACCCGGCTTCGACAACGCGTTCACGGGCAAAACCCTAAGCGGGACCTTCGCGGACACATATGTGATCAGGTCGAATTGGACGAACGAATTCCGGTTCAACTATGGCCGGATTGGCTTCAACTTCCCGCTATTGGCCCCGGACTCATTCCATGCCACTCTGCCCAATTATCTGATCAGTGGCGTCACTAACGCATTCACCTCTAGTGGCAGCATCGGCGGCGCCACCAATATTCCCCAATTCCGCTACGCCAACAACTGGCAATATCAAGACACCATGAGCGTGGTGCACGGCAGGCACACGTTCCGTTTTGGTCTGGATTTCCTGCGACAATTGGCTCGTCAGCATCCTCCGTTCAACGAACGCGGTTCATTTGGCTATTTTGCAAGCGGGAGTGTGACGTCTTTTTCCAACTTCCTCGATGATTTTGGAGGCGATGGCGGCAGCCTGAACCGGCAATTTGGCAGTTCGATTTACCACCCCAATCTCTTCCGGCAGAGTTATTTTTTCCAAGACTCCTGGAAGACGACGCAGAACCTGACGCTGAACCTGGGCCTGCGCTATGAGAATTTCGGTACGCCCGTAAACACTTTTACCGTAGCAGCTTTCACGAACTACGACCCTGTGAATTTTGCGGCGCCCCACAAAGTGGATGGAGACAACAACAATTTCGCGCCATCGGTCGGATTTGCATGGAATCCAAAGGGTACGAGCTTTCTTGACCGCATGATGGGAGGAGGCAAGACGGTGTGGCGCGGCGGATTTCAAGTGAGCTACGACACCTGGTTCAACAATCTCTTGTCCAATATTGCCGGCTCCTCTCCGAACACTTTGGGAGGCATCATTCCGTCTACCACCTCCGCTGCTGCTCCGCGCGGATTGGCAAATTTCAGTGGCCAATTCGCCACCATTCAAGCTACTCCGCCTACTGCGCAATCTCCGCAGCAAAACCTTTTCCTCCAGCCCTTTAGGAATCCTTATACCGATCGCTGGTCTCTCGGCTTCGAGCATGAGTTCCCGTACGGATTCATATGGGATACTTCCTACGTCGGATCCGTCTCTCACAAACTGTTTCGCACGATCGACATGAATCCCATTGTTAATCCTGTCACGCGCGCCCGGTTTCAACCCCAGGTAGGAGTGCGTACGGTCCGCGCTTCGTCGGCGAATTCCAATTACGAGTCTCTCCAGCTCGACCTGAAGCGCCGCTTCAGTGGTACGCCGGTGGGGCAGGTGCAACTGGAAGGATCCTACACTTACTCACACTTCTTGGACGACGTGAGCGACGTTTTTGGGTTTGACTCAACCCCCAGCTCCTTCCAGTCCGTTTCTCAAGTCTTGGGTGGCAGTCGCCACCTGGACTACGGTAACTCGGATTTCGACCGCAGGCACGTGGGGGCAATCGCGCTGCTGTGGGACGTTCGTGGGCCTCGCCAAGGGATCCTTGGCACGCTCGTCGGCGGGTGGCAGCTCTCGGGGATTGCCCACTGGCAGACCGGATTTCCGTTCACTGTCGTCAACGGCGCGGACCGTAACAGCGATGGCCAGGCTGGACCGGACCGGCCGGACATCGGCAGCCTGTCGGCTCCTCTGAACACTCGGGCCATAAAAAAATCCACCTGCTCCACTGGATTTGGCAATCCTGACGCAGCCGGCACTCCGTGCGTTGACCCCGCTACGGTGCACTTCATCGAAGGCAGCGGTAATCCCAATGGTCAGACCGTGGGACGCAACACGCTGCGCGCTCCCGGAATCGACAACCTGGACCTAGCTATTGCGAAGAGGTTCCGATTTACAGAGAGGATGAATCTTGAGTATCGGGTAGACATGTTCAATGCCCTGAACACCCTCAATCTGGGATATCGAGTAGCCTCAAGGACAGTGAACGGCTCGGCTCCTGGAAGCTTCTTGGATTTCAACCAAACCGCGTCTATAGCCCGCACGATGCGCATGCGGCTGAAATTTAGCTTCTAAGAGCAACCTGACAGAAAAGGGTCTCCAACCCAGACTGTTACGAAACGAGGGCGATAAGAGAGACTCAAGCGATGTTCCGAGTACCGGAGCATCGCTTTTTCGTTTTTGGGAGGCAAATTCACGTCATCGTCGGTGGGAGCAGGATCAGGTGGCCTGCAGGGCTACACGTACCAGGACTTCACTTTTCCGATTAGCGCTAATCAGATAAGTCGATTGCTTCCAAAGGCGTCATCATCCAGGCACAGCCCAAAGAGGTGACCAGGCGTACATCTGTTTGGTCGTATGGTCGCGGCGGGCAACCTCTGGGAATTCCCTTTGCCTGCGAGTCCAGTCGAACGAATCAGAATTCAAAGTGAGCCTCCGCGTCTCAGGGGGCATGTTGCGCCAAGCCCAGTTACGTGTTTTCCGGCGGCCGAGACAATTCGCACACCGACCCGGGCAATCGCATCCCCGGTTCGAAATGTACAAATCCAAAACTCCGATCCCACCAAGTGCTAGGTTTGAGGTAGCTACAGTGTCTTCAAGAAGGCGACGAGATCGTCCTTGTCTTGCTGAGCAAGGTGAAGAGTGAAGCGCGTATCGTAGAAGTTGACGGCGTCCATCAGAGTTGCGGCAGAGCCGTTGTGAAAATAAGGCGCACGCCCGGCAAGTCCACGCAGGATGGGGCCTTTAATCTTGCCAACATGGTCGAACCTGCCATCAATTAAGGCCTGTCCGAGATCGGTGGTGGTTTTACAGGTGTTGGTTGGCAGACCCGTAGTTGCGTCCTTCTTGCAGACTGTGATTTCCGGTAAATAGGCCATATCCAGCCCTCCCAAGTTGACGGAGGGGTCAGTCGGGCTGGGGTCGCCGGTCCCAATGTTCAAGGGCGTGGGGAAGGAGTGGTTGCCGACGTTTGGTGTATCGTGACAGGTGCCGCATGTTCCCAGGAGCGACGGAATGCCGCCAGCGACTAAGCCTCCGGCTGCTACATCGTCGTTGATGCCGGCAACGCCGGTGATGGGAATTTGCAGAGTGTTGAAGAGCCGCTCGCCACGGGCAATGGAGCGCCGGGCGGCGGTATGCTCATCGTCCTCGCTGTCCTTGATCTGCGCCCAATTGTTGTAGAGGTCGAAGATGTTGGAGGTAAACTGGCTGTCGCCCGGGTTCACCAGTCCACCCGGCTGCTCGAAAGCTGGAAGTAGAAAGTGGACGCTTGAGTTGACACTGATGAAGAATGGTTGCGTGGCGAGAGGGGTGGGGCCTCCCTTAGCACCTTCTTCGTCGAGATCGCCGGCGTGGCGGTCCCGTATTTGGGCAGTAAAGAGTCTCGTTTCGAAGTCCACGATCTGCTTTTGTTCCTCGGGGGTTGGCCGCGTCCCGTCCCCTTGCGCGTGGATGATGGTGGCGTCCCGCGACTGGTGCGCTAGGTCGTTTAGAAGCGAAGTCGGGTAATTGCCGTAGAGGATCTTGGTTGTGCCGGTAACCGGCGAAGATTCCCGCCCGTCAAACATCACCGCGCTCAAGAAAGGAAGGTTGGTAGTAGGCAGCGGTCGGCGGTACATCGAAATTACATCAATTGCGTTGCATCCGTACCGATTGTAGACACTGACGACTTGGTAGTCCGCGTTTGCGGGAACAGCGATTCCGATGCGGATCAAGCCCCTGGTCAGCAGCAGGCTGTAGGCCTCTCGCCGTTCTTCGAGTGTGGAAACATCCGCCATGGGGCAGTTCGCGCCGTCGACCGGACGGAAAATGGGGTCCGTGCCGCGAGTGGCGTTGAAACGAATTTGAATGTGTGGCGGGGTCACGGACCAGGCGTCGCCGGTCTGGTGACAAGTGACACAACGGCGGCCGTTCGTACCGAGATCCTGGAAGAACGCATTGTTGGTTGTGTCGGTCGGCCCCCCGGGATTGAAGGTCGCAAAACGCCCTTCGGGATCAGAGAATTCCTGAAAACGGGGGACAAACAGATCGGATCCCCTGCCGATCGCCAGCAACGCTCCGGCTCCAAGCAGGATCACGATGCTTGTCAGGAAGGCAAGACGGCGGGAGCGCGCGAAGCTGCTCTTGCTTGACGTAGAGTCAGGCAGAAGAAGATTGAGTTGGTTGCGCATAGGTCAAACAGGTCCTCCTCCGAGCGAAATGCCAGGATTGCGGCTCAAGCGGCTGCGGGAGAGAAAAGCCACATGACCTATTGTGCGTGGAACTGTGGATTCGTTTCCGCCTCGCGACGATAACTTGTCCGGCAAGCGCGTTAATCAGGAGTTCAGACTGCCGTAGTCTCAACCGTGGGACAGACACGCTCCTCCCCGATAGTTGGAATGAGGTATCGTAGCGCATGGACTCCAACATACTTGATCTATCCCGCGTCTAAATCGAACTGGGTCTTGTCGTCATCGGTCTTGCGATTCTGGCGCGCATCGGGAGTCGTTGGGGCTTCTCTGCTATCCCTCTCTACCTGCTGGCTGGCCTTGCCTTTGGCAACGGAGGGCTGGCGCCACTTAACTTGAGTGCTGGCTTCACCCACCTGGGCGCCGAAATCGGCGTGCTTTTACTTCTATTCATGCTAGGGCTTGAGTACACCGGAGCCGAGTTGGTTGCTAATCTTCGGAGTGTACTTCCCGCGGCCATCGTGGATTTCGCGCTGAACTTCACACCTGGTCTCCTTGCGGGACTCCTCCTGAAGTGGAAGCCGCTCCCTGCAGTGCTTTTAGGCGGTGTGACCTACGTCTCTTCCTCCGGCGTGATTGCCAAGGTTTTGGCAGAACTGCGGCGGCTCAACAATCCTGAGACTCCGACGGTGCTGTCGATCTTGGTGCTGGAGGACTTGGCCATGGCCATCTATCTGCCACTCATTGCCGTCCTTCTCGCCGGAGGTAACCCAGCCAGAATGGCCCTGTCTGTGTCTTTGGCGCTGGCGACCGTCCTTCTGGTTCTCGCTCTGGCTGTCCGCTACGGCTTTCCGCTGAGCCGTGTTGTTGCTCATGAGTCAGATGAGATCGTGCTCCTCACCACTCTTGGCGCGGTCCTGCTTGTCGCCGGGGCTGCGCAGCGTCTGCAAGTGTCGGCCGCGATCGGGGCATTTCTCGTGGGCATCGCCGTCTCAGGACCCATGGCTGAACAAACGCATCGTCTGCTCGCGCCCCTTCGTGACTTGTTTGCCGCCACGTTCTTTTTCTTTTTTGGGCTCCAAATCGACCCGGCAACCCTGCCGTCCGCTCTGCCATTCGCCGTTTTGCTGGGCGTTGTAACCGCGGTGACAAAAGTGCTGACCGGTTTCTGGGCTGCGCGGCGAACCGGTGTTGATCGGCGAGGACGCCTGCGGGCAGGCATGGCCTTGGTCGCGCGCGGTGAGTTCTCAATCGTAATTGCAGGTTTGGGTGCCGGCTTGGAGCCGCAACTGGGACCACTTTCAGCCGCCTATGTGCTCTTCCTTGCGGTGCTCGGTCCCATCCTCGTCCGCGCAGCTAAGTAGGCATCCCCACAGCAGGTCCGTTGACCAGAATCTCGTCCGGAGTTCGTTAAAGGTTCGGCCCATCAGGCGCCCGAGAAACGTACATTCCAACTAATCGTAGATATGAATCCCGCAAAATGGCCGGAATGTAGCTTCTGGGAAGTCACAGCGTTGCATCAATATTTCCACTTGGACGTGTAGTCGCAAAACCGGACAAGTCCCGTCCTAGGACTCCACATGGACGGTTTCCGCGTTAATCATGTGGATTACTTCCGGGTAGCCCGTAACACGACCAAGAATCCGGCCCCCTCCTCGTCCGTGAGTGCTATATCCTGTTATCAACCGTTACGCGGG
>Ga0137418_10004435_pt1 | contig 12887 bp, 8 predicted proteins | sample CZODoug3_1_2_16f_FD_122242 | JGI IMG/M metagenome (GOLD analysis project Ga0137418, IMG submission 122242) | Vadose zone soil fungal communities from Angelo Coast Range Reserve, California, USA - CZODoug3_1_2_16fungal (Hybrid Assembly) | ecosystem: Environmental > Terrestrial > Soil > Vadose...
CCGACCTCGTTGCGCGCGCGGTAGCGGAATTCGTAGGCGTAGCCGCGGATCAGGTCAGCCACGGTGTAGTTGGTCGCGCCCGACTCGACGGGCAGCGTGAGCCAATCCTCGAAAGGCTCGAGGACATTGTAGCGGAACACCGCGCGCCGGTACTGCAGTTCGCCGGAAACCACGCGGTACCCGAGGTTGTCGACCGCGGTAAACTCGGGAGTGACGATCGTGGTGGTCAGGATGCCCTCGGGGTAGACCAGGTGGCTGTCGGGTCCAGGGATGAGGACGTGGACGCCGGCACTCGAGACCCACGCCGACCAGGTGCCCGCCTCATTGAGCGCGCGGGCGCTCACAAAGTAGGTCGCGCCGTTTTCGAGCGTGAGGCCCGCAAGCAGAGTGGGCGGCGTGGAGTAGTCCTCGGGCGCTCGCTCGTCGCCGATGCCCGGCGCGCGGACCGCGCCCCAAGGCATGGAGGTGTCAATGAGCAAATTCCACTACCTGGCGAGCGCGACGGCCGTGATCGCGGGCAGGGCCGATTCGACTGCGTACAGCGTCACCTGCGTCGCCACCTGGCCGTGGTCCGGCTCGCCGCGCCACGCGGCAGCGACGTCGACGCCCACGCCCGAACGGCTCGCGCTGGAGCGAAGCGGCGAGGGCAACCAGGATTTCGATCAGGGCAGGCGTGAACGGATGGAGGTCGCGGAACTGCCCGCGATCGCTCTTGCTGGTGATGATGGTATCGATGAAGTGGAGGTTTGACAGCATTTTAAAGGGATTTTATAACTCTCTCTTCGAGCCGATATCCCATTTCGGAAATCTGAGTTCCGCATTGACGCTAATGTTAGCGCCGTTTCGCCATACCATACGGCCGCTCTGGGGGGATACCGTTGGCGTCAATGTTCTTCAGAGTTTCCGACCCGACATTGGTGCAGGCTGTAGGAGCAGTGAGAAAGGCTAAAGCCTGTGTTCAAGAACTTATTATTAGGCATAACTAAGGCAGTGGAAACAAAAGCGGTTCCACGCAATTTTCCAAAGTGCACCTAGCTCACTATAATAGTCCTTTCGCACGGACCACTGGCCGCTTCTGGCTGGTACAAAATACCTCTGAAGTGGTCCGTGCGAAAGGTATCGACAGCGGAGGGGATAGGCAGCACATGGATCTGAAGGGAAATTGTTTTTGATACATAGAGGATAAAGGATCATATCATAGGCATATCATAGCCTAGCACCAGGAGGAGTCTGCAGCAAACCATGTTTCTTTTCCGCCAGTAGGCAAAAAAGAAAGCCTTTGTTTGTAACTTTGTGTTGAGGTATAGCAGGGATTATCTCAGTTAGCGACTCAGACGGTTGGCGGATGATTGAGTCTCCACTTATTAGTCTCTACGCTACCATATTAGTCTCAGCCCACTCAATCAGCGGTTTGGGGTTACTATCATGGAAAGAGCTTAGTGAGAAACTAGCCGAGAAGCTAGCCGTGGCGTAACCACGATTTTACCGTCTGGGTCTCCGAGGAAGAGAATGGAAGAATGCTATTTTAAAAATGTGCCAAAACACGAAGTGCTGGAGGGAACACACCGCATTCATCTCAAAGGTGAACCTGCCTCTACTCTAAGCTTGGTTGGCTTCTTCTAGCTTTCAGCTGATAATTTAAGAAGTGTACGGCTTCTACAGTTATGAACTTTTAAGCTTTCCTGTAATTCTGCCCATACTCACCCTTTCATTAATAATTCTACTTCATAACCATAGCCTATTCTTCCGGACAAACGTCCATTTGCTTGCACTCTATCTAACCTATAATTGATCCGAGTTTAGATATGCCACATCCTAGTTCAGATCTCCGATAAGCTCCGGTCGCGATAGGGTAGATTCTAGAACTTCATGGCCACCACTTCTGCTTCCTCGTCATCCTCTAGTTCATCGCCCATATCAACTTCACCTACACCTGCTGTATCTAATGACGCCGTCGCCATGTTACCACCAACTACTAGTCTGAGTATCTCTAGTTTCCCATCATCTTCATCTCGTCTCTCGAGTCCATTGGTTACATCATTAATAACTTCTTTTCATCATAGTGTACATTTCGGAGACTTGGCAATCCCGACGGGGGTCAGGATGATGACTTTGATGACTCTAATGTGGATTATGATGATGATGAATTTCTTTCAGCTTGGACGCGTCACGGCCAGAACTGGAGTCGGATATGTTGGGCTACCTATCAGCATCCAGCCATGCAGCCCATCTTCAACCGCCAACCATTAATCTGGTCGATTCGCTGGGAGTGGCAAGATGTTGTTAGCCGTGGCTTGTTCCGGACGAACATGCCATTTCCTTCTGTCGAGCAGAGCCAAACTCGAAGCTGCCCAGCCTGCCCTAGCCTAGTTACAGGAATGATCTCCGGTGTGGGCTGTAATGTTGTCGTTGTTATGGGCTCGGCGAGATCGGAGGGATGAATTGGAAGCCACAACTGCTATGCGAGAAATGAACAAGAGGCGGGCCGTATTTATTTTCTTGGGAGTGTTTACACGTCAAGCGACAGCAGGTTTTCGGCTCCTTCTAGCTTCTACGTTGTTATCTACATTATTCAGGACTCTCCCGCCGTGGTAATGAGGTGGTCAAGGGCTTTAGCCTATCGTTGGCCTTCTTACAGCGGGTAGCTTTTGTTCTAGACATGGAAAAATTTGTACTCTAGGGATGAGGAGTATTAGTACAGCCTCCACGCGAAGTTTGGTGCTGTGGTGGTAGAGATATGGGCGTGTAGCTGCTCCTTGCTTAAACTTGACAAATTTGGACTCGCGACATGGCCACTCGCCGATAATTTCTGCCCGCAATATGGATTTGATAATATAAGAAATAACGTAACTCAAAAATTCAATACTCTCCCTATAATCGATCTTTATTTGGTAAGGTGATGATAATTCAGCTCTGAACTTTTTTTTCCTCGTTAAAAAATCGTTGAAAAATCCGCGTTTACTAACAAGGCCCTGCACAAGGACCTCAGACCTCTGCGAGAGTGAGCAAAACGATGCGCTAAGCCCAGAGTGGAACCGTCTAAGCTGAAGCCTGACAGTTGCAGTCCCTTTTTTCCTTGTTCTCTTTCCACCTGTATCTGTTGCTGCCGCTGTCCCTTTTCTCCCTGCATCAGTTTGTTCTCTTTCCACCAGCTGCTTCTGTTACTGTTTCTGTAAGAAAAAAAAAACAGTACTTACAATGATCCATTGAAAGTATCGTAAGGTAGTTTTTGTTTAAATGGTAACAAATGTATGTAGTTCTGATTGAGTGTCTTTGATTGATTGTCCAGTCTCTTTACGTGGGATGTCTACGAATCCTAAGCGGGCAAATTAGTGTAGTGGTCATAGAAGGAATGTTCCAGAACAAAGGAAATATCCATAGAATAATATAATGAAGTGATTCATAGTACAAAGAAATTGAGAATAATGGAATGATCTATAAAACAAACTAATTCTCGAATCAGCCGGCTAATATATTGAGGCATTTAGCAACTTGCGGCAGCGCAATGGGCTTCGCTTCGGTTGAATATTTTATTTATTGGCCCATTGTCCAATTAGACCACTGACCGGCTTCATTGTGCAAGCTCATGCCATCTATCAGTTGTATTGTCCGTAAACGAAGCATCACTTTGTATGATTCTCACGTACTTAGTGGAGTCTAGAGAATGCAGATTGGTTTGATGGTCTCCATTCGCGTGATGCCATACCCATCTTTGGTTTCTAGTTGACTGCCGTCATATAGAGTACATGCCATTATGTCGCCATAGGTTATTCGGCCCTGCACCTCATAATCGGAGTTTCACCTTTAGGCCACTGTGTTATATGGTGTATATAGATCATTGTCAGGGCCATGAGAGTAGGCCTGGCAGGCTTCAATACACTTTCCTTCTGATAGCTAAAGAACCATCGCAGTAATCCCCTCACCCTCTTCATTTTGTGCCCTTCTCGAGACCTTGAAACATTGAAAGCTGATGAGACGGATAGCGTCAATAATTAATAAGGTTCAAGCCTAGAGTGCTTCTTGCCCACCACCTTGGCGACAGCCTGGCTGCCTTGGCCCCTCGTCTGCGAAACTGTCTATCGTCCTGCTGCTGCTGCGATGGGAAAGCTCCGAGTCGTATTGCATTCATTTAGGTAGTTATCAGGAAAAAGAACCTAGCACTAGTTGTGGGAGTAGGAAGAACCAGATAGAGGGAATATCATAGCAGTGAAAACTAGTCTGAGAAAGATGTGTCGACTGGTCGATGAGGCTGTCGTGTTGGTATTTATGGGAAGGGGAAGTTATGATCGTTATGAGAGTAGGTAAAGGACGGTTGAGGTCTGGAAAGCCTGTTGATCAGCATCGGTATAGCTGTGAAAATTCATTATCGCTAGGAAGCAGAGCTGTGATGCAGAAAGCCCCAGGAGGGTGATCATGTTAGTATCTGTGCTGGAAAGGAGTCAGGGATAGAAGAAAACTGTGCTTATGACCGCGAATATGAAAGTGATCGTCGCCGCGTTGGGAGTCTTTGGGAGTCTCTACGGTTGTGACGATGTAATGATGTGACGCCATTAGCTAGCGGAGGGAGCGGTAGAGTGAGGAGTAGGAACGCACCATTGCAGCAAAGTAGGGAGCAGAGCATGAGAAATCGCTTAGCCGATGTTAGCATCTGTACATGAAGGGAATAGCTATGAAGAGTATAGAATTAGGAGTAAGAACTTACCGCTGGGAACCGATTGACCTGAGCCAACCACCACGGTCACCATATTAGCATCTGTGCCGGAAGGGAGAGGATTGGGAGTAAGTACTGTTGGAGGGATTCAGTAGGCTGGGACGCACGGAAGAGATTTTAAATCGCTACCAACGGTTGGAGTGATGATCTGAAGAGTAAAGGAACGGCTTTTTTCAGACAGGGGAAGGGTGACTGGGTACTACTGTGAGGTACTACTGTGATTAGTGTCTTGCTGTGAAAAAGTAGGATTAAGAATGTACCGTTGGAGTGATGCCGGAGAGGCTGAGAAAGAAATTTTTGTCAAGATTGTGTCGCATAGAGAAATGGATCCATGGATGGATGGAGGGGCCACGTAGTTTGAAGATTAACAGCCAAGGCAAAGATTCCTCATGCCTCAGGCCATAACGGGTGCGAACTCTCTCTGGAGCAACAGTCTATATAGACAGTATGCGGATCTTTAGGGCCTGGAGCGATTGCTTCTTCCTCAACGGACTTCCCTATTGTCTATTCTTATGGTAAGTACCACGGCCGCAGCCGAATTCATATGAATTCTTTTTACTGCTTTGAGGATTTGACTATCATAGGGCATAGTACTATATAGTATGATTTTGAGCACAAAACAAATAATGTATGTGAACCAACCATCTATTATTCAACTCACTACTAACTAGAACAACCTTTTAACGACAACAATGGAGATCCAGCTTTGTCTTCTGATAGATATTTCAGTTTCCAAATGTGATGTAGGAATTGAAGATGGCACCCCTAAGACCAATCTGTATTCTCTAGATACTAATGCACGAGAATTCTAACGCTGGGAAAGAAAGGAAGAAAGTAAGGGGAATCCAACCGTATCCATGACGCCATGATATCACGATGGAAGCGGGGATCCGAGTCCGTGACACCAATCTGCCGATTCAAAGTCGTCGCCGCTATGCTCGCTTTTATCGAACAGTGTAGCTTCTTCCGCAAGGGATCTGCAGCACAAGGGGTAGCTTACGAAACTTGAGTCGACAAGTCAGCGATCTTGGTACAACTGCTGAAGTCTTTAGGCGACTTGGGACTGTATTAATGGTTTAACTGAAACCGGGTATATAGAGATTCCATCATTCCTGTCTATCTCTAGACACTTCAACACTTGAATGGCAACCTGTAGTGAGCACAGCCGACAATGTGTTAATAGCCTATAGGAGAAGGAAATGCATGACACTACATAGTATCTTAGAAATTTAGTGAAGGATGCAATTGAGTCTTGAGATGTCTTGGAGGACTCTACTTCGATGAATCAAGACCCTGCCTGTTTTTACTATACGTATGTCTAGATTCCCTACCCGATTCTCTGCCCATTTTCCCTCACTACTACTATATCTTGTCATTGCCCTTAAGTCCGATATTCGGGTATCATGATCTCTAATGGTGGTCACATTGTACGCCGCTGTCTCATGATCTCATCGAGATTGGCGAATATGATTTCCAGAGTGGCGTGGGACAAGGGCTGTTCCCAGACTTTCATTTTCAATATGGGGCTTGATTTATGCTTTTTACGCGAAGAGCTGTCACAGATAGAATTCTGAAGAAGGGTAATGCCACTGGCAGTGGCGGCAGGAAACGGTATAATTCTGTGTTCTGCGTGACGAAGCCACCGAAACAGCTAGAGTTATGCGAAAATGCGATAAATTCTGTATGGCGAAGTACGGGTATGTATACGCCTACCATCTTTTTTCATTTTAGTGGGGGCGTCCCTATCAATTTCGGGGGTGTCCATATAAACTCCTCAAGATTGCATCGAGAAGAAAGTGTTGAGCCTTTGAGGGGTGTTTAGAGTAGTAGGCTGCCGTCTTTTTTACAGGATATAGTAATATCAACAACAACATAATTGCAAGCGAAGCTTGTATCCATAGAATTCACATGCTCGGGGTCAAGATAAATGGTAGGCATCCAAGCTTCTGAAATGCTAGGAAGTCATATTTCTCGCCTATCACAGGCAGTGAGAGTTAAATTCTAAAATGAATGCAAAGGTTTCTCACTCAAGTAGAAAGCCACAAACAGTTCAGACTATGATATTAGAACTGATACATATACGGTATATAGAAGATATTCTAATAAATAGAGCCGTCTATTTTACGTTGTATGATAAATTATCATTATTATAACAATGCTGAAATGCTCTTGCTAACCGGCCAGCTCGCCATGTGACACAACTTTAAACAGCCTGAGTTATATGTAGAGGCAAAGAAAACCAATCTAAAAATCCTCCTGCCATTTCCTTACCTTCTCATGAGACTCAACTTCGGAAAGGAACAATAAAATCCTTCTCTTATTTTAATCAAAAAGGACATCTAACTTCAGGGTTATGTGTGCGCAGTAGTAGTGTGAATATCTTCCTTGAAGGTGTCTTTAGTTAAAGCTATAGTTAAGCTGGCTGCCTAGCCGGGCGTTGTTGTCAATGATTCAATGTCATGTGATATGATATATACCTAGGTACCTTCACATCACACATCAATAAAATAATAGGCGGTAAAAAGAGCGGTAGGAGGTCTTTGTGAAAAAAATTCATTGTTGCCCGATGGCCGCAATGGCCCGCCGTACGACGCGGCTCTTAGGTAAGGCGGTGTGTGATGGCCGTAACATCAACTAGTTTTCAAGTGAAAGAAAACAAAGCATGGAATAAGAGATATACATGCTTCAAAACTAGTTTTCGAGTAAGGGAAAGAAGACAAACCATATAATGTAACATATACATTCTTCGAAACTAGTTTTCAAGGTAGGAAAAGAAAATAAAGCATGGGGTAAGAGATATACAGGAAAGCAAAGTATGAAATAAGAGATATCCATGTTTCAAAACTAGTTTTCGAAGACAAAGCCATATATATGCTTCAAAAAAACAAAGCCTGGGAGAGATATACATGCTTCAGAACTAGTTTTCAAGTGAGGGAGAGAAAGCGAATCATAGAATAATAAGAGATAAACTAGTTTTCGTTAACTACCTAGGTAGTTCTCATGTTATTACCTATGTAGGTATCAGTCAGTTGTCATTGACTAGTTCTCTTCGACTGGTTGTCATCAACTAGTTGTCACTAACTATTTCTCTTCAACTGGTTGTCATCAATGAGCTCCCATTAGTTCTCTTCATCTAGTTTCCCATGTCATCAACTACTTGTCATTAACTAGTTCTCTGTTATCATTAGCTAACTAGGCCCGTTGTCATTCGAGTTCATCAACTAGTTGTCATTAATTAGTTTTCCTCGACTACCTAGTTATCATAAACTAGTCGTCATCCGAGTTCATTAACTACGTAGTTTTCGTTCACTAGTTCTCATGTTATTATCAACCAATTATCATTAACTAGTTCTCTCCAACTGGTTGTCCACATGCCGATGATTGCCGGGGCAGCTTTGAAATTGCCACCTCTTCGTTGGAAGCTTCTTTCGCTGAGTTCTAGAGCCCGTTCGGCCGGCGATTTTTGCATCACCTGCCCTGTAAAAACCGGAACATCACCTGCCCTTCACCTGCCCTTCACCTGCCCTTTTACATGCCCTCACAAGCACCTCCAGAGGTGCTTGTGAGCTCACCTGCCCTTTTGGACCAATCCCAGTTGCCAGTTCTGTCGCATAGTTATGTACCAATACCTCGGGATACATTTATATCGATGACTTACACTTGGGTTCTTTCGCCACAACGTCGTCAGCATCGCCACTCAGCTGAGAAATCAGACATGAGAGCTGATAAATCCAGATTCCGGAAGATTCTTCGTTAGCCTAAGATTGGTCTATAAAAGGTGGACAGTATCCTGTGTAAATAGAAGAGATTAAAAGAAAATAAGCACACATCTTTCATACATACACCTACGAGTACATCTACATAATTATCACTGAGCTACGCAACAGTTATGCGCCCGTATCGCACTTAATTTACTATAGCTATTGTTTATTGTTTTGATACCAGTCTTGTTACTTTGATACTAGTCTTGAATAACCCGAATTATCCTTATTGATTTTATAAAACTTCTTGTGTTGAACGTTATCACCAAAATGGCTACACGAAATGTTATTATCCTGAATAAGCCCGAGCAATGGCCAATCTAGATTGAAAACATAAGAGGTTTGATCCCAGATGAAATATGGCCGTTGATCAACCCCGACGCAGTGGAACATGAAGAGATCTTACGGAAGCCGGCAATGCCTAGAATTCAAGATATTAATGTAGCCAGAACATCAATTGCCGAATTTTCTGCGCACGAAAGAAATACCTTCGATATGATGTTTAGGTACTATAAGAGTCAATTAAAAGAATACGAACGGCAATCAAAAGGTTTGCAGGATGCGAAAACACTCATTCAAGCACGCGTGTCTGACGCGAAAGCCGAACTCCTGAAAGGAAACGAGTCAGCAAGGGAATGGCTACTAGTACTGAAAAGATCTACATCAGCCTCACAAGCATATATCTCCTTCCAGGTAGCTCAGAAATATCTCGAATCACTCCACGAAACCCCTACACCAACAACAATTAGCAACTGGCTATCCACGTGGGAGCATGCCATGGTAGGAGCCATCAAACACAATATACCTGAGATTGGAAGTGGAAGATGGCTGCGAGATCTTGCGCTAGCTATACAACCAGTTAGCGATGTACTTAACGCCATATTTATTACAGAATCAACCGATGATCAGAAAACAAACCCAAGTCGATACCTGGAAGCGAGTGTGAGGATCCGCGAGCTTGTCGAAACAAACATGCCAAAGAAAAGATTGGTCACAAGAGGGCATGCGTTTGCAGCTGAATTTGACGGAGAACTTTCTGGTGATGAACACAGTCAAGATGTTGGGAATAAGAAGAAGTCTCTCAAAAGAGCCAGAACGTCGTCTGCACCGAAGAATTCACCCGAAAATAAACGACGTAGAAATGGATGTTGGGCATGCGGACAGCCCCAGCATAAACTATCTCACTGTTTTTATGTCTTCCCTGAGCTCAGCCCCAAGGATTTCAAACCAAATAAATCCCTTGTCACGAAAGCTTCCCGAGCGTTGGACGATTCGGAATTGGCAGAGCGAGTCGAGGCCATTCGGAAGGAACGACAGAATGAGAAGGAATGACAATTATAGAAGGCGAAGATCGAGGATAAGGTACTCGGAATCATGTTATAAGACGCGGTAACCACTTTTCTCGCATACTTGGGATCCTTTACCAAATTGGACTGTGATTACGGATGGCACAAGCACACGCAAATTCAAATGTTCCGATGAGACGTTAAGTGTCGAGAATGCCCGAAGTGAAACTTGAAGCCCAAGGCAGTATGCAACGACCAAAGAAGACAACTGGTTGGAGACTATTGGAAATGCACTAGTAAAATAATGCGGATTTTCCTAACTGCTTGTCCCCGTTGAAGATCATTCGAAGCATTGTGTCTGTACCGACGAAGCGCCAGTCACCGTTTTCCGAACGCTTGGATCCAATCGCTCACCATTTATATCTGTACGCACCGAACTAGCTAAGAGACAGATAACTTTATCCGCGATTTCTGAAGGGATAAAGTTGTCGGCCCAAGCGTCTATTATTTGGATGGTTGATTTGGAGGCTATGATAGAGAATATTAGAGATGGTGGTACTTCGCTTGCTCGAACTCTAAATGGTCGCTGCATCTGACTTCGTGAGACGATAATTGATGCCGAGCTTTCAGCGCCTCGAACTGCAGCTAAAAAGCGACTCGCTGAACGCTCAGGGGGTGTTGTTACAACTAAAAGCCCGCCGCTGCCCGTGCAGTATATATAGGAGCAAACTTACCATTTTGATGAGCAAACGGTCTATGAAAAGGAGGATTTATCGTCTGGTAAAGAGCTTATTTTTCAGATAGACGAGCTCGTGGTACGAGTAATTCTAGAGCCTCCTCAGGCTAAAAATGAGGAAGTCTTGGAGGAGGATGAGAAAATCTTTTACTCAGAGCGAACCTGGGAATCCCACGAGTCCAATGATGACGAAGATGTCTAGTAGCTGTTTGAAGCTTTAGACGAAGACGAAGTCTAGTAGCTGTTCGAAGCTTTAGACGAAGTCCAGCTGTTCGACGCGAAGGATGTATAAGCTAATGTAGTCGAGGAGGCAATGATCACCCGTCCTCGGTCAGATATTGTGATTCTGTCAGTCTGATAGAAACTCTACATTTGGGCTGTTACCTTTGTCGTGGTCGATCGGGCAGGCACGTCCTTTTTTGTACGTCAAATCACAGGAACGAAGATAACCGGCTGGATAGGTTTGAGATTTGTTGGAGGTCTTCCAGCGTGTGCACATTAGGTCTGCCTTTCATGATGTTTTTTTGAGGGCCACCGAATGATGCGAAGAGAACTCTCCTACCAATACAAGTAATTACTTTAGTCAGTTCGATGTTTCGGGCGCTATCATAGCAAAAATTCGACATCGAGACCTAACGAACAAGTCGATTTTCGCGAAATCCTGCAAGCACCCTCCTTCCAGCATCATGCCCAAATGAGGAGTTATCATCTTTTATGTCACTATCCACAGGAAGTACTGGGAAATGTTTGAGACAAGAAGGGTATTGAAAGCCTAGTCTCTTGAAATGGTTTTCGTTATCCAGAATCGATATCCTACGCGATCGACAATAAAGAAAGCACCAACGAGCGTATGTCGACATGTCGACTACTAGATGCCGTCCAACTCCTACCGCGAAGTCGCAGAGTGCAGATTGAATGATAAAACATCTTGCTAAACCATATTCACAAGCCGACTATATGATAAGCCTAATCGACTGCCTCTGCGTATTCGATGCGATGACCCGCAAATGAATAGTAGTCGGCTCCCGCAAATGAATTAGTGAAGCCGACGGTAGGCTAAGTCGGTAGCGAATCAAGGCACGTCGATATATACCGGCACCCATTACGTATACGACAGGAGGTCATTGAGAGGGCTGGAAAGGCGAGATGGTTTGTGAAACCCGAGCAGCACTCTTTTCCTATGAGGCTTCTTTTTCCGCAAGAACGGTTTTTTGTGCCTTTAGGTTTTTAACGAGGCTGCTACGAAGTTCAATAATTACGCCTGGAGGAACTCAGGGATGTCATTTGGGACTCGAGAAAGCGAGAGAATACTGAGCAGGAATTGGTAGTTGAAGAGAAGTCAGAGACTCAATAAATTAACTGGTGTGTCGCATAGTTATGTACCAATACCTCCGTAGGTGTATGATATGGAAGATGTGTGCTTATTTTCTTTTAATCTCTTCTATTTTCACAGGATACTGTCCACCTTTTATAGACCAATCTTAGGCTAACGAAGAATCTTCCTGAATCTGGATTTATCAGCTCTCATGTCTGATTTCTCAGCTGAGTGGCAATGCTGACGACGTTGTGGCGAAAGAACCCAAGTACATCTACATAATTATCACTGAGCTACGCAACAAGTTCTGGACCCTGGACCCACACCACCCTCGACGGGGCACCCCCCGCAGTTCGGGGCCTTCTTTGGCCTTCATGCGACACAACAGGCTACAACTTATTGGCACTTTAGGTCCCCAATTTAACTAGAGCTTTAACTAAAGACACCTTTAGTCTACAGGTGCCTCTTGCCTAAAGTCATAACTGCGGACCCTCACCAAAACTAAGATTAGCAGCGTTCTTGACATTATAACCCATATAAGTTTAAGGAAAGGATCTCTATTGTAACTTTCTGAAGTTGCATCTTATAAAAATGCTTGAGAAGTTAAGGAAAAGACAGGTGAAGCAGTCACCACCGGGTTTGATTCAAAAAGGATTGCCTTTACCTGGCCGAACGGGGGCCCTTATTGGAGGCACGGACGGAACTAGTACTAGACAGGTTGGGACAACCAACGGCGGACAGATTTTAATGTCAGCAACACCCTTGCGACGGAGTCTAATAGACCTTTCATCGCCAGTCGGCGTGGAGAAGCTTTTGCAGACTCCAATGACGCCGACTTTTTCCCAAAGACTTTTCCGTGTCTGTTCCCATGGGGAACTGGGGGTCCGAAAAAGATGACAATGTCTGAGGAGGAGGAACCAATAGACCAAAACACAAAAGGCGGATATGGCATAGATTCTGACACACAAAGGTCTAAAAATGCCAATTTCAGCCTTCGGTCTTGGGCTAGATTTCTCTTACAACGGCATGGTAAGTAAAATATGTCTTTTGTTGTGTATCTATATTTACAAAAACTGTA
>Ga0137418_10004436_pt1 | contig 12885 bp, 9 predicted proteins | sample CZODoug3_1_2_16f_FD_122242 | JGI IMG/M metagenome (GOLD analysis project Ga0137418, IMG submission 122242) | Vadose zone soil fungal communities from Angelo Coast Range Reserve, California, USA - CZODoug3_1_2_16fungal (Hybrid Assembly) | ecosystem: Environmental > Terrestrial > Soil > Vadose...
GCTTTGTTCTGCGTCATGGTACACGGTTTTGGACCTAATTTGGCAGTTGTCGGACCCAAGTTGGACCCAATTCTTTGGGGTGAACCCCTAAGATGGCACAACTTTGGAACATTTGATGGAGAAGACCTTCGACCCATCCATCAGGAGGTAGGTGCCATGTTGTCTCAATCCTATCGACGGCCATGCGGTCATCCTAACATGCCCGTACAAAACGGTTGGCCAGTTGGCCAATTCCAGCTCAATGCGAATTTTATAACTGACGCCAAAGCAACGACTTAACTATTCTTACCTGCGGCTGTTAACCGAAATGTTGGAGGTTCGAATCCTCCCCGGGGAGCCAAACCTCTTTGATCTCAAGAAATTGCAGAGTTTAGGTAGAGCATTCGGCTCTCGGCCGAATGCTTGAGCATGTGAAGTGAAATTCCGCGTGCGGAAGTTGTTGAAGGGAAAGTTCTTCAGGGACTCTTCTCCAAGGCGAACAAAAGCCGTCATAGAATGTAATACTGCGTTTGGATTTCTGAGCTGCAGGATCGTTGTTAGTGGCTGCATCGTGACCGTGCACATCAACAAGGGCTTTTTTGTCCAGAATGGTAGGTACGAGTACACCCTAGTCCTGGGTGTCGGCGCGTTAAGCGTCACGTTCACCGGCGCAGGCTCGCTATCGCTCGACGCGCTGCTCGGACATTCCATGAGGGGCGCATTGTGCGGTGTGGCGGCATTCTTCGTCGGTCTGCTCGGTGGGGGAATTCAACTTGCTCGACGACCAGCGCCGCAAGGCGAACCGCAAAAGAATCATGTACAGGTTTCTGACTGACTTCTGATTGAGGCCATCGTCTCAGGGAGGTTTTATAAATCTAATGAAACGGAGTTTTGGGTTACTGCGGCATGTCCTACGCGACGCATCTGAACGGTGGCGACCAATTGTTTTGGGTCGTACCGATTCAGCAATCTGCTAGTTAGAAATGATTTGTCAGAGCTTATTCAACCCGTCGAGGGCAGCTACCTTGTAAGCTTCGGCGAGAGTCGGATAGTTAAACACCATGTCCCGGAAATATTCCACCGATCCGCCATAGAAGAGCACAGCCTGACCGATATGGATAATTTCTGTAGCGCGCTGCCCTAAGGCATGCACGCCAAGGAGCTTATGCGTTTCCGGATCGAAAAGTATCTTGAGCATTCCGGCCTCGTCGCCGAGCATCATGCTCTTTGCCAATTCGGAGTACTTTGCGATTCCCGCCTCATACGGAACCCTTTTTGCCGTTAAGGTTTCCTCAGTCTGGCCCACCATCGAGACTTCTGGAATGGTGTAAATCCCGTATGGAAAGAGGTCGGGCATCTGTTCAAAGGGAATTCCAAACATATGATTTGCAGCCCGACGTCCCTGTTCCATTGAGGTGCTTGCGAGTGCGGGGAATTCGATGACGTCGCCAACTGCGTAGATGTGCGGAACATCAGTCTGAAAGAACGCGTTCACTTTGAGCCTACCGCGGGAATCAGCCGCCAATCCGGCCGCTTCCAAACGCAGATGATCACCATTAGCTTGACGGCCGACAGCATAGATGAGAGCGTCGCCTTGCGCTTTCTTGCCGCTCTCCAGTTCCACAAAGACACGATCGCGTACCCGGTCGATCCTGACGCCTGTCACCTTTTCCGCCAACCGAAACGTGACACCCAGCTGGCGCAAGTGATAGGACAGCGCTTCGACGATTTGCCGATCTACAAAGTCCAGGATGGCCGCTCGCTGGTCAATCAAGGTGACATCAGCGCCCAACGCAGCCATGAAAGACGCGTACTCGAGGCCCACGACACCAGCGCCTACGACGATGACCTCTCTCGGTAGACCACCCAAGTCGGCGAGGTGATCCGTATCCACAATGCGATGGTTGTCAACGGGAACGTCGGGGCTGTGAGCAGGTCGCGTGCCGCAAGCGATCAGGATCTTCGCAGCTGTGAGTCTAATTTCTTCACCGTCACTTTGAACTTCCACGGTATGGGGATCTAAAAAATGTGCGTTGCCTTGATGGATGACAATTCGGTTGCGCTTTAGCTGCGCTCGAATTACCTCAGTCTCTCGCGCGACAATGGCATTCACACGAGAGGCGACATCTTGGACAGAAATGTCGCCACGGCTTCGAGACCCATTGCCGTACAGGGCCTTTACGGCAAAGCCGGTAAGCTGAAAGATGGCCTCACGTACCGTCTTGCTGGGGATCGTGCCGGTATGAACGCTCACGCCTCCGATCATGACGGCCCGGTCGATGATGGCGACGCGCTTGCGCGCCTTCGCTGCTGCGATAGCGCCCTTCTGGCCAGCCGGACCACTGCCGATGACAACAAGGTCGTATTCGGATACGGTCATCTAGAAGCCCTCGATTCAGGAATGTGAGCCCTGCCCCGTTCTGTGGAGGTATGTGATTACCTGCTCAGCATTGTTACGGTTTTGTTGGCTCTGCCTCAGTGGGCTCCTACCGGTTCTCTGTCGTTTCCCATCTGATCCACTTGAGATCGAGTACAAAAATTGAGTAGAAGACCGGGACCAACAGCAAGGTGATGAAAGTAGCGACCGCGAGACCGCCGATTTGGGCATAGCACAGAGGTTTCCAGAGCGGGCCGCCTTCGAGTGCGAGAGGAAACAACGCAAGGATCGTTGCGCTCACGGTGATCATCACTGGTCGAATACGCTCAATGCCGGCATCCGGAAGAGCGCGCTCCAGCGGTTCGCCCTTTTCGTGCATCTCCTCGATGAAATCGAACAGCACGATGACGTGACTGACGATGACCCCGATGAGGCTTGCTACTCCAAGAAATGCCATGAACCCGAAAGGCGTACCCATGATCGCCAGAGCAATCAACGCTCCCATCGTTCCGTACGGCGCGGCCGCAAACACAAGCAAGGGCTTGACGGCATTCTTGAATTGCACCAGCAAAGCAAGGTAGATGCCGACGAGAGAGATGAGGAGAACGACGGCAAGATTCGTGAATCCATCGACTTGCTTCGCTCTCTCGCCCGCGATCTGCATTTGATATCCCGGAGGAAACCTATTCTGAAGATCTTTCAAATTGGATTCGATCGGTCCAAGAACTTCCGACGCAAGCACTCCAGGCGCCGGAAAGCACAAAATCGAAATCGTGCGAAAATGCTCGCGTCGTCGTATCCGGCCCGTTTCCAGAATGTTCCTCACGGTCGCAACAGAAAGTAGAGGAACTCTAGTGTTCTGCTGCGAGGAATAAACATAAAGGCTCTTGATCTGCGACAATTGAGCGCGATCTTGCGAGCGCAGGCGGGCCACGATCGGGATGCTTTTGTTCGCCTCTTTGAAGATGCCCACTGGCGCTCCGCTAATCGCGGCGGCGGAAGAATTGGCTACATCAGCGTTCGATATGCCAACCAGGTTCGCCCGATCCGGATCAATCTCAATCTTTACCTGCGGGCTGTCGGGACCCCAATCATCCCTCAGCACTGCAATTCCTGGCGCTTGTTGAACAACATTCATTGCCTGTGACGCTAAGGTCCGAAGCGTTTGTACATCCTGAATTTCCGTTCGGGGGTCTGTATCCGCTTGGCCCGAAATGAGAATTTCGACGGGAGTTTCCACTGGATTCGTTTGCAATTGCCGCACGGTGATCCATGCTCCCGGCACCTGTTTATTTAATGCGGTTTGAAGAGGTCCGATAAGCTTTGGGGTGGCCTCTTTGTCGCTCACTTGAACGATCACTTGCGCATAGTTCGTCTGGGGAGCCTCTGGAGAAATGGAAAACCAGAAACGTGGTCCTCCGCCCCCGATGAAACTCGTTATCGAAGTGAGGAGATTTTTCCCCGATTCGTCCTTCGAGATGATTTTTGTCGAGTCTTCAACAACCTGGCGGACGACCTGCTCCGCCTTCAAAGCAGTATCATTTGTTGCGGTCAGGGGCACATCGTTCGGCAGCCAAATGTCGAGGTAAAACCAATATTGGACATCTTCCGGAAAGAACTGCTGCTTCAGATGCGAAGCCGTATATCCCCCAATCAGCAAGAAAATAAGTGAACTGGCGAACACCAACCACCGGTGCTGAATGGCGCGGCCCACCAAGCGGTTGTAGAAACCATAGAAACCTCGCTGTCGTTTTTCCTCCACTGTCAGTTCTTTCCTTTTCGGCGGCCTCTGGATGTAGTAACCGAGCAGTGGGACAAATGTCATCGCCACAACCAGCGCACAGAGCAATGCTGCCGTCATCACGATGGGAAGACTTCGAAGAAATTCCCCGGTGTTCCCCGTGAGCATCAGGAAAGGCAAGTAGGCGATAATATTCGTCAGCGTTGCGAAAAAGATTGCCGTCGCCAGCTTGGTTGGACCAAGCCACGCCGCAACGGCACGCGGCAAGCCATCGGCAAGACCGCGTTTGATTCCATCGCCGGCCACGACGGGCACATCCACCAACAGGCCCAGCGCAATGATCAACGTTGCTACTGAGACCTGTTGTAAGTCGATTCCCAACATGTACGAAACGCCAAAAGTCATTGCGAGCGTAATCGGGATTGCCAGGGCCATAATAAGTGCCAGACGCCATTCCCAAAACCCGATGAAAGAAACGATGACGACAAGGAGGATCGCTTCGTACAAGGCACGCAGGAATAGATGAATGTTTTCTTTGACCTGGAGCGGCTGGTCGGAGGTATGCGCGATGATCAGATCTCTCGGAAGAATCTTGTTGATTTGAGCGAGTTTCTCGTCGACAGATTGGCCGAACGCGGCGATTTGCCGCTGGTCGCGCATATAGATCGCAAGCGTGACAGAGCGGCTACGCTGCCATTGCCCCTGTGGGTCTTCCCACGTGTAGTAGTTCAAGTATTGCGCGGGGCTCTGGTAGCCGCGACTGATTTCGACAAGGTCGCGAAGATAGATCGGTGCGCCGGTCGACGAAGCGGACACAGCTATATTACCTATTGCGTCGATATTTTCGAATTGACCGGAGGGGTTGAGAATGATCTGCTGCTGGCCAGTCTCGAACGCGCCGCCAGGGGCAATGATGTTGCGAGCACTGAGCACATTTCCAAGCATCGCTGGTTGCAACCCGTACGCAGCTAACCGAGCTTCCGAGTACTCAAGATAGACCGTCTGCGGCAATACCCCTCGCCTTTCAACCTTGGACGTTTCCGGCGCGCCTTGAACCGTGCGAGCGATCAGGTCCGAAAAGTCGTCAAGATCGGCGTAACTGTATTTGTCGCCTGCGACTTTAGCCAATCGCTCGCGAGTTTCCTGGGAATCGCGGATGATAATCGGTTCCCAAGCGTCGGGATGCAATTCGGATCGCTGCAATTGCATCTGAAAGAAAGTCTGGATGAAGGTGTGGATCGACGAGTCGTCTTTATTAGAGACACCATCTATGGCGATAAATCCGTTCCCCAGTATTAACTGGGGTGCTTGTATGATTCCCGCTCGTTCGGCCTGCTGCTCGAAGAGTTGGCCGGCGTCCAGTATTGCCTTGTTTGAGGAAAGTGACTGAGGAAACGAGTAGACGATTGTGACCGGCTCACCTTGCTTCTTGAATTTCTTCGCTGCTCGAGCAGTCTGAATGGCCGATTGAATCCCTCGTGCGCGGATGTCGATCTCGACCGAGTCCGCTTTTGGACTGGCAATGGTTAGCATCAGCGCAGCGGTGTCTCCAAAATCACTTTGGAACAAGATGGGGCTGGCACCCGAAGGGAGCTGGCTATTCAGTGCATTCAGCTTGAGGTTGATATCGCTGAATTGCCGCTTTACATCCGAGATTTCTTCGGCAAGCTGCACGTAGACGAAGGCGTAACCAGGAATCGAGACAGAACGAATTCCATAGTCCGCGGCCGTTCCGGGATGGATGGTCTTATTTTCGGCGACGGCGTCTTCAATCGGGCGAGTAATATATTGCTCGACTTGCTGCGCGGTCGCACCGGGCCACGAACAGGCGGCCACGGCCACCCTAACCGGAATGTCAGGATCTTTTCGTTGTGCCATGGAATGGTAGCCATACCAGCCCCAAACGAGGACGCCGACGAGCAGGACCCAAGAAACTTGCGGCTGCTCGACGAAAAACCTTGGGAGGTTATGTGTTTTTTCGATTCGATCCTGGTCGCTTCTATGTGCCATAACCTCATCTACCTATGGAATGACTTCGATGGGTTCTCCATCTTTCAATAGTTGAGCTCCGATAGCGATCACCTTCTCCCCGGGTTTCACTCCCGCGACGGCAATCGAGCTCTCGTGAGTCGCGCCCAACTGTACCTCGCGCAGAGTGGCAGTCCATTTGCCGACGCGTTCTTCTGCCACCATCACCGCAAACCGGCCAGCTTCCGTGGGATATGGAACGATGGCGCTAAGTGGAACCGACGGAGCCGATGAATGAGAATTTTCGCCAAGGCTTAACGAAGCGATCATGCCGGGCTTTAGATGGCCGCGAGGGTTAGCGACGGTCACTTCAACGGCGAAGACCCGATTTCGTTGATCGGCACTGGGTGAAATACTTGTAACCTTTCCTACAAACGGAGTCAGTTCGTCTTGCAGTGCAATGCTCAATTGCTCTCCAAGACGCACACGGGAGAGCGCATAATCGGGCACGCCAAACGTTGCTTTTACAGAACTGATGTCAGCAATCGTAAACGCGGCAGTCGACGGCGAACCAAGACTCCCCAACTCGATGTAACGATTCAGAAGGACCCCTGAGAAGGGCGCTTTCAGATCCATATCTCCCAGGGTCAGTTCGGCCTGGCGAAGCGCTGCTTTCGCGTTGTCCACTGCAGCCAGGGAGGAATTGAATCTTTGCTGCGACTGGTCGTAGTCGGGTTTGGTGAGACTTTGTGTTGAAAATAGGACTTTCGCACGCCCGAAGTCTTGACCCGCTTGAGTGTGCTGTGCCACAGCCTGATCGAGCTGGGCCTGCGCCTGCGCTACTTGATTCTTCATGTCCTCCAGCCGAACCTGCGCAAGCACCGTTCCCTTTTCAATGTAGTCACCTGTTCCAATGTCGCGAATCCGTCCGTCCGCCCCTCGCACCTGCATCACTTCCGCCACGTAGCCGGAGGTACGAAACGCAAGGTCTACTTGGGTATACGGAATAATTGAAGCTGAATAGCGCAAGGTTTCGTCGCTCGTTTGCGCCGTAGTCACGACAGCGAGACGAACCGGTGTCGGAGGCCGGGAAGGTATTCGCGATTCTTGGCGACATCCGCCCAACACTCCTGCCGCGAATAGGAAGACTAGGACCGGAGGCCTGTTCCAACTCCGCCTCGGTTTCATGAAACGCATCACAGCTCTACTCCTCACCAAGTGTTTTCTGAAAATCTGCGCGCGCGCTCCAATATTCGAGGACTGCTTGACGGTAGTCGTTCTCCGCATTGGCCAGGGAAGATTGCTGCTTTAGCAAATCACTCAGCAGCGCCGATTGCTGCGAATAGACTTCCTCTTGGTTACGCAATTTTTCCTTCTCAACATCACGCTCGGCCTCTATCACCGCCAAGCGCGCGCGAACTTCTCGCAGATGTCTAAAGTGTGAGTCAACGTCGAGAAGAATCTGCTCACGCATGTCTTCAACGGAGAGCGCCACCTGCTTTTCTGCAAGGACGTCTTGTCCAACGTTGTGGCGCTTCTTTCCCCAATCCCACAGTTGCCAAGTAACCAAGGCTCCCAGAGAACCGATGTTTTGGGGCAGGAAGTCGATATTTGCTGTGGTCAAGTAGTTCGCTTGGATGGAAATGTCTGGAATGTAATGCGTTTTTTCGATTTTGGTTTCCAACTTGGCCTGACTCATACGATTTGCCGCTTGCTTCATTTCCGGGCGATGTTCGAGCGCGGTCGCCCTGGCTGTTGTCAAGTCTCGATCTTCGGGAAACGACTCTGGGGCGGCTTCCACTGAAAAATCAGTCTCCAGGTTTCGTCCTAGGAGGTGGTTAAGAGCTTCCTTGCGATCTGCGAGAGTGTCCTCGATTGTGGTCAGCTGATAGACAGCCTTGGCTACTTCTGCCTTAACACTCAGTTTGTCAGCCTCAAGCGCGGCTTGTTGACCTAAGCGCCGCTCCGTCAGTTGTTGGAGTTCGTTCAGATATTTCACCACCGATTCTTGCGATTCATGCTGGCTCTGCGATTGGAGAACATCATAGTAAGCTCGACGAACATCGTTGGTTAATTTCTGTCCGTGTTCGTCGAAGGATAAACGTGCCGCATCGACATTGAGCCGCTGCTCTGAGACGAGAAGATGGATACGGAACAATTGTGTAAGTGGCTGGGTCGCAGTGAGCGAGGCAATCGCTATTGGACGAGCGGGCGTGTGAAGATCGGTGTTAGATCCTGGAATCGGCCCCGTTCCTGGAAAAGTGCCGAACTGTCCTGCCTTGATTGAGAAGTTCAGCGGAGCAAGCAACTGTGCCGCGAGAACAGTGGCGTCGAATCGTGGATAAAACTGGGTCTTCGCCTCGCTCAATGCTTCCGATTGTTTGCCGATGTCGAGACCAGACTGCTTCAGTGCTCGATTATTGGAACGCGCAATAGAGAGCGCTTCGTCAAGCTTCAATACCTCTCCGTTGCTGGTTTGCGCGTTTAGGCAAGGCGATAGGAGAACCGCTGCAATTAATGGGACGGTCATCGGTGACATGCGCACGTCCATCTTTCGAACGCACGTGCCCGGCCAATGCTCCGGCCAGCGGCAAAGTCAATTGATGTTGTTGGTACGTGAACGTTTAGATGTACGGGATAATTGGACAGCGGTATTCGGGCCGGCGGATCAGAAGACAGAGATCTGGCGCGCGCGCCAGATGTCCGTCACAGCGGCGGGCGAGAGATTCCTAGCCTCTGCATCTTGTAGGCGAGAGAAGTTCTCTTGAGGCCCAGACGGGCTGCGGCTCCATGAGCTCCTCCGACGATCCAATTGCTTTCGCGGAGAGCTCGCACTATCTGTTCTCGCTCAGCTTGCTTCAGCACATTACCATCGCCATGCACGTGAAGATCTGAGCCTACAAGAATTTCAGCCAGCGGCACTTTTAACGATGGACCGGAAGTTAGCAGGGCGGCTCGCTCCATAAGGTTTTGCAATTCCCGGATATTACCAGGCCATGCGTAGTGAGAGAGCGCATCCATCGCGTCTTTGGGAATGCTCTCGATTTGTTTTCCCATCCGACGAGCGTACTTGTTGGCGAAGTAGCGGACGAGAAGCGGAATGTCGTCACGACGTTCTCGCAGCGGCGGGACATCAATCGGAAACACCTTCAAGCGATAGTAAAGGTCACTGCGAAACTTCTTTTCCACGACCATTTGACCGAGATTGGCATTCGTAGCCGCCAGCAATCGGACATCGATCCGTTGTGTGCGAGTACTGCCCAGTCGTTCGAACTCCTGTTCCTGGAGAACTCGGAGGAGCTTAGGTTGTAATTCCAGAGGTATATCGCCGACTTCATCTAGGAACAGCGTCCCCTTGTGCGCCAGTTCGAATCTTCCAATCTTTTGGGCTATAGCGCCAGTGAACGCACCCCTCTCATGGCCAAACAACTCGCTTTCGAGAAGACCCGAGGGAATGGCCGCGCAGTTCACCTTCACAAACGCCTGACCCTTGCGAGGGCTCAAGTTGTGAATTGCGCGAGCGATCATCTCTTTACCGGTACCTGTCTCGCCCTGGATGAGGACCGTCGAATCCGCCGGCGCAACGATTCGAACGCTCTCAAGCACAGCTTTCAGCCTCGAACTTTTTCCAATAATCTCTTCGAAGTTCTGCTCAAACCGGATTTCGTCTTCCAAGTAGAGCTTTTGCTCTACCAGCCGTTCCTTGGCTTCAGTTACTTGCCCATATTCCAAAGCGTTTTCTACCGCGATGGCGATCTGGCTAGCTACCTGGCCGAGAAAATATAGGTCTTCTTCGGTGAATGCGTCGCCTCTGAGTCTGCCCAGATTTAAGGTCCCAATTGCGCGACTCTGCCTGATCAGGGGTATGAAGCACAAAGACTTGAAACCCTCAGAAATCCGGCTTTGAATGACGGGATTATCCAGCCACTCAGTAAACGGGCCATGGAGCGCCAAAGGTTTCATGGTTCGAAATGCTGTGCCATAGGGCGATCCCTCGATCGAATAAACCCCCTCCTCGTGGAGGAATCCTTTTCCCTCCGGGAAATCAAGCACGTTAAGTTGCAACTGCTTGTTCTCCGCATTCGGCAGCGCCAAACTCGCGCAATCGCATTGCATTACTCGCCGGATACTTCCCGAGATGGCGCGCAGCAGGTCGCGGAGCTGCAAATTTGAGACAACCTGATTAGTGACTTCGAGGAGCAACTGCAACCGATCTTCCGCCTGTTTGCGCTCGTCAATATCTGTATGCAGGCTCATCCAGCGGATGATACGGTCCTCCGAGTCCCGCAGCGGGAGGCAGCGTAGCTGGAACCAGCGATAGGCTCCATCCGCGCGGCGCAGGCGGCATTCAATTTCGTCCGGCTGCCCGGTTTCTTGTGTGTGCTTCCACGCCTCGATCGCGCGAGCCAGGTCATCCGGGTGAAAGACGTCGCTGCTGGCCCAGCCCCTCAATTCCTCAAGAGTCTTGCCGAAATAAGCCAGGTTTTGTTGATTGACGAATTCGAGTTCGCCTGCCGCGGTTAAAGTATGAACAAGGCCTGGAATGCTATCGATTATCAGGCGAAAATTAAGATCGCTCGCACGCAGAGCTTCCTCAGCACGCTTCCTGTCGTCAACATCGGTAAGCATGATGCACCAGCGGATGATGCGCCCCTCGGCGTCCCGCAAGGATTGGGCGCGGGAGTGGAGCCAGCGGAATACGCCGTCCGCACGTCTGGCCCGGTGTTCCACATCATATGGCTGTCCGGTTTCGACCGAACGGCGCCACAGATTAACCACACGCTCGCGATCATCCGAATGGATAAGTGAGGTCCAGTCTGGCATTTGTTCAAGCGATTGCCCAAAAAACTCCAGCATCTGGCGATTGACGAATTCGGGTTCGCCTGTCGCGGCCCTTGTACCCACAAGGCCGGGGATGTTATCGACGATCAGGCGCAAACGCTCTTCGCTCGCGCGCACAGCTTCCTCAGCACGCTTCCAATCTTCAATGTCAGTGGCAACACCGTACCAGCGAATCACGCGACCACTGTCATCCCGCAAGGGTTGAGCAACGGTACGAAACCAGCGGTAGACATTATCGAACCGACGCACACGTTGGTCTACAACGCACGGATCACCGGTTTCGACCGAATGCAGCCATGCTGTTTTCGTTCTCTCGACATCTTCGGAATGGAGTACATTAGCCCATCCAAAACCCACCAAGTTCTCCTGGCGTTCGCCGGTGTAGTCCACGATCCGCCGATTTAGATATTCGAGCTTCCCATCTGGACTTGCACACCAGGCGAACGCGGGCATGCTATCGACGATCTGGCGAAAACTCTGTTCGCCATTTACCGTCGTGTCGAGCGCTTTTTGAACCGTTTCGCTCATCGGTGTCCGGTGGTGCCAACGTAGTTGATGTTCAACGTTTTAACCGCGAGGGCATCTTCGCCCTAGGGCGATTCGGACCTGGCTCAGCCTTGGAGTGGCCAAAACGTCGTTCCTAGAGTTTCGTGGGCCGACCTACAAGATACACCCGAGCGCATGCCGGAGTCACCAGCAGCAAGAATCAGTTAAGCCCCTCGATCCACTGCGTTGCTTGATCTCTGGCAAGAGTGCCAAACCTCCGTCTCCACATGGTCCGCCTCGCGTACATTCCGCGGCACAAAACATGCATCTAAAAGCTGTCGGAGCAAACACATGGAATTAGTTCGAGTACTCCGCTCTTTTTTGGCTCCTCAACTGCCATACCTTTCGTCGGCCGAATCTGGCAAGCAGGCAAGGGCGAGTAGTGCTGAAGATCACTATCACCGATTTGCCCGATGAGCAGAGGTGGTCCTTGCAGGGTCAGTTAGTCGGCCAGTGGGTGGCCGAGCTCAAGTCGAGCTGGAGAGAAGCACATCAAGCAGAGGACACTCGGAGATGCATCGTTGAACTGATTGAGGTGACATCGATTGACCGAAATGGCGAAGCCGTTCTGGCTGAGATCATGACTCAGGGTGCCGAGTTCGTCGCAAGCGACGTGTACACAAAACATCTACTACGGAATCTTCGAAGCGAGATGAAACATCGTCGCATGAAAGGAAAACAAGACGACGGTGAAACTGATTGACGAAGTCAAGGGAGGGGGCCAAGTATCAACGGCTACCTGGAGAAGCTAGCCATCGGATTGGCTCCACAACTTTTTTTGCGATGGTCGTGTCAATGTGCCAGTGTGCCAGTGTGCCAGTGTGCCAATAAAACTGTCTCACCAAGGGGTTCACCCCGGGACTTCGCAAACTGTGCACCAACTGTGCACGAATCCAACGTTTTCGTACTGCTGGGGATAGCCGTGAGCGAAAAGCAGGTTCCCCGATTTGGTGGAAACGCCGGCAGTTAGAAGTAAGAGAAGGAGTTGTTAGAGTCGAGTTCGGTCCGCCCAAGGCAGGCGCGCTCCACCGTAGTAAGAACGTAGTATCAATTGTGGTGAATCACGGCGAAAGCCGAATAAAACATGGACAAGAATCGAGGAAGTGGCTCTTTGGATTTCACTGTAATTCGTTAGCTTTCCTCGATTTAGCTTAGCTCCGGCGAATTCTGATTAAAATACTCCGTTGGCTGTTAACCGAAATGTTGGAGGTTCGAATCCCCCCCGGGGAGCCAACTCCCTTGTCACGCAGTGAGTTGCGGACATTTTCAGGGAACTCCTCCCTTCCGCAATGAAATGTCGAGTGCACGAATCGCGATTAATCTCGATCAATGAAGACGAAACCACTTGGACGGTTTCGCTGTTATACGTCCGAGTGAATCATTTCAGAGTGCGCCTTGATACGGGCAAAATCACGAGAGGTGAAGTCAGTCG
>Ga0137418_10004437_pt1 | contig 12883 bp, 14 predicted proteins | sample CZODoug3_1_2_16f_FD_122242 | JGI IMG/M metagenome (GOLD analysis project Ga0137418, IMG submission 122242) | Vadose zone soil fungal communities from Angelo Coast Range Reserve, California, USA - CZODoug3_1_2_16fungal (Hybrid Assembly) | ecosystem: Environmental > Terrestrial > Soil > Vadose...
TAGGTCCAAAACTTAAATAAGTCCTTTGTTTTCAACGGGCCGAGGTAGCTCAGTGGTAGAGCAGCCGATTCGTAATCTATTACCACCCTCATAGGTTAGTCACTAACACACAAAAAGGCCCGTTTTAGTGCGTTCCTGCAACTCGGTGCAACCCCCTGCAAAGCTGAGAACGATACAAAAACAATACAAATAATCGTACCAGACGTTCTACACACTTCGCGCTGGACGCCTGAATAGGTGTCCTACGTCGTGCTCGCCGCTAAAGTGCTTCGCACTTTACTATCGTTTTACCACAAAGTCAAGACCTTTTTTCGACTATTTTGGCTGTCTATGTGGAGCTTCGTTTGATCTTCGTTGTGACAAGAGATGTAACGTGGATTGAACGGCGCTAGGGCAGTGAAAACAAAGGGGAACATCGATGCTGGCAGCAATCATGGTAGGGCGCGGAATGACTTCGAAACGTCGCGCCGGGTCCACACAAGTTTTTTGCGCTGTTTTAACTCGGTCTAGCGCGCAAACATCCTGCGATTGCCGCAAACACAAGACACAGCGTATGATTCCCGACCATGAATACAAAAGAGGTGTGGGACGTAGCTCTAGCCGTTATCGGTGCTCTCGGCGGTGGCGGTCTAATCGTTGTAGGTCTTTCCAGTTTTCTAGGAAAGCTGTGGGCTGACCGCGCACTTGACAAGCAGCGCCAAGACTACGCGCAGCTAAACATTGCATTTACGCAGCAGCTAGACCTTGCCACGCGGCGCGTTCAAGTTGAATTGGACGCTATCGGCCACCTTCACAAACTCAGAACCGAAAGTGAATTTCAAAAGATTTCCGAGTTGTGGAAAAGCATTGCTATGGTAGAGAACGCTTTTCATGCTTTGCCGATCCCCGGCTTTGTGTTCAATACTGGCAGTGAAGATCAACAACAGCAAACTAGATTTGATTCGAGCATGAAGTTTTCTATGCGGCTCAACGAAGCAAGTTTATTATGGCGCTTGGAAACACTGTCTATACCGCCGAACATCAGGCAAGAGTCAGGCGCATTGCTGCTTATAGCGCACGACGAGTTGGCCCAAGTCTTCCTTCATCCTGACCCGTTTACCTCAATTGGTCTTACGACTAAGCAAGCGCGGGATGCGTTTTGGGAGCACCGTTCCAAAAAACTTTCCGAGTTTGACGCCGGTATCAAAAAGTTGGAGCCGATGATTCGTGAGTATTTACAAGGCATTAAGACGGTTCCATGATTTGTTTGTAGTCCCCTCACACGTTTTCAAAGACGAATTGACTTCAATCTCCACAAATTTTTTTGCGCTGTTTTAACTCGGGCAAACCGCAGACCTAACCGGGGTGTGGGATGGCACACAGAGGCACCTGCGGAGGCTGTGGGACGGACTTTTGCGATGAAGTTGACGTGCTGCATTCATTTACTACATGGGCATAAGTCAGAAGGATAGGCGGTGACATCTACTGTGTCGGTAAGCAAGAATGCATGGATCGCTGAGTGTGAGAGGAGTTCGCTTGAATGAGCTACGTCGAAAGCAATCTTATCCCTGGTGAACAAGTGCTCTACAAAACCGGACTTCATTGGGTTGTGCTCGTATGGCCGGTCTTCTTTGCAGCCTTCTTTGGTTTAGGTGGCTTGCCTCTACTGTTAGGCTCAATCTTTTCGATAGGAGATAAGAGTGGCTCCGCTGGGGGAATGGCAGTTTTCGCGTTGTCGCTTCTGGCCGTGGCTGGCTTACTCATTTTTCTTGGTTATCTGAGCAGAAAGGCCACGGAAATGGCCGTGACCAACAAGCGCATAGTCATAAAGACGGGACTCTTGAGCCGAAGAACTTTTGAACTGCTCTTGTCGAAAGTCGAGAGCATTGGAGTCGAAGAGGGCATGTTGGGCCGAATGCTTGGATACGGTTCGGTTGTCGTTCGTGGAACTGGCGGGACGCCAGAACCATTCAAGAATGTAGCTCACCCTCTTGAGTTCCGAAGGCAGGTACAACAGCGAGTCGAGGAGCGCGAACAGAAGTCTGCATAGCGGACTTCCTTTATTTTTTTTGTAGTCCCTTCAAACGTTTTCGAAACCGATTCCACTTTGAATCTCCACAAATTTTTTTTGCCTCGGATAAAGTCGAGGTAATCGTAGATCAAACCGGGTGTGGGAAGGGGTGTAGCGGCACTCACAAGGGCCGTGGTGCGGACTCTTGTGACAAATTGACGTGCTGGCGACACCCTCACCCCTGCCAAGTTTTTTGCGCTGTTTTAACTTCGAGTCGAGCGTGCATCAAACCTTGCGCGTAACTCCCGCGATGGAGGCGGGGGGTAGCGACCACGTCTGGGACGTGGAAGAAATCGTTGCATTGTTGAACTAGTTGTATTAAATGAAGTACATACAATGCCAACCAAAGAGTGGTTTAAAAGCCAATGGACGGATATCAAAGGAAATGCGAAATGGGCACTTCTCGGTGGGGTGTGGTGGTTGACAATTAGTATTGGTAAGTACTTTCTAAACCACTATACGCCATTGATGCCGTGGGCGACGTGGTTAATTTTGTTGGGTGTTTCCCTTCTTATATTTTTTTTGTTAGCGCGTTCCCTGCGGCATCACCCTGCTGGTCAAACTGCAACTGGACCTGCAATTATTCCCGTTCAAGCAACTCCTAATTTTGACTCAATACAATTTTTCCGCACAGCTTATTACAGTCAAGTGACAGATGAAGCCGAGAAAAATATTCGGCTAGCTGCCGCCCAGAACCAGCCAAATGACCGTGAGGGGTACCTAGCCAAGTTAATTGGATTAGGTCTCGTTAGCTATCTACATGACATGTGTTGGGCTTATATCTATAAGAGCCAACTTTTAATGTTGACGGAGCTTAATCGGAGAGGTGGGCTTATGCCTCTTAATGATGCCAAGCCTTATTACGATAGAGCGGTGAATGAGAATCCCCACCTATATGGCGATTATCCACTCGACGGATGGTTGGAATTTATGAGAGGGCAGCAGTTAATCATTCGACACCCAACCGATATGCTGGAAATTACAATTAGAGGGAGGGATTTTCTCAAGTACCTCACACATTGGGGACGCTCCATAGACGTACGGAGAGGGTGAAATTTCGAACTGACCCACTACCCCGAAATCCAAGAACTGGAATCCTTCGAGATGGCCAAGGTAGATGTAATCGAAGAGCGGCTTAACAATCACATCAAATTCTTTTGGTGCGTCATTGCGGCTGTCTTAGGAGCGTTGGGCTTTTTGGCTGTGGAACTGTATCGTATCAATGGACATCTTGGTGAGCTTGATGGTCTCAAAGAAAATGTAACAAAAGTTGAGCTTCAGACCCAAGCCTTGCTGCCTCAACCTGCTTTTGACAAGACGCTTCCTGATCTTAGGTCTGTGATTGCTACCGCGCGCAAGGAAAACATAAGAGTACCTCCTAAAGTAATCGAAGGTTTGCAGAGCAAACTATTAGCGGCGGATTCGACCGCGCCTGAGTTCTGGCCGACAGTAGCAGAGTTTATAAGCTACCGTTCCCTTGTACTATCGACCCCACTTACATACCCTCCATCCAATCGGCCTTTGGGTCACGCCTACGTTTTGGCGACACTTCCAAACTGTACGGATTCCTTGCCGAAACCAATGACGATAAAGGAAGTTCTCAGTCCGCATGAAGCAACCCAAAATCGGGGTCTTTATGAGAATTGTCGTTTTGTACTTGATTCCGCGACACAAGATCAAATACTCAACACCATTTTGAAAGGAAGCACTCCGCTCATCACTTTCAAGAACTGCCTAATCGAATATCACGGGGGCGAGATAAGTCTAATCTTGGCCTGGGACAAGGTGCCTTTCACAATGGCCCTTGTTGGGAGAGGCCCGGAAGACCCAACGAGAATCATTCATACGACATTGTCAGGACCAGCCATTCAATTTGAGAATTGCCTATTTAGCTTTGCATTTCAAAACCCGCCGCCACCCAACGGGCAACGCCTTTCTACAACCTTGCTCGCACAGAATGCTACTTCCGTCTCACTCCCAGTTTCGAGATGAGACTTTTCCAGGAAAGCAGCCTAAGTATTTCTCTAGGATACAACAGGGAGAAGGCAGATATTGGCGTCCTGCTTTGCCTCGAAGATGTCACCAAACCCATGCGAACGGAAGCAGCGTCAACAGGTTTCTATGACAAGAGAATGCTGACGTTCTCGAACTCAGGCAGATTGCAGACCTAGCCGGGGTGTGAAATGGCCCACAGAGGCACCTGCGGAGGCACAGGCGCGGAGATGTTAACCCGGTCGATACACACAACACCATGTTGACAACACCATGGTAGATCATCATGGATTGAGCGTCCCGGCCAGTGTTTACTTTCCTTCAAATACGCACAGATTTAAGTCTCATGGAAACATAGGCATAGCGGAAAGTGCCAATTTAAGTCCCATAGAAACATAGACATAATGAATTTCCATTAACTATCCAGGTACCGGGGGGCCTATTTCTCAGACGCTTAAAAACTACGTTAAGCACATGAGAGCACACATCTTACAGGATAGTAGTAGACGATATGCCCCTTGACACTAATAGAACCATGTTATACTTGGGGTAGGTGAGATAGAGCGGGACGTTCTCCCCCGTAGACCCTCGAATTACCACGGATTACCCTATTAAGACCACGGCATCCGTCTTTTCTCATACACTTAAACCTAGCCTTAACTACCTCTAACCGTACATCTTACAGGATAGTAATAGACGATTGGCCACTTGACACTAATAGAATCGTGGTATGTTGTAGGTAGAGAGAGATAAGGGCTTCCTCACACGGGGAGGCCCTTTCTCTTAACAAGGGTTGCCCCACCGCAACCCACGTTTTACCCGCACCAAACTCAAACTCAGTTGAAAGGTATCAACATGACTAGCACAGCTACAGCTATACAACCGAACGATGATGAATCTAGGTTGATGACTCCCAGACAAGCCGCCGCTTTCCTAGGGTTCAGCTTGGCCTATGTCCACGACCATGTCAGCCGCAAAGAACCTCGCCTCCCGTTCCTTAAGGTTGGCCAGCGCATTCGATTCCAGCGGAGAGATTTGCTGGCGTTCATCGAAACACTGAAGGTGAAGTCTTAAACCATGAGTAAGAAAGAACAGAAGGCGCTGCGCGACATCGGGAACAAGATGCGGCTGATGTTTCGATTGAAAAGAGATCAGCCTAACCTCTTCCCGTTGCCTGCCGATCACGAATGGCTCCATACCCCGCTGTGCCAAGCGACGCGGCACTATTTCACCCCATGTAATTGTGCAGTCCGACTCCGTGTCGGAACACAAAGTTTTGAATAGCATCACAGAAACACAAATCACATCGAGGAATGAAAAATGTTCGATCCGATACAAGAGAAACGAAACCAAAAATGGACACGCCAGGAGCTTGACAGCTTCTTTAAGGGTCCAGGGAAAATCGTTCAAGAAGTTAAACAAAACAATCCGACGCTCTACGCAGAATACCGCAGAGCTTACGAGCAAATGGGCGGGATTGGCAAAAGCCTTGCACCTAATCCAGCGCCGTATGTCAATGTCGAAAACTACGAGTCTCCGACCACTCGGCGATTCACAGATCAAGAGATCGAACTTCGCGGTCGATATTCGGAAGCCGAATGCAAACGCTTCATTTCAAGTTCGAAAGAAGCTACCGAACTTTTCGAAAACAACCGCGACGAATTTGAACAACGGAGGCTCGCCGCTGTTTCCTACGGACTAGTGACACCGCGAGTGGTGCCGTACACCCCACAACCTAAGCCGGTTGTCGAACCGGGTTTTATGACGTTGTCTGAAGATATGGCCCGCACCGCGCATCTTCCGGCAGGTACAAAAGTAACGATTGCGCAGTTCTGTGACCTGATTACGCAAGGTATCGAGCGGCGAGCACAGGAGCAAGCCGACAAGCAAGCGCGTGAGGCCAAGTCAGACAACGCAGAGTAGTTTGCTCCCCTAGACCTCACACTGTCGATCCCGCAGTCGGGCGTAGAAGAGAGGGAGAAAGAGTGTATAGGACTTTTTCTCTCTAACTTCTTTGTAATCAGTAAAACGGTCTAGCGAACGCTACAGCGAACGCTGAACGAACGCTGCACTACTAGATATAGACCAGATCAGATACAGACCAGATCAGATCAGACGAGATCATTGTACTTCGATCTACGGTGTGGTGGTTGGCATGACACGCATGGAACGACAAGAAATTGAATTGTAGTGAACCATCGAACGTACATGCACAAATGTACGAACTTAACGGAGTGAGGGAAGTATGGGGAACAAGGATAGATTTGAATATGCATTAGAACTAGCAACGAGGGGATGGTTGATATTCCCGCAACACACAATGGTGAAGGGTGAACTGGACAAGAGTGAATGCAGTTGTGGTAAGCGCGGGTGTTCACATCAAGCAAAACATCCTCGTATTAAGAAGTGGCAGGACAACGCTACTTGTGACGCGGCCACAATCACGGAATGGTTGAAGGAATGGCCGAATGCAAACATTGGAGTCAAGACGGGTAAATCGTCAAGACTCCTGGTGATTGACCAGGACGGCGAGAAGGGTGCCGCGTCACTCAAAAAGCTAGAAGAGAAGTACGGGCCACTCCCTGCAACCCTCAGATCAATCACAGGCCGGGGCAAACATTTCTATTTCACGCATCCGGGTCATTTAATCAAACTCACCCTGGACGCCTGCACCGAGATGCTAGGGCCGGGTCTAGAAATAAAGTCAGATGGTCGAGCCGACTGTGTTACCGCGCCGCCATCGATCCATGCCAGCGGTAAGGACTACGAATGGGTGGATGCGAAGGCTCCGATAGTCGCCGCCCCTGATTGGCTGCTGGATTTACTCACAGTCGAAGATGTTCGCGTTGCTGATAGCGACAGCGACGTGATACCGGAGGGCCAGCGGAACAACCGCATGTACGCCGAGGTTTGTGATCTCTTCAAGACTGGTAAGCAGAAAGATGATGTCTTAAAGTCTGCGATACAGATCAATCAGACCAAATGCAAGCCCCCACTCCCTGACGTAGAGATTCGCGGCATGGTTGCGAGTGTTGCGGTAACTCACAGGCCGACTTACGCGAGCGATAAGGCACGGTCAAGCCGAAATCCTCTCTACTGGTATCCCTTCGACGTTATGGAATTTTTCGGAGATCAAAACGTGCAAACACTCACAGACTTTCAATTAGGTTGGCGCACGCGCCTGATGGCCTATGCTTGGCAGAGCCGAGGCTATCTGGTAAACGACACCGATGCACTCTTCAAACTCTCGGGTGCATCTTCAAAACCAAGATTCAAAAAAGAGATGCACAAAGCTCTCTTTGACTTCGAGGTAGTCACCCACGACGGTCAATCTTGTCTAGTCAATCATGCGATGGTGCAGCAGCACGCTGAGAAGATGGACGGCTGGAAGAAGAAGATAGAGGCTGGACGCGCCCGCGCCAAGGCGAAGGGACAAGAGGCCGAGAAGCATAAGACGGAAGGTCTACCGACCGAAGTACCGCAGGTAGAAAGGAAAGTGGCATGAACATGACAGCCGAACAAAAGCAGATCGAAGTGATTAAAAAGTTTTGGGTTTCGAGTTTGCCCACGGTAGAACTCCCAACTCTGTCATTGTTGAAGTCGTGGATCAAACAGTACGACCTAGAGACGATTTGCTACGGTCTCGATGAGGCAGCCAGAAAGAACAGGAAGGTGCATGACATGACGACGGAGGATGTTGTGAAATTTTCCGGCATGTGCCAAATCGGATATGCAGCCAGACCGCCGCGCACTAAAACTTTCCGCCTGTCAGACGCAGGACTCCAGAAGCCTCCGCGCAAGATCGAGGAAGGGGGACCGATTATTGCTTACCTCAGCGAAAATTTAGCGGCCCAGCTTGGGGACGTTCCGGCAGGAACACCCCTAACCCAAAGTATGCTCTTTCGCGTTCTGATGCGAGTCGCAGACATCAAGTCGGGTAAGGTCCAGCGACCGACGCCAGCCACACCCACAGCCAGCCAGACAGGCGATCAGGTGACAGGATGAGTCAGAGCATACCGCGACAAGAAAACGGCTGTACGGGCAGCCAGATGCGAAATACCAGTATGTGATCTAACAGAACGGGGAATACCGTGTGCATTATTTGCAATTCTAAGTATCGTTTGCATTTTGTAGCAGTCGAGTCTGAACCCGGTAATTGCGTTGTTTGGGGCGTCCTCAGCCAAGCATAACTGTTTTTGATTCTCACGGAAACGGAGCCAAAACGTGTCTAACACCTAATAAAATCAGCGTTTTAACCCTGTTTTGCTCTTCATGTTGTGAAGTTCGAGCGAAGGGGACTGAACCTCTTTAGCTTCAGTCACCCTAGTTTCAACCATGGCAGCCTGACCATCTGCCTCCACCTAAACCCTACCCTCTGAGAAAACAACGAGAAGCCAGACGCCATGAAGATGAAACTAGAAGCCGAAGTAGTCAGCACTTCCCAACGAACAGCACCAAGCGGCCTACCGTCGCTCACACAGCACAGCTACAGCCGGGAAGAGGCCGCCTCGATCCTGGGTATCTCCGTGAGGCTCCTAGACACCTATCTCTCCCGGGGAATCCTTGAGAAGAGGCAACGCGGTAGGCGCGTTGTCATCCCGGTTGAGAGCCTTTGGGCGGCCCTTCACAGCGACCAAAATCCTAGTCAGTTGGCAGCCTGACTAGGAATCCTGACTAGGACTAGCACAGCCAGATTGCAGCCGGGAAAAGTGAGGGTGTCACGTTCGATGATGACGCCAAGCGTATCCCGGTCGTGACAAAGATCGTAGATGGCAGTTTTCGTAGAGCGGTAAAAGAAACGAAAGGGAAACCAAATGAACACGCAAGTAACGACGGCGACGGAAAGAGCAGCGGTGAAAGCATGAGTTTGATTTTGGCATATCACAATGAAAACTTCGGAGTTGTATGCACTGACGGCAGAGTGAGCATACGCCTGCCGGACGGCAATCAAGTCGCCAGTCCAGGCGAAGTGGGTAGGAAGTCAGCGGCCCTAAAGCCGGATTTGATTCTTGCCGGTTCGTCATCGTGGAGCGCGGAACTGGATTACTACATTTTTGGCCGGATGCGGGAACTAGTCCAAGACAATCCTGCTCTCAGCTTCGCAGAGATCGCGTCAGCGATTCCCGAAGTAGTCGCAAGTGCCTATACCCTGTTTCCGATTCCACCTGAAACCAAAATAAATCTAATCCTGCTTGGTTACGATGCCCACACACAGCGCGTCCGCAACGCAGCCTTTGCTTTCATTGATGGAGCGTGTGAGCAGAGCGAATACGACTCCGGCGTTGTCGCTTCTGGCTTCATCGAGCCAGAGGAAGAGATCGGGCGCAAGATTTTAGATGGTATGGGTGGGGAACGCACGATAGTCGCTGCTCAAACGGCAATGACCGTGGTTGCTCAGAATCTCGCGGAGAGCCGTCCGAACGTGATAGGTCCACCATACTTTTTCCACGTTGTTGAACGCCACGAGGAAGGACAAATAGCGTGAACGAATCTCTTCGACATCATTTGAACAAGCACCTGGACAACATCCCGGACGGCGCGACCTACGGGCGCACCTACGGAACGTTCACAAGCAAAGTCGGTTCAGACGGAAAGTTCACTGGTTCTACCGTCCTGAACAAACAAGCATCAATCGCAAGTTCTGGCGCGGTTAGTGTATTTAGCTACACTTCCACCAGCACTTCTATCACTTGGACGTGGACGGCCTTTACCGTTTACTTTCCTGACGGAAGCACGATAGCTGTCGCGGCGTCTACTGTAGGAACTCAAGTAGCGTTTGCGAGTTTGTCAGCAAGCACAACCTATCACTTTGGAATTTACGTGGATAACGCAGGAACAGTCCATGTCGTGCTGAGTGACCTAAGCGGCGGGATCGCCAAGGGAAGTCTCGGCTGGCAAGTGCAAACAATCAACGCGGACGGGCACGCAGTAATAGCCGTTGACACCACAGCAGCAACCCCGGCCAGCGGCGGCGGCGGCGGCGTACCCCCTGGAGGTAGTACGTGTCCGGCTGACGACGAACCAATCGAAACACAGGAGTTCGGTTTTGTGCCAGCGGTTGAAGTCAAAGCGGGTATGCGTGTTCGAGGCGGTGACGGAGGCTGGAAAGAAGTCGAGGATGCTTACAGCGTCGAGGGCTGGCTACAACACGTTTGGCTCGATGGTGACGACGTTCATCACGTTGACATTGGCCATCGCTGGCTGAGGTCTGAGGGTGATTTTCGTGCTGACCTAGACTCAGAACGCGACTGGAAACTTCAACGTGACCTGATTCCCGGCGATGTAGTGAAGGGCGCAGATGAACAACTCTACCCAGTCATGCGGATTTCGGAACCTCATCGGGGCAGCTATCGCAAGATTCGCGTCAAACCGGGTGAGAACGGCGACCGTAGCTTGAGAATGGGCAGAGCCGTAACCCACAACTTCATTACAGCGTAAGGAGATTAGATATGCAGACCAAGATATTTTTCTTTAGTCCATCTGGTACCGCTCCACTGGAAAACATCCGTAATCTAGCAGGTTGGCACTCTTGGACGCCTGACGGAAAAGGCTACGCTTTCGGCGTCGCAACCCCAAGCCCCGGCGTGGACCCTATGGAAGTTGTGGGCGCTCTTACCGCCAATGGTGCCTATGTCCTTCCATCGGTACACGATCCGGCAACAATTCCGTCAGCAGTGGCGACAGCGTTGGCAGGCTACGGCATCTTGCCGACTGATACCGCTTTTCAATGCGCTCAGAAGATGCACGTCGCAAGCGGGCATCCCATTATGAAACCCCATCGGTACTAATCAACGCGGAAGATTCGGGGCAGTCCGCTCACAGTTCTGGACTGTCCCGAGTCCTCACCCGAGGGTGCAAGGAACTGCGGTAGCGGCCTGACTAGGATTCTAGTCTAGGACTAGCACAGGAAGGACTGCATAACCTGCGCTTCGAAAGTGGTAGACAACTGATATTGTTGTATTAAGAGTAAGAGAATTGTCTTGACAACGATGGAATGCTTCGATATAAACACTTGGCCGCTTCGAAAGCATGAACGCGGCCAGGAGGCTTTAATGACAAACCAAGGCAAGATAGTGGTGAGAAATGTGTACAAGATAACAGGAACCACAGACGAATATGTACGCAAAACAATCCTAGTCGCTTCAAGGACACCAATAGATGCTATCAACATCGCTGCTGGAGAAGAGTTTGGGATCATGTCCATAGAAACTCTTTCCCTCGAACAAGAAGAGGTTTGGACTCCGCGAAGCTAGTGAGGCAAGGCCGGGTGTAAGTTTTCATCCGGCCCGGGAAGTAGTAGACAACAAACTTCCTTGTACCCCGCAGATAATTCCTCTTGACAAACCCAAGGGTATTGGATTACTATCGTATAGTGATCGATAAATTCAGCCTCGAATTCTTCCAAAAATCCGGCAAACGTGGCGGGAAGTCCAAGAGCAAAGCCAAGGTTGAGGCAGCACGGAACAATGGCAAACTTGGCGGCAGACCGCGTAAAGACGCTAAAGGGAAGGGCAAAACAGATGGAAGGTAATCCTGTAGCTGTGCCTGAGAAGTCGAGGGGTGAACACGGTCAAGGAAGCGTTGGCCGGGTGAAGGGCAGCCCTTACCTGTATATCTGGTATTACGGCCAGGACGGAAAGCAGCGCAGGGAATCAACCAAGACAACGGACTCCCGCAAGGCCAACAAAATACTCAGGAACAGGCTAGTAGCAGTTGACAAAGGCGAGTCCGTGGATTTTCGCACAATGCGCTACGAGGACTTACGCGCTCTATTGGTCGCAGATTACCAATCGCACGGAAAGATCACAGCCCAGGACGGTAAGTTTGGCCGGAAGAACATGCTCAAACCATTGGATGAGTTCTTCGCAAACGTCAAGGTGTCTGCCATTACCACGGATATGCTCCGTAAGTTTGTGGCCGCACGCAAGTCCCAAGGTGTGATCGGTCCTACCGTTAATCGAAACCTTGCCTTGCTTCGCCGCATGTTCATGTTGGCGATCAAAGAGGGAAAGCTACAGAGCAAGCCGTACTTTCCGATGGAGAAGGAATCTAAGCCGCGCAAAGGGTTTGTAGAGCGGCCAGAGTTTGAGCAATTGCGGGATACGTTGCCGGAACATCTCCATCCCCTAGTGACGTTCCTATATGAGTCTGGTTGCCGCTACGGGGCCGCTACAGAGATCATGTGGGAATGGGTGAACCTAGAAGCGGGAATTATCGAGATACCTGCGGGAGTGACCAAGAACGACGATGCATTGACGCTACCGCTATCGAGTGAACTTCTCGCCATGCTCAACAAAAGGTTCAAAGACGATTCGCCTGTATTCGACTCAATGAACTTCCGCAAGGAATGGGAGAAGGCTTGTGTTAAAATCGGTAAAGGCGTGATCGTGGAAATGAAAACTCCCGTAAAGAAACCCAAACCGGGAGAGAACAAGTGGAATTATTGGTGGAAGTACACTGGACTCATTCCCCATGATCTGCGCCGGAGTGCCGTGCGCAACTCGATTCGCGCCGGTAACGATCAAGCAACGGCTATGAGTATCTCTGGACACAGAACAGTGAGCACATTCCAGCGGTACAACATCATCAACGCGGAAGATAAGAAGCTCGCCATGAAGAAAATTGAACAAGCTGCTAGGGATGCAATGGCGAGTAAAAAGGCGTCGGAAACGGCCTCAAAAACCGAGAACGATGCAAAAACAATACAAATCAGCCGCGTTGGTGTCAGTGCGATTTAGAGTAAATGGCTTTGTTTCAGTAACATGGGCCGAGGTAGCTCAGTGGTAGAGCAGCCGATTCGTAATCGGCAGGTCGTGGGTTCAACTCCCACTCTCGGCTCCA
>Ga0137418_10004439_pt1 | contig 12878 bp, 24 predicted proteins | sample CZODoug3_1_2_16f_FD_122242 | JGI IMG/M metagenome (GOLD analysis project Ga0137418, IMG submission 122242) | Vadose zone soil fungal communities from Angelo Coast Range Reserve, California, USA - CZODoug3_1_2_16fungal (Hybrid Assembly) | ecosystem: Environmental > Terrestrial > Soil > Vadose...
ACACAGGGGTAAGACAATGGTAACAGGAGGGGTAACGCCCCTCCAACCATTGCACCTAAAGGGGAATAACAATGGGTCAAAATTTTCGTAAGAACTGCATTAAATGCGGTAAGCCTGGAGTTGAAACTTTTGAATGCTATGAGGATGGCGAAGTTGACGATTTGCAATGTCCGCGTTGCAACGATAAGGCAATAGAGCACGCTAATGAACGTGCTGAATGGAATTATTATCACAAGGGGAACTAAAATGGCCAAAACAACTGGGCTTGAAAGTGTTGCTCAAGGCAGTACTAAGATACTGAATATTGACCCTCGTATTATTAAAGTGCGGGAAGGTTGGAATAGTCGCGATTTCTCTGATCCTGAGAATGCGGAATATGTGGAGGGTCTTGCAAATAATATTATGGAAGTTGGTAAGGTTAAGGAACCTTTGACTGTTACTTGGGAGAATGGCGAAGTTTGGCTTGACAATGGTGAATGCCGGTTGCGCGGTGCTCTGTTGGCTATTAGCCGTGGTTTTGAGCTTAAGACGGTTCCGACTAAATCGGAAGATCGCTATCTTAGTCCGCTAGAGCGTTTGCGTAATCAACGCTTGTATAATTCTGGTAAATCGTTTAGTGTGTTTGAAGATGCAAAGCACTTCAAGCGCATGTTGGATTGCGATGCTTCTTTGACTGAAGAAGGCATTGCAAAAATGTGCCTTATCTCCAAAGCACAAGTGATTCGCATCCTTGAGCATAATACGATTGGGAAGGTCGGTAAGGACGCGGTTTTGAATGGACAGGCATCAGCATCGCTTGTGCTGGAAGCGACCAAGGAGCTTGGTACATCCGCAGAGCAGGCATTGCGCGAGGGGTTAGAAAAGGCTAAGAAGACGGGTAAGAAACTTAAGCCGAGTGATGTGGCTGGACTGAATAAAATTAGCTTGAAGAAGGTTATGGTTGATGCTATGGAATATGCCGATGTGAATGATGAAGACCCTAGTGAAGTTGTGGTCAGAATACCCACAGAACATTGGGATAAGATCAAGGAAGCGTTTAAGTTGTAATTTACATGGTGGCCAAACTTAGATAAGAGTAGCAACAGCTACCGCCACCACTACCCACAAACAGAATGGAGAATGGAAGATGATGAATATTAATCAGGCACAACTTGTTTCTTTTGCTACTGTTCTTGCTAGTAGACAACTTCGAGATCACGAAATTAACACTCTTGATACGCTTAGTAAAACTGTTTCAGCTTCTTGTGTTATTAATGAAGTTGAAAATCTTATGCGAGCTATGCGAGAAGGACATAAAATTGAAGCTATTAAAGCTTATCGCACTATGACAGGTTCCTCTTTGCTTGATGCAAAGAATGCTGTTGAACGCTATTATGTTAGCCAGCCTGTGGAGAAAGTCCAGTGAAATACACATTCATCGGTGTAACTGGTGATAGGGTCACAGTTATTGCATCTAATGAAAAGGAAGCTCGTAAGGAAGCAATGATTGAGATTTGGGATGTTAAGCGCCAGTCTCATAATAATTGTATTCCTTCTAAAGAAGGCCGAGGCTTGTATCTGGAGAATGTGTCTTGATTGCTGAAATCGTCAAAGGTATCTGCATTCTAGGTTCAATCTGGCTTATTGTAGTTACATTGCAAATGGTGATGACATGAATAAATGCTTGAATTGTGATACACCGTGCGGTAATAAGGAAGATTTTTGTTGCGAGGAATGCGAGTGCGAGTATAATGAAGCTGAACAGGAATATGGAGATAGTGAAGAAGATTATGAGGAAAAGAAAAATGCATAAATTTATCTGGCCTATTGCTTTTATTCTTGCTTTTGCTGCTCCTATGATGGCACAAGCACAAGCACCACAGGAATTAACATTCAAGGTTACTCCTGCTGAAGTTGATGTGATTGCTAAGGGGCTTGAAAGTCAACCATTTGGTGTTGTAGCTCCACTATTGCAAAAGCTTCGCGAGCAATTTGTTGCACAGCAGGCTAAAGCACCCGATATTGTTCCAGTGCCGAAAGAAGCACCTGAGAAGAAGGAATAAATTAATTTAATTTTGGCATGTTCCTATTCATGCCAAATCCCTCGTAACGGCCATAGTACGTTACAATTGAGGGTAAATGATAGGATACGGCTATGCTGCACCGGGGCATAGCAAGAGATAAGCCAGTGACCGCAAATCACTAGGTTAGCCTGTGCCAATTAATAGGGGCTGAAAATGTGGCTAAAGTTAACTCAAATGCCGGGTGAAAATCCAATTAGAATTAATTCTGACAATATAGAAGCTTATGGGGCTACAGATGAAAATGGGGCTAATTCATATCTCAATACAAATGCAGGCAGCTATCAAGTTAAGGAAGATGTAGCTGCAATAGATACTGCACTTTGTATAAATACCGAAGGTTGGCGCTAATGCCTTTTGCCCATAAACCAGTAATGTATCGTGATAGCGACTACAACACTTCGGCTTATTGCTCTGTTTGTGGGCAGGAGAATCTAGACACAGAATGCCCCGGTGAGTATGTTCTCAAGCCATCGGAACAGGCTGCAATTGATAAAAGATTTTCTGATGATATGAACAAAATCTTTGGGCTAGCTGTGCTGAATAAATCTTACACATCATTTGACGATAAGGGTTGACACTTCCCTAACCCACTCCTAAATTCCAAATGTTCAATAACGAACGAATTTGAAACAAGCTAAAGGAACTCAAAAATGGCTAAGAAGGCTAAGACTATCTCTGTAAATGTCTTGCTGTTGACTGCTATTGCGTCGTCTACTGAAGCGATGCCTTATCGTGTTACGCAGGCTGAAGCTGCGTCACTTGAAGGCTTGATTGAAGTTAATACTGGTGATATTGTTGATGGTAAGGCATTGGCTAGGGTCACTCCTGAAGGTCAAGCGTATTTGAATAAAATTAATAATCCAACTGAAGAAAGTAAAGGTAAGCCTATGTACGGCATTATGACTAACGTTCCTATTCCGGCTTCTAATCGCGGTAATCGCAAGGGTGCTGGTGCTCCTACTGTTTATCCGTTTGCTGATTTGCCTGTTGGTGGTACGTTCTTTGTGCCTAATTCTGATAAGGCTGATGCTGCAAAGAAGTTGCAATCAACTGTCAGTGCTCAGAACCACAAGTACAGTGAGCCTACTGGTGAGACTGAGATTGTTACTGTTACCAAGCGTGGTAAGGGTAATAAGGCTGAAGTTGATGCCAACGGTAATAAGGTTAAGGAAGAAGTTACTCGTCCTATTCGTAAGCCGGTGCGTAAGTTTGTGTTGCGTCCTGTGACTGCCGGGCAAGTGATTGGTGATTGGACGGCCCCTGACGGCGGGGCTTTGATTGGCCGCGAAGTTTGATATTTGTAAGTACCTAATGGATTGACGGGGGTTATGGGGAGCGCTCGCAATGGGCCTCCCCATAGCTAATAAAAGGAATGAGGGAATGAATGATCAAGAATTGAGATTTATTGCTATTAAGCTTGAGCATTTAGTTACACAAGACCCATACAGATATGTTCCTGGTAATGGCTATGGTGGCGCTTTCGGAATAAATTATTTTAATATTGTTAGAAGTGTGCTAGAATTAGCAAATAAGAAAGAACAATAAATGAATGAAACTATCGACTATGATCGTTATGGCCCTTGGGATGCTAAATTAGAAGCTTACGTTACCTCAAAGCCTATTATGCTGCTTATCCACAATCTAGAAAAAGATGTGATTGAACGTGAGTTCAAATTAGATTATGGTAAGAAAGAAGATAGGCAATTTATTGGTCGGGTAAGCTTCTGGTCATTAAGTAACAATAGATCAACTGAAATAATGAATGTAGAGGATTGGGAAAGGCATTTTAAATAACTTAATCGCCCGTGTACGCAAATTGGTAAAGCGGTTACGCCTAAAACGTGATGATGTTGCTGGTTCGAGTCCGGCCACGGGCACCAAATAGGAGTTAGAATGATGCAAATAAATGAAGAGGATATTAAGACTATCAAATCTTTAATAGAAGATTTTGGTTTTGAGTATGGATTAAAAACTAAAGAAGAAGAGGTAATTAAATTAGCTAGAAAAATAGGAATGACAGAAGAATTTATTAAACATAATTTTAACGAGGAAACAGAATGAATAAAATTCTATTTCTACTTATTTGTTTACCTACAATTTGTAGTGCAAGAGAGCTTACAAACTGCGATAAGGCCAATGCTTATAACAAAGCTTCACAGTGTACACAGCCTTTTGCAAATTGTGATGAAAAGGGAAATATTATTATTCCTAAGATAATTGATGGATTTCGACTAAGTCCTCCAATGCAATCTGTTATTGCTGATCAAATGAGAATTAATAGTGAAAATTTAAGAGCCCAAGCTTTAGCTTATCAAATGCTTTGTGATATGGAGAAAGAACAATGAAACATCACTTCCCTAACCACTCTTTTCTTGCTTCCTGCGATCACGATAAAGACCTAAATGTAATGCATATTACATTCACTAATGGTAAGACATATTCTTATGGTGATTGCGATAAGAATGACTTTGAAGCATTTAAGAATGCTGAATCAGCAGGTAAGCATTATGCGAAGATTAAAGCTAGTAAGGGAATGTATCAGTCGTGAAATATCAAAGAGTAGGTTGGAAAACTATTTATTTATTACTTGTAAATGATAAAATTAGCTCTGCTTTTTGGAATAAAGAAGATGCTTTTGAACGTTCAAAACAATATATTACTTGTAATAGTGTAACTATTAAAGAAATTAGAATGAAAGGTGAATTTGTAGAAGAAGTGGTAGACAAATAAATTTTTCTCCCTCATACTCCCCTGGCTTGGTTGTTTCCCCCTTCCAAGCCTTTCCCGCCCGCCTCCTAGTTGTCCCCGACTAGGAGGCGGAACCATATGAGAACTACTGCGTTAGCCGCTATCCATCATTGGAGGCTACGGCTATGGAACAACGCACCAGTGACAATCCTAGAGGCGATAACAAGCCTGTAAACGTCAACGATCCCAATCAAAAGTTTGAAGTACCAGAAAAGAAAATTCAATCTGTTCCTCAAAGACCAGCAAAGAAATGGGTTAGTGAACCTAAAGTTATTAATGATGTAAGTGGAATACTATTAGCTGATGATTTTGTTTCTCCGTACCCACAGATTGAAGACCTAGAAGTAGGGAGCGGATTATTTATTGAGGTTGAGCCGAATAGGACTATTGACGATTTAATGGATAAAGTCAATGATGAAGTATTACGTTTAAATGAATATTGGTCAGTTCCTGCCTATAATAATAGAGGTGAGGAAATCTTAGACCAAGTTACTATCAAAGAATACAAGCGTAATAATGATGGCACTATTCAACGTAGTGGTGATGACCGCTTACTTGAAGGTGCTAGCTTCGATCACATACTTAGGCGCGTTCAAATTCGTCAGTATGTGGCTAAGGCAGTAACAGCCGATGTTGATAATGATCAAATTGACGACGACGGGGCCTTGATTGTGAGGGTTTTTTGAGCTAGCGTTTATTGCCTGATGGGCCGTGACCTTACGAGTGAAACCGCTTAGCTCTTGATTGGGCTAGGCGGTTTTGCTATGTGTGGGCAAATGCAACCCAACTGGCAAATGTTTGTCTGCAATTTCATCGTAACTCCCTTACAAGTTACGTCATGGAAAGATGACGAAGAGTTGAAAGCACAATTTGGGTGTGCATTAGCTCAAGGTTTTAAGAACAGTTTTGAAGCAGCTTGCTCGATTTTTGGTAAAGAGACTAATAAAGCTCTTTGGGCATCTACTAAATGGCTTGAAGATGAAATAGTTATTAAGGCAAAAGAAGAATATAACGCTGTAACAGCCCCTCAAGAGGAATTGCTTGACAAGATTTCTTTGTCTCGTAAGCTGCTATCGTTCGCCGAAGAGACTATTATTTTTAATGGCGAAATTCGTTATGCCGCTGAAGGTAAAGATCGTTTAGCAGCATACAAACTCTACGCCGATATTCAAGGTTTTATTGCTAAGGATTCCATTAGCACAACAATTAATAATAGCCCCAAATTCATGGAAATCAAATTTGTTGAACCTGATAAAAAAGAAGTGGCTAAAACCATTGAACACGAATCTAAAATTGAGGATGTGTTAGAAAATTCACCTATAAAATTGAAACTTGTTGGTTAATCACAAAGGACTTATTTACATGCTTAAGATTCTTGAACTTGTATCTAAATTTACTGCATTGGTTTTTGCTTTGTTATTTTGTTTAATGGGTTTGATTTCGACGCCTAGTATGGCTCAAACCTTTGCACCAGATATGCCAATTATTGGTGGTGCTTCTTATTGCTTTACTACAGTTAATGGTGTTTGTACCAGAACCATTCCTGCCGGTCCTGCTATGACTGGCATTGAGACTGTTCCAGCAGATACCAATATCGGTTCTTCTGGTGTACAAAGTGGTAAAATTCCGATTGTTGAATTAGGTGCTGGTAAGACTGTTGTAAGCACTAACCTTACTGGTGAAACTGTTACCGTAGATGCCGCCACGCGACAATTGATTTTAACTCCTGCTGGTACTATTGCCGCATTAACTGTTAATCTTCCTGCTGCAACTGGTGTTATTACTGGCCAACGCATTGGTATTTGTAGCACTCAGATCGTCACTACTCTTACTATGGGTGCTGGTACTGGTAATACTTTTAGCACTACCGCACCTACGGCGACTCTTGTTCCTGTTGTTACTGGTGCTGCATCCTGCTTTGAATTTGTTAATGTCAAATCAGCTACAGCAACAGGCATTTGGCACCGTACTCAGTAATTAAAAGATTGGGATTAAAATTATGAAAAAGCTTTTGATTGCTGTTTTAATGACTTTATGTCTTCCTAGCTTAAGCTATGCTCAACAGGCCAATGCTAGTTCTCAATTACTTCCTAAATTTCCTCCTGGTTTTATTAGTCCAAATGGTAATCAACTAAATAAAATAGTTGATATTATCAATACTGGTGAAATCTGTCCTACATTTTATATTGTTGGCGCACCTACTACTGGTGCTACTGATTCTACATTCTTTATTGCTAATAGAGCTTATCGTGTTATTAGTGCTAGAGAAACTCATGGTGCTGCTGCTGGTGGAGCATCTGTAATTCAAGTAACTAAAGATACAGGTACTAATGCTCCTGGTGCTGGTACTGATTTATTAACTAATAATACTAGCACTGGTTTTGATTTAAACGCTACTGCTAATACTGTACAGACTGGTACATTTGTTACTACTGCTGGTGCTCTTAATCTTGCTGTTGGCGATAGGCTAGGTGTTGATTTTGCTAATGCTATTCAATCTTCTTCTAGCATTGCGATTACTGTTTGTTTAGCACCATTGAGCTAAAAGGATTATCTAAAATGGCTTTTGATATTAATAACTTTATTAGGCATGGTGCTATTGTTGGTGGCACTCCTAGATATTTTGTTTATACTACAGATGATACTTGGTTTGATATTGATGAAGCTGGCGGTTCTGGTTATTTTTCAGGAGCTATGAAATTAATTAGATTGGGTGATACTATTCGTGTAGTGGCTAACGATGCTACAAAATTAGTTTTGATAGTAAGTGCTAATGGCTCACAGATAATTATAGCTCCATTAGAAACATTATAAAATGAAAAAACTTCTTCTCTTATTGTGGGCATTCCTTCTGCCCACAATTGCTTTAGCTCAGGGTCCAGTTAAAGCAGGTTGTTATACTACAAATGGTGCTAATTGTGTTCCTGCTGTTCAAGCCTCTTCTTCAATACCAATTAGTTTAGCTGCTGCAACTACTACTCAATTAATTGCATTATCTGGTACAACTAATATTTTCGTTACATCTTGGGATGTAATAGCTGCTGGTACTGGTACTTTTACCCTAGTTTATGGTACTGGCACTAATTGCGGTACTGGTACTACAGCTTTAACTGGTGCCTATCCTCTTATTGCTCAAGCTGGTATTTCTAAGGGTGATGGTACTGGTATTGTTTTAATTGTTCCTCGTGGTAACGCTCTTTGTGCCAGTGTGTCTACTTCTGTACAAATGAGCGGATCATTAAGTTATGCTCAGTTCTAAAATAATTTTAATCATCATATTTGTAGGTATATCTACAGCCGCTTTAGCAGGTTTCTTGCCTCTATTAAAAGCCGGTATGGGTACAGGTGGGGGCGTAGGCCCTGCTTGTTCTAATTCATTAGATTTTAGTGATGGCTGCAATAGCCAATATATAACGGTAATTTAAATGAAAAAGCTTTTTATTATTTTAGCTTTTCTCTTACCCACACTAGCACAAGCGGCGGATAATGCAGTTACGTTAACTCCTGGTGCTGGCGTAACTATGAGAACTAGAGATATTGGTGCTGGTGTTCAATCACCTTATAATATTTTAGGTGATATTGCAGGTGCAGCTATCTATGGTACTGCTGGTGCTGCAAATACAAATGTCATCACTGTTCAAGGTATTGCGAGTGGTGTAGCTCAACCTGTAACAATGACTTCTACTACAATTACAGGTACTGTTGCTGCTACTCAGTCAGGTACTTGGACGGTTCAACCTGGAAATACAGCCAATACTACAGCTTGGTTAGTGACTGGAATAGGTGGAACTTTTCCAGCTACTCAATCTGGTACATGGACTGTACAGCCCGGTAACACTGCTAATACGACACCGTGGCTATCTTCTATTTCTCAAGGTGGCAATACAGCTAGTGTTAAAGCTGCTTCTACTGCTCCTATTGCAACTGATCCTGCTGTAGTAGTTTCTATTTCTCCTAATAGTGTTAATGCCAATGGTCAAGCAACTATGGCTAATAGTGCTCCGGTTGCTATAGCTAGTAATCAATCTGCAATACCAATTAGTTCTAGTGACCCATGCCTCGGAGCAAATAAAACTAATCTTCCAATTAGTCAAAATGGTACTTCTTCAGTTCAATTAATTGCGCTATCTGGGGCAACTGTTGTTTATGTTTGTTCGCTTTCGTTAATTGCTGCTGGCGCTACTACTGTTGCAATTACAACAGGAACAGGTAGCGCATGTGTTACTGGCAATGCTGCTGTTATTGGTTCAACTACTGCTAATATTGCTAATAGTTTATCGTTAGCAACAAACGGTGGTCTTACTTTAGGGAATGGTTTAGGTACAATTGCTAAAGGTGCTGCTTCAAGTGAATTATGTATGATAAATGGTACTAACGTTTTTGTTTCTGGTAATTTAACTTATGTGCAGCAATAGGCTGCTGCCATGAAGCGTTTATTTTATGCATTAATAGTTTTGTTGTGGATGCTTCCTGCATTTGCGCAAGTACCTATGACAGGTGGTGGAAAGGGTGTCCCTGGAGGTGGATCATCTTATACTGGCCCTGGCGATGTTGTAACGTATTATCAAGCCTATGGTTTAATGGCTTACACTTCAGCCACACGCGGTAACGTGCTTGTGAATGTGTGTAACTCGACGGCTGGGGTAGATGTCGGCTGCGGTGATCTAAGCAGTGATGTGACGACCGGGCTTCTTGTTCCCGCAACGATCAGTGCCATCACATGCCCTGGCGCTAACTGTACAATAAAAACGTTCTATGATCTGACCGGGGGAGGCATTGACTGTACCAACACCACCGTTGCAACGCGTGCTACATTACCATCATCTGGTGGTCCTGGAACAAGTCATCCCAATGCTGCTTTCACGCGTGCCAATAGCCAAACTTATTCTTGCCCTGCTAAAACTGGTTTAATTGCTCCGTTTATTATGTCGGCTATCACAATTCGAACTGGAACTACGACATCTTTCAATACTGTGATTGGATCGGCAAATCCAGAGATACTTTTTGGCACCGCTGCGAACTCTTGTGGTATCTATGCGGGAAATGTTTTTACAGACACTACGCACTGTGCGGATAGCGCATGGCATGCGATCTCTGGCCTTTTCGATGCAACAGGTACTGCCTGTAAATTGAATATCGATAACAATTTAACAACGGGGGGAAATTGCGGGACTGGTATAACGACCACTATACTCACATTAGGATCAGGCGTTGGTGGGTTGCTTGATGGCGGCGCAGTCTTCATGGGATATGCTGCGGGGGATCAATCAACCAACTTTACCTCTTTAAATTCAGCTTTTCATACAATTTGGGGCTTCTGAAAATGCATGGAAGGAGTCGGCTAGTGTTAATTGCCGTATTTCTTCTCCTTGGGCTTTGCAGTACATCGGCCACCGTTGGTATTCTGTCATTTGGCTATACTTCATCCTTTACACCAGCATGGAAAGACCTCCAACTTGGCGCTGGTGGCTATGTCACCGGACTTGAGCTTCATTCCGATGGGACTACGGTTGCTCGCATCGATGTCAACGGGGCCTATTTATACGTTTCAAGTGGTTCGTGCTTGTTAAGCGCAACCACATTCGCGGCGCCGTGTTGGCAACAACTGATGACGACGACCGCTATTCCAGGCGGGACCTATTCGGCAATCTCGACAACAGGAAATTTGGGGGTTGCCGAGATTTCGGTCTGTGACAGCAACACCAATGTGGCCTACTCATTGTTCGCTGGGGTTCTTTATGTAACGACCAATCTTAAAGCAGGCCCATCACTCACATGGACCGCACTGACCAATTTTACCACGACACAAAATTCGAATGATCAGAACATCCGTTACCATGCTCATTGGATGGCTTGCGATCCAAACAATCCGGATGTGCTTTATGTTTCAAATTTCACCACGACCTATGTCACTGCGAATGGTCGTGCGGGTGGTGCGACGACAACTTTCACGGCGGTGTCTGGGCTTGCGTCGCCCGGCATCTGCGATATTACCGGCAGTGTCGTTTGTCCGAATGTCGTCGCGTTTGACCCTGCTTCGTCAGTCACGGGAGGAAAATCGAACCATCTGTGGATCGCGGTTGGAGGTACCGGAGTCTACGAGACCACGAATGGCTCGACATTCAGCCTGACCGCGAGCACGCCAACTCGCTATTTTCACATGGTCGCAGATAAATTCTCGCAACTGTGGATCGCGGATGGCTCCGACACAGTGAGATTTTACAAGAACGGAACGGGCTGGTTATCTACGGTGCCGAAGTCCGGTACCGGGATGCCGTTCATTGCGCTTGATCCCAATTCTGCTTCGCAAGGCGCAAACCACATTGCAGTGACCGACTATAATGGACAGCCATCTATTAGTTCAAATAATGGAAGCACATGGACCAATCCAGTCTCGCTTAATGAAACGCTGACGGTTCCCGCAGGTCAGCCGACATGGCTTGCGACCGCTAATCTTCTCGGCGCTGGTGTGCCACAATATCAACCTGGAGATATCTGGTTCGATTGGTCAAGTAATCTCTGGATGTCGACAGGCGTATGCGTTTATACGACACCTGCACCCATTGCTACCAATGCAACGCCATGGTCTGCCAATTGTGCCGGGCAAGAGACGCTGGTCAATGTCGCCATTGTCTCGGCGCAGGGTAACGTCCCGCTCGTCTCCGTCTGGGACCGTGGTGTATTCACGATACTGAACCCTGATGAATATCCCGCATCCTATTGGAATAACTCAACGTCGATCGGGCAGATACAGGGTGCATGGGGGCTCGACTATGCATCATCAAACACGAATTTCTTTACCACTTGGGAAGGCCAACAGAACGTCACGCCCGGCTACAGTTCCGACGGTGGCACCACTTGGACAGCATGGCCAGCAACTCCGGCAAGCGTTAACATTGGCGGCGCAATAGCAGCATCAACTCCCAACAATTGGATAGCAGTTACGGGATTTTCTGGACAGCCATTGAGTTTTACTACCAATAAGGCTACGAGTTGGGCTTCTGCGACAATATCTGGAGCTACAACTTTCGTTTCTTCGGCAGGAAATCGTGCGCCGCTCGCAGCAGACCGCGTCACGATCAACAAGTTTTGTGTGGTTGATGGCAGTCTAAACTTTTATTCCTCAACTAATTCTGGCGCGACATTCACAGCGACCGGCGCGACTGCTGCAAGTGTTGATGGAAGTCCGTTTAACGATAAACTGACATCGGTACCCGGAAACGCTGGTCATTATTTTTGGTCGGCAGGAAACCAAGGCGGTGGGTCACATCCGACCAATACGCATCTGTGGAAGTCAACAGACAGTTGCGCAACGTGGGCCAACGTCAATGCGAACCTGAAAGAGGTCATTTCATACGGGTTTGGTGCTGCCAAGCCTGGAGGTGGCGGCTACCCGTCGATTTATGCCTATGGGTGGCTCAGTGGCGTTCAGGGCATGCACGCGAGTTACGACGGCGGTGCCACGTGGGCAACGATCAACGTACCTGCATCGCAGCAGACTTGGCCTGCGCAGAGTTTCGGAACAACACAGTGGGTAACCGGCGATATGAACGTCTACGGACGGATCATGGTTGGGTTCAATGGTGCGGGCGCGACTTATATCGATGTGCAAGATGCATGCCCAGCAGTCTACTTCACAAACGTAGCGCCAACCTCAGCTTTGAGTGGGACAGTCACATTGACAGCTAAGCACTCCGGGCTCGTGCCAGTCACTGGTGTGACGATGAAGGTCGACAGCACAACGATTACGACGTTTACTGGAAATGGGCCATATTCAACTTCATGGAATGCGAGTGGAGTTACACCGGGCTCTCATACATTGACTGTTGAAGCTACTGGAAATTGTTCTACAAAAGGCTCATTCTCAATTCCTATTACTACGAGTTAATAAAATGTTTACAGTTATTAAAATTTGGATTTTATTTAATATGGTATTTATTGCTTGGAAATTGTGTTAAAATGATATGGCTATTCAATTCTTAAAGAAACTATCATTTTTATTTGAGCCTGCTAGGCTTAAAGTATTATTTGGTGGGCGGAATGCTGGTAAGACAGAAGGGGTGTGTA
>Ga0137418_10004442_pt1 | contig 12876 bp, 8 predicted proteins | sample CZODoug3_1_2_16f_FD_122242 | JGI IMG/M metagenome (GOLD analysis project Ga0137418, IMG submission 122242) | Vadose zone soil fungal communities from Angelo Coast Range Reserve, California, USA - CZODoug3_1_2_16fungal (Hybrid Assembly) | ecosystem: Environmental > Terrestrial > Soil > Vadose...
GCTCCGTAAGGCGAGAGGTATTTTAGCAAATCCAGCCCGGGCCGAATGCGCGCAGCCTTGATGTACGGCCGGGAGAACCCCGAGCAGAACTCGGGGGGTTCATCCCCGTGAAACTGCAGGAGCGTTACGCCGCACTCGCCGATCACGCGCTCGACCTCATCGCGAGAGGGGTTGACGAAAACCGCCACGGTCGCGACAAAAGGCGGGGCGCCGATCACGATCTTCCGCGCCTGATCGAGCGTCACGCAGCGCGGACTGGGACGATAGAACACCAGGCCGATGGCGTCGGCACCGTGCGCAGCCGCAGCCTGCGCATCTTCCACTCGTGTGACGCCGCAAATCTTGACTCGCGTTCTCATCGCCCGGAATCCAAATCGAACGGCATCATAGGGGTAAACCCCGGCAGGTTCCAGCGCGGGTCGTATCGAACTCCGAAGAGATACAGGCCTTCGGCGGAGAAGGTCGGCGCCGCGAGCCGCCGGTCCTGCGCGGCAATCAGCTCCGAGATCCATTGCGGCGGATGCTTGCCCTTGCCGACATACACGAGGCATCCGACGATATTGCGAACCATGTGATGCAGAAACGCGTTTGCGGTGAAATCGAAGAGGAAGTACGCGCCGCTCGTGCGTATTCCCGCGTCTTGGATGATCCGCACCGGGCTCTTCGCCTGGCACTCCGCGGACCGAAAGCTGGAAAAATCATGCTCTCCGACCAGAAGATCGACCGCTTTGCGCATCCTCTCCAGGTCGAGAGGCAGATGAGACCACCCGGTGCGCCCCGCGAAGAGCGCCGGCCGCACCGTGTGGTTGTAGAGAACATAGCGGTAGCTTCGCGAGAGCGCCGAGTAGCGCGCATGAAAATCCCCGGGTACCGGGGTTGCCCATTGCACGGCGATCTCTTCGGGAAGCAGGGAGTTTGCGCCACGCACCCACGCCGATTCGGGGCGCTCCACCGAGGTTTCGAAATGCGCCACTTGGGCGCTTGCGTGCACGCCCGCGTCGGTGCGTCCGGCGCCGGTCACCGCAATCGGCTCGCCGCCTATTTCCGAAAGCGCCCGCGCGAGATGATCCTGCACAGTGTTGCCGGAGGGCTGCGATTGCCAGCCTTCCAGACCCGTGCCGCAGTAGCTCACTCCGATGGCGAATTTCATTCTACGGTCCCGAAAACAACGATCGGCGCACGAGGCGCCGATCGCTCGAGGAGAACCCGGTGGACCTCAGCCGAGTGCTTGGAGCATCGTTTGGGCTTGTTGTTGCTGTGCCGTATCGCCTTCTCTCACCACTTCCTTCAGCAATTCGCGGGCCCCGTCCTTGTCACCCATCTCTTCGTACGCCTTGGCGAGATCGAGTTTGGTCGCGACCTCCTGCCATCGCGCGTCCGGGGCACCGCCTGAACCGTTGCCGCCGCCGGGCGTACCGAGATCGAGACTGATGGCGGCCAGATCCATTGAGGGCGTCCTGGGCACCTCGGTTTTCGCTTCACCGACACCAGACGGTGTTCCAAAGTCGAAATCAATCGCTGCCAGGCTCGGAGCAGCATCGACCGAGGTGGATTGAGCCGGCTTTTCGCCCATCGGCAAATCGAAATCGATGCTGAGTGCGGGCTCCGCTGCCGGAGGGGCTGGCGGTGCGGCGCTCGCTGCCGCACCGCCGAAAGCAGCGGACTTGTCCGCGCCGAGACCGAGATCGAAATCCAGCCCCGCCGCGGACTGCGCGGAGGACGCCGATCCAAGACCCAGATCGAGGTCGGGCAGCGGAGCAGGACCTCCTGTCGTCGCCGTGCCGATGTCAAAATCGATGTTGAGCGGTGCAGCGGGCTCCAGCGTAGGTTCAGTGTTCATGCTGAAGGCCGGCATCTGCGCCGTCTCGTTGATCCCCAGCGGTGCGCTGGACTGCTTGCCCCCGTAAAGCGCGTTGGTCGGATCGATCGACAATCCCAAAGCAGCCACCTTTTCCCATTCCGCCCCGCGTCCCCCGGTCGCTGCCCGCAACTCGTTTGCGGCCGTTTCGAATGACCTTGCATCCTTCCGATTGGCGTAAATCTCCAGGAGCTTGACGCGAAGCGCCTGGCGAGTGGAATCCTTGGCGAGCGCGTCTTTCAGGATCTCCTCGGCCTGGGCATCGCGGCCGTAGGCCATATAGACGTCGGCCTCCGCGATCGGATCGATCTCCTCGGTGTCGGCCTTGCCGACAGCACCCTGACTGAAATCGCTCTGAACCGAGCTCGAGCTGGTGTCGACGTTACGACCTCCGGCGCTCCCCAGCACCGAGTCCGCGTCCGAAGGCACGACGCTCATGATGCTGTTCTCGAATTGCGAGTTGCGTTTCCTGCGCCAGCGGTAGGTCGCATAGCCCGCCAGCAGGATCGCGGCGACGCCGGTGCCGCCCAGCTTCCAGGGGTCATCGAGCAACTCGTCGACCAGACTGGTTTCAATCGGCGGAGGCGCGGGCGCCGTCTTGGCCTTGGCCTTGGGGGCGGCCTTCGCGACCTCGGGTTTCGCGGGTTCCGGCGCTTTGGCGACAGATTCGGGCGCCTTCGCGGCTTCGGGAGCCTTCGCCGCCTCGAGGGCCTTCGCGGCTTCGGGAGCCTTTGCCGCTTCCGGTGCCTTCGCAGGCTCCGGTGCTTTGGCGCCCTCGGGGGCCTTTGCGGCCGTGGATGCCTTCGCTGCCTCCGGCGCTTTTGCCGGCTCAAGGGCTTTCGCGGCCTCGGGAGCTTTGGGCGCCGTTTTGGCTGGCTCAGCTGCCTTGGGCGCTTCCGCCTTTGCTGCGGGCGCCGCCTTGGCGGGCGCGGCCCTTGCCGCCTCGGCTTGCTGCTGCAACTGAGTTCCGGTCTGGCTTTTGATCTGCGCGAGCTTCTGCATGTCCTCCAGATTCTTTTCCAGGAGAGCGATGCGCTCGTTAGCTTCTTTCAACGCATTGTTTTTTGCCGCCAGATCATCGGCCGCTGCGGCACCCGCCGCCCCTGCGCCGCGCTTGGCATCGTCTGCGCGGGAAAGGCGCAGTTCATCCTTGGGTGGTTCCTTGGACGGCGCCGGCTTTTCTTCCGTGGGTGCACTGACCTGACCGGATGCCTGACGGCCCCCCTGAGGCGCGGGCGTCGACGCGACCGCGATTCCGAGGCTGCGGCGGTATTCGTTGAAGTCGGCGTACTGGGCGGAGACGATGCGGCGCGCATCGGCCGTTGCCACTGCCGCGGCCGCGTCCTTGTCCGGAATGCGGACGATCTTGCCCGCGCGCAAGCGGTTCATGTTGTCGGCCACAAACGCTTCTTGATTCGCGCGGAACAGCGCCACCAGCATCTGCTGGAAAGTGACGCCCTCAATTCGGTTTCGGATAGCAATCTTCGAGAGCGTATCGCCGCGCACGACCTCGTAGGTGTCCAAAATTCCCGGCTCCTGGACCAACTGGGTAAGTTCTGGAACGGCAGCTTCCGCGTCCACGGGGGCGAGCGCGGGTTCGGCGGGCTTCACGTCGGCCGGCAACACCTGAACGTCTGTTTGGGCAGGATCCGATCCTCCTCCTGCGTCCGGGCCCGGCGGGGCGAGTTCGACAACGGCTGTCTGCGAGGGCGCAATCGGCTCTGCGGGGGAGGAGTCCGGTGACACCGGGACCAGCTCCAGCAGGGGTAGCGCCGGCGCGACGGGCCCATCCGATGCCGGTGGTGCCAACCCAATCACTTCGGGTAGCAGGGCTGCCGGCGGCTGCGCGGCTCGGAGCGGCTCGAGTTTTCGCGGACCGGCATACTCGGGGGGATCGAGCAGGAAAGTGTATTCGCGAACGAGACGTCCGTTCGCCCAGTTCAGCTCAACCAGCATGTCGAGGAACGGCTCGTTGATCGGCTGTCCGGACGTGAGAGTCATCACGTACTGTCCGCTGGGCCGGCGCTGAACGGCGAATTTCATCGACAGCAGCGCCGGATTCAAGTCTATGTTGGCCTGGCGGAAGAGCTCTCCGGGCGCGAGCCGCGCCCCCAGCGTGTCGCCTTCACCGCGCTGCAAAGAAACGATCTCGATTTCCGCTCTGAGCGGCTGCCCAAGCTGGGAGAGAACCGACAACTTGCCCAAGCCCGCCGCCCAGGCGAGCGAAGGCAAAATCAGGCTCACGACCGCTGTTAAACAAGTTTTTGAGGCGACCTTCCCCACTTGCCACCCTAAGACCCTAAGTGGAAACAAATTAAAATACCATCATGGCCTTAGCCTTGCAAGCTCAACTTTCATCTCAGAAACTGCGTCAAGTGGCTATTTTTCCACAAAGTTTGATGGTTTCCCCCTGAAAACCGGGGGTTGAGATCGTACTGGAGCCTAGAGGGGGCCCTCCAGTAGCTAGCCTTCGAGCAGAATGCGCAGCATTCTCCGCAACGGCTCGGCGGCACCCCAGAGCAGCTGGTCCCCCACCGTAAAGGCAGCAAGGTAGGAACCGCTTTTTTCGAGGGCAAGCTTGCGTAGACGTCCGATCGGCACCTGGAGCGTGCCGCTTACGGCCGCCGGCGTGAGCTCACGCAGGCTTGCCTCGCGCTCGTTCGGAACGACTCTCACCCAAGGGTTCGCCTCGGCGAGTATCTGCTCGATTTCGTCGATCCGCAGATCGCGCCTGAGTTTGACGGTGAGTGCCTGGCTGTGGCAACGCATTGCGCCGATGCGCACGCAGATGCCGTCGATCGGGATCGGGTTTGCTTCACGTCCGAGGATCTTGTTGCCTTCGGCCTGACCTTTCCATTCTTCGCGGCTCTGGCCGTTACCGAGATCCTTGTCGATCCACGGAAGCAGGCTGCCTGCAAGCGGATAGCCAAACTGTTCCTTCGGCAAAGATCCGTCCCGCAGCGCCGAACTCACGGCCCTATCCAACTCGAGGATTGCGGAGGCGGGGTCTTCCAAGGACGATCTCGCGGCCTGGTGCACGAATCCCAACTGCTTCACCAGCTCCCGCACATGCTCGGCACCCGCGCCGGAGGCCGCCTGATAGGTCATCGAGGTCACCCATTCGACCAGATCCTCTTTCAGCAGTCCGTGCATGCCCATGAGCATCAAGCTCACCGTGCAGTTGCCCCCGATGTAGTTGCGCACTCCATTGACGAGCGCGTCCTTGATTACCTGCATATTGACCGGATCCAGGATGATGACGGCGTCGCCCTGCATGCGAAGCGCGGATGCAGCGTCTATCCAATAGCCTTTCCAGCCCGAGGCACGCAGCTTCGGGAACACCTCGTTGGTGTAGTCGCCGCCTTGACAGGAGACGACGATGTCCATCGCCGCGAGCTCTCTCACGCTCTTCGCGTCCTTGAGCGGTGCCGTTTCCTTGCCGATGAACGGCCCGAGCTCGCCCACCCGGGAAGTCGAGAAAAACACCGGCTCCATCAACGCGAAGTCGCGCTCGGCGTGCATGCGCTGCAGCAGCACCGATCCGACCATTCCGCGCCAGCCGACGAGTCCGACTCGTTTCATCCTATTTCCTGAATATCCGATCCTCGTATGCTAACGCACTGAGCCTTAAAAAGGTTGCGCCGCGTCAAGAAAGCGCCGCGACCACGGCATCGCCCATCTCGCGCGTGCCCACTTTGCGGGTTCCATGCTGAAAAATATCCGCGGTGCGGTACCCCTGGGCAAGTACTTTCTTCACCGCGACTTCGACGCGGGCGGCGACCCTGTCTTGATCGAAGCTGTAGCGAAGCATCATCGCCGCAGAAAGGATGGCCGCCAGAGGATTGGCGAGGTTCTTTCCCGCGATATCCGGAGCCGATCCATGGATCGGCTCGTACAGTCCCTTGCCTTTTTCGTCGAGCGAAGCCGAAGGCAGCATGCCGATCGAACCGGTCAGCATGGAAGCCTCGTCCGAAAGAATGTCGCCGAACATGTTGCCCGTGACGATCACGTCGAACTGCCTGGGATTCTTGAGGAGCTGCATCGCGGCATTGTCCACGTACATGTGGGTCAGTTCCACCGCGGGATATTCCCTGCCGACTGCGCCCACCACTTCCCGCCACAGCTGCGAGGTTTCGAGCACGTTTGCCTTGTCGATCGAACACAGTCTTCTGCCGCGCTTCAGCGCGGCGCGAAATCCCGCGTGGGCTATGCGGCGGATCTCCGCCTCCGTGTAGCGCATGGTATCGAAGCCTTCGCGCATTCCACCCTCGAGCTCACGGATGCCGCGCGGCTGTCCGAAATAGATGTCGCCGGTCAGCTCGCGCAGGATCAGGATATCGAGCCCGGCCACCACTTCGGCCTTCAGGGTCGAGGCATCGGCGAGTTCCGGGAAAACGGACGCAGGCCGCATGTTGGCAAACAGGTTGAGCTCCTTCCGTAGCTTCAGGATCGCCTGCTCCGGCCGCTTCTCGCGCGGCAAGGCATCGTAGCGTGGACCTCCGACCGCCCCGAACAGGACCGCGTCCGCCTTTCTCGCCAGTTCCAGCGTGCGCTCGGGCAAGGGATCGCCCGAGGCGTCGTACGCCGCTCCGCCGACCGGCGCCTGCTCCATCTGCAACAACGGACCTTCACGTCCAAGGGCGGCGAGCACCTTGACCGCCTCGGCGACGACCTCGGGACCGACGCCATCGCCGGGGAGTACTGCAATTTTCATGGAAAGACGGGACTAGCCGAACAACCAGGGCTCTTCGGTGCGGCGCCGGTCTTCGAAGGCGCGGATCTTGTCCGCGTGGCGCAGACTGAGCCCGATGTCGTCGAGACCGTTGACCAGACAGTATTTGCGGAAAGGCTCGATGTCGAAGCGCATCGCCTTGCCACCGTCCGGGGTCGCGACCGTTTGGCGCTCAAGGTCGACAACGAGCCGGAAGCCCGGAAAGGCGGCCACCTCATGGAAAAGCCGATCCACTTCGGCTTCGGTGAGTATGACCGGCAGCAAGCCGTTCTTGCAGCAGTTGCTGAAGAATATGTCGCCGTAGGACGGTGCGACGATCGCGCGAAATCCGTATTCGGCAAGGGCCCAGGGGGCATGCTCCCGCGAGCTGCCGCAGCCGAAGTTTTTGCGCGCGAGCAATATGCCGGCGCCCTTGTAGCGCGGCTGGTTGAGGACGAAATCGGGGTTGAGCGTGCGGCTCGCATGGGGCCGGTCAGGCTGACCTTCGTCGAGATAGCGCCAGGCATCGAAGAGATTTGTCCCGAACCCGGTGCGCTTGATCGACTTCAGGAATTGCTTCGGGATGATCTGATCGGTGTCCACATTGGCCCGGTCGAGCGGTGCCACGAGGCCGTTCAGTAAGGTAAACCTTTCCATCTCATCTCCAGTGGCGAACGTCGACGAAGTGCCCGGCGATCGCGGCCGCCGCGGCCATCTCCGGGCTCACGAGGTGGGTCCTGCCGCCGGTGCCCTGCCGGCCCTCGAAATTGCGGTTCGAAGTCGAAGCGCATCGCTCGCCCGGCTCGAGCCGGTCTGCGTTCATGCCCAGGCACATGGAGCAGCCCGGTTCGCGCCACTCGAATCCGGCGTCTTTGAAGATCCGGTCAAGGCCTTCGTGCTCCGCCTGCGCTTTCACCAGGCCCGAGCCCGGCACGACCATCGCGAGCTTGATATTCGAGGCCAAGCGCCGCCCGCGAACGATCGCCGCAGCGGCGCGCAGGTCCTCGATGCGCGAATTGGTGCATGAGCCGATGAACACTTTGTCGATACGGATGTCGGTCATCGGCGTATTGGGCTCGAGACCCATGTACGCGAGCGCCCTCTCGATGCCGTCGCGGCGAATCGCGTCCTTTTCCTTGTCGGGGTCGGGGACGCGCTCGTCCACCGTCACGACCATCTCGGGCGATGTACCCCAGGTCACCTGCGGCTTGATCGAGCGCGCGTCGACCGTGATCTCCCGGTCGAATTTGGCGCCCTGATCGCTCTTCAGCGTGCGCCAGTGCGCGACCGCCCGGTCCCATAACGCGCCGCGAGGCGCGAAGGGCCTGCCCTTCAGGTAGGCGACAGTCAGCTCATCGACCGCCACCAATCCGGCGCGCGCTCCCGCCTCGATCGACATGTTGCACAGGGTCATGCGGCCTTCCATCGTAAGCGAGCGCACCGTGCTGCCGGCGTATTCGATCGTGCAGCCGGTTCCTCCTGCGGTGCCGATCCTTCCGATCACCGCGAGTGCCAGGTCCTTCGCCGTGACCCCGCGCGCGAGCGGCCCCTCGATGCGCACGAGCATGTTCTTCATCTTCTTCGCGAGCAGGCACTGCGTTGAAAGCACGTGTTCGACCTCGGAGGTCCCGATGCCGAACGCGAGGCAGGCGAACGCCCCGTGGGTGCTCGTGTGCGAATCGCCGCACACCACCGTCATTCCCGGCAGCGTCGCACCCTGCTCCGGGCCGATGACGTGCACGATGCCCTGGCGAGCGTCGTTCATCTTGAATTCGACGATGCCGTATTCCGCGCAATTCTTGTCGAGCGTATCGACCTGCAGGCGCGATACGGGGTCGGCGATTCCGGCGGAGCGGTCGGTCGTCGGAACATTGTGATCGGCCACCGCGAGGTTCGCAGAGACGCGCCAGGGTTTGCGACGCGCGAGCTTCATGCCATCGAACGCCTGGGGGCTCGTCACTTCGTGCACGAGGTGGCGGTCGATATAGAGGAGCGTCGTGCCGTCTTCCTCGACGTGCACGGTGTGTGACTCCCACAGCCGGTCGTAAAGCGTGCGCGCGATCATTCGGCTCGCTGCCCAAAGGGAAAATTATACCGGATCGCCCCCTCGTCTCCCTTAGCGCCGGCGTGCCGCCTCGAAGAGGGGAAGGACCCGTTCCGAGTAGTTTTGAAGGTCTCGAGTTCTGGTTTGGTCAGAAGGATGCGTCGACATCCACTCGGGCGGCTTGCTGCCGCCGAGCTTCCCCATCTTCTGCCAGAGCGAGACGGCTGCACGCGGATCGTAGCCGGAGCGCGCGGCGAGCTCCACGCCGATGCGATCCGCCTCGGTCTCATGGGTCCGAGAATGCGGCAGCGAGAGCGTCACGTCGAGCAGGGTTTGCGTCAGCTGAGCGCCCTGATCACCGAGCCCGAGCGCCGCGCTGAGCACGCTGATCCCGAGCTGCTGGGCCACCTGCTCGCTCGCGCGCTCGCGCCCGTGCTCGCGCAACGCGTGAGCGATCTCGTGCCCCATCACCGCAGCGAGCTCCTCGTCGGTTGGATCCAATTTTGTCAGAAGCCCGGAGTAGACGGCGATCTTGCCGCCGGGCATGCACCACGCGTTCACCTCGGGCGAGGTGATCACGTTGATTTCCCAGTTCCAGCGCGGCGCATCGGCGCGGAACGCCGCCGTGCTCGGGATCAGGCGGTTGGCAACGCCGCGCACTCTTTCGACTTGAGCAGAATCCCGGTTGAGCTGGTTTTTCTTTCCGGCCTCGGAAATGACTTGGCCATAGGCTTGCACGGCGCTCCGATCGATCTGGGAAGCCGGGATCAAGGACGACATGGATTGCCGGCGCTCGACGCCGACGACGCCGCCCTGGGTCGTTTGTACCGTCTCGCAGGCGGTGAGAGCCATCGCCGCGAAAGGACAGAACCACACTGAGAATTTCATGTGCTCTCCGAAAGAAGTATTTTCCACGCCTCCGCGGCGCGATCAAGCTCCGCGATACCCGCCCGTATAATGCCAGCGCCCACCCAGCTCCGCCCGACGATCCACATGAGCCGCATCCCCCGCAGCGTATTTTTTCTGCTCTTCACCGTATCCGGGTTTGCCGGCCTCATCTACGAGTCGATCTGGAGCCACTACCTCAAACTCTTCCTCGGCCACGCGGCCTACGCTCAGACGCTGGTGCTCGCGCTTTTCATGGGTGGGATGGCGATCGGATCGTGGCTGTGCAGCCGATGGTCGGCAGGCTGGCGAAATCTCCTTCGCGGTTACGCCGTCGCGGAAGGCTTGATCGGGATCGCGGCGCTCGCGTTCCACCCGGTTTTCGTGGCCGCGACCGACGCGGCCTACGAAAGCATCCTGCCCGCGCTCGGCGGCGAGATTCCGGCGATGCTGTTCAAGTGGACGCTCGCCGGGCTCCTGATCCTGCCGCAGTCGGTGCTGCTCGGCATGACCTTTCCCCTGATGAGCGCGGGGCTGATCCGGCGCTATCCGGCGGCGCCCGGAGAATCGCTCGCGATGCTCTATTTCACCAACAGCTTCGGAGCGTCGATCGGCGTGCTGGCAAGCGGGTTCGTCATGATCGAAAAGCTGGGCCTGCCGGGCACGGTGCAGAGCGCGGGGGCCCTGAATCTCGCGCTCGCCGCCGCCGTATGGCTGCTCGCCGGCGGCGCCGAGCAACCCATGAGAGTTCGCCCCGACGCGGGTCGGGGTCCCGAGACCACGGCGCCTTTCCGCCTTTTCCTCGCGGTCGCGCTCCTGACGGGCGCGGCTTCATTCGCTTTCGAGATCGGCTGGATCCGCATGCTCTCGCTCGTCCTCGGATCGTCGACGCACTCCTTCGAGCTGATGCTCTCGGCCTTCATCCTGGGTATCGCCTGCGGGGGTTACTGGGTGCGCCGGCGGATCGACTCGCTCGCCGAACCGGTCCGGTTTCTCGGCGTGGTGCTGGTGACGATGGGCTTGCTCGCGCTCGCCACGCTGCCGCTCTACGGCCAGATGTTCGGATTGATGAAAAGCGTGATGAACGCGCTCGCGAAAACGGACACCGGATACGCGCTGTTCCTGCTCTCCAGCCACGGCATCGCCCTCGCCATCATGTTTCCCGCGACCTTCTGCGCGGGGATCACGCTGCCGCTCATCACCACTGCGCTGCTGCACGGCGGCCACGGGGAAAAGTCGATCGGCGCGGTGTATTCGGCCAATACGCTGGGTTCCATTCTCGGGGTGTTTTTCGCCGCGCATGTCGGCATGCCCTTGCTCGGCCTGAAAGGCCTGATCGCGGCAGGAGCCGCGCTCGACGCGGGCCTCGGCCTGGTGCTCCTCGCGCGCCTTGCGGGCGCGCCGCGCCTGCGCCTGGGCGCCGCTGCGCTCTCGTTTGCCTGCTTCGCCGCGGTGCTCGCCGGCGTGCAGCTCGACGCATACAAGATGGCCTCGGGCGTGTTCCGCCGCGGCGACTTGTATTCGGCGAACGACGCGGCCCTGCTCTTCCATCGCGACGGCAAAACGACGACCGTCAGTCTGATGGATTTCGGCACCGACCGGAGCCTGCGCACCAACGGCAAGTCCGACGGCGCGATCAACATGGACCCGAACGGCGCGCGCGTCTCGGACGAAATCACGATGACGCTCACGGCGGCGATTCCCCTCGCCTACAGACCCGATGCAACGAGCGCCGCGATCATCGGAATCGGAACGGGCCTCACGACGCACACGCTTCTCGGCTCGAGCGCCCTGCGCTCGGTCGAGACGATCGAGATCGAGCCTGCGATGGCCGAGGCATCGCGGCGCTTTGCTCCGCGCAATACCAACGCCTTCGCCGATCCGCGCAGCCACATCATCTTCGACGACGCGAAGACGTTCTTCTCGACGCACAATCGCAAGTACGACATCATCGTCTCGGAACCGTCCAACCCCTGGGTCAGCGGCGTCGCGAGCCTGTTCACGGGCGAGTTCTACAAGCTTGCGCGCCGCCACCTCAATCCGGATGGAATCCTGGTGCAATGGTTCCAGATGTACGAAATCGACGCGAGTCTCGTCGCCTCGGTGCTGCGCGCGCTCGGGGAGAGTTTTCCGGACTACGCCGTTTACGCGGCCACCGGAAGCGATCTGCTGATCATCGCGGGCGAGACCCGGACGCTCGCGCGCCCGCTCGCCGAACTCGCCGCGATGCCCGGCGTCGCCCGGGAATTGCGCCGCGTGCACGTGAATTCGATGTGGGATATCGAGGTCCGCAGGCTCGGTGGAAAGGGGGCCCTTGCGCCGCTGTTCCTGACCTACGACGTGCCGGCTAATTCGGACTTCCATCCATACCTCGACCTGCACGCGGCAAAGTACCGTTTCCTGCAAAGGTCGGCCGAAGACCTGACCGGCCTGCTCGCCTACAGCGTACCGGTCGTTGCTCTGCTCGAAGGGCGGAAAAAAAGCGAACCCGCGGAAACGGGTATCGAAGGCGAGGAATACCTCGAGATCCTGGAGCTCACGCGCCGCGCGCGCTACGCGAGAGACTTTCTCCTGCTCCAGACGGCGCCGGAGCCCGTCGCCATCCCGCGCCCGTTCCAGAAGGACCTCGAGCTGACGCGCGCGAGGCTGATCGAGTGCCGCGATCCTGGGCGCTCGGACATCTGGTTCCACTCGCTCTACCAGCTGGCGCGCACCCTGAACCCGATGCTTTCTCCCGATGAGGCGAAAACGCTGTGGGAGCGAATCGAGCGCGGACCCTGCAGCTCGCACCTGGCGCCGGAGGAGCGCCGGTGGATCGATCTCATGAAGGCGGTCGGCAACCGTTCTGCGCCGGACATGGCGCGGCTCGCCGAGGTTTTGCTTGCGAAACCGAGCGATCTTCCGGCCGGCCACCGGCAGTATCTGATGGCTGCGGGCATGGCGGGGTATCTCGCGCAGGGCAACCGCGCCGAAGCGCGCGCGCTGTGGAACCGCTATCCGCAAGACGTCGACAGGACCGGTGACGTGGGCCTGAGACTGCTTTACGCCCACGCGTTCGAGCTCAAATAGGCGCGGGGATTTCTAGCGCGCGCTTCCGGGAATCGGCTTGAGCGGCGGTTTGACGTCGCCGCATTGCGCGCGATGGCGCAACGCGTGGTCCATCAGGACGCAGGCGAGCATCGCCTCGGCGATCGGCGTCGCGCGAATGCCCACGCAGGGGTCGTGGCGGCCGGTGGTCTTTACCGTGGTCGGCTCGCCTTTGCGGTCGATCGAGCGGCGCGGAACGCGAATGCTGGAAGTGGGCTTGAGCGCGATGCTCACCAGGATGTCCTGGCCGGTCGAGATGCCGCCCAGCGTTCCGCCCGCGTTGTTCGAGAG
>Ga0137418_10004443_pt1 | contig 12876 bp, 13 predicted proteins | sample CZODoug3_1_2_16f_FD_122242 | JGI IMG/M metagenome (GOLD analysis project Ga0137418, IMG submission 122242) | Vadose zone soil fungal communities from Angelo Coast Range Reserve, California, USA - CZODoug3_1_2_16fungal (Hybrid Assembly) | ecosystem: Environmental > Terrestrial > Soil > Vadose...
CACGCCCGCGGCCTGCTGTCTCCGGAGACCGGGCGCATGGTGGCCGAGGCGATCCCGAAGACGTGGCTGCTGGTCGGCGACGACGACGAGCAGGCGGGCGAGAGGTGGACGGTCTCGCCGCTGGACCTGATCCGCCGCGACCCGCGCCAGCTGGTGCTGAAGCCAGTCATCGGTTCGCACGGCCGTGGAGTGGTGCTCGGGGTGGAGACTGGATCAGAGGTCTTTCGTGCCGCCGTGGACATCGCCGAGCGTGACGGGCTGCCACACGTCATCCAGGAGTTCATCCCCCCGGGTCCCGTCCCGTTTCCGCTCCTGGGGGACGAACTCACGGTCGCCCCCCAGCAGATGGCCGCCGGGGTATACCTGGCGGACAGTCGGTTCGCTGGTATGCGGGGCTGGATGCTTCCCCACGAGCGGCCCGGGGCGTTCAACTCCTCCAACGGCGTGATGCTCGGCAGCATCTGGTCACCTCGGTGACGTCCGGCACGAACAAGGACCCGAACCCACCGGCCAACATCATCGACGACCCGTACACAGGTATCGACACATGTTTCGCAATGTTCTTACTTGCCAACCGCGCGCCCGCGTGTGTTACATGTTGATATAGAGACGAACGGAGGTGATTGAGATGGAAGACATCGAACGTGTCGCGGAGGAGTTCGAAGCCGAGACCCTCAGTGAGTACTCGCACACCTGAGCTGCGATGGCGCCGGGGATGCCGCGTTGTCGTGGGACCCCCGGCGCCTTGGTGACCGGTGCCACAGACGTCGTCTACGAAACGGAAGGCCAAGCTGTGATCGGCACGCCGCCCGTCTACGTTCCCGAGCCGGGAGCACCAGCACTGAGCCGACGGCTGAAGGCTCTGCTCAGCGCGAACGTCCCGGTGGCATGCCCGGTCTACCTTGGCCTTGGCCGGCCTGGTGAGCTGTCGGCCCGCCATGCCGGCGGCATCGACATCCTCGTCACCGACGTCGTGATGCCCGGGATGAGCGGCCGGGAGCTCGCCGAGCGCCTCGCGCCGCTGCGGCCCGGGATGCGGGTGCTGTATACGTCGGGTTATACCGACGACGCGATGGTGCACCAGGGAGTGCTGCGCTCGGGTGTGGCATTTCTACAGAAACCGTTCGTGCCGGAATCGCTGGCCCGAAAGGTCAGAGAGGTGTTGGACGGGGAGAAGGGAGCTCCCCCTCCTGTTCCAGAACGTCTCTGACCCGCAGCAGCAGATCGTTCGCCGTCCAAGGCTTGTGCAGGAAGGGCACGCCCGGCTCGAGCCGCGCCGTCCCGCCGCCACGCCCGTCCGGATCCGAATACCCGCTCGCGAATAAGAACCGGGCGGACCGTCCTTCCCGGCGCAGCGCGTCGTACAACGCCCGGCCACCGAGGCGCGGCATCACCAGGTCGGAGAAGACGAGGGCGATCGCCGGTCCCTGGTGGCGCAGTACGTCGAGCGCCTCCTGTCCGTCGGCGGCGGTCAACACCTGGTAGCCGGCGTCCTCCAGGATGCGCTTGGCCGAACGGCGCAGCTGATCGTCGTCTTCCACCACGAGGATCGTCTCCGTGCCACCCCGGATCTCGGGCTCGCCCACCTTGCCCCGGCCGGAGGCCGCGCCGCGTTGCGCCGCGACCGGGAAGTAGATGCGGAAGCGGGTGCCCTTCCCCGGAGCCGTGTCCACGTCGATGCCGCCGCCGTGCTGCTTCACCAATCCGTAGACGGTCGCGAGGCCCAGTCCCGTCCCCCGCCCCGGCGGCTTGGTGGTGAAGAACGGCTCGAACATCCGCCGCCGCGTGCCCTCCTCCATGCCGACCCCGGTGTCGCCCACGTGCAGGCAGACATACTCGCCGGGAGCGGGCGCGCCGGAGGCGAGCCGCCGCTCCTCGGTCAGGTCCACCCGATCGGTCTCGATGCGGAGCACGCCGCCGTTCGGCATGGCGTCGCGCGCATTGGTGGCGAGGTTGAAGAGGATCTGCTCGACGGCGTGCACGTCGGCCCGCGCTTCGGGCAGGTCGGCGCCGCCCGCGATCACGACCTCGACGTCGGCGGGGAGGATGCGCCGCAGCAACCCGGAGAGGTCCGCCACGAGCCCGCCCAAGTCCGCCGACTGGAGGTCGAGGCTCGAGCGCCGCGCGAAGCCGAGCAGCTCCTGCACCATCACGCGGCCGCGCAACGCCGCGGACATGACGTCGCGCAGGTCGGCGTGCGCGTCGCCGCGCTCCGTGGGCAGGGCCTTCGCAATGAGCTGGGCGTTGGCCAGGATGATCGTGAGGAGGTTGTTGAAGTCGTGCGCGATCCCGCCCGTGAGCTGGCCGATCGCCTCCATCTTTTGCGATTGACGCAGCTGCTCTTCCAGCGCCCGCCGCTCCGTGATGTCCTCGGCAATCGTCTCGAAGCACTCGATGCGGCCGTCGGCGCGTCGCACCGCCCGCGCGGAGAGCCGGACCAGGATGGGCCCGCCGTCCTTCCGCTTCCAGCTGACCTCCGCTCCCCGGACCGCGTCGCCGCCATCGAAGCCGGCGATCAACCGCTCGCGCTCCGTGGGATCGGCGTAGACGTCGCGCGCCATGTCCACCTTGCGCAGCTCGGCTTCGGAGCCATACCCCAACAGGTTCACGAAGGCGGAGTTCGCCGCGAGGAATCGCCCATCGGGACTGGAGCGGTAGATCCCATAGCTCGCGTTCTCGACCAGCGCGCGGCTGCTCTCCTCGGACCGCCGCAACGCCGCCTCAGCGCGGTGCCGCTCGGTGACGTCCGTCCCCACGCCGATCACCCCGCTGACCGGGCCGTCCCCCGAGTCCCGGACCGGCGAGTACCACGCCTCGAACACGGTGCCGAACACCTCCACAGTCGAGGAAAACGTCTCCCCGGCGAGCGCGCGGCGCACATCCGCCAGCGCCTGGGGCAGGTCCGCGTACAGCTCGTACACCGACCTGCCGACCAGCTGGGCCGGCCGGAACCCGAGGGCGTCGAGCCCCCGTCCCTCCACCATCGTGAACATGCCGTGCTGATCGAACGCGAACAGCACGAGCGGCGCGCCGGCGATCACGGTGCGCAGCCGCTCCTTGCTCTCCCGCAGGGCCCGCTCCTGGCGCCGCCGTTGGGTGACGTCCCGCGCGTTGACGATCAGCTGCGCCGCACCGCCGGGATCGACCCGTGCCTGGCCGACGGCCTCGAGCACCCGACACGACCCGTCCTGGTGCCGGAACCGGAACTCCGCCGACTGAGGAGCGTTGGGCCGCTGAATCGCGCGGGCGAGCGCCTCCGCGACGAGCGCAATGTCCTCCGGGTGGACCAGGTCGAACGCGCTCCGCTCGAGCAGTTCGACGGGTCTGTATCCCAGGACCCGCTCCACCGACGGGCTGGCGTAACGGAACACGCCGTTGTCACCGACGATCGTGACGATGTCCGATGCGTTCTCGATCAGCGAGCGGAAGTGCTCCTCGCTGTGGCGCAGCGCCGCCTCGGTGGCGGCGCGGTCGATCGCGGTCGCGAGGACGTTCGCGATCGCCTGCAGGAAATGCGTGTCGTGGATCGTGAACTCGCGCCGGCGAGCCCGATGGGCGCCCAAGATGCCGAACGGCCGGTCCTTGCCGTGGATGAGGACGCTCAGGCTGCTGACTACGCCCCGCTCCGCAAGCAACGGCGCGCTGCCAAAGCGCGTGTCGGTCGCCAGGTCCTCCACGACGACCGGCCCGGCGGCGCGCAGCGTGTAGCCGGCGTGGGAGTCGGCGTCGGCGGGGATGATGACTCGGCTCGCGTCACCCCAACCCACGCCGGCCCGCAACACCAGGGTGCGGCTCTCCGGACGGAACTCCAATACACTGCCGAACTCGACTTCGAGCACCCGAGCGGCGAGCCCAACGGCGGCATCCATCAGGTCCCGGACCGGGGCGCCGGCGAGGGCCTGCTGCCCCAAGTGCGCCACCGCCTCCTGCTGGCGCGCAGTCGCCTGCAGCGTGGCTTCGGTGCGCGACAGCCGGGCGTCGCGCGCCTCGCCTTCGGGACGCAGCAGTCGGAACCGAGGGGCGTTCATTGGGGGGCCACAACCTTGCATTCCGCCGTCGTTTTTTCCACCCTACGGAGCACCGGAGGGCGGTGCGCCGCATCACGGCGGGGGTCGCAATCCACTGTCACACAGGGGATTGCAGGCGGTTTCGCCAACTCCTCCAAAACCTGAAAAAACCGGGCGGGCACCGTGGAGCAACTCCTCGTCCTCAAAGATCTCGCGGTGATCTTCGCGGTCTCGCTGCTCGTCATCCTGGCGTTCCACCGGATCAAGCTCCCTCCCCTGCCGGGCTTCATCGTGGCCGGCGCGCTGCTCGGTCCCAACGCCCTCGGGCTCGTCTCCGACGTACATCGCGTAGAGGGCCTCGCCGAAGTCGGCGTCGTCCTGCTGCTCTTCACCATCGGGATCGAGTTCTCGCTCGGCCGGCTCCGGGAAATGGGCCGGCAGGTTTTGGTGGGCGGGGGATTGCAAGTAGGACTGACTGTCGCCGCCGCCGCCGCGGTGGCCGCCGCACTCGGCCACCCCTGGCGGGTGGCGCTCTTCCTAGGATGCCTGATCGCCCTGTCGAGTACCGCGCTCGTGCTCAAGGGGCTCACGGACAAAGGCGAGATCGACGCCCCGCACGGCCGCCTCGCTACCGGCGTGCTGATCTTCCAGGACCTGTGCGTCGTCCCCATCATGCTGGCACTGCCGTTCCTCGCCGGCCGCGCGGGCGGCGGCGGCGCCCAGCTCGCATGGGCGTTGGGTAAGGCGGCACTGATTGTGATCGGTGTCACCCTCCTCGCCCGCACGGTCGTCCCTCCCCTGCTCACCGAGATCCTGAAGACGAAGAGCCGAGAGCTGTTTCTGATCGCGATCATCCTGCTCGGGATCCTCACCGCCCTCGGCACCGCGGCGGCCGGCGCGTCCCTGGCACTCGGGGCATTTCTCGCGGGGCTGGTGATCTCGGAGTCCGACTACGGCCATCAGGCGCTGGCGGAGCTGCTGCCGTTCCGGGATGTGTTCATTTCCCTGTTCTTCGTCGCGGTCGGAATGCTCGTGGAGTTCGACTTCATCCGCGCGCACCCGGTGGTGACGCTGGGGGGCGTACTCGTGGTGCTGGGCGGCAAGACCGTGGTCGCGTCGGCCGGTCCAGCCGTGCTCGGCTACGCGGGCCGCGTCGCGCTGCTCGCCGGGTTGGCCGTCTCGCAGGTCGGGGAGTTCTCCTTTGTCCTCGCGCGGGAAGGCCGGGGCATGGGCCTGCTGTCGGAGACGATCTACCAGACCTTCCTCGCCGTCGCCGTGTTCACCATGCTCCTCACGCCATTCCTGTTGCAGGGCGGGCCCGCGCTGATCGACCGGCTGGCGCAGCTCGTGCCCCTGGATCGGCTGCTGCCAGGGTTCCGTCCCACGGGGATCACGGCGGGCGAGCAACCGCTGGCCGATCACGTGATCATCGCCGGGTACGGGCTGAACGGCCGCAACCTCTCCGCCGCGCTGCGGTCCATCGCCGCGCCCTACCTCATCGTCGAGCTCAACGCGCAGACGGTGCGCCAGGCGCGGTCCAACGGCGAGCCGGCGTTTTACGGCGACGCGACGCGGGAGGAGATCCTGCGCGCGCTGGGAATCGAGCGGGCCCGGATGCTCGTGGCCGCGATCTCCGACCCGGCGGCGACGCGACGCATGGTCCGGATCGCGCGGGGCATGAATCCCGGCGTGCACATCATCGCCCGCACCCGGTACGTGGTCGAGATCCCCGAGCTGCTACGGCTGGGTGCGAACGACGTCATCCCGGAGGAGTTCGAGACCTCGATCGAGATCTTCGCTCGCGTGCTGGCGCAGTACCGTGTCGAGCCCGGCGAAGTCGATCGCCTCATAGCGCAGATCCGGTCCTCTCACTACCAGGCGTTCCGAGGCACCACGCCGGGCGGCGAAACGCTGCGCCTCGGCGCCGTCGCCGGCATACCCCAGATGGCGGTCGGCGAGGCCGCGCGAGCGCTTGCGGGCCGGTGGTCGGACCTGGCCGGCGTCGCGACACCGCCACAGCCGAATCCGTAACTCAAGCTGGCAGCCGCCCAAATCTGTTGTGCGCCGGATCACCAGTTGTGGGGTCGCTGCCACGCGCAAAACGGGTCAGTCATCGCCCCTAAGCCCGAACGTATACCGAAAAACCAGCATTTCTGGGCATCATCTAGCGAGTGTGTACTCACTTCGGTCCATAACCATTCGCAGGCTACAGCCTTTAGACTAGCACAAGCCCCCGGCAAGTCCCCTAAATAGCGCTGCTACAACGTCTTTCAAGCGACATTTCTCCCCGATTCCGTACCCTGTCTACATTTCCGCCATGCCCATCCCCCCCCTGTACGGCCATGAGGGGATCCGCAACCGGCTGGTAGGCGCCATCGCCTCCGGCCGGTTGCCGCAAGCGCTCCTCTTCGAAGGCCCCCGGGGTGTCGGTAAACAGCGTCTCGCCCTCTGGCTCGCGCAGACACTGCTGTGCGAGAACCCGGAAAATGGCGAGCCCTGCGGCCGATGCCAGGCATGCACGCTGGTCGGCAAGTTGTCGCACCCGGACCTGCATTGGTTCGTCCCGGTGGAGCCGGCGAAGAAGGCGGCTGATGCCGACAAGCAGGTAGATCTGGCGGCGGAGGCCCTGGCGGAGCAGCTGGCGGCGCGGCGGGAGGGGGGACCGCTATACGAGCCCCCATCGGGGCTCGCGAGTCACGGGATCGCGTCGGTGCGGCTCATGCTACGCCGCCTCGCGCTCAAGCCCGCGCTCGGGCGACGCAAGGTGTTCGTGATCGGCGACGCCGAGCGGCTGGTCCCGCAAACCGGCGCGGAGGCGGCGGCGAACGCCTTGCTGAAGGCGCTCGAGGAGCCGCCGGCAGATACGGTGTTCGTGCTGACGAGCTCCGAGCCGGACGCGCTGCTGCCGACCATCCTGTCTCGCGTAGTGCGGGTTCGGGTGGCACGAAATGCCGACAGCATCGTGGCAGCGTTCGCACAGCGTGAGCTCGGCTTAAAGTCGCAACACGATATTGCAGAACGAGTTACGGCAGCGGACGGAAGCATAGGCAAGCTCCTTGCAACTGAGGAGGGCGCCGGAACGGGACAAGCCGCCCAGGCGTTCCAGGCAGCAGTGGAGGGCGGGGCCGTCCAACGATACGGATTCGCGCTGCGCCAGGCGCCGTTCCAGGCGCGCGGCGGATTCACCGCGATGCTGGACGGTCTGCTCGAGCAGCTGCGGGAGCGGGCCCGGGCCGGCGGCGAGACGGCAAAGGTGGTGGAGGCGATCGCTTGCACGCTCGCAGCGCGCGGGCTGGCCCAAGGGAACGTGAACCCGCAGCTCGTGGCGGCCGTACTGGCGGATCAGCTGGCGGAGCCGAGATGAAGCTTTCGCATGTCGATGCGGCGGGTCGGGCACGGATGGTCGACGTCGGGGACAAGCCGATCACCGTACGCACCGCGGTAGCGGAGGGCAGCATCCGGATGTCGGCCGAGGCGTATCGCCTCGTGGCCGACCAGGCGGTGGCGAAGGGCGATGTGCTGGCGGTGAGCGAAGTCGCCGGCACCCTCGCCGCGAAGCGCACGGCGGAGCTGATCCCGCTGTGCCATCCGCTGGGCCTGGATCACGTCGAGGTGGATGCCGTGCTGGACGAGGCGTTACCGGGCGTGCGGGTGCGGGCGGCGGCGCGGGCGGTGGGGCGGACCGGGGTCGAGATGGAAGCTCTGACGGCCGTTTCGGTCGCGCTGTTGACCGTGTACGACATGGTCAAGGCGATCGATCGGGGGATGGAGCTGGAGCGCGTGCGACTGCTCGAGAAAACGGGTGGGACGCATGGCGACTGGCGGCGGGCCGCCGGCGATTGACGGGGAGTTGATGGCGCGGCGCTAGCCTGGGCCGCACGGACTTACCTGAGAGGGCTATGCATACGAAGACCCAGAAACTGATGCTGCAGGGGAGTCTCATCCTCCTCGGCGCCTTGATGGTGAGCAGCATCGGCGGGTGGGCACGACGCGCCACGGCGGACGATCAGCCGGCGGCGGCGACGGCCCCCGCCGCGCCGGGCGATATGCGCTCGCTCGAACAGTCGCTCGAGGCGACGCGCGGCGAGCTGGCGGTGGCACGGCTCCAGTTGGAGCGCGCCAACGCGATCATCGACTATTCCACGCACTACAGCATCGCCGCCGATCTGTCGGCTGCGGTTTACGATATCGCCCTGGCGGAGGGGGTCGATCCAGCGCTCGCGTTCCGTCTGGTGAAGACCGAGTCGAACTTCCACGCCAAGGCGAAGAGCAAGGTCGGAGCGATCGGGTTCACCCAGGTGCTGCCCAGCACGGCTCGGCTGTACGAGCCGGGGCTGACGATGCAGCAGCTGTACGATCGTAACACGAACCTGCGTCTCGGGTTCCGCTACCTGCGCGACCTGCTGGAGCGCTACGAGGGCACGCCGGAGGCGAAGCTGCGCCTGGCGCTGCTCGCCTACAACCGCGGCCCGAGCAAGGTGCAAGAGCTGCTCGACGCGGGTCGGGATCCGCAGAACGGGTACGCGACCCACATTATGAAAGGGTACAGGCGAAAAAGCTGACAACGTAGCACACAGGCGTCGCGCGAAGACGTAGCACAAAGACGTAGCACAAAGGCGTAGGGCCACCTGACCCTACGCCTTTACTTTTGTGGGATCTTGAGGAGGTCCCCTGCCCGGATGATCGAAGCCATCGTCAGACCGTTGTAGTTCAGCAGGGCGGCGAGGGGCACGCCGTAGCGGCGTGCGATCTCGCTCACGGTCTCGCCCGACTGGACGCGGTGGCTTCCCCGGCTCGCCTCGGTCCGGCTGACGCGCCGGTAGCGGGGCTCGGGGGGGGTGGACCACGCCCCGGCCGGCACGATTCGACCGCTCATCGGGATGATGATCCGCTGGCCGACGCGCAGCGCGTGCGACCGGATACGGGGGTTCGCGCCCTCGAGCATCGCCAGGGTCACACGGTACCGCTTGGCGATTTCCGACAACGTCTGCCCGCGCGACACGTAGTGATCCACGAAGGTGATTCGGTCGGTCGCGGGCAGGCTGTCGTAGCGCTCGGCGACGTGCGTGCCGCGTCCGCGCGGCACGCGCACGACGACGACCCGCCCGGGAGGCGTGATGCCGCGGACGAACTGCGGGTTCAACTCCAGGATCGCCGCGACGCTCGTGTCCGCGAGTCGGGCGATCACATCCAGGCCGGTCGCATCGGTGACGGTGATCTCGTCGAACGTCAGAGGCGACAGCGGCTGCACGTCGTCGAACCCATAGCGCCGCGGCTGCTTCGCGATCAGCGAGGCGGCGATCAGCTTCGGCACGTAGTCGCGTGTCTCGCGCCGCAGGTAGCGGCGGTCCGCCAGCTGGAAGAACGTGAGATCGCTCACCGAATCGGGGTCCCCCCCGCTCCCGCCCCGACCCCCGGGCAGGCGATTGATGCCGCGCTCGATGCGCCCCACGCCCGCGTTGTAGGCGGCCGCCGCCAGGTAGACGCTCCCTAACCGCTCTCGCAAGTCGGCGAGATAGTTCACCGCCGCCTCGGTCGCCTTGAAGGGATCGCGCCGCTCATCCACCCAGGGGTCCACCGTGAGGCCGTAGAGCCGGCCGGTGCTCGCCATGAACTGCCACATCCCGACCGCCTTGGCGCGGCTCACGGCCGTGTTCGAGAGCCCGCTTTCGACCAGGGTGAGATACACCAAGTCTTCGGGGAGCCGCTTGGCGCGCAGCCGGTCGCGGATCATGCCCTCGTAGCGTGCCAGCCGCCCCAACCAGATCTCGAAGCGATCGCGCGAGTCGACCCGGAAGAACTCGAGGTATTGGAGCACCCGCCGGTTCATCGCGAAGCTCGAAACGTCGATGTCGAACGTGGGCTCGGGCGACGGCGCCGCCCCGACGAGGGCCTTGCCCTCTTTGTCGAACAGCCGCACCGCCTCCCGCTCGACCTCCTCCCCCTTGACGGGCGGCGGCGCAGCGGAGTCGCCGCGAGCTCGGGTGCTGTCGGGATGCGGCAGGACGCGGTGCAGGCTGTCGAGCACCTGCTGGTCGGCGGCGGAGTCCTGCTCCACTCGGGCAATCGCGGCGCCAAGCGAGTCCACGGTGTGAGCCGCGGCCGAATCGCGGACGGCAGGCTCGACCGCGCCGGCGTGCGATCCCCCGGCGCCGCCGCAAGCCGCGACCCCGACCACCAGAGCGGCGAGCGCCGCACTCCGAGCCAAGCTCGAGGTCATAGCCCTTTCATCGCGTCGCGAAAAAATTGCCGAGAATGCGGTTCGTCGCGTTCAAGACAGCAAGAGCCGCGCCTCGTGGTGCGTCGGTCTCGGTCAGGTAGGCCCCCACGAGCCGCGAGGCCCGCGCTTCCTGCCGCGCCGACAGCGACACGATCACCACCGTCGCGTCGAACGCCCGCACGGCCTTCACTCCCAGCAGCTCGAACGCGAGTTTCGGCTGGACCACGCGCTCGAGCGCGCGCACTGTCGCCGCGGCGCCACACCGCAGCTCGCCAGCCTGAGAGATGATCCCTTCCGACTCCCCGGTGAACTCCCGGCCATCCGGGGACGCCAGTACCACGGTGGCGCGACAGCGCCCGCTCGGCAGGCGCTGAAAGTCGAAGCCCTTGAAGCGCAGCCGCTCGTCGCTCGGTACCCTGCTCATCGGCGCTGTCATGGGCCGGCCTCAGTCGAACCGCACTTCGATCTGCTGTTTGGTCGAGGTATCCCGCGGCAAGTCCACTACGTCCACCTCCAGCTGGGGCCGCCCCTGCCCGTCGCGCTCCGCCGTCACAACCAGGATGAGCCCACTCTCCAGCTCCACCTTGAGCTGGCGCACGTCCGACCGCACGGTGACGTCGCGCACCAGCTCGCCCCGCAACCGCGCGACCGCGCCCACGATGCGGCGCAGGGCCTGCACGCCCAGCGACGTCACGCCAGCCGCTCGGCCAACAGCTGCGAGAGGGCCCGGTCGGGGATGCGCTCCGCCTGGATGAACAGGGACGATTTCGAGGTGGCCTCGAGTGGGTAGAGCGTCCAGAACGACCGAACCGGGCGCTCCGAAGCCGCACGGAACGACAACACCAGCTGCCATGCCTCCGCGTTGGCCGGGCGCTCAGCGAGTGCGTCCACGTGCCAAACTTGATCGCCCAGGGCGATCACTCTCCAGGGCATGGATCACCTTCCCGCACGCCAGGGCCCGACAATATGAGCCTAACCCCAAGCCCGGTCAATAGTTGAGGCGACCGGAGGGGGTTAATCCCCGCGGGTGGCGAGCGCCTTGAAGCGCTTGGAGAGCTGCTTCGTAACGGGACCCGGCACGCCGGCGCCGATCACCCGCGCGTCAAGCTTCGTGACGCCGACGATCTCGGCGGCCGTGCCGGTGAAGAAGACTTCGTCCGCCGTGTAGAGGTCGTAGCGGTTGAGCGGCACCTCCTCGATCCCGTAGGTCGCCTCGCGCGCCAGCTCGATCACCGCGTCGCGCGTGACGCCGCGCAGGATCCCTGCATAGGCGGGGGGCGTCTTGAGGGTGCCGTTCGTCACCGCAAACACGTTCATGCCGCTCGCCTCGGCGACGTAGCCCGAGATGTCCAGCATGATGACCTCGTCCACACCGGCCGCGATCCCTTCGACCTTGGCGAGGATGTGTGACAGGTAATTCAGCGATTTGATGCGCGGTGAGAGACTTTCCCGATGGTTGATGGGCGTCGCCGCCGTGAGGCAGGTCAGACCCTTCTCGTAGCGGTCGGCGGGCCACAGCACGATCGAATCGACGATCAGGATGATGGACGGCCGAACGCACTTGCGCGGATCGAGCCCGAGGTCGCCCACCCCTCGGGTCACCAGCAACCGGATGTAGGCGTCCGCGAGTCCGCTCTTCGCGACGGCCTCTTCCACCAACCGACGCAGCTCGGCCTTGGTCATCGGGATCTCGAGCCACGCTCCCTTGGCGGAGTGATACAGGCGATCGAGGTGCTTGTCCAACCGGAACACGCGCCGGTCGTACACGCGGATTCCTTCGAACACGCCGTCGCCGTACAGGAGACCGTGATCGAACACCGAGACCTTGGCGTTCGCCTTGTCGTAGTACTGGCCGTCGATCCAGATCGTGGGTGCCATGGTAGCGGGCGGAATATACCGCGGGGAAAGAGAAGTCGGCTACCCGGGTTGCAGCTACTGCTCTGAGGCGTCAGCCGGCCGGCTGGCGCAAGAGGCCCGCGAGAATGGTGAGGGTGACTCCGGCTCCCAAGGTCCAGCGGGCCCAGGTCGGGGTAGGGTCCCAGGTGAAGAGCGCCAGCCATCCCACCACGACCATGGCCAACCCGAGGCCTGCCCCGACGACTCGGGTCATGCGCCGCTGCGTCATCGCGCGGCCGGGGTGACGCCGCGCCCGGCGGCGAGCGATCGCGCCAGCGACGACAGCCACACGAGCACGCTGCCGGCGCGGGGATTGAACTCCCCGGCGGCGCGCCAGGCCTGATCGAACGTCTCTGACAGGACCCGCTCGGCTGCCTCCGCCCTGCCCAGCGCGACGTACAGCTGCGCGTACACGGACAGGCCGTGACGGTCGCGCAGCTCGGCGCAGGCTTCGCGGTCACCCTCGGCCATCAGTTGTACCAGTTGGTTATCCGGCATGAGACGGTGGGTCATTCCTTAAAGAGGCTGCACGGCGCTTCGAAGTAACGGGTCCCTTGCACCGGGTGGAGCGCGTCGCATCTTTGGCCCGACTTTGGAAAGGGCGTGGCATGCGACTCCGCTTCCCGCGCGTCGGCCTCGTGGTCGCTCTGGCCGCGTGCGGCCAGCCCGCGCCGCCCGCGGGCTCGTTCGATTACCTGTTCGCGCCGCCGGGTGGACGCTTTCAGCACGTCTCCTCCACCGACTCGACCGGCG
>Ga0137418_10004444_pt1 | contig 12876 bp, 8 predicted proteins | sample CZODoug3_1_2_16f_FD_122242 | JGI IMG/M metagenome (GOLD analysis project Ga0137418, IMG submission 122242) | Vadose zone soil fungal communities from Angelo Coast Range Reserve, California, USA - CZODoug3_1_2_16fungal (Hybrid Assembly) | ecosystem: Environmental > Terrestrial > Soil > Vadose...
GGGCGCCTGCAAGGACCCGGCAATCCCCGGCCGGCTCGGCGTCAACCCCTTTGCGGATACCGTGATCATCGCCGCGGATACCACGGTCACGCTGTTCCGCTGGCCCGCGACTCGGCTGCCGGTTCGGTTCTGGGCCGATCCACGCAGTAACATGCGATTCCTGGTCGAGCGGGCGGTCGCCGTTTGGCAGTACCAGTTCTTGTACGGCGAGCTGCGGGGCGTCGTGGTGAGCGATTCGACGGCGGCCGACATCCTCGTCCGCTGGCGGGACAGCGTGCCGCCGGACGTGCCTCCGGATACGATCCCCGCGCCGAACTCCTGCGGGGGGATCACCACGTTCGACTACGACAGTTCGGGTCTCGCCCTGGTGGGTCCCGTGCACGTATCCCTGACGGTGCTCACGGGTGGATCACCCGCATCGCCGGGACAGCTGCAGGACTGCATGCGCCGGGTCTCCATTCACGAGCTCGGGCATGCCCTCGGCCTGCTGCGGCACAGTCAGTTCGATGGGGACATCATGTTCGGGTCGCCGATCGCGAATTACCCGTCGGTGTACGACCGGCGCACGGTGGAGACGTTGTACCACTCTCAGCCGACGGTGCAGCCTCCACCCCCGTGATGGTGAGACGGCCGGACCCGTGTATCGAGTCCGGCCGTCCGACCGCGTCTCAGAACCCCGCCGTCACTCTGGCGATCAGGTTCCGGCCCATGCCCGGGTTGGGCACAAGCGTCTTAAGATGGCTGAGATAGTCGACCCAGTCCTTGTTCAACGCGTTCCGGAGCTGGAGGTCGAACTGGATCGTGCGCCCGCCGCCGCTCGGCACTGAGAACCCGGCGGCCAGGTTGATCAGGGTGTAGGATGCAGACTGATAGCCCTGCCCTCCGAACGCCCCCCCATAGAACGTCGCCTCCGCCGGATTCAGGCGGGTTTGTTTTTCTAAGGATTCGGCGACCACCGAGAAGTAGGGACTGGCGAGCGAGCCCAGCGACCTTCCTTCGAGCCGGGCGGTGTACGTCGCCCGGAACGGTGGCATACTCGGCAGCGGGTCTCCGGAGGTCGTGTTCTTGCCGTACACGTAGTCCGCCGTCCCCTCGAGGTGGAGGTAGGCGGTGGGGTGGTACTGGATCTGCCCTTCGAAGCCGCGCAGGACCGCGTCGCCCTGCACGACATCGTAGATGTCGAGCCCGGAAGCCGAATCGACCTGGCCGGCGGGCACCGTATAGATGAAGCTCTGGATCAAGTTGACGAAGGTCCCCAGCTCGATCGCCGCCGACCCGGATTGGATGCGGACAGCCGCATCGGTGTTGAGGGAGGTCTCGGTCTTCAGGTTGGGGTTGCCGCGCTCGAAAGTCTGGGTCGCTTCGTGCGGGCCGTTGGCAAAGAGGTCGAAGGTCGACGGCGAACGGAACCCTCGGCCCACGTTGAGTACCAGAGCGACGGGCTCCGACACGTGGTACAGCATGCCAAAGTTGCCGGTGACCGAGCTCCAATGGAGGCTGGCGGCGGGGTTGCCAAGGTCGGTATTCGCATCGACGCTGAGGTGCCGGTAGTCGTAGCGGGCCCCAAACGAGAAGTTCCAGCGCCCGACGTCGGTCTGCTCGAAGACGTAGAGCGCGGCGTCGCCCGCCTTGCTGTCAGGCTCGAGAAACTCAGCCCCGAAGTTCGCGTCGCTGGTGTACTCACCTGAGAAGCCGAGGAGGCCGGTGAACGGCCCGAGGGCGGAATGGTGCAGGCGGGCGTCGGTCGTAAACGACTTCTGCCGCATCCCGAAAGCCTCGCTCGTCGTCGTGGCGTCCGCCCACTCGTGCCGCTGATTGCGCTCGAACCCGACGCCCCAGTCCAGGCGCGACGATCCCAAGCGAGTCGAGAGGTCCACGTGCACACGGTGGTCATCGGTCCCGGCACGGCCGGTCGCCGTCGAATCCGAGTCGGTCAAGTCGAGGCGGTCGTTCCGGTAGGTGTACTGACCGGTGAGCGAGCCCCACGGGCCGCGGTATCCCAGGGTCCCGGTCCCCCCGACGTTGTGATAGCCGCTGTTCCACAGCGTATACGTCGGCGTGTGCACGTTGCCGGCCGTCCGCCCGGTCGCTGCGACGCGGTAGCCGAACCCGCGGCTCGCCCCTTCGAACGTGAGAGAGCCGTCAGGCTGACTGTTGCCGGTCGCGAAGCCTCCAGTCACACTGCCCTGAACGAACGGGGCGCGGCCGATCGCGTCAGGAAGGTCCGGTGCGATGATGTTGATCACGCCCCCAATTGCATCCGATCCGTACAGCACGCTGGCAGGACCGCGGATCACCTCGATCCGGGATGATGCAGCCGGCTCCACACTGGAGAAGTGATCGTCACCCCACTGGTTGTGCTCCAGCCGTTGACCATTGTCCAACACCAGCACGCGGTTATTCGTGAGCCCGCGGATGACAGGCTTGCCGGCCGCCACTCCGCTGCTGTTGTTGCGGACGCCTGCCACGTCCTCGAGTGCTTCCCCCAGATTGGTGGGGCGCAGTTTCATGAGATTCTCGCCACTCGCCACCACCATCGGCTGCGGAGAATTCATCGGACTCGTAGCCTCTGCCGAGGCCGATACCTGGACGGCGGGAAGCTCAAGCGCCGAAGCCTTGAGCGTCATATCCGCGGTGGCCTCGCTAGCGCCTACCGTAACCTTGCGGACCCGGGGCGCGTACCCGATCACCGCAAACGAGACGGTGTAGGTCCCCTGGGGGACTTCTGCGATCGCAAACCTTCCGTCGCTTCCGGTGCGCGCCATCCGCCGAAGCTCGATCACTCGGACCGAGACCTGATCGATCGGCTGGCCGCCGGCGTCAGTCACCCGCCCCGAAATGCTCGGTGGTGGATCGGCGGCGGCTACCGCCGACACAGCTGCAACAGCCAGCACGCTCGACAGCGCGAGCGCCTGCACGGCGCCCTTGAAGAGATTGAAACGCATTGGTGCACTCCTGGTCGTAGGACCGGCGCGCACCACGCCCCAAGGGAGTGGTGCCGCGCGCAGTCGTGGACGAAGTCTCGGTCGCCGCGGGAATCGCGGCGCCGTCACTCAGGAGTGCGTGGGAGGGGCGCGGGAGTAGTGCAGCCCGGCGGACAGCGCCGCGCGGGCGAAGACGTGGGCCGCGACGGGAGGCATCGTGCGGTAACCGTCGCGGATCCGAAACACGACCGGCCGACCCGTCGCGATTGGCGCGCTGAGAAAACGGTGAAACGCGCAATCCGTCGGGTGGATGCGAACGCACGCCGAGGTCGAATGGGACTCGATGTGGGCTGGACCAGCCGCGGCCGTGTCGAGCCGCGCGTCGGCCCACGCCACCGCGCCCGGCAGCGACAGCTGCACGGCGGCGAGTAGCGCCAGGTAGACGCGGGTTTTGAACGACGGGCTCCGCATGGGCGGCATATTACACTTACGCACACGAACGAGGCAACGGCTTGACAGCCCCGGTCGGCGCGTCTAGCATAACCCCTTCCCCAAAAAGGACTTGTGTCCTCCCATGACCAGCCGGCGCCAGGAGGCCCTCGATTACCACTCGCAGGGCCGCCCTGGGAAGATCCAAGTCTCGCCGACCAAGCCCTTCAAGGATCAGCGCGACCTGTCCCTCGCCTATACGCCGGGGGTGGCGGAGCCCTGCCTCGAGATCGCCAAGCGGCCCGAAGACGCCTACGTCTATACCGCCAAGGGCAACCTGGTGGCGGTGGTGTCGAACGGGACCGCCGTCCTCGGCCTCGGCAACATCGGCCCCCTCGCCGGCAAGCCGGTGATGGAGGGCAAGGGGATTCTGTTCAAGTCGTTCGCCGACATCGACGTGTTCGACCTGGAAGTCGCGTCCGAGAACCCGGAGGACGTGATCCGGTTCTGCCAGCTGCTCGAGCCGACGGTCGGCGGGATCAATCTCGAGGACATCCGTTCTCCCGACTGCTTCCACATCGAGCAGAAGCTGCGGGAGACCCTCAGCATCCCTGTGTTCCACGACGACCAGCACGGCACGGCGATCATCTCGGGAGCCGCATTGCTCAACGCCCTCGACGTCGTCAAGAAGGACATCGACAAGGTCCGCGTGGTGTTCTCGGGTGCCGGCGCAGCAGCGATCGCCACCGCCGAGCACTACGTGCGGCTCGGCGTGAAGCGCGAGCACATCGTGATGTGCGATCACAAGGGCGTGATCCACACCGGCCGCGAGGACCTGGACCAGTACAAACGCCGCTTCGCCTCCGACACCAAGGCGCGGGTCATCGCCGACGCGTTGAAGGGGGCGGACGTGTTCGTCGGGCTCTCGGTTGGGGGCATCATCACGGGTGAGATGCTGGAGGGGATGGCCAAGAAGCCGATTGTCTTCGCGCTCGCCAACCCGACGCCCGAGATCATGCCCGATGAAGCGAGGAAGGCCCGGCCCGACGCCATCGTGGCCACGGGCCGATCCGACTTCCCGAATCAGGTGAACAATGTCCTCGGCTTCCCGTTCATCTTCCGCGGCGCGCTCGATGTGCGGGCCAAGAAGATCAACGACGAGATGGAGATGGCGGCAACCCGCGCGCTGGCGGCGCTGGCAAAGGAAGAAGTCCCCGATTCGGTGATGCGGGCCTACGGGATCGAGCGCCTCAAGTTCGGCGCCGACTACCTGATCCCCAAGCCGTTCGACCCGCGCGTGCTGCTGTGGGTCGCGCCGGCGGTCGCCTGGGCCGCGGTCGCCTCGGGCGTCGCCGGCCGGATGATCGACGTGGCCGAGTACCGCGCCGAGCTCGAGGCCCGGCTGGGGCGCGCGCGGCAGGTGATGCGCGGCCTGATGACGCGGGCGCAGCAGGACCCGCAGCGCATCGTGTTCCCCGAAGGGGAAGAGCCCCGGATCCTGCGCGCCGCGCGCGTGCTGGCCGACGAGGGCATCGCCCACCCGATCCTGCTCGGCGACCCTGACGTGATCCGCCGCCAGGCCGACGACGCGGCCGTAACGCTCGAGGACATCGAGCTGGCGAACCCGCGCACCGCCTCCGACCGCGAGACGATGGCGCAGGAGCTGTGGCAGCGCCGCCAACGGCGCGGCATCTCGCTGCGCGAGGCACGCGCGCGGGTGCTCGACCCGATGTACTACGGCCTGTTGATGCTGCGCTCGGGCCGCGCCGACGCGCTCGTCGCGGGCGAGGACATGTACTACCCGGACGCGATCCGGCCCGCCCTCGAGGTGATCGGCGCTGAGCCGGGGCGCAAGCACGTCAGCGGCATCTACATGATGATCTTCCGCCAGCAGACGTTCTTCTTCGCCGACACCACAGTGAACATCGATCCGGACGCGGAGACGCTCGCCGAGATCGCATCGGCGACGGCCAGCTTCGTGTGGCGCCTCGGCGTCGAGCCGCGCGTCGCGATGCTGTCGTTCTCGAATTTCGGGTCCGTGAAGCATCCCGCGGCCGCCAAGGTGCAACGCGCCGTGGCGCTGCTGCACGAGCGGGAGCCCGCGCTGCAGGTCGACGGGGAGATGCAGGCCGACACCGCCGTGGTGGAGCGGATCCTGACGAAGACCTACCCCTTCGCCAAGCTGCGCAGCGCGGCCAACGTGTTGATTTTCCCCAGCTTGGACGCCGCGAACATCGCGTACAAGCTGCTCGACCGGCTGGGCGGGGCGCAGGCCATCGGTCCGATCGTGGTGGGCATGGACCGGCCGGTCCACGTCTTGCAACGGGGATCGGAAGTGCCCGAGATCGTGAATATGGCGGTCATCGCCGCCGTGGATGCCCTGGAACACCGCCGGAGCCCGTCGGCGTGACGCTTACCGCGCCCATCATCCTCGCGCCGCGGCGCTCGGTCTACCAGAACCTCACGCCCCCCGAGCTCTACGAGCACGCGGTGCGGCGCGGGGAGGGCGTGATCGCGGCGAACGGACCGTTCTGCGCCGTCACCACGCCGCACACCGGCCGCAGCCCCAACGACAAGTTCTTCGTGCAGGAGCCGGGCTCGAGCGAGCGCATCTGGTGGGGCAAGGTGAACCAGCCGCTCGCGCCGGAGCTGTTCGAACGGTTACACGCCGACGTCATCGCGCACCTGAACGAGCAAGAGCTGTTCGTCCGGGACGTGTTCGTCGGCGCGGACCCCGGGTACCGCGTGCCGATTCGGTTCGTTACGCCGAACGCGTGGCACGCGCTGTTCGTCTACAACATGTTCCTGCGCCCGGGGGAGGGCGACCTGCAGAGCTTCGCCCCGGGCTTTCAGGTGCTGCACGCTCCCGAGCTGCACGCCGACCCGGCCGTGCACGGCACCAGGTCGGGGACGTTCATCGTCGTGAGTTTCGCGCACAAAACGATCCTTATCGGCGGGACGCGGTACGCGGGCGAGCTGAAGAAATCGATCTTCACGATTCTCAACTATCTGCTGCCGGCGCGGGGCGTGCTCTCCATGCATTGCTCGGCCAACGTGGGCGAGGCCGGGGACGTCGCGCTGTTCTTCGGTCTCTCGGGCACGGGCAAGACGACGCTCTCGGCAGACCCCGAGCGCAAGTTGATCGGCGACGACGAGCACGGCTGGTCCGACCAGGGCGTGTTCAACTTCGAGGGCGGCTGCTACGCCAAGGTCATTCGACTCTCCCGCGACGGCGAGCCGGAGATCTACGCGACCACGCGCCGGTTCGGCACCGTGCTGGAGAACGTGGTCGTCGACCCCGAGACGCGCGCCATCGATCTCGAGTCGGACGAAATTACCGAGAACACCCGGGCGTCGTATCCGATCCATTTCATCCCGAACCACATCCCGGGGGGAATGGCGGGGCATCCATCGCACATCGTGTTCCTGACGTGCGATGCCTTCGGGGTGATGCCGCCGATCGCGCGCCTCACGCCCGCCCAGGCGATGTATCACTTCGTCTCGGGCTACACGGCCAAGGTCGCGGGCACCGAGCGCGGCGTGACGGAACCGAAGGAAACGTTCTCGGCGTGCTTCGGCGCGCCGTTCCTGCCGCTCCACCCGCACGTGTACGCCGACATGCTGGGCGCCCGCATCGCGCAGCAAGGCGTGCAGTGCTGGCTCGTGAACACGGGCTGGACCGGCGGCCCGTTCGGCACCGGACACCGCATGCGGCTGTCGCACACGCGCGCGATGATCCGGGCCGCGCTCTCGGGCCGGCTGGACCGCGTGCCGGTGCGGCGCGAGCCGGTCTTCGGCTTGGAGGTGCCGCAGCACGTCCCGGGCGGCGTGCCCGACGATGTGCTCGACCCGCGCCGTACCTGGAGCGACACCGCCGCCTACGACGCGCAGGCGGCGCGCGTCGCCGGACTGTTCCGCAAGAACTTCGAGCAATTCGCCGATCGGGTGCACGGCGCCGTGCGCGAGGCAGGCCCCAAGCCTTGACGCAGTTCGAGGTCGTCCGCGACCCGCTGTGGAACAACATTCGCCTCGAGCCCGAGGCCCTCGCGGTGGTGGACACACCGGCCGTGCAACGCCTCCGCTACGTGCGACAGCTCGGCCACGCCTTCCTCGTCTATCCCGGCGCCACGCACACGCGGTTCGAGCACGCCCTCGGGACCTACCACCTGGCGCGCCGCGTGCTCGCGCAGCTGGACGAGATCGAGGGCCGCCGCCCCGACCCCGCCGAGGGGCTGGCGGTGCGGCTCGCCGCCCTGCTCCACGACATCGGCCACTATCCGTTCTCGCACGCGCTCGAAGAGGCCGGGTTGCCGCACCACGAAGATCTGGCGGCGCGCCACCTCACGACGGGCCCGCTCGCCCAGGCGCTCGAACGCCTCGGCGTGCCGGCTCCCCGGCTGCTGCCGCTGATCCAGGGCACCAGCCGCTCTCCGCTGGCGGGGATCGTGGCGGGCTCGCTCGACGTGGACAAACTGGACTATCTGTCGCGCGACGCGACGATGTGCGGCGTCCCCTACGGCGTGATCGACGTGGACCGCCTGCTGACGTCGCTCACGCTGGCGGATGGACGTCTGGCGCTGCACGCCAAGGGTCTCGCCGCGCTCGAGTCGTTGCTGTTCGCGAAGTACCAGATGTACCGCAACGTCTACTGGCACCACGCGGTGCGCAGTGCGACGGCGATGTTCAAGCGACTGGTGCGACGGACGATCGCGGCGGGGAGGATGACGGCGGAGACGGTGGCGGTCGCCACCGACGATGGGCTGACCCACGAGCTGCAGCAGCACGACCCGACCGGTCTCGCCGCCGCGTTACGCGAGCGGCGGCTCGCCAAGCGCGCCCTCGATCTCGCGGGCACGGAACTGCCCGCGGAAACCAGCGACTGGCCGGCGACCGACCCCGATTTGTTGCAGCAGGTGGAAGAGCACCTGGCGCGTGAGGTGGGGCTGGGCCCCGACGAGCTGTTCCTCGACTTCCCGTCGAAGCCCCAGATGTTGGATGTATCGATTCCGATCGTCGGCCGCTTGGGAGGAAGGGCACATGCTGCGTCGGAGCACCTCGGCCTGTCGCGGGTGGCGGCGGAGCTGCATCGCTCAGCGCAGCGGCTGCGCGTATTCGTGATGCGGCCGGCGAACATCGAGGCGAAAACCGTGATCGATTTGGTGACGTCGCCGCGCGAGGAGGTGGCGGCGCGGCTCGCCGCTACTTCTTGAGCGTCGTCTCTCCCGACGTCCGGGGCTTGTGGCTGGTCTGCGTGGTGACGTTCGGGTCGGCGGCCGGCGCGTCCACGGAATCGACCCGCACGATGATGGCCGTGATGTTGTCCAACCCGCCGTGGCGGTTGGCCTCGGCGATGAGGGCGTCCACTTCTTCCTGCGGCATCCGCTCGGGCGAGAGAATCTCCGCCAGCTGATAGTCTTCCAGCATTCCCGTCAGGCCGTCCGAGGCCAGCAAGAACACGTCTTTGGGCTTCACCGTCCCCACGTAGATGTCCGGCATCACGTCGCTGTTGGCGCCCACGCACCGGGTGATCACGTTGCTGTAGGGGTGAGATCGCGCCTGCTCCGGAGTCAGATACCCGGCGTCGACCTGCTCCTGGACGTACGAGTGATCCTTGGTGACCTGGCTGAGGCGCCCGTCGCGCAACAGGTATGCCCGGCTGTCGCCGACCTGGCCGATGAGGAAGCGCGTCTCGTACAGCGCGAGAGACGTGACGGTGGTGCCCATGCCGCGCTTGTCGTGCTCGGTGAGCGTGCGCTGGAAGATCGCACCGTTGGCCGTGCGGATTGCCGTTCGCATCCGCTCCGCCACCTGTTCATCGCTCAAGCCTCGCACCGAATCCAGCTCGCGCGCCACGAAGCGCACGGCCATCTCGCTCGCCACCTCGCCCGCCGCGTGCCCTCCCATGCCGTCCGCGACGATGAAAATGCCGCGGTCGGGAACCATGAGGTAGCTATCCTCATTCCCCGACCGGATGATGCCGACATCGGTGCGGCCTGCGGAGGTGATATGCACGCGAATCCTAGATGAGCACCCAGTACACGACGGCGATCAACGCCAGCACCAGCACGGCCGCGCTGCCCCCACACCCCTTGCCCTTCTTCTTCTCCGCCACGGGTGGCCGAGCCTTGGGCTTCGCGGGCACCGCCTTGGGAACCGGCGCCGGTTTCGGAGCCGGTGGCGGCACAGACGGTTTCATGACTTCCATCATCCGGGTGCCGCCCCCCTTGGCGACGCCCGCCGAGTCGTCGGTTGGCTCGAACAGCAGCGCGATGTCGCCGAAGCGGACCGTGACGCCCGGTCCGAGCGGCGATTCACCCTTTACGCGGTCCCCGTCCACGAAGGTTCCGTTGGTCGAGTCGAGGTCCACCAGCACCCATACGCCCTCGCGCCGTTGCAGCTTGGCGTGCGTGGTGGAGACCGACTCATCGGGAATCACCAGGTCGTTGTAGTCGGCGCGGCCGATGTTGGCCACGGGGGTCTTCACGACGAGGCGCTGCCCCTTCAGGGCGCCGGAACGAACCAAAAGATTGGCGAGCACCGGGGGGGGGGCGGGCGGGCCGTGCCGGGTCTCTTTGAGCCGCTCACCAGCACCCGCGGGCGGCGCCGGTGCTGGGGGCGCGACCGGCGGAGAGCTGGCGGTCGGCCCCGGCTTAGGGTTTGGCGCGGCCTGCGCTGCCGCGTCGGCATAGAAGCGGAAGTTCTCATCGCCGATGCGGATCACATCGGCGCGCGCCAGCAAGCGCTGGCCCTCGATCCGCACCTCGTTGACGAACGTGCCGTTCGTGCTCGAGTCGACGACGAGGTACCCCTTGGGGGTCTGCACGATCTCGGCGTGGCGGCGCGAGACGTCCTTCCCGGAGACCACCACGTCGCAGGTGGCGTCGCGCCCGAACACCAGCGACGATCCGGCGATGGCGTATTCACGGCCGTCGGTCAGCGAAACCACGCGCCCGCCGGTGTTTGCCGTCGCCTTGCCGGCGCCTTTCGCTTCAGCCTGGGCCTTCGCCATCGCTTCGGGGAGGTTCATCGCCTGGACGTACTGCGTGCTGCCACTGCGCCGCTCGTCGACGAATGTCAGCTCCTGGCCCGCGACCTCGACCTTGTCGCCGTGGAGCAACGGCGTCGGCTCCGCGCCCAGGCGGACTCCGTTGATCAACACGTCCGCCGCTGGAACGGCCTTGGCGATGACAACCTGCCCGTCCGGCATCCCCTTGAGCTTGGCGTGGCGGGGGAGCACGCCGGCGACGGTGAGGTGGATGGCGCAGGCAGGGTCGCTTCCCAAGAACACGTCCCCCGCCGGGATCGTGTACTTGCGCCCGCCCATTTCAAGTAACGCCATGCACGCGCTCCTCCCACCGTATTGTGGCCAGGCGGAGAAGTTACGCCGGGCCGTATAACCGGGCAAGGAAGCAGGGTTTACGTGGCCAGGAGCGACTCGTCGACCGACTCTTCGCGCCCGATCAAGCCGCGCCGCAGCCAGCTCCAGAAGAGCAGCGACCCGACGATCACCGTGGCATAACTGTTGATGAAGCGCCAGATCAGCGTGTAGCTCGGCGTCAGCTCGCGCGGCACGTAGAGGGACATCACCGCCGCGGAGATCAGCTCGGCGAGTCCCGATCCCCCGGGGGTGGGCGCGAAGTATAAAAGGAAGGTGAGGAAGGTCTGTACGAGCAGAATGTCCGTGAAATCCGCCGGGATGCCCAGCACCCGCAGGGTTACGTATCCCGCGAGCAGCTTGTTGGCGTGCGAGGGCGCCGAAATCAGGATCGCCAGGAGCAGCGTCAGGAGTCCCTTCGGGCTCCCGAAGGCCACCATGCACTCGTGGGCGCGGTCGATACCCTCCAACAAGGACGACATCCGCGCCGCCGCCCGCTCACTGCGCCGCGCCAGCCGGCCGGCCGCCCAGCGCACCAGGCTGCGCAGTGCATCGGGGAAAAAGATGGCGACCAGCATGACCGCCCCGATCACCCCGAACAGCGTGAGGCTGGTCTTGAAGAGGCCGTACAACGTAATCCCCAGCACCAGTCCGTGCTGCTCCAGCGACCGGCCGGCCCCGAACCAGATCGCGAGCGGTCCGGCGATCGCGAAAAAGGCGACCGTGGCGACGAACGTCATGAATACCGACGTCAGTGCTTCGGGCAGCCGGACCCCCGCCCGGCGCATCGTCCAGACGATCATGGGGGAGGCCCCCGACTGAAATGGGGTCAGGTAGGCCCCCCAGGCGCCCATGCCGCCGGCGACGATCATGTCGCGCAGCCGCACGGCGGGATGGACATGGCGGGCGCAGACCCAGAGCCGTAGCCCCCCCCCGACCCAATCCATCGACGCCAAGCAGAGGCCCACAGCCATCCAGCCCCAGTGGAGGCGCAGGAACGGCGTCATCAAGACGTCGATCCGGTCCCCGAACCGGATGAGGTAGTAGGCGAAGAGAATCGCGACCCCTGCGAGCGAGATCCCGGCGAAGAGCTCGAGGCCGCGGCGCAACAGGCGCGGGGTTAGGGCGAGGGCCATCTAAGCGCCAAAGCTGTTATTTTAGAAGGTTATGCGCCATCCCCCCGAGCAGGTCGTCCTCCGCAACGTGCGGCAGCACAACCTGAAGGGCATCACGGTCGCGTTCCCACGGCGGGCGCTGTCCGTCATCACGGGACCGTCCGGGTCCGGCAAGAGCTCGCTGGCCTTCGACACGCTCTATGCCGAGGGCCAGCGGCGCTACATCGAGTCGCTCTCGACCTACGCCAAGCAGTTTCTCGAACGGATGCCGAAGCCCCTCGTGGACGCCATGGAGGGGCTGTCTCCGGCCGTGGCCATCGAGCAGAAGAACCCCACCACGTCGAGCCGCTCCACGGTCGGGACCGCCACCGAGATCTACGACTTCCTGCGGCTGCTCTGGGCTCGTGCGGGAACGCAGGCGTGCGTCCGGTGCGGCCAGGACGTACGAGTGGATACGGTGCAGGAGGTAGTCGATGCGATCGCGGAAGTCGGAATGCGGAACGGGGAACAGCCCATTCTGGTGACTTTCCCGTTGCCGGCCTCGGCGCACCGCCCCGACGTAGAAGTTGCAGCCCAGTTGCGGGCCGCAGGGTTCGTCCGCGCCCAGATCGATGGCGACGTCGTCCGACTGGACGAGGCCGACGCCGAGGGGCGAGTCCGCGCGGCTCGTGAGGTACTGGTCGTCGTAGACCGGATTGCGACGACCGACGCAAACCGCGGCCGGCTGGCCGATGCTGTCGCCACAGCGTTCAACGAGGGTGAAGGCGTCGCCCTGGCGCTCTCGAACGGTGATCGGCGCCGCTTTTCGGAGCACCCGACCTGCTCGTCGTGCGGTACACCCGCGCCCACGCTCACGCCGACACTCTTTTCCTTTAATAACCCGCGCGGCGCGTGCCCCGGCTGCAACGGCTTCGGTGCCGTGCTCGAATACGACGAGTCACTCATCGTCCCCGACCCTGCCCGCTCGCTCGCCGCGGGCGCGCTCGACCCCTGGACCAAGCCGCGCTACGAAGGAAGGCGCCGGCTGCTGCGC
>Ga0137418_10004445_pt1 | contig 12874 bp, 11 predicted proteins | sample CZODoug3_1_2_16f_FD_122242 | JGI IMG/M metagenome (GOLD analysis project Ga0137418, IMG submission 122242) | Vadose zone soil fungal communities from Angelo Coast Range Reserve, California, USA - CZODoug3_1_2_16fungal (Hybrid Assembly) | ecosystem: Environmental > Terrestrial > Soil > Vadose...
CGAAGTGCGCGAAGCGGCCGAGCTGATTATCGGCAACCTCAACGAAGATGGCTACCTGATCGCCAGCGATGATGAACTACTCGGCGTCGCTCCGCCCGCTCCGCCCGAAGCCGATGCGCTGACCGCCCAGAGTATCGTCAGCGAGGCGCAGGCCCTGGGTTTGGCCGAGCTCAACTCCGATGGCGAAGATGCCGGCTCAACCATGACATCGGGAGACGGTTCAGCGCCGGCCTTGAGCACTCTGGAGATTGAAGCATCCGAGGTTCTCGGCGCGAACGGAGATTCGGTTCGCCGCGAGTTAACAGGGCTCGCCGAAGCCATGCAAACTGCGCCATGGGAAACGGCAAAGGCGCGCACCTATGAACCCTCAGCACTTCTCGAGGCCAGCCCCACCTCGTCCAGCAGGGCAGCAGCTCCTGCGGCGGCGGCGGCCGCGACCCCAGCTCCATCTTCCAAGCGTCCGGTGTACCAGCCGAAGTTCACGCCGTCCGACCTCGCGGCTGCTCTTGAGGTTGTTCGGCAGTTGGATCCCCCCGGCGTCGGCTGCCGCGATCTGCGCGAATGCCTGCTCGCCCAGCTGCGGTACCACCAGCACCAGCTTGCGCTGCACAAAAACGGCGAGAAAAACGGAAACGGCACGGCGCAGGTTCTCGAAGACGCCGTTGCCATCGTCGATCACCACCTGCGAGCTCTGCAGAACAAACAGCACAAAGAAATCGCCAAGACCATTAGCCGTCCGGTCGAAGCCGTTCAGCAAGCGCTGGACTACATTCGTACTCTCGACCCCCGGCCCGGCCTGCGCTATAACAAGGTGCAGGCCCGGCTCATCGAGCCTGACGTTGCATTCGTCAAGCACGGCGACGAATGGCTGGTGCTGATGAACGACGAAGATCTCCCGCAACTGCGCCTTAATCCGGCCTACAAGCGCCTGATTACGCGCGAGGGCAACGACAAAAATACCCGGGACTACGTCAAAGAACGCTACAAAAGCGCCATCCAGCTCATCAAGAACATCGAGCAGCGGAAACAGACCATCACGAAAGTCTGCTACTCCATCGTCATGCGCCAGGGGGATTTCCTGGAAAAGGGAATCGATTATCTGAAGCCCATGATGATCAAAGAAGTGGCCGAAGAGATCGGTGTGCATCCTTCCACGGTCAGCCGGGCGGTGGCCAACAAATACGTCCACACCCCGCAAGGCGTGTTCGAACTACGGTATTTCTTCAGCGAGAGCGTTCAGGGACCGGAAGGTGGAAACACTTCCTTGCTCATCCTCAAACGCCGAGTCAAAAAACTTATCGACGAGGAGGACACTTCGCGGCCCCTTACCGACGAGCAGATTACGCGCATCCTGCAATCCCAGGGAATTCAGGTTACGCGCCGCACGGTTGCCAAATATCGGGAAGACATGCGCATCCCGAGCACGCATCAGAGGCGGGTAAAAAAATGAAGAGTTCTCATCCTGAGGCCGCCGCTTTTGCGGGCGAAGGAGCAGGGCGAGCCGCGCCAAGGGCCGCGTTGTTGGGGAGACAATAATCGCGCGTTTGGCTGGTTTCCAAAAAATGCACTGCCCAATTTGCTTCGCTACGAATTGAGGAGAGGCGCTCATGAACGTGGAATACACCGGCAGGCACTACGAAGTTACCCCCTTCATCCGCAAAGAAGTAGAAACTGGTCTCACGAAAATCCGCAGAATTCTGGGCGACAAGTTTGAAACCAAGGTGATCCTCGCCGTCGAGAAGCACCGCCACAAAGCGGAAATCACCATCAGTCCGCGAAACGGCCCGCTGGTCGGCCTGGCGCAAGCCGGAGACATGCAAGCTGCCGTCAACCAGGCGCTCGACCATCTGGAAACTCAGGCGGTGAAATACAAAACCCGCTGGGAGACCAGGAAGCGTTCGGCGCGAAAAACCAAAGAAGTTAAAAAGTGGAACGGCGACGCGAGCCAGCAGGAAGATCTTCAAACCAGCGTCGGCCTCACGCAGAAGACTTCTGTACCGGTGGTGGTGCACAGATTTCCCGCGGTCGCGAAGACGACCGAGGTGCACTTGGTGCGATCCGACGAGGCCGTGGCCATGCGTCCCATGACCCTCGAGGAGGCCATCAAAGAAGCCCACTTCCGCGACCGCGACGTCTTCGTCTTCCGCGATCCCAAAGGAAAAGTCATGATCCTGCACCGCACCCGCGACGGCAAAATGGAGCTGATCGAAGCGCCGTAGCGCAGACTCGGGCCTGATTTTCGGTGTGGCGCAGCCCGAGCCCGTCTACTCCAGAGGGTGCCCCCGTCCAAGCTTTGCTTGGACGCCTGTGTGAGTACTCACCGAAGGGATCTCCCGCGTCACTCCCGCTTTCGCGCTGACTACTACCATCCGATCTCCGCGGGTTGAGCTTCACCGTTCAGATAGCGACAGATTCCCGCCCCAGCGAAGCTTGAACGGAGCACCCTCGGGCGCCAGGATGGACGTTACTATGGGAACCGGAGGCCTTCTCCCGCATGTTTACCTCGCACCCCATAGGATTTGTGAGTAGTCCGTACCAGAACGCAAGCGAAGTTCCCAAGGGTCTTGGCGCCAAACACGAGGCGGATGGTGTGCTCAAGATCCTGCCCGAGTTTGAGGCCGGACTCACTGACATCGAGGGCTTCTCGCATCTGGTCGTCATCTGGGAATTCGATCGCTCCCCTGGGTTCGAATTGCTAGGTACACCGCCCTCTGACAATCGGCCGCATGGCGTGTTTGCGACCCGATCTCCGCGACGTCCGAACCCGATTGGCCTGACCACCGTCGAGCTCCGTCGCCGCCAAGGTATCGAGCTGCATGTTCGCGGCATCGATATGCTGGATGGGACACCCATTCTCGATATCAAACCCTACCTGTCCAGCATCCCGTCCGAAAGGCTACGCCGTGGATGGCTGGCCGAAGCTGAGGCACGACAGAAGTAGATGAGGTTCGAGAGCACTGCTGTACGACCCGCCGAAGGGGATCTCGCGCGGAGTACCTCGGTGCCGTTTTCTCGGCGCCGAGCGATGCGTTTTAATGGGTCCATTCTACGTGCTAGAATTCGCCGCCGGAGGAATGCCGCCATGACGACGCCGATGCGCTCCACCATGTGTTTGATCCTGCTCTTCGCGGTTCTGTTCAACATGGTGACTGGGTCGCATCAGGCCAGAGCGCAAACCGCCGCGCCGCAGGCGAAGCTCTCCGTCCATTGGGAAGAACTCACCGCCGCCGATTTTCGCCAAGGCATTCACCGATCGCAAGCTACGTGCTTGCTGCCATTCGGCATCCTTGAAAAGCATGGCCCGCATCTGCCGCTCGGAACCGATCTGCTGGACGTGCGCTACTCCGCGCTGCACGCCGCCGAGCAGGAGTACGCAGTTGTTTTCCCTGAATATTATTTCGGACAGATTGCCGAAGCCAAGCACCAGCCCGGAACCGTCGCTTACAGCCGCGAAATGCAACTAGCGCTTCTGCAAGAGACCACGGATGAAATGGCGCGCAACGGCTGCAAGAAAGTCATCATCGTGAATGGCCACGGAGGCAATGACAGCTTGCTGCCGTTCTTCGCCCAGACGCAGCTCGATAGGCCGCATGACTATGTCGTGTACATTTTTGACGAACGCGCGCCTTCATCCGGTGGACCAGCGAAGAAGACCAAGATCGACATGCACGCCGGCGAAAGTGAAACCTCAAACATGATGATTTCGCGTCCCGATACGGTTCACCTCGATCGTGCCGCGAACGAGTCCGGCGCCGACCAGCACCGGCAGAACCTTCCCGAAGGTCTCTACACCGGGATCTGGTGGTACGCGCGTTTTCCCAACCATTATTCCGGCGAAGGCTCCGCCGCGACGAAAGAGTTGGGCGAATATCAAATGAAATGGTGGATTGATTCGGTCGTCAAAGCCATTCGCGCGGTGAAGGCCGATGACGTCAGCCTGAAACTGCAGAACGAATTCTACGAGAAGAGCAAGCACCCATTAGACACGCAGCCGTGAGGAATATGGCGTATGGATAGGCAACAGCGACCAAGCATCCCTAGAGACGTAACTTGCTACGTCTCTTGCTCAAGCAACAGGTTTACGCGTATTTGCCGATCAGCACTCCGGCCAGAAACACCAGTGCTCCACCCAGTCCTACCTGCATCGCGGCCGAAAACCACGGGGTATCCATATAACGCCGACGAATCCACGTGATCACGCCCAGCTCCGCCACCACGACGGCACCGGCAGCCCACAGAGCCACACGGAAATCACGCAGCAAAAACGGCAGAGTATGACCAATACCGCCAAGCGCCGTCATCGCCCCACAAATCACCCCTCGCACCCAGGGATGTCCGCGCCCGGTCAGACTGCCGTCATCAGAAAGCGCTTCGGCAAATCCCATGCTAATGCCCGCGCCCGCGGAAGCCGCAAGGCCCACCAGAAAGGCGTCCCAACTGTTCTTTGTCGCGAACGCTGCCGCGAACACCGGAGCGAGCGTCGAGACCGAGCCATCCATCAATCCTGCGAGTCCCGGTTGTACGATCTGCAATACGAACAAACGCCGCTGAGCTTTTTCCTCCTCTTCTTTAACGTTGGCTGGAAGTTTTTGCTTGTCCAGTTCCTGCGCACGGTTCTCGTGTTCGCGTTCTTCGTTCGCCAGGTCGTCAAGAAGCTGGCGGATGCTCGCGTCCTGGGTGCGAGCCGCCGCCTTTTCGTAGAACAGGCGCGTTTCGACTTCGAGCGTGCTGGCCTCTTTGCGCACGGCATCGATGCGCATCGGTCGAATCAGCCACAATGCCGGTCGTTCCACAAAACCGCGAACGTCATGACGGCGGACCAGCGGAATGTGTTCGCCGAACTTCTGCCGATACAGTTCGATCAGCCGCCGCCGATGGCCTGATTCCTCCTCGCGCATGCCTTCAAACATGGCTGCCGAAGCGGGATAGTCCTGCCGCAATCCTTCGGCAAAATCCGCGTACACCCGCTCGTCTTCTTCTTCGAGTGAAATGGCCAGAGCGAGCACTTCCCGTTCCGTGAGTTCCTCAAATTTCTTCATCGCGCCATAGCTTACCTGCCCAACCAGCTCTGACACAAATGTGCGAGCAGACCACGAGCTCGAAACCGCTATCCCCGTGCGCACGCCTCGGGGAAGCCTTCAATGCTACTATCGTCGAAATGGCACCGCGCAGAAATCCCGGCCGTCTGAAGAGCCACAGTGGGAAGCGCAAGGGCCTGGTGTCCACGAGCAGAAACAAACGAGAGCGGGCGACTCGTCCGCACCGCGAGCGGCAACAGTCCGCCGAATTGGTCATCATTACAGGCATGAGCGGGTCGGGCAAGGCTTCTGTGCTCAAAGCCTTTGAGGACCTCGGCTACTACTGCGTCGACAATCTTCCGGTGGAGCTTATCCCGCGGTTCGCGGAACTGGCAGTGCAATCGGCTGAGATTCGGCGCACCGCACTTGTGGTGGACGTGCGCGAGGGTTCCCAGCTCGAACAGCTTCCGGGAATCCTCAAATCGGTCCGGCGGATGATCCCGACTAAGGTGGTTTATCTGGAAGCCTCCGACGCCGTACTTGTCCGCCGCTTCAGCGAAACTCGCCGCCCCCATCCCCTCGGTACCGATGCTCCCGTGAAGTCTGCGCTTCGAGCCGAACGCCGTCATCTCGGCGACATCCGCTCTTTGGCCGACTTCGTGATCGACACTTCTAAATTCAATGTCCACGAACTCCGCGCCCACATCACCGAGCGTTTCCGGGAGAAATCCTCCGAGAAAGGTATTCTGGTTTCGAGCGTAAGCTTCGGCTTTCGCCACGGTGTCCCCGAGGACGCAGATCTGGTCTTCGACGTCCGCTTCCTGCCCAATCCACATTTTGTGCCCGAGTTCCGCCCGCTCACCGGACGGCATCCGCGCGTGGCCAAATACATTCGCTCGTTTCCGCAGACCAAAGAATTCATACAGCGCATCTCCGAACTGCTGGTTTACCTGCTGCCCCACTACATCAACGAAGGCAAGAGCTACCTGACGATTGGCTTCGGCTGCACCGGCGGTCAGCACCGCTCGGTGATGATCGCGGAAGAGGTGGGCAAGCACCTCCGGCAGGCGGGATACCGCGTCAAGGTCGTGCACCGTGACAGTCCGAAGTAACTCCTGTGCTTGATGGGACGGAGATGGATTGGACGGACACTGCGGGAAACTCAAACGCCATACTCAGCGGCTGAAACTCAAGTAAAATGGTGCATTGCACGCCATGCCTACGCTACCGGCGCCAAGCGTTTGCGGCTTGCCACTCGGGGGAGCCCCATGCGCCAGCTAACCCGTCTGCTGCGCTACGCGCTCCCCTACTGGTGGCAAATTGTTTCCTCTGTCCTGTTGATGGCCTTCGTGGGCCTGTTCGACGCCTTCCGTCTCCTGCTGATCGGGCCGGTCATGGATCGGGTTCTAAATCCTTCCACCGGATCCAAGAACATTCAGCTGTTCACCATTCCTGGTTCGCAAAAAGCCATTCTGCTGCAACGATTTGTGCCATCGCATTTCACCAATGCCTGGACCATCGTGGCTTTTGCCCTGGTAGCGTCGGTAGTACTGAAGGGCATTTTTGATTATGCCGGGACCTATCTGGTGAATCATGCTGGTTTCGGCATGATCACCGACCTGCGCGATGACCTTTACAACACCATCATGCGAAGCAGCGCCGCATTTTTTCAGAAGCACACGACTGGGACGCTGCTCTCGACCATCGTCAACGATATTGAGCGCGTGCAGTATGCAATGTCCACGGTGCTTGCCGAATTTCTGCAGCAGTTCTTTACCTTTCTGTTTACCGCTGGGGTGGTTATCGTGATCGGGCGCAAGCTGGCATGGATTCTGTTGCTGTTCGTTCCGGTGATCGTTTATTCCTCGAGAAAAATTGGCCATCGCGTGCGCCACACCACCCGGCGTGGACAGGACAAGCTGGCCGAGATTCAGAACATTCTGCACGAAACCATTACCGGCAACCGCATCGTAAGAGCCTTCAGCGGCGAAAACTGGGAGATCAGCCGTTTTCGTCAAGCCGCGCGGCGGCTTTTCCGGGCCAACTTGCGCTCCGTCGCAGCGACCGCCATCTCGTCTCCGCTGATGGATATATTCGGGGCCATCGCTATCGCTCTTCTTTTGCTGGTAGGCCGCAGTCAAATCGCCCACAGCGTGCTTACCCCGGGCGCTTTTGTGGCGTTCATCGCCGCGGTATTCAGCCTGTACAACCCCGTCCGCAAGTTTGCGCTCTTCAACAACAATTTCCAGCAGGCGCTGGGGGCTTCCTCGGAGATCTTCAAGTTCATGGATCTCGACGACGACGTGCGGGAAAAGCCGCGCGCAAAAACCCTGCGAAAGTTTTCCGAGGCTGTGCAGTTCGACCACGTTTCGTTTACTTACGCATGCGACGGCGAGGATGCCCGGGAAGTTCTGCACGACATTAATTTGGTGGTCGGTCGCGGCGAGGTGCTCGCCGTCGTGGGCTCGAGCGGGGCGGGGAAGAGCACGCTTGTGCACCTCATCCCGCGTTTCTTCGACGTTACCGAGGGCCGCCTGCTGATCGACGGCAACGACGTGCGCGACCTAACCCTGGCGTCGTTGCGCTCACAAATTGGCATCGTCACCCAGGACACCGTGCTCTTCAACGACACGGTTCGCAACAACATCGCCTACGGTCAACCTCAGGTTCCGCTGAAGGAGGTTGAAGCCGCTGCTCACGCTGCTCTGGCTCAGGATTTCATCCGTACGCTTCCGGCGGGTTACGATACGGTGATCGGGGAGAGAGGGGTTCGGCTATCGGGTGGAGAACGTCAGCGAATTGCTATCGCCCGGGCGCTGTTGAAGAATGCGCCCATTCTAATTCTCGACGAAGCCACATCCGCACTCGACAGCGAATCGGAAGCGCTGGTACAAACCGCGCTGCACAATCTGATGAGCGGCCGCACGGTCTTTGTGATCGCCCACCGGCTGTCAACCGTTCGCCGCGCCGACCGTATTGTTGTCATCGAAAACGGCGCGGTCGCTGACGTCGGCGCGCACGAAGAGTTGATGACCAGGCTGGGCACTTACCGCCGCCTCTACGAGTTGCAGTTTTCTCTCGCGGAATCACCGAGAGCAGGAGTTGCCCAGGTTTGATGGGAGAGGAATGCGGGTGTGCGATACCGCTTGCAGATAGAGGAATGCGGGGCTGCGACGGATCCCCTCTGCCGTCGGAAATCTCGAAGTTGCCGGTGGAAGCTGGGAATTTGACGGAATGGTAGACTATGCCGATTCGCTCCATGACGGGTTTTGCCCAGGTCAAAGCCGAGATGCGCAGCGCGGCGGGTGGAAGAGCCTCACCGCAATCCCCGAGTCTCGAACCGAGCAACGGCCGGCCCGGGTTCTCTCTCTCGCTGAAGTCCGTCAATCACCGTTTTCTCGACTTGCACTTCCGCCTGCCTTCGGGCACCGATTCCCTGGAGATGCAACTGCGCCGAGTACTGAAGGAAAAAATCGCTCGCGGGCACATCGAAGTTTCGCTGAGCCTCGAGCGCGCCACTGGCGAACCCCTGGCTCTGAACCGCGACCTGGTGGGAGGCTACATCGCTGCTTTCCGATCGGCCGCGGCCGAATTTGGCCTCGCGGCAGACCCTGATCTCAACGCCATACTGCGCATGCCAGGTGCGTTGGATTCCGCCGATGATTCTACCGATGGAGCACTGGAAGCCGCGGTGATGGCCAAAGTTGACGAGGCACTGGCGCGGCTCAATCAAATGCGGGAGCAGGAAGGCAGCAGCATCGAACGCGAACTGCGCGAGCGTATGGCCCACCTGGCGGAGGCAGCGAAGAGTGTTCAGCGACACCGCCGTGCGGTACTTCGAACCTACGTGGAGCGCCTTCAGTCTCGAATTCAAGAGTTGCTAGGCACCAGCGCGGACAAGGATCGCGCGCTGCAGGAGGCTGCCCTGCTCGTAGATCGCAGTGACATTCAGGAAGAAATCGTCCGCCTGGAGACTCATGTCCAGCATTTTCTCGGCTTGCTTGATCAGGGTGGAGAAGTTGGCAAGAAGCTCGACTTCCTGTTGCAGGAGATGAACCGCGAAGCTAATACTCTGCTGTCGAAAATCTCTGGCCTGGCCGGCGAAGCGCTGAACATTACCGAAGCGGGGCTGGCGATGAAGGCGGAAATCGAAAAATCGCGCGAACAGGTACAGAACCTGGAATGATGCCTCCACCTCACAAGCCACTGGTTTACATCATTTCGGCCCCTTCCGGGTCGGGCAAATCCACGCTGGTCAGCGAACTGCTGAAAATGGTTCCCAACCTGGACTTTTCCATCTCCTACACCACGCGCCCTCCACGCCGTAGCGAACAGAACGGCAAGCAATACTTTTTTGTTTCTCGCGTTGAGTTCCAGCAAATGATTCGCGATGATGAATTCCTCGAGTATGCAGAAGTCTTCGGTCATCTGTACGGCACGGCCCGCCGCTTCCTGCGGGAGGCGGAACAAAAGGGCCATGATCTGCTTCTCGACATTGACGTTCAGGGAGCACGCCAGGTCAAGCAGCGATTGCCTGACGCCGTCAGCATCTTTATTCTGCCACCTGACCGCAAGACCCTGGAATGGCGCCTGCGTAAACGCAGTGAGGACACCGAGGAGGTTATTCAGCGCCGGTTGGTCACGGCCACTCGTGAGATTGAGAATTATGACAAATACAACTATATTCTGGTAAACGACCAACTGCAGGACTCCATTGAGAGCCTCCAGGCTATTGTGAGGTCCGAGCGTCTGTGCCGCCCTGGCCGGACGTTCTCGGAGGAAGAGAGGAAAGTCATGGAGTTGGCGGAAAGCTGCCGACTGGTTAACATTCGTGACCGGGTGCAGCCCATACTCGCATCGTTTGCCGCTCCAGCAGTTTCGGGTGGAACGCAGTAGAATCATAGTGTTCGCAAAAGCTCAGGCGAAGATCAAGGGAGACCGTATGAAGTTGATGGAAGGTTTCGATAGCAACTATCGCTACATCTTGGTCGCGGCTCGGCGCGCCCGGCAATTGCAATCCGGCGCTCCGCCCGTGGTCGACACGAGTTCCCGTAAGCCCTGTCGCATCGCGCAAGATGAAATCCGCGCCGGCAAGGTGAAATGGGAAATTCCAGAACTACGCAGCCCGGCTGAGCAGGCGAGTGAGGTACTGGACAAGGTGCTGGGGCAAGATAGCTAGGCATTGCCCATGGCCTTTCGGTGACGGTTTTAATCGGCAGTTGACAGTCGCCGATGGGAAATGCGGCCCCGCGTTTTTGCTTGGTCGGTGACCAATCCATGAAGATCGCCCTCGGCATTACCGGCGGCATTGCGGCTTACAAAGCGGCGGAGATTGTCCGCCTGCTGCAGGACCGTGGTATTCGCGTGCAAGTCATTATGACTCGTGCCGCCCAGGAGTTTGTTCGTCCGCTCACCCTGGCCGCGCTCTCCGGCGAAAAAGTCATTACCGGGATGTTCTCGGCCGGCGAAGAACATGAACCCAACATCGAATCCGCCATCGAACACATCCAAGTGGCGCAGTCGATTGATGCCCTGGTCGTGGCTCCTGCCACGGCGGACGTTCTAGCCCATTTCGCCCAGGGTATCGCCTCCGACTTCCTCACTACGCTCTATCTCGCCACAACAGCGCCGGTGGTGGTCGCACCTGCGATGAACGTGAACATGTGGAATCATCCGGCGACGCAGGCGAATCTAGAGATCCTGCGGCAACGTGGAGTTAAGATCGTCGAGCCCGATTCCGGCTATCTCGCCTGTGGCATGACTGGCCCCGGGCGCCTTGCCGAGAATGATTCCATCGTTGCCGCCGTTCTCGAAGCCTTGGGTGCTTCTCAGGATCTCGCCGGTGAAACCGTTTTGATCACTGCTGGGCCGACCCGCGAGAACATTGATCCGGTGCGCTATCTCACCAACCGCTCGAGCGGGCGCATGGGCTACGCTCTCGCCGAGGCCGCATTGCGCCGTGGCGCTCGCGTGCTGCTGGTCAGCGGCCCCACGGCGCTTACCCCGCCCGGCGCTGCGGAGGTCAGGCGAGTCGAGTCGGCGGAACAGATGCGCGAGGCCGTGCTCAATCTGTTGCCGCAGGCCTCTGTAATCATTAAAACTGCCGCGGTCTCCGACTACCGGGCCAAATCTCCCGCGCCGCAAAAGATCAAACGCAAAGGCGCGATGACGCTCGAACTCGAAGCCACGGCCGACATCCTGAAGGAAATTACTCTTCGAAAGACCAGTCAAATTGTGATTGGTTTTGCTGCCGAGACGGAAAACGTTCTGGAGAACGCTCGTCAGAAACTGGCTGCCAAACATCTCGACGCCATCGTCGTGAACGATGTTTCCCGTGAAGGCGTGGGTTTTGACTCCGAACGCAATGCGGTTACCATCATCACTCACCATGAGGTGGTCGAAGTACCCGAAACCACGAAGTGGGAGGTCGCGCAGCGCGTCCTCGACCAGATCCTGCACATGCGGCAGCTGCGGTCCGCTCCGGTCAAGAAATAAAACACGGTTGACTCGAAATGCCTTCGCAGTTCCCCCATCCCTCCGAGGTTATAATCTTTCTTCCTGCCCGATTCTAGATTTTGATGCCCATACTGGATCCCGAACTTCGGCGCGAGCTGGCCAATCGCATCCGCTACTACAACGAACTGGGCATTTATGACTTTTATCGCCGAGAAGGATCAGCGGCAAAACCGCCGGTTGCCGAAGCTCAGCTTGCAGTCGCGGTCGAATCGACGGTGGCTGATTTCGGTGCGGCTGTTCGACCGGCAGGATCCCCCCAAGACGAAATGACTGCAAAAAGAATTCCCAAGATCATGGCGGCCGTGGCCGAACGGGAGGCGCTGCAAGCGCTCGCGCCCAAGCCCGAATGGGGCGTCAGCGATGCCACAGCTGCACTCCGCATCATCCGCGAAGATCTGGGCGACTGCACCCGTTGCAGGTTGCATCAGCAAGGACGCAAGCAGATTGTTTTCGGCGTAGGGAATTCGCAAGCTGAGTTAATGTTTGTGGGCGAGGGCCCCGGTGCCGATGAAGATGTGCAGGGAGAACCCTTCGTGGGACGCGCTGGCCAGTTGCTGAATAACATGATCCAAGCCATGGGCCTGCGCCGCGAAGATGTCTATATCGCCAACGTGGTCAAGTGCCGCCCGCCGGGAAACCGCACACCTGAGCGTGACGAGTGCGATACTTGCTCACCATTTCTCTTGCGTCAAATCTCGGTTATCGAACCCAAGGCTGTGGTCGCGCTGGGGGCGGTGGCCGCGAAAAACCTGCTCGCCATCAACGCGCCAATGTCTGAGTTGCGAGGCCGCTGGTATGACTTCAGGCCCGCCGGCGGCGATCCTTCGTGGCCGGGAACGAGATTGGCAGTCACCTACCATCCGGCATTCCTGCTGCGCGATCCGCGGCAGAAGGGCGAAGCCTGGAAAGACTTGCAGATGGTGATGAAGTATCTGGGACTGAAGCCGCCTCAGAAGATCGCCCAGTAGATCCGCGCTTCATTTCTTTCGGACCATCGCTGCTGTGCCGATCGCGGCTGCGCCAATCGCTGCTATCCTCTGAGATCAATGCCCCAGTTTTGCGACGTTGCGCTGCCCGTGCCGCTTGACATGGTCTTCACCTACCGTGTGGCTGCGGAGACCCATTTACAGGCTAGCCAGCAAACTCTCACACAACAGGATGGGACTCCAACGGGTGATTCCGAAGCCACCGGGCCGGTCGTCGGTGGCCGTGTGTTGGTGCCCTTTCGCCAGCAGCGGATGACCGGCATCGTCGTCGAACTGCATGATCGTAAACCGTCGGTGAGAACGAAAAATGTTCTTAGCCTGCTCGATGCCTCACCCGTGCTCGACGACCAACTA
>Ga0137418_10004446_pt1 | contig 12872 bp, 15 predicted proteins | sample CZODoug3_1_2_16f_FD_122242 | JGI IMG/M metagenome (GOLD analysis project Ga0137418, IMG submission 122242) | Vadose zone soil fungal communities from Angelo Coast Range Reserve, California, USA - CZODoug3_1_2_16fungal (Hybrid Assembly) | ecosystem: Environmental > Terrestrial > Soil > Vadose...
TCCAGCGGCTCGAACCCCCGACTCCTCGGATGACCACCTTGGTTCTGGTCACTTACGGTGATCGATACTGCTCTCGGCTGGCTCGACGCGTCTGTCGCCCGACGGTTGGAGGGCAGCCCGTTCATGCTTCGTCGCCGATCCGTTTACGTTTTTCGTGGCATAAAACGAGGGGCCGGCGACGGAGAACACGCTGCGAATTCAACGGGCTACTTCCTCGCGTTGTTCGCGTAACCGACCGACATGAGCGAGTTCAACAGGTTAGGATGCCGAAGTTCACTGCATGATGCCTAATTCGGAACGTCCACAGGCGCCCAGTGCGAGGTTTCGGTCCAGCGAGGTCATATCGATGCGCGTGCCGCTCGGCACCGAATGCTCGCAAATGATGACGATGTCCTTCACCGAGAAGTCGTTTGCATTGGATAGGGTGAACATCGCGATTATCAGGCTGTCGAAACCGTCTTTGCGTCAGTTCCACTTCTTGATGGCGATGTTGTTTGCCTGATCTCGGTGATCAGACTCGGCCCACCGAGCTTTTGCTTGAGCGTTTAAGACGGGATCCGAGCGAACCCCTGTAGCGGCGTCATTCGACTTGGTGACCGCATACTCGATTTGTGAGTACGTAGTACGGAAACTCAAGATACCTTCGCTTTGTCGAGAAATGGTCTCCAGGAGATCGCCTCACTGTTAGCCTCGTCAAAGTGACCATCCTCCAAAAGCTTGCCAACACAGCTGAAATATTCACAAAGGAATGACGCATCCGGCAATTGGAACACGTGTTCATTCGGTACCCACAAATCAAATTTCTTAGCGGAGACAAGCACAGACAATATTGCGGGTCTAAGATCACGCACGTTGTCTGGCCATCCTGACGACGCGCTTCGAGTTTTGATGTTATCTGAAAGACTACGAAATTTGGAGCCGAGGCTTCGGAGCCCGAAGGCTCGTTTTTCGTTCGACTTTCGATTTAGCCATTCTAGTGAAACACCAATTACGATTCCTGTCGAAAATACCAACGCAAATTTAAACCAACGCTGTTGGCCCAGTGCGAGGAGGTTGTCAAAAAAAGGCGCGGTCGCGTCAGGAAAGGCCGTCGCGGTCATACCGTGCGGATCGGAGAAGACGTTGTCCTCCAGCCATTTTTCGAGCATAGGTGTGATTGCCGGGATCAGCAGGAGACCCCAAATCGCAAACAGAAGCCATTTAAGCCATTTGGACATCGAGCTTTATTGATTAGCACATAGCCAAGGGTAAGAACGCGACAATCCAACCCACCCCGAAAGGCCTAAAAGCCGAATACCGCTTACCGCCCATCTCTTTAGCAGATCATTAGACGCCTCGCTCGTGGGCGGTATGACGGCGTTCCCGTTGTCAGGATCAGCGGAACGGCGAGGCTATGGCTGATAGCCGCGATGTGGCGGCTTATTTCGGCAAGGAACATCGCAGCGTCTTGCAGAGCATTCCCGAGTTAAATCGCTCTCATGATTTCCGTCGGCACAATTTCGTGCTCATCAGCTATATCGATGATTTCATCCCGGGTGGCCATTCTCCTGCCCGCGGAGCTACGGCCTTCCAAGCTTTCAAGTAGGCAGGTCGGCAAGTTTCGCGTTTAGCGCGAATAACTTGGGTATTTCAGTGCCATAAAGGCCCCCTTGCCCGCAAAGGAACACATTGGTGCCGTCAGTCCTCTAACCTAAGGCCCAAGATTTCGATATGGATCGAAACAAGACAAACTTAGAGCTCTGGCGCGAAATTGGCCGAGCTTTTGCGCGAGAGTAGAACGGCGCGCGCATGATGGACTGCAAGCGAACTGCATTGGCATAGCGAACGCGCTCGTTTTTTTAAGCGCGCCATTTGTCGCGCCGATTGGACAACAAACAGCGCGTTTGGTTTTTACATATTCTGGTCGATGCGAGCGTGCGCAATCATTTGTATTTTTGACGAACTGTTTCATCCGAAGGCGCAGAATGGAATTTTAGAAGGGTAGGGCGCCTAGAGCCGCACATTCAATGAATCGACGGGAGGCTTGTTCATGGATTTCACCGAATATGATGCTTTATACCGGGCAAGCCGCGACGCTGCGGTACCGATTTCAAACCGGCAGTCTTCTCCACCGCTATCGCCTCCTCCGAGGCAGAAGATTCCGGTTGTTATTGCGGCGATCGTAGTCGTCGCGGCTGGTGTGGCAACTGGCGTTGCCTTCGGTGCCGCGAACACGGTGCGGTTAGTGAAGGACTCGCCGGTTACCCACTCGATCGCACGGCTAGTTGGAGCGTGGTCGGACTCTGTCTCGGAGCGCACAGTGCCGAACGCCGGGCCCGACGCGATCGCTGAGAAGATCCCTGCAACGCACTCTGCGCAGATCGCCAGTGTCGCAGAATCAGGTGGGGTACCGCTCGACCCAGCTCCTGCACCAGCGGGGGCAACATCTTCAAACGTCGCGCCGGTCCAGTCGGCAGAACTCGAGCAGCCGGCTGCCGCAACGGCCGAATACGATAAGGGGGGCCAATCAGGGGAGAGCGGAAATGCGTCTTTGCCGATCGACCGCAATGTCTCCGTCGCGGCGAACGTTCAACCAAACTCGTCGTCGCCGGTAGGAAAGGGTCAAGGAGATGACTCTCTGCTCTTTCGCGAGTTTCTCGAATGGCGAGCCAATCAAGTCAAACCGCAGGGCCAACAACAGCGCCCATTACACTCTTCGAAGCACGTTACGAGACCGCACGTGTTGCGATCGCATCCTAGCAACGTTCCGGAGGCAGCGATCAAGAGAGCGAGTTCATCATCGAGAACAAATGATCTTGGTCGTCGCGGTCTGCCGGACAAAAAGGGCTCGGAACGAAGAAGTTGAGCCAAATCCTGCAACGCCAAATCCTGCAACGACATGGCGCTTCTCAATCGCCTTCGGGGCGCAGCGGATTGGCTCTGCACCGTCATCGATCATCTCGCCACCTTGCGAAGCTGATCGAACGTTGTTGCTCGCCGCGTAGCAGATCATGCCGCTCTCGGGGCGCATCGAGCCGAGCGCCTGGGTGAAGTTCGGTTCTGGCACGTTTGAGACGTGCCTACCGCATAGAGCGACGTCCGCCTTCAGGGGCCAATCCGGGAGACATTTGCTCAGACTGAGTTCTTCTCAGTCTTGACCCCTTCTCGGAAATCAGCGACCTCCAAAGTTCCTTCTATCCAATCGCGACGTCTTCAAAGGGACCAGATTAGGTCGCCACAATTGCTCTCATTCTAGTCGTTGGGGTGGGCATACCTTGTCTGCCGAGCGCCAAAGGGAGTGAAATCAGATGCTCATGTCTCGAGCTCTTTGGGTACCGATTGCAGCCGCAACGGTTCTTGTTGGTGTGCTGCTTTCCGCGCCAGCTTTCGCGCAGGCGCATATCCGCGGCACGCTAACCGCCGCGAAGGACGGAACGATCAGCGTCCAGACCGCCAAGGGCGGAACGGAATCGATCAAACTCGCCAACGATGCTGGCCTTTTCCTGGTGACCAAGGCCGACATGAGCGCCATCCAGTCCGGCAAGTTCGTCGGCATCACGTCTGTCGAGCAGGGCGGCAAGCGCGTCGCACGCGAGGTTCATGTGTTTGATGATTCGCTGCGCGGTCTGGCCGAGGGGCACTATCCCTGGGATCTTGAATCCGAGCCGAACATGATGACCAACGCCAATATCGCCAAGGTCGAGGAGGTCGGAACGGACCGTGTGCTCAGGCTTAATTACTCCGGCGGCGAACAGACGATCACCATCCCGACGAGCGCGACGGTCGTCGCCTTTGACAAGGCGCCGGCCGATCAGCTCGCCGCTGGGCGCAAGGTCTTCGTCGTTATGAAGAAGGACGGCTCGGAAGCCGCCGCGGTCGTGATCGGCGCTGAAGGCGTGAAGCCGCCGATGTGATGACGCGATCTGGAAGGCTGTCCGGCCAGAAGCGATCGATGAGCGGGTCGGCGCAACAACTGGACCAAGTTCGGGACGCGCCGACGGCGCCAGATCAGCGGCGAGGCGATCGGCCCCGCGGCCGGTTGATCTATCGGCACACGGCGCTGGTCCGCGCGACGCACTGGATCAATGTCGTGCTTCTGACGATCCTGTTGATGAGCGGTCTGCAAATCTTCAACGCCCATCCAGCGCTCTACTGGGGTGAGGTATCGAATTTCGGTGACCCGGCTCTCTCGATAACGGCGCAACGGACCGAGGGTGGCGCATCGCGAGGGATCACCACCGTCGCGGGCCACCAATTCGATACGACGGGCTGGCTGGGCCTCTCCAGGGACGCTACCGGACGAAGCGCCGCCCGCGCGTTTCCGGCCTGGGCGACGCTGCCGTCTTGGCAATCGCTGGCGGAAGGGCGGCTCTGGCACTTTTTCTTCGCGTGGCTTTTCGTGCTCAACGGCCTCGTCTATCTCCTTTTCGGGCTGCTCAACCTGCACCTGTGGCGCGACATGGTGCCGTCCCGGCAAGAGCTCCGCAGCATCGGGCGCTCCGCATGGGATCACTTGCGGCTGCGCTTCCCGACCGGGGAGGAAGCAACCAGGTACAATGTCATCCAGAAGCTGTCCTATCTGGTCTTGGTGCTCGTCCTCCTGCCCATACTGGTGCTTGCTGGCCTGGCGATGTCGCCGCGCCTCGACGCTGCGTCGCCCGAATTGCTGACTATCTTCGGAGGGCGGCAATCGGCGCGGACGATCCACTTCATCGCCGCGTCCATGCTTGTGATCTTTGTGATCGTGCACGTATTCATGGTGTTGGTCTCTGGCGTCTGGAATAACATGCGGTCGATAATCACGGGGCGCTATTGGATTGAAACGCGGGCAGGAACCGATGCGTAAGCGTAACGTCATCGATCGCCGCAGACTGATGATCAGGGCTGCCGAGGTTGCGGGCGCTGCGCTCATGCTCGGCGGATGCGACCGCTTGGTAGGGAGCGACACCACCAAGGCGATCCTCGCCAGTGCGGAACGGCTCACGGCGCGCGTTCAACATCTAGTGAGCCCCGCACAGTCGCTCGCACGCGAATATACCGAGACCGATCTATCGCCGGAGTTCAGGGCCAACGGTACCGTTGACCCCGATGATGACGATTACCAGGAGCAATCCGCGAAAGGCTTCGCGGACTGGTCGCTCGATCTCGGCGGTCTCGTCGAGCGTCCGGCCAAATTTTCGCTCGCCGATTTGCGCGCGCTGCCGTCGCGCACGCAAATCACTCGCCACGACTGCGTGGAAGGCTGGAGCTGTATCGGAAAATGGAAAGGTGTGCCTGTCAGCGAAGTGATCGAACGAGTCGGACTAAAGCCGGCAGCGCGCTATTTGATGTTCTATTGCGCCGACCCCATGAACGTCGGTGATCCCGAAAGCAAATACTACGAGAGCATCGGCATGGACGAGGCGCTGCACCCGCAAACGATCCTAGCCTACGATATGAATGACAAGGCGTTGGACATTCCTCATGGCGCGCCGTTGCGGCTGCGTGTCGAACGTCAACTCGGCTACAAGATGGCGAAATACATCATGAGGATCGAGGCGGTCGAGAGTTTCGCGTCGTTTCGTGGGGGCAAGGGCGGCTATTGGGAAGACCTTGGCTATGCCTGGTACGCGGGAATCTAGCCCTCGTCGTGTAGCATCAACAATTGGCGCGCTGTCTCTAACCGTTCTTCTGCTTCGTTGAGGGGATTACCGGGTACAATCGCGCGGGGCTGAATGGGCGGTGACGGCGAGCCGTCAAGCGCGACTGCCGCGGCGTGACTTACGCCGTGTTTTATAGCTCCGGGAACGAGCGGTCCAGGGTATCAGTCAGGACTGTCCGGGGCGGCTTCGACAATACGCGCGTGAAGGGCGCGCCACGGCTCGCGCAGGAGCATGCTGTAGGCCGGGTCCTGCACCAGGGCGTGCTTGAACAGGTCGCGCGCATCATGTGGGATGCCTGCCGCGACAGCAGACCGGCTTCCAACAAGGCGATCGAGGATCGTTCGCAGGTCGTCTTCATTCCCTTGCGATGTCAGCTTATGACCCAACTCGGACATTGGGTCGCAGCGTCTATGGTCGATTGGCTGCCCTTTCCCACCCACCGCCCCGTCGCAAAGTGTTAGGCTTGAGGCGTCGATGAAGTTTTCCCTCAGGGGGGTACATGCAACGGCGCGATTTCATCACGCTTTTCGGCGGCACGGCAGCGACGTGGCCACTTGCGGCCCGAGCGCAGCAACCCGCAAAGATGAAGCGCGTCGCAATGGTTCACCCGTCGAGGAAGGTCGACGAGCTAACCATAAATGGTCCTCCGTTTTACAAGGCCTTTTTCGAGGAGTTGAGCCGCCTTGGCTACGTTGAGGGCCAGAACCTCGCGGTTGAACGGTATTCGGGTGAAGGGCGAATTGAGCGCTATTCCGAATTGGCCCGTGAAGTCGTTGGCTCGCATCCCGACCTGATTTTCGCGATGTCGGGTGCAATCGCATTGCCGCTCAAATTGGCCGCGACAACGATCCCGATTGTGGCGATAACCGGCGATCCGATTGCCTTGGGACTTGTGCCAAGCATTGCGCATCCGGGCGGCAACATCACCGGCGTTACAAGTGATGCGGGTTTGGAACTCTATGGGAAACGCCTTGGGCTTCTCGCCGAAGCGGTACCAAAACTGTCTCATGCCGGTTACCTTGCATCGCGAGCGCACTGGGAAAGACCGACGGCCGCGGCGATGCGTGAAGCAGCCAAACGGGCCGGAATTCCGCTAACAGCCGGACTCATGGACGCCTTTAACGAAGCGGAATACCGCCGGGCACTCTCCACGCTGAAGCAGGACCAAGTAGATGCGATAATGGTATCTGACGAAGGCGAGCACATCACCTATCGTATCGCGCTCGTCGAATTGATTGCAAAGGGCGCGATTCCCGCAATCTATCCGTATCGCGAACTCGTCGAGGTCGGGGGACTGATGGCTTATTCGATCGATCTTGCGGACGCCTACCGCCGAGTTGCCGGCCAAATTACGGAGATTCTGAAGGGCAGCAGACCGGGAGACATTCCGTTTTACCAACCCACGCGTTTCGATCTTTGGATCAACCTCAAGACTGCCAAGGCGCTTGGCCTCGAAATCCCGGCGGCTCTCCTCGCCCGCGCCGACAACGTGATCGAGTAGGCAGCGACTTCCGGACATGGCACAAATGCGAAGTGCCGCTTGCATCGAGCAATGTCCGAGTTCGAGGGCAAAGCGGAAAACATGTGCTCGTACTGAGTTCTTCTCAGTTTGAGGCTCGACTTACCGGCATGCTGGGCGGCCTGACAATCGCCGTCAAGATATCAGGGCAGCCTCAGAGAAGCCCAACACAGGCGGCCGTGACGACCATGAAAATACCAAGCGCTAACACCATGGTCTCCACAATGACGCCAATGATCAGGTCGCCAAACCGCTCAAGCCGGCGCGGAACATCCGCCAAGCCAATGCCCCAGGGGAACATAAGCCGTGCCACCGCCTGTAACGCACGCATGGAGATCAACGCTTCACTAACCGGACGCATAACGAATCACCCTCCGGCAATGTGCGATTGTAGTGTTCCCGTATTAATACGGTGTCAAGATTCCTCCGCCAGAAGATCGCAATTGTCGCGCAGTGCCGAAACTTTGAGGCGACAATGGCGCTTCAGATGACCAAAGAAGGCTGCTTAAGCCAGATCGACCTTTGCACCGTCGGAACAGTCATGAGCAACGAGCCCGCTCTAAGCGGCGCAATGTGGGTTTTCATGGCGCACGGAATGGCCGAAACGGCAGGACTGCCTTCGTTGCCCAAAACACTGCAATCTTACGCGGGAACGGTGGTAGTCACGGCAAAAGGGGGAACATTCACGACTACCACCGCTGGCATGTACGACACCGAGTCGCAGGCCTTCAGCCAACTGGATAAGATCGTCAAGGGAACCGATCGATTCAGCAACTCCACCGGCCGGCTCATTTTTCTCACCGGCATCGGTCGCCAAGGCGGCGGATTTGATTCGCACGCTCGCGGCGAGTTGTGCGTGAACGAGTAACGAGGCGGGTCCTGGGAAGCTGAGGTGGAGCTAGACCACGGAGGACCACGGCCGCGCGGCGTTAATGTGGAAACCTCGGCCTGTTCTTTCCCTTCAGATATTGAATTGGCGCGCAGCCCCATTTGATGATGTCATCACCGCCCGCACAATGGGCAGCGCGCCGACGCAGCGATCGACGCGAGGGTTCGACGAACTGCTCCGTGGCCAGCTCGACGCGGGAGCAGTTCGTCGAACCGAGCCCCTCTGTTGGCTGGTCTCTTTCATTCAAGCCAAGCCTGCAATGTCGCCTGTTGGGGGCAAAGCGGAAAACATATCCTCGCAGTGACCTTTTCCGATTTTGACCCATCTGCGACATTGGCCGCGCCCAGCAGCATTACCTTGATGCTGGTTTTAGCTCTATCAACGTACCTGTCTGAGCCGCTAAGATGCCAAATCGAGAGCCTTGGGGTTGGCAATGAAGCGGCGCGAGTTCATCAGGCTTCTCGGAGGGACGGCGGCGGTATGGCCGATTGCCGCTCTGGCACAGAAAACGCCTGTCATTATTGGAGTTCTCGGAGGCCAAGCGCAGCCGGGGCGCGATGATCCTCAGCGTAATGCCTTCCGGCAAGGTCTCCTCGACTATGGCTTGGTCGAAGGCCGCGACTATGTCCTCGAGGAGCGTTTCGCGGGGGGCGACAATGCCCGTATTATAGAGTTCGCCAATGAACTCGCACGGTTAAAGGTGCGCGTGATCGTTGCGAACACTCCTGCTGGCGTACGTGCCGCTCAACGTCTTGATCCGCGTGTCTCTGTCCTTATGATGGTCATGACTGATCCGGTTGGCGCTGGTCTGGTTTCGAGCCTCGCCAATCCAGGCAACCACACGTCCGGAACCGCAAGTCTGAACCAGGACCTCACGCCAAAGATGCTGGAGTTCGTGCGCGAAATTGTCCCGAAGGCACGCGTCCTCGCAGCCTTGTTCAATCCTGCAAATCCGATCAGCCCCGTCATGATGGAAAACCTTCGTGTGAACGGGGACCGCACCGGAATGACCGTGCTCCCCTTCGCATTCGAGCCGCGGACCGATCTCGATGCGTTATTTTCCACGCTCGCGACCCGACACCTAGATGCGCTGCAGGTAATTAGTGATCCCTCTATTAACGACGTGCGGTATCGCCTCGCCGAGCTTGCGTTAGCGCATCGGCTTCCGCTGTTCTCAACGAGTTCGTTGTTTGCAGAAGCTGGGAGTCTTATTAGCTACGGCGCATCGGTGAACAAAGTCCTTCGCCGAATGGGATACTATGTAAAGAAGATCCTAGACGGAGCCGAAGCCGGCGATCTACCCGTCGAACAGCCGACTGAACTTGAGTTGATCGTCAACCTGAAGACCGCCCATGCGCTCGACCTCAAAATGCCGCCGTTGCTGCTTGCCCGAGCCGACGCAGTGATTGAGTAAGTGCGCTTACTTCCGTTGTTGGCACGTTTGAGACATGCAGATAGTGCGCGATTATGTCTGCTGGCGAGGCTAGACCGGAAGTGGGCTGACCGCTGTCAAAGCGACGCGTTTGACCCTTGGCAGACATGGCCGCAAGAGCAGCCTTGGCCGCCCTTTTTCAAGGCTCCGACGTGTCAGTGGTGGGACGCTGCGGGTTGGAGCTGCGCTACTGAAATGCGAAAATGCGCTTCCAGTCGTTTTTCATATCGACGACCGTCCATTTATTCAGCGCGGCGGAGTCCAACGCTTTGTCGAGGCGACCAAAGGACGTGTCCCGGTCGTAAGCATATTCGCGTTCGGCGTCGGTATGATGAACAATCAGGCCAAGGCGGCGTCCACCGGCCATCGTCGTCCATTGCAACATTTCGAGATCGCCGTCCGAGTTGCCGAACGCAGCGATCGGTCGGCGGCCGATATACTCGTTGATGCCCACTGGCTTGCCGACGTTGTCGTCGATGAAATTTAACTCAGCCGTGCGGAACAACTCCGGCCTGCCATCGCGCATCTGGAACTTGGTCTTGATCGACGAGCCCACCACCTGTTCTGGCGGAACACCATAGACGCGCTCCGTCCATGGGCGCATGAATTCGATACCGCCGCCCGAGACGATAAAGGTCTTGAACCCGCTCGCGCGCAGAAAGCCTAGCAATTCGATCATCGGCAGATAGGCAAGCTCGGTGTGTGGCCGCTTGAAGCGCGGGTCGCGAGCGGTGGCGATCCAGTCGAGGACAATCTTCTCGAATTCATTTACGGTCATGCCGGAGTGGGTCGCCAAGACCAACGTCAGAAGTCCGTGCTCGCCAGACCCCGTCAACGTCTTCATGTCGCCTTCAAGCGCCGCCTTGAACGGTTGGGTGTCTTTCCATTCGGGATGCTGGGGAGCCAACGCCTTCACGCGGTCGAGCACGAAGACGAGCTGGGTGTACATCGGATGTTCCACCCACAACGTCCCGTCATTGTCGAAAGTCGCGATGCGCTCGGCGGGCGGCACGAAATCCGGCGAGCCTTCGCCCGTTACGGCGGCAACGAAGTCCAGTATCGACTGCTTTGTGGCTCCCTCGTTCCACGAGGGCAGCGAGGTGCCCGAAGTCGCGGTTTGCGCCGACGCAGCAGGGGGCTTAAGGAGCATTCCAGAAAACAGCGGAAGCGCCCCTAAAACCGACAGCATTTTGCGGCGGCTAACCCCGCTGATAAGTGGCGGTGACATGGCTGGCTCCTACTGGCTCTGCGTGTTTCCGAAAGGACATCCTTAAGGCGTTAACACCAGGGCCTTGAGTTCCTTACGAGCTGTACCAAAACTGCCAAGCTGGTAGACCGACGCTCCCGCTGGCGAGAACGTGAACGCGTCGAACGGTGCCGCGAGCATGTCATTCAGGTAGGTTTCAGTACCGACCCCGATTGTGACATGCGGATTGAACTTTTTGCCTGCTGCAATTGTCACGAAATCGGCCACGTAGTTGAGCAAGGACCCTTGGATGTCTTTTCCGTCTTCAGTGCTCATGAACGCAGCCGGAGTGCCGGTCTTCTCCGTGTACGGCGTGACCGCGTCGATGATCTTTTGCTGCAACCTAAGCAAATCTTCGGTCGGCTCGACGACAATTCCGGCGAGGCCAACCGGTGGCACGGGAATGTAGTAATACTTGAATGCCTTCAATTTCCAACTTGTGGGCTTCTCGGTGGCGAAAACCTTATCGAGAGCGGCATAGACTTTTTCAAGGTCCGCAGTTCGGACAAACTGCTGCAACATGGTGACGTGCGGATTATGCGTTGCGTCGAGAGCAAAGCCCTTTGGAAAGCTTTTCAGCAGGCGAGCATTGTCGGCTTGTGCATGTTGCAGCATCGTCGCATCGGGCTCCAGCGCGATGTCGATGGCGGTGACGGGGTTTTGCTGAGCTAAGGATGCGCTGACCAGCAATGGAGCTATGCCTATTAGGGTGATTGCAATGTTTCTCGCGTATTTCAACATATATATTCCCCCTAGGTTGATTTCTCGGGCTGATCAGTTCGTACTCGAAGTCTAGAACCCTTCCTGACGGCTTGTGCTGTGTCTATGCGATTTCGGCCGGTTCGACGCGGGCTTGCGGGTTTTTGTTTGCGATTAAAGAACTCCTGCATTCGCATAGGCGTCGCTTTATCGCGCTCTTGAAGTGCAAGAGAACTCTTGGCGAGCAAGCACTTTACGTTCTGAGGCCATGATCCCAGTATGGCCCCGCTCCCAAATTATAGATGTCCAATTTTGCTCAGAACTGCGCAACAATCCCGAGGCCGGGCGCTTGCCTTCGTTGCGGCGCAAGAGTCCGTTGTTGGCACAAAACGGACATGCTAGGCGCGGCCGAGAAGGTCCGTTATCGAGGGTGAAGCGGACCTGATCTGAGCAGGCGATCCTTTGGGCGCGTCATCCTCGTCCGTATCGTCGGCGAAGCGGCAGCCGCTGCGAGACCCGCGAAGGCCAACGCCGGTGTGTCAGCCGCCCACCAACGTCATTTCGTAGAAATCGCGGCCGGGCGCACCATCAACTGGAAGCCGTCGTGCTTGATTTCGTGAACCCAGAATCTTTTGCCGCCTTCGTTTTCAGCGCTCTTCGCTTTTTGGTTGCGGTCTCGAGTGACCTCAGCGGCTGCAGTTGCGTGTTGAAGGCGCTTTTAAGTAAACTCTCGAGACGGCCCTGATACTCGCGTTCGTTAATCCGATCTTTCTTTTTCATCGCCCCACTCCGCTATCAAGGGCCTATTGCGCAGCACGCTTCGTGACGATCATCCGGGTCGGGAGAAAAAAACGCACGGTCCCGTTGGGGCTGGCGAAAACACGGAGCCGTGCCGGTCGTCGCACTACGCACTCGGGTTGGAGGATCGGTGCGTAGGCAACGAGGCGCTGGTTATCAAAATTAGCGTCCGGTTCAACATGCGACGCAAGGTGCATTCGTGGGACCGAGCACGGAGATGCACGATTTGCGACAGCGTCATTGTCCGATCAGCACGCCGATGCACGGCAAAAAACGAGTGGCCGCCGCGTGGCTCACTCATCACGCTGCTGCGGGCACTATTAATTGGGATAGCTGCAATAGCGCTTCGGTTCGCCCACGAGATCATTTGATGTTGCAGCAACCGGATCAGCTAAGATCGCGGGTCTGTGAAGGCACTTAAGGTTCGGAGTTCCTAGTAGGAATTTCCAGCAGTAACCACGTTTCATGGTCGTTCGCGAAACTCGCGCCGCAGTTACGAACTGTCAGGAATTGCGGCGTTTGCTCTCGCCACGTAGCATGGCGGTGAGAGATGGTTATGCCTATCGGACGATTCATAATCTGGGTTGGCACATCGCTTCTCGCTTTACTGTTTGTGGCAGATTGGTGCCTTCCCAAATCTTTGCCGGAACCAGCGCGTGGCGCAAGCA
>Ga0137418_10004448_pt1 | contig 12871 bp, 12 predicted proteins | sample CZODoug3_1_2_16f_FD_122242 | JGI IMG/M metagenome (GOLD analysis project Ga0137418, IMG submission 122242) | Vadose zone soil fungal communities from Angelo Coast Range Reserve, California, USA - CZODoug3_1_2_16fungal (Hybrid Assembly) | ecosystem: Environmental > Terrestrial > Soil > Vadose...
AGCGGCTCGCCGCGCAGCGCCTGCGTCATGAAGGCCGGGATCGCGCGGCCATCGTTCAGTCTCATTTTCGGGCCGAACGTGTTGAACAGCCTGGCGATGCGCGTGTCCACGCGATGCACGCGGTGGTAGGCCATCGTCATCGCCTCCGCGAACCGCTTGGCCTCGTCGTACACGCCCCGCGGGCCGATGGGGTTGACGTGACCCCAGTAGTCCTCGCGTTGCGGATGCACGAGTGGATCGCCGTAGACCTCGGAGGTGGAGGCGAGCAGGAAGCGCGCGCCCTTGGCCCAGCTCAGCCCCAGCGCGTTGTGCGTGCCGAGCGCGCCCACCTTGAGCGTCTGGATCGGCAGCTCGAGATAGTCGAGCGGCGAGGCAGGGCTCGCGAAGTGCAGGACCCAGTCGAGCGGACCCTCGACCTCGATGTGCTGCGTGACGTCGTGCTGGACGAACGCGAAACCGCGCGCGTCCCGGAACTCCGCGAGGTTGTCCGGCGAGCCGGTGATGAAGTTGTCCATGCCGACCACGTCGCAGCCGCGCCCCAGGAGGAACTCGCAGAGATGGGAGCCGATGAAGCCGGCGGCGCCCGTGACGAGTACCCGCATGACGGCGACCTAGGACGGCGGCAGGACGGGCTTGCGGCCGACCGAGTGGTATTCGAAGCCGAGGCGGCGCATCCGCTCCGGCTCCCAGAGGTTGCGCCCGTCGAAGACCAGCGGGCGGCGCATCACCGAGCGCAGCCGCTCGAGGTTCAGGAACTTGAACTCGTTCCACTCGGTGACGAGGGCCACCGCATCGGCGCCGGTGGCGGCGTCGTAGGGCGAGTCGCAGTATTCGACGGCGATCGGCAGCACGCGGCGCGCGTTGAGGGTGGCCACCGGATCGTAGGCGCGCACGACGGCGCCGGCCGCGCGCAGCCCCGAGATGACCTCGATGGATTTCGCCTCGCGCATGTCGTCGGTGTTGGGCTTGAAGGCGAGGCCGAGCACGGCAATGACGCGGCCGTCCATGGGGTTCAGCGCCTTCTCCATCGTGTCCACGAAGTGACCCGCGCGCTCGTGATTGACATCGACCACCGCGCGGAGCATCGCGAAGTCATAGCCGAGCGTGGCCGCGGTGGCCACCAGCGAGTCGGTGTCCTTGGGAAAGCACGAGCCGCCGAAGCCGAGGCCCGCCGAGAGGAACGCGGACCCGATGCGCGGATCGAGGCCCATGCCCTTCATCACCTGGGTGACGTCGGCACCCGCCAGCTCGCAGATGTTCGCGATGGCGTTCATGAACGAGATCTTGGTGGAGAGGAACGCGTTGGATGCGTACTTGATCATCTCCGCCGAGGGCACGTCCACGATGATCATGGGCCGCTCGAGCGGCGCGTAGAGCTCCAGGAGGGACATGGCCACCTGCTGGGTCGGCGCGCCGATCACGATGCGGTCGGGACGCAGGGTGTCCTCGATGGCCGAGCCCTCGCGCAGGAACTCCGGGTTGGAGACGACGTCGAAGGGCACCGGCCGCTTCTGGTGGCGTGCGATCACGTCGCGTACGAAATCGCCGGTGCCCACCGGCACGGTGGATTTGTTCACGACCACCGTGTAGCGGTCCATGGCCTCACCGATGCCGCGCGCGACCTCGCCCACCGCGGTGAGGTCGGTCTGGCCGTCGCTCTTGGGTGGCGTGCCCACCGTGATGAACACGATCACCGAGCGGCGGACGCCGTCGGCGAGATCGGTCGAGAATGACAGCCGGCCGTCGGCCACGTTGCGCGCGACCATCTCTTCCAGCCCGGGCTCGTAGATGGGCATGCGGCCCGCGCCCAGCTCGGCGATCTTGTCGGGCTGGTTGTCGACGCAGACGACCTCGTTGCCGAGGTCGGCGAAGACGGCGCCCGTGACGAGGCCCACGTAGCCGGTTCCGACGACACAGATGTTCATGACGAATCGGCACCCATTCTAGCAGGGCGCACCGGGCGCCGACTAAAACTGCCAGCGCTTTGGAGAATTTACTCTCTATCTGGGACGGACGAGCGGGGGTGAGCGGACCGGACTCAGACCGGACTCAGGCCGCGAACGGACCGTCGTCGTCGGTATCGGGAGCGTCGAGACCGTCGATCTGGATGCGGGCGTCTCGTACCGCGTCGCTCAGCGAATCGAACCGCTGGCCGGAGATCGAGATGGTATTGCTCTCGTCACGCGCCTTCCAGATCCACTCGTGACCGCTGCGTCCAACCGGCTTGAACTCGACCTTGACCGCCATTGCCTGTCTCCCCTCGGGACCACGCGTTCGTGGTCGGCGTTCCGGGAGAGATGCAATGAGGATGCCACGTGGCAAGGGTCCGAAAAGCGGGTTCTTCAGGCGGTCTCGTCGCCGTCGTCCCACTCGACGGCGGCCCATCGGAAGAAGACGACTGTGAAGGCGACGACCGGAATGATCCCCGCCGGCACCCACATGATGACGCCGCCGAGCTGCTGGTCGGCGAGTGGCGTGAGGTCGAACACGCGCGGGGCGGCCGCATAGTAGGGGTAGAGGACGTGCTCGGCGCCCGCCACCATGGCCGCGACGACCGTCATCGGCATCCCGAACACGAAGAGATAGAGCAGCTGGCCGGCGTACGGCAGCGCGGGCAGGCGCTCCGAGCGCGACAGGATCGGCCACCAGCCGAGCAGTGCGGTCCCCAGCAGCACGAGGTGCTCGACCACGTGCCAGGCGTGCGTTTCGAGCGCGGCGTTGTAGGGGCCGGGCAGGTGCCAGCCTACGAGCGCCACGCCGTAGGCGGCGAAGGCCGGCAGTGGGCGCGTCAGCCATCGCAGCACGGCCTCGACCCCCGGCGCGCACGCGGCGCGTGCCACCAGCGCATCGAGCATGAAGCCGGGCGTACCGGCCAGCCAGAGCGGCGCCACGACGAGCGTCAGCACGAGGTGCTGCACCATGTGCGCGGAGAACAGGTAGTAGTCGCTGAGATCGTGCAGCGGACCGTTCAGCGCGACCAGCAGCGCCACGCAGCCCGCGAAGAAGGCCAGCGGCGGCCCGAGCGGCGCCGGCCGGCGCGATGCGACGGTGGCCCACGTGTAGGCAGAGGCCAGCAGCACGACGCCGAGGAGGACGTCGAGATGGACCTCGCCGCGGAACCAGGCGAACGACGCCGGGGCCGCCATCGCCTCAGCGACTGAAGACCAGGAATTCGCCGGTCAGCGTCATCACCGCGATCGCCAGCAGCGTGGCGAGCACCAGCGGCGCCACGAACAGGAACGTCAGCACGCGCGAGTCGTAGCGCAGGTGCATGAAGAACATCACGACGAGCGCGAACTTGCCCGCGGAGAGCACGAGCAGCAGCGGGATCAGGACCGGCGCGAGCCGGCGCACGTAGATGACGCCGAACTCGAGCGCGGTCACCGCGCTGAGGATGCCGGCGACGATCAGGTAGGTGCGGATCGAGGCGTGCTCGTGTTGCTGCTCGGCCGTGGTCGGATGCTCGCGCGCGGTCGAGGGCGTGCTCATGGGAGGAGGTACACGAGGGTGAAGATCGCGATCCAGACGACGTCGACGAAGTGCCAGTAGAGGCCCGCGACCTCGACCTTGAGGGCGTCCTGGACGCCCAGCCGTCCGCGCAGGTCGAGCACGAGCAGCGTCAGCAGCCAGAGCACGCCGAGGGTGACGTGGCCGCCGTGGAAGCCGGTGAGCACGAAAAACGTCGACCCGAAGAGGTTGGTCTGCAGCGTCAGCCCTTCGTGCACGAACGTCGTGAACTCGTACGCCTGGAAGCCGAGGAAGATGAGGCCGAACAGCGCGGTACCGCCGAGCCAGAGCCGCGACTGGAACCGGTCGCCGCGCTGCACGGCGGCCAGGGCCAGCACCATCAGGAGTGAGGACATCAGCAGGTCGAAGGTGCTGAGCGTCGTGATCGGGAGGTTGAGGATCTCGTGCGGATGCGGGCCGACCACGCTGCGCCCCTTGTAGGCCAGGTAGGTCGCGATCAGCGTGCCGAACAGGAAGCACTCCGAGCCGAGGAAGATCCACATCGCGAGCTTGCGGTGATCCACGCCCAGCACGCCGTCCTGTCGGACGTGCGCGGGGGTGCGGTGATGCTCCAGCGCGAAAGCGAACGCGCCCGCCACCAGCACGGCGGCGCCGATCAGCACCAGGGCCAGGCTCGTGAGCGCGCCGGCGGCGGCCACGAGAAGCCCGAGCGCGACCACGATCGGCCAGTGCGACGGCGACGGCAGATGAACGCCGTGCGGATCCGGCGCCGCCGGCAGGGGCGCCGGCTTGCGCCCCCGGTCGTCACCGTACTTCTCGCGCCAGAACGAGTCGCGCCCGTACACGGGCGGGATCTCGTCGAAGTCGTGCGGCGGCGGCGGGGACGACGTTCGCCACTCGAGCGTGCGGCCGTCCCACGGGTCGGCGCCCGCCGGCGCCCCGTAACGGAGCGAGAGCAGGGCGTTCACGGCGAACAGAAAGACGCCGAAGGCGATGGCGAAGGCGCCAACCGTCGACCAGAAGTTCCAGAAGCCCCAGCCGGGGCCGGGGTTGTACGTGTAGATGCGCCGCGGCATGCCGATGGCGCCGAGGTAGTGCTGCGGAAAGAACGTGAGGTTGAAGCCGGCGAAGATGATCCAGAAGCCCAGGCGCCCGAGCCGCTCGTCCAGCAGGCGTCCGGTGATCTTCGGCCACCAGTAGGTCGCGCCGGCCAGGATACCGAAGAGGCTGCCGCCGATCAGGACGTAGTGGAAGTGCGCCACCACGAAGTAGCTGTCGGTCTGCTGCAGGTCCACCGGCGGCGAGGCGTGCATGACGCCCGACAGGCCGCCGATGGTGAACAGCCCGACGAGTCCCGCCGCGAAGTGGAAGGGCACGGTGGCGCGGAGGGTGCCGCCCCACATCGTGGCCAGCCAGTTGAAGATCTTCACGCCGGTGGGAATCGCGATGATCATGGTGGCGATCGAGAAGAACGCGTCGGCCACCGGGCCCATGCCGGCCGCAAACATGTGGTGACTCCAGACGCTGAAGCCGAAGAAGCCGATCAGGATTCCGGAGTAGATCATGATCTGCGCGCCGAAGAGCGGCTTGCGCGAGAACGTCGGCAGCACCTCGGACACGATGCCGAAGGCGGGCAGGATCAGGATGTAGACCTCGGGGTGGCCGAAGATCCAGAACAGGTGCTGCCAGAGGTGCAGGTCACCGCCGGCGGCCACGTCGAAGAAATGGGTGCCGAAGAAGCGGTCGAACATGAGGTAGATCAGCGCCACCGTGACCGGCGGAAAGGCGAGGACGATCAGGAACTGCGTCACCAGCGTCATCCAGACGAAGAGCGGCATGCGCATGAGGGTCATGCCCGGCGCCCGCATGTTGAGGATGGTCACGATGAAGTTCACGCCGGCCATGATCGACGAGGCGCCGAGCACCTGGAGGCTCAGCATCCAGAAGTCGATCTCCGGCCCCGGTGAGAACTGGCGCGTGGTGAGGTTGGCGTAGCCGAACCAGCCGGCGTTGGGCGGCGTGCCGACGAGGAAGCTGGCGTTCAGGAACAGCCCACCGAACAGGAAGATCCAGTACGAGAGCGCGTTGAGCCGCGGGAAGGCGACGTCGCGGGCGCCGATCATGAGCGGCACCAGATAATTGAAGAACACCGAGTTGAGCGGCATGATCGCCAGGAACACCATCGTGGTGCCGTGCATCGTGAACAGCGAGTTGAACGTCTCCGCGCTCATCACGGTGTTCAGCGGCCGCGCGAGCTGCAAGCGGATCAGCAACGCCTCGATACCGCCGATCAGGAAGAACGCGAACGCGGTGACGCCGTAGAGGATGCCGATGCGCTTGTGGTCGACCGTCGTGATCCAGGATTTTATTGTAGCGGGTGCCGCGAGGCCGGCTCGGGCTGTGGGTGGGCGGGTCGCGATGGTTCCCGGCGCCGCTCCCGCGACATCCCGATGCGCCATCACTTCAGCCCCGTCAAATACGCGGCCACGGCGTTCGCCTGCGCGTCGGTGAGCCCGAGATCCGGCATCTTGGCGCCGGGCTTCAGCCGCTGCGGCTCGCGCACCCAGGCCGCGACGTTGTCCGGCGTGTTCGGCCACATGCCGGCGGCGAGCATGGTCCGGCCGCCGAAGTGGGTGAGATTGGGCCCGAGCATCCCGGCCGACACCCCCTCGATGGTGTGGCAGCCGACGCAGGCGCTCTTTGCGAAGATCGCCTTGCCCTCGGCGGCCAGCCCGCTCGGCTCCGCCGGCGCCGCCTTCTGGCGCGCCACCCACGCGTCGAACTCCGCCGCCGGCTGCACGATCACGCGCATGCCCATGTTGGCGTGCGAGGCGCCGCAGAACTCCGCGCACTGTCCCCAGTGCTCGCCGGGACGGTCGGGCGTGAGGACGATGCGGTTGTGGCGGCCGGGGACGACGTCGCGCTTGCCGCCGAGGTGCGGCACCCAGAACGAGTGGATGACGTCCGGCCCCTCGAGATGGATGACGATCGTCCGTCCGACGGGCAGATGCAGCTCGTTCGCGGTGACGACGTCGAGGTCGGGGTAGCGGAACTCCCACCACCACTGCCAGCCCCGCACCTGAACGGCCAGGCCGCCGGGTGGCGCGGCCTGGCTCTGGGTACGGAAGATGATCTGGATCGTCGGGATGGCGATCACCAGCAGCACGAGCGCCGGCACGATGGTCCAGGCGAGCTCCAGGAAGGTGTGGCCGCGGATCTGCGCGGGCAGCGGCGCGTCGGGCCGCGCGCGGTAGCGCACGAGGATGTAGCCGAGCGCGACGAAGACGGTGAGGCCGATGAGGCCCGTCGCCCACGTGATGATCGCGTACACACCGAGGATCGAGCGGGCGAAGTCGGAGGCGGGCACGACGGTGGACATCGGACCGCCCCAGGCGCAGCCACCGGCGAGCAGGACGAGCGTGGCGAGCGCGACGCGGACGACGAGCGTTCCGCCCGGTACGGGGTTCACGCTGACTGACGGTACCGCGCCCTCCCGGCCTCCGCAACCCGAGCGGCGTCGCGGCGCGAGTTGCTACGCGGCGAGGCGCAGCAGCGTGTGCAGCAGCACGTTGGCGCCGCGCTCGATGGCGTCCCAGTCGCTCATCTCGTCGACGCGGTGGCTCCGGCCGCCGCGGGACGGGATGAAGATCATGCCGGAGTCGGTGACGCCGGCGAGATTCTGGGCGTCGTGCCCGGCCGCGGAGTAGAGCCGCTGCGACGCCAGCCCCAGCGACGCGCACGCGGCCTCGATGGCCGCCTGCACGCGCGGCGCGCACGGCGCCGGCATCGTCGCCGACATCGGCCGCAGCTCCACGGTGATCCCGCGCGCGGCCGCCACCTCGCCCGCGAGCGCCTCGCAGTCGCGCGCGAGCCGCTCGAGGACTTCCGGATCGGGGTCGCGCATCTCGTGCACGAGCTCGGCGCGGCCGGGCACGATGTTGCTGGCGCCGGGATGCACGTGCACGACGCCGAAGTTCGTGACGGCGCGCCCGCCGCCGCGGTCGACCACGAGGTCGCGCGCCTTCAGCGCGTAGTCGGCGGCGGCCAGGAAGGCGTCGCGGCGGCGCTCCATCGGCGTGGTGCCGGCGTGGTCGGCCTGGCCGTGGAAGACGACGCGCGTGCGACGCACGCCGACGATCGAGTCGACGACGCCGATCGGGAGGCCCGCCTCCTCGAGCCGCGCGCCCTGCTCGATGTGCAGCTCGACGTAGGCGGCGACGCTGCCGCGCGGCGCGGCCGCCTCGGGCGCGCGCCGCGCGTCGAAGCCCGCGCGCCCCATGGCGTCCACGAGGCGGTCGCCGTCGACGGCGGCCATGGTGGCAATCGCCGCCGCGTCGAGCCGGCCGCAGAAGGCGCGCGAGCCGAAGAGGCTTCCGTAACGGCCTTCCTCGTCGCTCCACGCGGCCACCGCGAGCGGTCGCAGCGGTCGCGTCGTGCTCTCGCGGATCGCGTGCAGGCACTCGAGCCCCGCGATCACGCCGAGCGCGCCGTCGAGGATGCCGCCCTCGGGCACGGTGTCGATGTGCGAGCCGGTGAGGATCACGGGCGCGTCGGTGCTCACGCGCGGGAGGCCGAGACCGCCGAAGACGTTGCCGGCGGGATCGACCCACGTCGCGAGCCCGGCCGTCTTCAGCTCGCCGAGCAGCCACGCGCGCGCCTGCTCGTGCGGCGGACTCCAGCACATGCGCGTGACGCCGCCGCCCGGCAGCGCGCCGAAGCGCGCGAGCGCGAGCAGCCGGTCTTTCAGTCGCGGCAGCGACACGGCGAGCACGATCCGGGAGTATATCGCCTTGACTTCATGTCGGAGTCGTTCCTAGAATGAACCGCCGTTCAGTCAGCGCCCGCTGACCCGCCCAATCCCCAGGAGGGGACCGTGGATTTCACACTGACTCCCGATCAGGAAGCGTTGCGCAAGCGCGTGCGCGCCTGGCTCACCGCCAACATCCCCGACGACTGGAAGAAGTTCGGGCTCTCCGAGGTGCCGCGGCCCGAGGCCTACGATTTTCTCCGCACATGGCAGAAGACGCTGCACGACGCGGGGTTCATCGGGCTCACGTGGCCCAAGGAGTACGGCGGCCAGAGCCTGACCTTCGTCGAGGAGATGGTGCTGCAGGAGGAGATGGCGCTGCAGAAAGCGCCGCCCGTCCTCAATATCCTCGGCGTGGGGATGGCGGGCCCCACCATCGTCGCGTCCGGCACGGAAGAGCAGAAGCAGCGGTACCCGGCCAAGATCCTGTCCTGCGAGGAGATCTGGTGCCAGGGCTACTCCGAGCCGAACTCGGGCTCCGACCTCGCGTCGCTGCAGACGCGCGCGGTGAAGGACGGCGAGCACTGGGTCATCAACGGCCAGAAGGTGTGGACGTCGCTCGCGCACATCGCCGACTGGATGATGCTGCTGGCGCGCACCGATCCCCAGGCGCCCAAGCACAAGGGCATCACCTACTTCCTGCTCGATATGAAGTCGCCCGGCGTGACCGTCAAGCCCCTCAAGCAGATCACCGGCGACGCCGAGTTCAACGAGGTCTTCTTCGACAACGTCCGCGTCCACGAGCGCCACGTCCTGGGCGGCGTGAACAACGGCTGGGCGGTGGGCCTCACCACGCTGATGTACGAGCGGCTCGCCCTCGGCTTCGGACTTCAAGTCAGGCTGCGGATCACGCTGGAGTCGCTCGTCGACATGGCCAAGCGGATGGAGAAGAACGGCCGCGCGATCACCAAGGACCCGGTCATGCGGCAGAAGCTCGCGGCGCTTTGGATCGACACCGAGGCCCTGAAATATACGGGCGCGCGCGCGGTCACGAAGCTGCTGCGCGGCGAGCTGCCGGGACCCGAGGCCTCCACGGGCAAGATGGGCTGGGTCGAGACGCACCAGCGCCTGCAAGAGCTGGCCATGGAGATCCAGGGGCCGTACGCCCTGCTGGGACGGGGCGCCGACGTCGCGGTCGACAACGGCGTGTGGCAGTATTCCTTCCTCCGGTCGCGCGCCAACTCGATCGAGGGCGGCACGACCGAGATCCAGAAGAACATCATCGGCGAGCGGGTGCTCGGGCTGCCGAAGGGCTAGGAGAGCTTCCATGGACTTCGGGTTCAACGCCGACCAGGAGATGCTCCGCGCGACGGCGCGGAAGTTCCTCGAGAACGAGTGCACGTCCGAGTTCGTCCGCGCGCGCATGGCCGAGGACGCGGGCTTCACGCCGGAATTCTGGACCAAGCTCGCCGAGCAGGGCTGGCTGGGCCTCGTCTATCCCGAGGCCTACGGCGGCGCCGGGCTCGGCTTCGTCGACCTCACCGTGCTCATGGAAGAGATGGGCCGCGCGGTGATGCCGGGGCCATTCTTCTCGACGCTGCTCGGCGGCCTCGCGATCCTCGAGGCCGGCTCCGACGCGCAGAAGAAGGAGTGGCTCACGAAGCTCGCCGAGGGCGAGGCGCGCGTGACGCTGGCGTGGACGGAGCCGAACGCGCGCTGGGACGCCGCCGGCGTGACGACGACGGCCAAGGCGAGCGGCGGCGGCTTCACGCTGTCGGGCACGAAGCTGTTCGTTCCCGACGCCCACGTCGCCCAGGCGCTGGTGGTCGTCGCGCGCACCCGCGAGGGCAAGAACCCCGAGGAGGGCGTGACCCTGTTCCTGGTGCCGACGAACGCCCGGGGCGTGTCGGTCAAGCTCCTGCCGACGATGGACCAGACCCGCAAGCTCTGCGAGGTGAAGCTGAGCGACGTCAGCGTGCCCGCGAGCGCGCTGATCGGCCAAAAGGACTCGGGCTGGGCACCCCTGGCGCGCGTGGTCGAGCGCGCGATGGTCGCGCTCTGCGCCGAGATGTGCGGCGGCGCGCAGAAGGTCCTCGACATGACCACCGAGTACGCGAAGATCCGCATCGCGTTCGGCAAGCCGATCGGCTCGTACCAGGGCGTGAAGCACAAGGCCGCCGACATGCTCGTGGACGTCGAGAACGCCAAGTCGCTGACCTACTACGCGGCGTGGGCCGTCGACGAGAACGTGCCCGAGGCCCCGCTGGCCGCGTCGATGGCGAAGGCGTACACGTCCGACGCGTTCCGCAAGGTGTCCGGCGCCGGCATCCAGCTGCACGGGGGCATCGGCTTCACCTGGGAGCACGACCTGCACCTCTACTTCAAGCGCGCGAAGTCCTCGGAGGCGACCTTCGGGGACGCGACGTTCCACCGGGAGAAAGTCGCGCAGCTGATCAACTTGTAGAATTCCCCTGCTCGGCCCCCCGCATTTGCGCGGCGGGCTACAACCGTTCCAGCGTGTCGACCGTTCGCTCGTTCTTCACGTCGCCGGTGTTCAGCGTGCCCTTGGGCTCGAGCAGGATCACGTGGACCTCGTCGGTGAGCGCCTGCGGGCAGTGCTCGACGCCGCGCGGGACGATGATGAACTGACCCGGCCCCACCTCGCGATCCCCGTCGCGTAGTTGCATCCGCAGCCGCCCGGCGACCACCAGGAACAGCTCGTCCTCCGCGTCGTGGTGGTGCCAGACGAATTCCCCGCGCAGCTTCACGACCTTCACGTGCATGTCGTTGACGTCGCCGACGATCTTCGGCGACCAGGCGTCCGCGAAGCGCCCGAACGTCTCGGCCAGATCCACCACGCGCATCGCCCCACCTCCTGCCCATGTCAGGCGTCGCTCACCTCGCACCACGTCGAGTATAAGTAACTGATGCCCGACTCCGCCCCGGCGGCCGCCGAGCCCCGGCCGGCCGCCTCCGTCATCATCGTGCGGGACGCGCCGCCGGGCGCGCCCGAGCCGATCGAGGTCTATATGGTCCGCCGCCAGCGGAGCATGAAGTTCCTCGGCGGCTTCTATGCGTTTCCGGGCGGCAAGGTCGATCCCGGCGACGCGGTCTCGAGCGTGCTCGATGGTTGCCGTGGGCTCGACGCGGCGCGTGCCGCCGAGTGCTTCCCCGCGCACGGCGACCTGCCGCCGCTGGCCTTCTGGGTCACGGCCGTGCGCGAGCTGCTGGAGGAGAGCGGCGTGGTGCTCGCCTGCAACGGTGCCGGCGTGGTGGTGGACCCGCGCGACCCGCGCGTGGCGGCGCGGGCCGACGCCGCTCGGCAGGCGCTCGTGGGCAACGGCGCCGACTTCGGCGCGCTGCTCGCCGAGGCCGGCTGGTGCTGCGACCTGCGCCCGCTGCGCTATCTCTCGCACTTCGTCACGCCCCGGACGAGCCCGATCCGCTTCAGCGCGCGCTTCTTCCTGTGCCGGCTGCCCGCGGGCCAGGCGCCGCGTCTGTACACGGAGGAGACGTCGGAGGGGTTCTGGATCCATCCGGGCGACGGCTACCGCCGCTTCGGCGCCGATGAGATGGCCATGGCCGAGCCCGCCGAGTACGGCCTGGCGTACATCGCGCAATTCCGGTCGGTGGATGAGCTCTGGGCCGCCTGCGAGGACAATCGTGAGAAGTTCACCGGCATCGTCGACCGCATCGAATTTCAATTTTGGAAGGACTTCGACTGGGGGGCCGGACGATGGAATCGATGAGGAGGTTTCGCGCCGTCGCGCTGACAGTGCCCTTCGCGCTGGCGCTCTGGGTCATGATGTTCTTCGCCGCCGGCTACGGCCATGGGAACTACGTGCCCTTCGTCGTCCTCTACGCGCCGTTGCTGGTGGTGGGCTCGATCGGGTGGATGACCTTCCTCGTGGCGCCCGCGCTCCACTTCGTGTACGCGGCGGTGGCGGACGTCGTGCGCGCGGGCGTGGTCTCCGTCCGCTACCTGATCGCGCTGGCCCTGGCACATTACGCCGCCATCGCCTACGTCGCCCTCGCGACCGCCGACGGCCGCGACGCCCTGCTCGACGCCGATCCCGCCCACTGGCGCGCGGCCGGCGTCTGGGTCGTCCTCAGTCTCGTCGTCTTCATCGTCTGGCAGGTGGCCCTGGTGCGGAGCATTCGGCGCCAGCCGCCGATGGTCGCGTGACCGTCCACACGGCCATGGCCAACGCGGTGCCCTCGTTTCTCGACGACCACGTCGCCGCCGGCGGCGGCGCGCGTCCCGCCGTCGTCACGGCCGAGGCAACGACGTCCTACGGCGATCTGCTCGCGCTGACCTGCCGGACGGGCAATGCGTTGCGTGGCCTCGGCCTGTCGTCCGGGCAGCGCGTGGCCCTGCTGCTGCCCGATTCGCTCGCGTGGGCGGCGGTCTTCTTCGGTGTCCTCCGCATCGGCGTCGTGGCCGTCCCGCTGAACACGCGGCTGGCCGCCGCCGACTGGGCGGCGATGCTCGCCGACAGCGGCGCGCGCGTCCTCGTCACCGACGCCACGCGGTTGCGCGACCTCGCGCCGAAGCTCGGCGAGCTACCGCACCTGACGCACGTGATCGTCGCCGGCGGCGGCGATGCCACGAGCCTGGAAACACTGCAGGCGCGCGCGTCGGACACGCTCGCCGTG
>Ga0137418_10000889_pt1 | contig 12868 bp, 23 predicted proteins | sample CZODoug3_1_2_16f_FD_122242 | JGI IMG/M metagenome (GOLD analysis project Ga0137418, IMG submission 122242) | Vadose zone soil fungal communities from Angelo Coast Range Reserve, California, USA - CZODoug3_1_2_16fungal (Hybrid Assembly) | ecosystem: Environmental > Terrestrial > Soil > Vadose...
TGCGCCGTGTCCTGAGTGTGGGGCGCCATGAACGCCGTCGCCTACTGCCGCGTCTCCACGCGCGAGCAGGGTGAGTCCGGGCTGGGGCTCGAAGCGCAGCGCACGGCGATCGAGGCGTTTGCGCAGCGCGAGGGGATCACGGTAGCGCAGTGGCTGACGGAGGTGGAGACCGGCAAGGGCAATGATGCCTTGGATCGGCGGCCGAAGTTGGCCGAGGCGTTGCGCCAGGCGAAGAAGTTGCGCGGCCCGGTGTTGATCTCGAAATTGGACCGGCTCTCGCGCAACGTGCATTTCATTTCGGGGCTGATGGAGGACCGAGTAGAGTTCATTGTGACCGAGTGGGGGCGGCAATCGAATCCGTTCGTGCTACACATGTATGCGGCGTTGGCGCAGCAAGAGCGCCAGATGATCAGCGAGCGCACGAAGGCTGGGTTAGCGGCGGCGAAGGCGCAGGGTGTGAAGCTGGGGAGCTCGGCGCGTGCGCCGACGGCTGTGCAGTTGGAGAATTCAGGCAAGGCGTCGTCTGCCCGCTCGGACGAGTTCGTCAAGTCAGTGCAGGCGGAGTTGCGGGTAGCTGTGGAGGACTACAACACGTACGAGCGCGCGGCGGACGCGCTGAACGCGCGCGGGATTCGGACGGCGCGGGATAAGGCGTGGGAGCGGCGCAGCGTATCGGCAGCGGTGAAGCGGTTGAAGAAATTGGGGATGTGGCCGTGAGAAATCAGATATGCGGCCTCGAAGGTTGCGACATCCGCAGCGCGCATTACCATCACGGACAAAACAAACCGGAGGGCGATTACGTCGACCTGCCGCCTAACATGGTCGTTGCCCTGGAGGCTGCTGCTCACTTAGGTGCCCAGCTCGAAGAGGCGTTGGAAATACTGGCCATCGCACTTCCGGGCGCTCGTCCGTGGCCAACTGAGGATGTTGAAGCGAAGTTGCGGATATATCGCAACATGGCAGTTGATAGACGCCGGTCTGACGTGGGCCGGAAATAATCTCATGGGTGAAGTAACAGAGATTCCGTTCCGCCCCAAGCGTCGTGATGGGGAAGGGCCGAAGCGATCATGATCATCGTCGAAGTATGGAATTCAAACCGCACTCGCTGCGGCGGCCGATTCAACAGATACTTTTTCTGGCTGTACCTGCTGCTGTTGCCGTCATCCCTGACGTGGGATTTCCTGGAGTGGCTCGAGCGGGCGCTCACTCCCAATGAAAGGCGATGATGCCATTACCAACACCCCAGCAGTTGAGCGATCCGGCCTTTGCCGCGGCCATGCGAGCCATGATCGACAGCTCACTCATGTGGAGTTATCCGCGATTCACCCTTCTGAGGAAGCGCCCGAAGTTTCGCAAAGTACGCAAGGTCCATGCAGCCCGAGCCCGCAAGCTACGCCGCCGCGGCGAGTACGTGCATTTCCTGTGCTGGGATCACGGCCACTGCATCTACGGCTGGAGCGGCCCTGCGCCGCAGACCTTCACGTTCCGGATGCCGCGCAAAAAGTCTGCACCTGTCTACACGCAACTGGACTACAAAACATCATGGGTGTTGAGCGTATGATAAATCTCGAGGCGGAGTTGCGCGCCATGGGCACTAGCAACACAGTGCCCGACGTGGAACAGATGGATGCACTGTTAATCAGGGCGGCTGATGAAATTAAAGGAAATCGCGCAGCCCTCAAAGTCGCGCAGCAGTCTCTTCTGGAGTTCAGCCATGCGCAGGAATGCGGGTCGAGTTGGTACAGCCATGGCGAGCGGGGCATGTATAGGCAGGTCAGTCTGTGGTTGCAGCGCGGACTGAAGGCGGTGCAAGACGCGCTCGGTCCCTATGATGACAATGGGCAGTACCTGAAGGAGATGACGGGTGCGGAACCGAGCGGCGGTCTGTCAATCCGATATCCCGGCGACGAACAAAAGTGCTACATCCATCCGTGGTCAGAATTCGAGAGCATCGTCTTCCAACCCAACTGGCGAACGGCTCGGATATGGAAGGAAGGTGACAATCTCTGTTTCATCGCTGGCCCTGCGGAGAAATCGACACCCAAACCCGAGCAGTTACCGATCAATCGAGCGCTGGTGCGGGCGTTGGACTTCAGTGTCATTCCCCTACTGGAAGGGTCTGTGCAGGTCGAGAATCGCAGCCCTGATCCGGTCGTCATAACAGTGGATCGAGCAGGCACGCGACCATGATTCACATGCTGTGGCAGCTATTCGTCTTGGCGTGCTGTTTGATAGGGCTGCTGGTGGCGTATTCGTTGTTGGTGCGACTGATCAAGACGGCGTTAGCCTTCTTCAATGAACTGATCGACACGGCGGTGGCTATTTTTTTCTTTCTGCTGATCGTGCCGCTGGTGTGGCTCTGGGAGAAGGCTAAGCGGCCGATATGGCGGACGCTGACGCCTAGGGAACTCGAGGTGCTGATCAAGGGGGTGAAGCGGTGACCGCGGCCGAGTTGATTGAAGAACTAAATAAGATGCCGCCAGAGGCGCAGGTGTGGCATCTGTGGGACGGCGGCCTACGTACCGAGATCAACCATGTATGGCTGGCACGTAACGGGCGTGTGGCAACGGCCGATGATGGCGAAATCTGCTATGACGATGAGGACCGGCCCGAGTGCGCGCCAATATCGGAAGAGGATCGATATTGGCGTACGCCGGACGCGGTGGACTAACACTGATACAGCGGCTGATCCTGCCCACGCGGGTAGATCTTAGCCGACTCATTCTCCGCCTCGCGCTCTGGCTGCCTGACGAGCAGGCCCATGTCTCGGAGTTTGCGCAGGCCCATGGAGGTCAAGTCAGCAAACTCATCGTGTTTAGCGCGAGGAAAGGCCCCTACTTGCGTGATGATCTGCTCCATCCACGGCCGGTCAGGCCCGTAGACGATGCCCTCCGCGAACAGGTGCTGTACGCTGTAGAGCCGCGCGACCTTGTCCTGGCTCTTGGGATCAAACAACTCGATACCGAATCTTTCGCGCCAATACAGCCGCCGGATTTCCTGAGACACGCTGATGCCAGAGGCTTTGTTCTCGATCATGAGCAGATCCACTTTCAACTTGACGCAGGTTTGGGCGACCTTCTCCACCAGATCATGCAACTCGAGTCGCGCTGTCCAGCCGTACATGCACATCACATGCGGCGCGAACTCGGAGTAGGTTGAGTTCATGCGGTGGGGTGTGCCGTCGGCGTCGATTATGCGTGTCGTCGCTGCTTTGACGTCGCCGGAGAAGATGCCCCAGATGATCATGCCGGACGGATCGTTCATCTGATCTTCGGTGTAGGCAGTGTCGAGCGTGGCTAACACGAAATCCATCGGGGGATAGGAGTCGTGTTCCCAGAGCTTCCACCACTCGCGCTTGATGATGCCGCCGCCCTTGGGTTCCGGGCGCTGTTGTAATTGACCACAGGCCGCCCACGGACCTAAGTCGGATTCGAGTGACTTCGTTTCGGCCTCGCCGAAGCGTTCGGGCCACATCAACTCGCCGGCCTGCGTGCGCGGATCTTTCCAGCCGATGACGGTATGGAAAGAGCGCTCCGGTTCGTAGCGCATGGGAATCATCACGTGAACCCAGTCTTCCGCGTTTTTCTCCAAGATGTGGCCGGTGACATCATTTTCTGCCAATCGCTGTTGGATCACGATAAAGGCTCCGGTCTTCGGATTGTTCAATCGAGTGCGAAGGACGGTGTTCCAATAGTTGAGAGTGCCTTCGAGACTGGCTTCAGACAGCGCATCCTGAGCGTCATTCAAATCATCGGCGATGATGATGTCGGCGCCACGCCCCAAGGTTCCACCGGAAACGGATGTGCTCAAGTACCGTCCGCCCTTGTCATTAACAAATAGTTGTTTGGTGGCCTGTATGTCCGACAGTGCAAATCGGGATGCCCATCGATCCTGATACCAAGGTGAGTTGATCAACTGGCGGCATTTGACGGTCGCGTCCATTGAGAGGTCGCGGTTGTAGGAGCCGCATAGAAAACTAACAGTTGGACCCACCGTTGGCCCCGGCACGGGTTGAGCCCATACCCACGCGGGAAAAGTGACGCAGGTCGTGATCGTTTTCAGGCATCGGGGCGAGATGTTCAGGATCAGCTTGCGGATCTCGCCGTCCGCCACGGCTTGCAAATGCTCACACACGGCCTCAACGGCCCACGAATCAATCCAGGGAGCGGGGTCTATATAGGGGAAGGCGGACCGGGTGAATACGTACAGACTCTCCTCGGAGTCGGCCCGACTGAGATCGATCAGCTGGGCTTCACGGTCAAAGTTCGCCGGTAATTCGAGCATTTAGAGCATCAATTTGCACAATGAGGAGATCAGATCGTAACATCCGACGAGAGCTGAGCTATTCTAGGCACCCAGAGTATTCAGGCCCCTGTGACGATCCTCACCCTCGAGAACACCACCCCCCGCTGCAAGGCCACGGTGAGATTGGTCTCCCGGGTCCAGCGTCCGTATGTCTTTCAGGTCACCGTTACTGGCGAATTTCCGCATGCTCACCAGCGGGTATACCCGATTGCGGCCGATTCGGACAATTCTGCGGCCTTGAAGGGCATGGAACTGTTCATGGGTGAGTTCGGGCGGCAGATACCTGGCGTTGCATCGGTCGCGCCGAGGGCGAAGATCGCATGAAAAAACCGCACGCTCGCTGGAATGGGTATTGGTGGAGCATCGCTGGCGCCGGGCGATTGGGGTGGGGTCTCACCGTAGAAAAGGCCTACCGTGACTGGGTTATGGCTCATATGCTGCCGGCACTCAGCATTCCTACGCCAGCGAGCCGTGAAGCAATAAAGCGGATGGCGGATTCATGAGCGACCTCGCCGAGTACACGCACGAGACCTACGGCACGGCGCGCGCCACCATCAAGTTGCCGGCCGGCCGCGTCGAGGTCTCCAATATCATCAGCCCCGGCGAGTTCGCGACCGATCGGGAAATTACGGATGCCGAATACCACCAGATTCGGCGCGTTCTGCAAGAAGTGTATGACTGCGCTGTTTTTTCAAGCAATCCCGGATTCCTGCTGAAATCTGACGTCGAGTTGGCAGAAGCGGTCAAGAGATCTGTTTCACCGTTCAAAATTCCGAGACCGGCCCCATGAGCGGCCTCGGCGGCATGAACAACGCCAACCTGCGGATCGTGGGAAAGCCCGATCCCGAGTTGCCGGGCGCCGCCAAAGTCGTCGTCGATGTCTCCGACGACCAGGCCGACAGTCTCGATATAGACGATAGCGGGAACATCCTCAGAATCACTCACGACGATGGGGCAATCACGGTCTCGCTCGACGGCAAGCCGCTCGGCAACGTGAATCCGGCCAACGATGGTCCCGCCGAATGGTTCGGTAACCTCGCCGAGAAGATCGATGCCGACGAGCTGTCACGCCTCACCGAAGATCTGCTGCAAGGCATTGCCGATGATCTGCAATCGCGTCAGGAATGGATTGAGGACCGCGCGCTCGGCGTGAAATTGCTCGGCCTGAAGATCGAGATCCCCAATGTGGGTGGCGGTGCGGATGGTGCTCCCGTGGAAGGCATGAGCAAAGTTCGCCATCCCCTGCTGCTTGAGGCAGTGCTGCGCTTTCAGGCGAATGCCCGCAGCGAACTCTTGCCGACCGACGGCCCGGTGAAGATCCGGAACGATGCCACGTCGCCCGATCTCACCACCGACCAGCTGGCCACTGCGCTTGAGCAGGACTTTAACCATTATCTGACCGCGGTGGCGACCGAGTACTACCCCGACACCGACCGCATGCTATTCATGACCGGATTTGGTGGCGACGGGTTCAAAAAGGTCTACACGTGCCCGCTGCGCAACCGCCCCGTGTCGGAGTCGATCGATGCGGATGATCTGATCGTCAATCAATCGGCCACGGATTTGGCCAACGCCCAGCGCGTCACGCATCGGGTCATGATGCGACCGTCGACCTTGAAGCGCATGCAGATTCTGGGGGTCTATCGAGACGTTGAACTCGGCGACGCGGTCATTCCCCAGTCGGATGCGCTGCAGCAGGAAGAAAAAGCCCAGCAGGGCCTGTCCGACAACGGCCTGCGTCGACCGCTCGACCGCGAGCGAGAGTTATATGAGTGCTGCTGTGAGCTCGACATCTCGGGATTTGAGCACAAGCACAACGGCAAGGTGACGGGGCTTGCGATTCCGTACGTGGCGACGATCGATGTGTCATCCCGGACAGCGCTGTCGATTGTCCGCCGGTTCGATCAGGAGACCGAGAAGTTACCTATCGCGCGCCAGCGCTTCGTGAAATTCCCTTTCGTGCCGGGCCTCGGGTTCTACGGCATCGGCTTGCTGCACATCCTGGGCAACTCCACCAACGCCATCACGGCGGCCTGGCGCGAGATGCTCGATAACGGCATGTTCGCGAACTTCCCGGGATTCCTGATGCAGGATACGGGCGGTCGCCAGAACACGAACATTTTTCGGGTTCCCCCGGGTGGTGGCGCTCCTGTCAAGACCGGCGGCGTGCCGATCCGCGAGGCCATCATGGCGCTACCCTACAGCACGCAGCAGATGGCGCCGCTGATGGCGCTGGTGCAGGACATGGCCGAGACGGGTCGGCGCATTGGCGGCACGGCCGAAGTACAGGTGGGCGAAGGTCGGGCGGATGTGCCGGTCGGCACTACGATGGCTCTCATTGACCAAGCGATTAAGGTCATGAATGCCGTGCACAAAAGGATGCACTCGGCCCAAGCCGAAGAGTTTCAGTTACTGAAACGCGAGTTCAAAGAAAATCCAGAGACATTCTGGCATCGCGGCTGCAAATCGAAGACGCCGTGGGACAAGGCGAAATTTCTGGCCGCGTTGAACAACTGCGATCTGGTGCCGCAGGCTGATCCGAACACCTCATCGAGCGGCCAGCGCATGATGAAAGTGATGGGGCTGAAACAGTTGCAGGAAAAGAGCCCGAATCTATACGACCCGATCAAGGTTGATACGGCGGCGCTGAACGCGATGGGCTGGCCGAATCCCGAAGAATTCTTCGTGCCGCAACAGGCGCGTGCGGCGCCTCCGCCCCAGCTGGTGCAAGCGCAGACGCAGATGGCCAATGAGAGCAAGAAGGCCCAGGCCGATGCAGATCGCGCGGCGGCGGACCTCATTGAAGCCAACGCCGTCAAGGCGGAGACCGAGAACAAAATTGCCGTCGGAGCCCACACGCCGAAGCAGGAGACAGCGGGTCTGGGCGGCTCTCAACAAGTCGATACGCCCGTGGATAAGGCGGAAGCGCAAGCAAAATTGTTGGACGCACATACTCGGGCGCGTGAGGCTACGGTGCATGAACGCACAGCAGCAGCGGAGGATCATAATCGCGACCAGGACCGCGTCGCAAAAGAGCGCGAGGCAGCGATTAAATTGGCGTCAGACGTGATTCGGGCGCCTACTCATCCAATCAGTGGCAAACCGGTCGACATGGGTGATGCGGGCCATAAGGCCCACAAGATCATTCAGGATATGGATCGAGGCATCACACAATGAACTGGACTACGATACAAACATGATCCCAGTGACGTTCCCGGAATGTAATGTGGTCCTCGCCATGGGGCAGGATGAGTATGAGCCGCTCCAAGCTTATCGCGCTCCAGCAGATGGTCAAACGATATGCGCGTTTCGGCTCTCGCCGACTGAGTTGGAAGAGATAGCGAAGACGCGCACGATTTGGATCAGCGTCCTGACGTTCAACAATCCGTTCCAGCCAATCGGGTTATCGACACAGTGCCCATTTGAAAGATCCAAAGAGAGTGAGACTGAATCACAATGAGAGTCCGTATCATCCGTTGGACCGACCCAACCAGTTCTGCTGCACGTCTGCGCGTGGATCGCTGGTGCGATGGGCAATGGGAGGCGGTGCAGAACTTTGGGTTGTATGAAGCCAACGAGGCCGACGAGTTTGCGATGAAGTTGTCGATGACGAAGCGGGTCCCTGTCGAGATGGCCGTGTTTGAGGATGGTGAAAAGTTGGATCGCCGTGTGCCGTTTGCGGCAATGTATGATCAGGATGGCGAGAAAACACCGGAGAGTTCCCCATGAGTGTAGCATCAGAACAAGCCCGCGACGCCGCGAAATCGAAAGTCGAGCGGCTTACTAAATCCGATCCTCATGCGCGTGTTGACGCAAGCGGGTACTCGCCGGAAGGGCCGATGGATGCAGGTGTCCAAACCGGCCCGCGCCCGATCTCGCGTCGCCAATTCCGCCGCGGCGGTCAGGTGGAAGGTGAGAAGTCGGCTGCGCGCGCTGATCGCAAACCCCGCGCCTCGGGCGGCCGCACGCTGACGGCCAATTCCTACCTCAACCGCGATGTGAAGGCCGCCAACGAGGAGCGCGAGGGCACCAAACACGTCGGCGGGATGAAGCGCGGCGGACGCGCGGGTAAACTGGGCGGTGGTCCGCTCATGCAGAATACCGGCAGCCCGTCGATGCCTCCGACGACGGTCAGTCGTAAAGAGGGCGGCAAAGTGCATGCCGATGCGGCGCAGGATCGCAAGCTGATCCACGCCATGGGCTGTCAGTGCGCGAAGTGCAGCGGCGGCCGAGTCGAACGCAAAGAGGGCGGCGCGATTTATGGTGGCACCCGCCCCGTTGCCGGCCGTTTGGCTCGCAAGGGCGGGGGCCGCACCAAGAACAAGGGCAAAACCAACGTCAATATCATCATCACGCAGCCGGGCGGGATGGGTGGACCGCCGATGCCGCCGCCGGGAGCGATGCCACCGCCCGGCGGTCCTGTGGGATTGCACCAGGGTGCGCCGCCGCCCACGCCGATGGGCCCGCCCGCAGGCGGTCCGCCACCCATGATGGCGCGCAAGTCGGGTGGTCGTACATATCCTATCGATTCGGGTGCTGGCGGCGGGTTGGGACGGCTGGAGAAGGCCAAGGCGTACGGCTGATGAGCAACTTGATATTCAATCGGCCGTCGCAGCCGTCCCGTTGCAGTTCGCCAGAGGCCGATGCGGCTGAGCGGCGACTGGAAGTAGCAGTGTGTGGCCTGCGCGACGCGACCGATTCGCGCGGCTTGCGCATCATGCTATACCGAGGCACTTCCTTCACGGCTGAGGGCTTTCGCGACGCTCTGAAAGAGATCACGAGCGCACCATTTTCATCCGACCGCGTAGTCTTTCTGGAATGCGAACCGGGACTCGGTGAACTGACGTTTGCCAAGCACCTTCAATTGCTCACCAACTGTTACGTCGCCGCGCTCGAATACGAGCGAGTCGCGTTGATGTTTAACTAATGCCCTCCCTCAACACCCAATTCGAATTCGAGCTGAAGAAATTGGTCAGCGCCCGTATGGCCGACATCGCCGACATTCTGTGCGATGGTCAGGCCATCAAGGATTATGCCGACTATCGCCGCTATCTAGGCGAGTTCCAAGGTCTAAAGCAGGTTCATGAGTTTTTCTGCGAACAAGTCAACACAACACTCAACCAACGGTAACCCATGTCAGCAGTGTTAAAAAGCAAACAAAATGACTCAGCCACCGCGCTCAAACGCGATATTTTGGCGAAAATCGGTGATATGTCAGAGTTCGAGATTGCGCAGAATGAGATTCTGCTGGCTATCTACCAGCGGCCGGAGATGTCTGCGGGGGGCATCATCCAAGTCCCGAAGACATTGAAGGAAGATATTTACCAAGGAAAGGTTGGGTTAGTGGTCAAAATCGGCGAGCACTGTCAGTTTGATCGACCTGACCCTTATACCAACATCGTAACAGGGATTCCAATCTCATTGCACGACTGGGTGGTAGTCCGTCCGTCTGACACGTGGGCTCTTGATATCAACATGAAGTCCGATGCGCTATCGAGTAAGGACTTCGTTGCGTGTCGGTTGGTGCATGACAAAGACATTCGCGCGAAGATTCCACATCCTGGGGTGATTTGGTGATTCGCACAGATAGGGAGCCATTCGTCCACGAATTAGATATGCCGCCGATGGCGTATTTCGACATTCCGCTGGACATTTCTGGCGAAGAACGGAAAACACAACGTGTGATCGCACACGAGATGAGAGCAGGACCGTTCAAAACGCAGGAGCAAGCCGATAATTTTTCCAAACTCGACGTGCAACGTGTACAGCAAGAGTTGCTGACTCTAGGCGGCGGTATTATCTGGTGGCGCATTCGCCCCGAACTCAATAACGACATTGACGGGCCGGAAAAATGGCATACCTACGCTCGTTGCGGCACATCTCCAACCCTCCCTGACTCTTTTTGGTCGATGATGCGCGACCGAGGCGTATAAATGTCAACACCAACAGAAGAAATTGATGTCGATTTGGCGGCCGCGGATGCTAAAGCAGCTGCAGAAGCCGCCAAAAAGGGCGCCAATGGCGCAGTCGAAGCCGCGCCGGAAATTGACATCGTAAAGGACGACGCTCAGGCGAAAAATGCCGAAAAAACGGTCGTTTCGCCGGAAGAGGGCCTCGAAAAGCTCAAAAAACAGCTCGAGGAGGAGCGTTCAGGCCGATTGGCGGCCGAACAACGGGCGAATGAGGCCTCTCGCGGCGAGGCAGCCGCCCGGGGTGAGGTTCAAACCTCGCAACTCGACCTCGTGAAGGGTGCCATCGAGCGTTTGACCGAGTCCAGCGACACATTGGAAGGTCAATACGCCGATGCAATGGCCGCACAGGACTTCAAAGCCGCTGCGAAGCTCCAACGGCAGATGGGTGATAACTCCGCGAAGCTGATTCAACTCGAAGCCGGCAAAAAGGCGCTCGAGTCCGCGCCGAAACCGACGCCACGCGCCCCCGTTGATGCCGTCGACCAGTTCGCCTCAGCATTGTCGCCCGCGTCGGCAACCTGGGTCCGCGCCCACCCCGAATTCGTGCGCGATTCGCACAAGAATCGGCAGATGATCGCGGCGCACGAACTCGCACTCGCCCGCGGAATCAAGGTTGATACCCCAGAGTACTTCGCCTCGGTCGAGAAAACCCTCGATCTGTCGGCGCCAGCACTCGCGAAAACAGACCCCGAGCCGGATGCTACCGCAGACGCCGCGCAGGCGACCGGGGGTCGTGCCGCTCCCGCCGCCGCGCCTGTCAGCCGCAGCAATGGCGCCCATGGCAACCGCCCCAACGTAGTGAAACTCACCCCACAGGAGGTCGAGATGGCTGGGATCATGAATATGTCCGTGGAGGAATACGCGCGGAACAAGGTTGCCCTGAAGAAAGAGGGGAAATTGTCATGAGTGCTGAGAATCCGAAGACGAACGTGGCCGCCGCAGTGGCCGCTGGTTTGAGCGCTGCACAGCCCCCCGCTCAGTCAAAGCCACGCGAAGAAGATCCCCGCGCCCGCGCCGCCCGCCGCGCGTTGGAACTGCGCGAACAGACCTCCTCCGATGACGACGGTATAGACAAGTTCTACATCGATCCGAAGATCATTCCGGACGGGTGGTCCTACGAGTGGAAGACGTTCACGGTATTCGGCAAGGAGAATCCTTCCTACCAGGTCGCCATGGCGCACAAGGGATGGGAATCAGTACCGCGCTCCCGTCATCCGCATCTGATGCCGATCAATTACCAGGGCGAGACCATCGAGCGCGAAGGGCAGCTCCTGATGGAGCGGCCGCTCGAAATTACCCAGGAGGCGAAAGCGCGCGACCTGCGCATCGCGCGCGCTCAGGTGCGCGGCAAGGAAGAACAGTTGGGAGGGGCACCGAGCGGCCAGTTTGAGCGTGATAACAAGGGCGCGCCGCTAGTGAACGTGAAAAAGAGTTTCGAGCACATCCCGATTCCGGAGTAATCTCAGAATTCTTATGAGAAAGATTCTCGTATGGATCTGGCACCACAGACCCAAGCATCATCACACATCCGCGCGGGCGGGCCATTTATGCCTGACGCGCGTTCACGTCACTCGAGGAAATAAAGTCATGTCCACGGTTACTGGCACGTATACATTCCCCATTACCCGCAAGAGCGGCGCCTCCCTTGCACTCACGGATATCAACTTCGCGAGTCTCACGAGAAATGGCACGGAGATCGCCAAGCTTGCGCCCAGTGCGGCCACGGTGAACTTCACCGATTCCAGCCCCCTGACTGGCAGCGATGTCTACGAGGCTATCACGGTCACGAATGACGGCTTTCAGGGTGACCCATCAAATGATGTGTCGATCGTGATTGCGGCAGCCGATCCGGCCAGTGCCGGCACGCTTACCGCGACACTCAATCCCTGAGTGATTGCATCTGGCACGGGCCGCTCGATAACGGCGCCCGTGCTGGAGTTGAATTGCTTTCCCTCGTTTGATATGAGATAAGTCGAACACCCAGCTACCCGGCGTAGCTTCTGATTTAGTTTTCGGTCCCCACCCGAGCTTCGGCAGCCCAGGCAGACCTCCCAAGCGGAGTTTTTGCCTGTGGCAAATGTCAACGCCCCCTTCGGATTTCGCCAGTACCGCGGTCGCGGCACAACGCCGTCGTACGAGCAGACTACGTTCGGCAATGGTGGCATCGACTTCAACGCGACTGTCATCTATTACGGCGATCCTGTCGTCCGCGTTGGCACGGGCGATGGCACCATCAAGCAGGCGGTAGGTTCCGCAGGTGGTGCTACAGTCACCTTGGCCGGCATTTTCCAGGGTTGCAAATACCTTTCCACGGTGACCAAGAAGACCGAATGGTCTAATTACTGGCCCGGCGGCAGTCCGGTCACGAGCGGCAATCAGTCCACCATTGAAGCGTACGTGGTGAATGACACCAACGCCCAGTTCGTCGCGCAAAGCAATGCCACGGGACTGGTACAGGCGGACGCCGGTACGAATCTCGATTTCAATATCGGTACGGGAACGACGGCCAACGGGCTCTCCGGAGCATTTCTGCTCAACACGGGAGCGACGACTGCGGCCTATCCTTTCCGCTTCCAGAATCTCGTGCTGGA
>Ga0137418_10004452_pt1 | contig 12867 bp, 14 predicted proteins | sample CZODoug3_1_2_16f_FD_122242 | JGI IMG/M metagenome (GOLD analysis project Ga0137418, IMG submission 122242) | Vadose zone soil fungal communities from Angelo Coast Range Reserve, California, USA - CZODoug3_1_2_16fungal (Hybrid Assembly) | ecosystem: Environmental > Terrestrial > Soil > Vadose...
GTACGCTTTATGCATCTCGCCGCCAAAAATAGGCGAATTATAGCAGAAGCTTTGACAGACGACGAAATTCAGACAATAAAAAATGAGACAGGCGAAGAATGGGATATGTGGAAGAAAGCAAATACAGCAGAAGGCGCTATAGCACTTCTAAAACACTATTCAAGTGAAGAGAGTAACTAGTCCGTCGTGAAATTCATGACGGTTCGACTACAAGTCAAATTGACTTGAACCATCCTCAAATTGAGGATGGCAACCCGCCGTCCTCTCACCGCCTTCACCAAGCAAGCAATGAGAGGGCGCTTCTTTGCCTGGACATACCCAAGGGGGTAGTCGAAAGGGTAGGTGAAAGGGTAGGGTATAGGATGGTTGATAGGGTGATTTGCTTATCCCTACCTCTAGTGCGTACTTTAAGCCCAACCCCTCCCCATTTTATTGAGGCACGAACGAGGGGTGTCACGTCGGCTAAAATTTCATTCCGGTCGCTCTGCACGCCGCTTTATACCCTGTCACGATGGCACTGCGTTTATCGGCCAAGCTCTAAAGTGGCATGCTCCGTTCCCTGCATAAAATTTCTTAACGCCGACGTGACACCCCTCGTTCTACCATCATTTTTTCTTCAAGCGTGTTTCCCCACCCGCTTGCGCGTCTCGAACTTCATTTCATTGCCAGCAAGATGGTCGTCGGTCCCGCTTCGGGGTCCAGTCAGTGATCCACGCATACCTCATTCCAACCACTCCCCCACCATGCCACCTTCCCAACTCCCCCGGCGCGTGGCTCCACTGCCTTTCGACCCCTGCGCTACCATTTGAGAGGCGCTTCTTTGCTCGATAAGAGGTAAGGGTTACAGAAGTCCCTCGGTGTCTTTTGCTCTGTGGGCTGTACGTTCCAAGAAGTGAGGCCTGCTTTGATCCCCTCGGTAGACCTTTCTTTTCACAGAGCAGGCTTCCCTTTTGCCCTTTGCACAATCCTTGTGTACCCGTCTCCAGCAATACACAACGTTTCCACAACATTAGCCCGCCTCTCAAGCCCACTCATGTGATTGTTGCACAAGGATTACACAACATTAGGGGCTGCTTTATCTTGCACTACCGCTAGCGGGTAGCACGTTGCCCACCGATAACCTTCACCGCCCGCTCTGCCTCTTCCCTGCCTGCATAGAGCTTCAACGGCCTCTTTGCCTCTGCCAGGGCAACCAGGAGATACCAACGAATGGCCATGTCAATCTCTGGACTGGTAAGGAAACCGCTGTACGCCTCATTGGTAGGCCAGTAGGGAGCGAGGGCAAGCACGGCAGATCTGAAAATAGCAGAGGGGCAGCTGGCGACACTGTGGACCTGGTCGTTGTGGATGAAATAAGAGATCTTGGCTCGCAGGTAGGACACAGCTGGAACGTAGGCAGAACAGGACCTAAGACCGAGATACGTGTAAAATAGGACATAGGCATGAGGTGTAATAGTATAGATTTCGCTCCTTGCTTTATCCTTGAACAGAGATACTGCTGCTAATTTAGCAGCCTGTTGAAAAAGTCTTTTGCAGAGCTTTATGGGACAGAAAAAGGACCCAATTGCCCTCAAAGAGTATGTCTTTTCGCATCTTTTAGTAGCAGAAAAATGTATTACGCATCTCTTCAAAACTCATCATTTTAGTTTTTCAACAGGCTGTTAGGTTAGCAGCACAAAAGCAGTCCCAAAGCTGGCTTTTTCGTCTGCTAATGCTCTCAAGATCGAGGCTTTGCAATGTCTGCTAAGGTTCCAGCGCCCAAGAGGGTATCGAGTAAGATACGAAATATTGTGTAATGCCTTTTTTAACTGTTATCCCTATGTCCTATTTTACACGTATCTCGGTCTTAGGTGTGCGACACGTTCGATCGAGACCGATATCTATCGGGGGATGATCGACAAGGAGTAATCCTTGATAACTTGAGTTTCGATGTTGGGCGCGGCTTTGAGCCAATTCCCAACCCCTTGTGAACAGGGAAATGCATCTTCCCCAGTGGTGAGACTGACTCTCAATCTGCTGAAGCGGGAAGAAAAGCGGGTACGTCCCGACTCCAACGGGATCATCCCTGCAAGTCGGTCGCTATGGCTAGCGAAAGCAAAGGTCTATTTGAGGCATCGTAACCGAGAACAAGCCTACGTGGAGTATCGGCTTGACCAAACTGGTGAAGGATAGGGGCCTGGCATCCACCTAAGTGACCAGGGTTCACCCCTGATAAACCCGGTGCAGAGGACCAGCCTAAGGTGACGCAAAACGAAATTCAGGAACGTGGGAACCAGTCATGTCCTCTCAGGTAACTGAGGAGGTGTCAGCCGCATGGCATGACTGGGAGGATTCCCCAAGAAGCCAATGCTTGAGGTAATGCTCAAGATATGCTGACGTGGGGACAGTGAGATGGAAGAGAACGGAACAAGTAGGTGGCCCAGATCCGAAAGCACCGTGAATCCTGTCAGGGCCGCAAGGCAGCAGCAGTAGCGAGTGAGTGGCTAGAGCACCAAAAGGACAGTTCTTAAGCTGGTTATACCAGTATCCGTGACAAGGACCATCTGACTGAGGAGCCGTGTGCGGTTAACGTCGCAAGCACGGTTTTGAAGCGGAGGCGGGGAAAGCGATTTCCCCGTCGACCGTAACCAACAGTAGCCTGTTCTCTTGGGTTGGTTTTGTTTGATCATGCTCGAGGTCCTTTGCAAAAAGAGAAGCAGATATTGTATCCATCTCTAAGGGTGGATCTGAAAATAAAGGTCATGAGAGACTTGCCACCAAGAACCGTCAGTCCAGCGGGCATGAAGGCGCTGGACTTGGAGAAACACAGCAACATCGGCTCCCATAGTACTGCCAAAGGTGACCGCTTGGCGAAATTTGCGCCGCAGTTCTCGATTGGTGCGTTCGAGCAAAGAAGTACTACGTATCCACTCACGTGTAACGATATCTAACTGATAATAGACCAGAGTATCTTCAAAATCGCGTTCAAGGGTAGCAACAGCGAGAGGTGCTTGTGGACGCCAGTGTTGTGCCCAGTCACGTAAGCGTTCACGAGCCATCTCGGCATGTTCGGCCTGATAAATGGAAGCCGCTTGCTCCATCAGTTCCTTCTTTGCTTGGCGCTGGTCTTTGCCTTTGAGATCAGTACTGGCTTTGTCGGCCACATTCTGCAGTTTGTGAAAGATGCAGCGTTGATCGAGAATACTGTTTCCATACACTTTAACCAGAGCTTTTCCCAGTCCACCACAGCCGTCACGTACGATCATCTTCAAACCTTGCTTGGCCTCCACTCCACGTTCCTTGAGCCGCATCAAGAACAGTTCCCATTGGGCGTGATCTTCACTCTTGGCCAATTGCCAGTCAAGGATCTCCCGTCTCCCATCGGGCCAGAAGCCCATGGCCACCAAGATCACCACTTTCTTTCCGCTCCGCTCGTGGCGTTTGCGTTGACGCTTGTCGGGCTTGATTTCTTCTTCTTGACCTTGGATTGTGACCCAAATGCCATCGCATTGGACCACCGTTGGTGCTTCGGGGAAATGCTGTTCCCGCATGCGATGCACCAGGGGCTCCACTTGATTGATCAGTTCATTGATGGTGCGTAACCCAACTGAATGTTCCAACTCTCCACTCCAGCGATTCTTGATCGCTCGTAAGCTCTGGCTCAGACCACTGCTAAAAAAGGCATCTTGTTGCAGATCGACCCAAAATCGCTGAAATTTCTCCAGAATACTGAACTGACAAATGACATCATGATAACAGTCTTGACACTCAAGCATAGGAACCCGCAAATGATTGATATGTCCTAATTCTGTCTCCAATGTTCTTCGATAATGCCCGTCTCGCGTGAATTGATTGGCATCTTGGCATCCGCAATGTGCGCATTTCCAATCAATTTGGCGAGGCTGACCACTTTCTCTCCGCTGATCCCCTTTTTCTCGTCCTAGCTTTCCCGTTACCTCCATTTCCAGACAGGTCATGATTATCTGTTGAGTTGCCTGCAAAACGGCTTCTTTTATCTGCTTTTGGACAGCTTGGATGATCTCTTTGCGCTCTTTCCCTTGGATGTGGGCAGTGGAAATGGTTATACTCATAAAAAGCTGAAGACTCCTGGTGAGGTAGATTTTTGCTTTAACCTACTTTACCATCTGGAGATCCTTCGGCTCGCTTTTCCTACCCTCCTTCCTTCACCCTTAGAGATGGATACAATATCGAGAAGCAAGGCCACTCTGCAATGAAGGAAACAGAGCAGGGCCTTGCGTGCTTGGATGAGATTATAGCAGGTGGTGCCTGCTCCTCAGATAGTCTCTATCTTCTTCCGGCGCAGGCTCTTCTTCCGATGGGATATCGTCGTGCGTCGCAGACTCGACGAATGCTGGGATGGGCTCGTGATGATCGAAGCCGCCCCAGATTCGCGACTCAACCCCATTGGTGAGGCGGAGATGCAGCTCTGGCGATGCAAGGTAGTCCTTGCTTGGGTTAAGAGAAGCCTTGATGTATGCGACCTGGTGCCCGTTCTCTTCCACCACATGCACGTGCTCCGCAACGGAGATATCATCACTCTCGATGATATGCGCGGCCTTTCGTTGCTCCATGAAAGAGTCCTTTCGTATGGTTGATAGGGATTAATAGGATCTGAGGCGCCTCTGCTCTTTGATAAGCTCGTCGATCACGTCGAGCTTTTGAGGAGTTCTCGCAATTTCACCGTGTCTTTGATCATAGCCAGCTTGTGCAAGCTCGACGATCGTGCCCGTATCAACGGCGAGGACGTCAACGATCTTCACTTTTCCGTCTCGGAGTCGACTCTGCGCCTCAGCAGCGTGATCAAGGATTGCAAGCAAATATGACCGAAGCGCATCCAGGACCTGTTCAGTCTTCGTTGGGTCGAGATCTTCCCGCTTTTGCCCATGGCTCATCAAGACTTGATCTCTGAGGTCAGGCCACGCATTGAGGCTTCCAATTCTGCCCGTCGCCTCGTTATACTGCCTCTTCGACTCTGCCATTGCCTCTTCCTGCTCTTTTAGTGCACGCTTGCTCTCTTCAATGCCTGCCTTGATCTCCTCGGCAAGGGCCACACCATAGGCCCTCTCTTGCTCCTGGGCAAGGTCGGTCATCTTGGCCTGCTCCTGGGCAAGATCGGCCATCTGGGAATGGATTTCGCTGATAGCCGAGTCGAGGGCAGCGACAATCCTGGCTCGCTCATGGGCTGCATCCCTGGCCTTCTCAGCGGATTCCACGCGCTGCTTTGCGGCATCCAGGTCGGCAATCAGACTTTGCAGGATTGCTTCATGCTCACCCTCTGCCCCGGTGCCCTTTGCGATCTGCAGGCGGCTCTGCTCACGCGCCGCTCTGCCAGCTGCCTCGTCCCTCTCATCGAGCATTGTCTGGTAGCGGTCATCTGCCGCATACCTCTGCTCGAGCAGGAGGCCTCGCTGATGGGTCTTGTCTTCAAGCAGCTGCTCGAGGCCTCCTCGATCCTCTGCGATCCTGCGCAGCTCAGATCTGGCATTGTTCAGCATCTGAGTGATAATTTCAAGCCTGGATTGCTCCTGGACCTCGCTGGGCTCAATGATAGCTTGTTGTTTCTTGGTCACGTATTTTGTTCCTTTCAAACTTATGCATAGACTTTCGTCGACATCCCATTGCTACGACACTGCCCTATCCCTGGCCTCAAAGAATTCTCCCTGAAGTCAGCGATGAACTCGCCGATGCTTTCTGCGACGGTGAAGAATACGAGTGGGACTGCCGGGTTCCTTTCAAATCGCCCAACAATGAGCGAGATGCCGCTATCGAGGGCAACAGCCTGGGTGTATAGGCTGCCTATATCAGGTTGCCGTGTCTCTTCGTAGAGCAGCCTCAGAGTGCAGTCGTCGCACTGATAAAGCGTTGCATGTGCACGGTAGAGCCCGCTCCTCTGCTCTTTTCGCACCTTTCGCCACACAGCATCATCTATCTCTATTATGCTTTCCCCTAATAAGAAATGCTCTTTAGCATATGGTAAGTCATAGTAGAAGACAATGCTATGCTCTGCTAACTTCTCTCCACATTGAGAGCACATCTCTCGTTTTCTTGCATCGTATCGTCTGAAGTGTACCTGAATAATCGGTACACTACTAGCATGAAATATAGGCTTGTAGTCTATATTTCGCGCTCTTAGCACTAGTTCTCTTCTCCTTTCTTCAAGGACAGTCAACTCTAATCTTGCTTCTATTAGTATATCATAAAGGTGAGGTGAGCACAAAAAAAGAAGCGCCTAGCAATTGCTAGTGCTTCTTGGCAAGATAGATTTGACGACGATATCGTCTGCAGAGCCCTCTGTTAAGGAGAACCAATCAAAGTATAGCACGAGTCAGTCACCGCCCTGCTCACCCTGGCAGATCACGGACCAGCGAGGCAAGGGCCATTCTTGTGTAAATTCCTTATAGCAATGGACTTTCTGTACCACCTACAAATCGAACCTACCCACATATCCTCCCCACCGCGCTACAATGCAAATCTGGGCCTTTCCCTGCCTGGCAATGAATGGCATCGATGAGTCAGGGAAGGGCGACGAGTGGCCGAGCGTGGCGATGAGCAGGCGGGGAATTACTGAGGGCTTGGGCACTGTGTTAGAATAGAGAGGTGGAACTTACTGACTCTCATTGCTGGATTGGTTGAAGCGCAAAGATAGGCTGTCTGGTATGGCAGCCTATTGTGCTGTCTGAATCATCCGATGTGTATCTTACGGTCATGTACACTGTGTGTAGAGCCCTTGTTGGGTCAAACCTGTCTCGTGTTTTTTTGGTGGGAAGGCGAAAACGGCAGCTCCGAGTGTGGGCTGCCGTTGTGCTGTTTGGTACTCCCAGTATAATAGAAGTGACAACCCTGAAATGTACTCTTGACTCCTCTGCGGAGGAAGTGATTCCGTATCTGCGTTGGTTGAAGTATGAAAATAGCCGCTCCGAGTGTGGGCGGCTATTGTGCTGTAGACTATTTTTTCAAAGCCTTTTCCCAATCATCCCAACTCGAAACGTCTGCTCTGTCTTCTTCTCTTGCCAAAAATGACAGCCTGTCAACTGCGTTGTCATCCAAATTCAGCTTACGGCGTTGGTACCCTTCCGTCTGCCTTGGATCTTTGTGCCTGGCCGCGTATTGTGTCTGGGTGAGTGTTGCGCCTTTCTCTAAAGCCAGGGTGATAAACGAGGCCCGTAGACTATGCGGTGAGAAGTCGAGCCCAATCTTGGCAGCGTACTGCTTCACTGTTCGCTCTATCCACTTTGAGCTGATCTGCTGCTCTGTCGGGTGATCCCCGCGATCGAAGCTCACAAAGAGGGGTGAGTCAAGCGTGAGCTGTCTGTCGGATGCATCTAACCACTCCTGGATATAGCGCTTCACATCTGGGGGAAGCTTCACAATATCTTTGAGTCCGCCCTTGCCAGTCACTCTGATAATATAGTGTCCCGAGTCCTGGTCTAAGTCTCCTATTTTGAGCGCTGCGCACTCCGAGCGCCGGAGTCCCGTTCGTAGCAGAATAGAGAGGACCGCATATTCCTGCTTGCCTTTCTTGGTTGATCGGTCAATGGCAGCAAGGAACTGCTTTGCCTGATCATCTTTGAGGGCAATGTGTGGCGACGATCGGTCACTGGTTTTTAAGCTGTCAATGCCCTCTGCGGGGTTACGTGCGATACTATTCATACGCACCTGTACATCAAGGATGCGACGTGCTACAGTAAACATGCGGTTAATCGTGGTGACGGCTCGCTGCTCACCGTTTTGCCTTGTTTGCAGATAATCTTGATAGTCAATCATGAGTGCATAGTCTATGGCTTCTACCCTGGTTACACTTCTCTCTGCTAAGAAGAGAGCAAATGTTTTTGCATCCTGGATATACACATCACGTGACTTCTTCGAGGGGAGACGCTTGACAACCGTTTCAAGCACATCATCAATGATAGAGGTGCCAAAGACAGCTAAATCCTTGCTCATCAAAAAGGCCTTTCTGTGTCCGTAAAGCGGAATTTGTGGACACTATTTTTCCTTATTATGGCGTCTATCCGTCATTCTGTCAAGCCTTTCTTGGCGTCTATCCGTCAAAATTTGGTGCTATACTTCTTCCAATAGAAAACTACCACTGGAGCGTGTTCCCATGAGCAAGAAACTTAACAGGTTAGAGGACTATATTTCTTCAAGAGAAGCAGCAACTCTCCTGAGCAGCAAATTAGGGAGAGTTATTGCTCCCGATTATGTTCGCAAGATTAAGGGTGTTCGGTCTCACAAGGCAAATGATCGGTGTAGACTCTTCAATCGTGAGGACCTGGAGCAGGTCACGATCAAAAAGAAAAGCACCCGCGACTAGGGGGGTGCCTCTTTCTCTTGTGTACATCTAATTTCTTGCATTCATCGGTATACTATACATATAGTGAGCGACGCACCTATACATTATGAGCATCCATCTATCTATATTGCGTCGCTCGTCTCGCTACTTGTGTAATTATCCATCAAGGTGATACACTATGCTGCTTTTCACGCTGCTCTGCAAGAAAGTCTTGAAAGTCTCTTAGTACCTTTACCTGCTCTATCATTGGCATTTCAGATACTTGTACGAAAAACTTCTCAAGTAGAAGCCTCACCTGTATCTCATCTTGGCTATGTTGTTCATTTTCTGCTTCCATCTACTTCTTCCTCATCTTCACAAGCAATCGAACCCAATACTTCTTTGAGAGCTCTATCAGCTCTTCCTTGTGCGATTCGATGTCTTCTAACTGTTGTGGGAATATTCTCCACTTGCCACCTCGTCCGTTGCTATTGGGGTTCTTTTCACGATCTGCTTGCAGCCATCCTTTACGGCACCAGTTACACGCGGTAGCTTGACTGACGTGATAGATCTCGCTGATCTGTTTCGTTGTGTAGTAGTCCTTCTCAACTCGTAGATTCGATAATGTTTGTTGATGGTAGTCTTGTGCCACTAACTATTCTTCTCTATCAGCTTATCGATTGCTTCTCTCACTAATGCTGACTTGTCAATTCTCTCACCTTTCAATCGTCTCTGAAGGCGAATCTGCTCAAGTTTGATATCTTGATCAGATCGGATGTAGTATGTTGCCTTGATCAAATCCTGTTTGTCTGGTGTACTGGCTTGCTGGTCTACTGGTGTAACAGTAGGCGGTGTTACTGGCATAGCATCTTCCTGTCTTACTGGTAGAATGGCTTCCTGGGAAGCTGGGATATTGGTAGACTGCTCTGCCTGTATACTGTCTTGCTGTTTCACTGGCAAGACAGCAGATTGGGTTACTGTTTCACTGGTTTGCTGGTCTACTGGTACACTGTCAGGCTGGGACACTGGTGTTTCGTCTTTCTCCTCTGCAGGAGGGCCAAAGAACGCGTCTGCGCCCATGCCTCGCATAGAAACACGCTTCGACTTCTTAGGAGGTTTGTCTGCCATCTAGGACCTCTGCAATCTGCCGATAGGCACGCGCTCCATCTGACGATCCATCAAATTCATCGATCGACTGCGCAGCCACCATAGCATCTGCCAGGGCGACACGACGACTCACGGGGATATTGATGAGTACATCTTTGTAATTGGCACGCAGTTCACCCAGGACCTCGTTGTCATGCTTGGCCCTGGAGTCGTAGAGCGTTGGAACGATCCCCGCGATTTTCAGATCAGGATTAGCACGCTTTTGTACCTTTGCAATGGTCTTTGTCAGGAGCTGCAGGCCGTGATAGGCAAGATAGTGCGTGTGTACTGGAATGATCACCCCGTCAGCTGCTGTCAACGCATTAATGGTAAGGAGTCCAAGGGAGGGAGGGCAATCAACAAGGATGTAATCTATCTTGTCCCTGATGGGAGCAATCTTCGATTTGAGCACCAGGTTGTTACCCGTTGGGTCCACCAGTAGCTCTATCTCTGCTCCTGACAGATCAAGGTTCGTTGGAACTAATCCCACACCACTGCCATGATGGTATACCAGTATACTGGCAATGGTGACATCTTCATCGATCATGAGATGATAGGCATGTTTTTCTAGCTTCAACGGATCGACACCAAAGCTCAAGGTCAAATGCCCCTGTGGATCTAGATCTACGATAAGGACCCTTCGCCCTCGTGCAGCAAGAGCAGCTCCTAGGTTCCTGGTCGTGGTTGTCTTGCCAACGCCGCCTTTCTGGTTGGCAACTGCGTATACTTTTGACACGTATTCCTCCTGAAATAGTTACTGGTATACTGGCAAGCCAGCGTACTGATATATCCAAGAGTAACAGCTCATCAGCAGGCGAGTCAACGAATTACTGTTCCACTTCCCTGCACAGTCCTTGCCTCTCGCTGCCCCTTGCGGTGGTGATGACTGTGCAAGGGCAAAGCGGGTTCTCGGCCTTCTGGGCGCGATTGTGGGCAAAAAGAAAGCCCGACTCTGTGACAAGCCAGGCTCTCTCGTTCTTCTGTGCTTAGATTTTAGCAGATCAGCAGTAGTGGGGCAATCTGCTAGGACTTCGGTGGGAGACGGTCAAGGATTAATTTTTGCACCTCTGCAATAGAGTCGAGACGCTTTTCCATATCAGTCTTGAGTGCGTTCACGCTGCCTTTGAGTAGGCCAATTTCTGTGTTAGCACGTGCTACCTCTTCAAACGTCTTTTGAAGAGTATTCGCCTCAGGAATGGACAATCTACGCTCGAGTCTGATAGGCTCCGTTTCTTGCTCGAGCCGTCTGACTTTCTCTTTCAATGCTTCGAATTCCTCACGGGTAGGCTGATTCATAGGTGATATCCTCCCCTAGTAATATATAATATTCTCAGATGGTTTGGGCTTGACGGTACTATCTTTCGTCGGAATGCAACCGTCAAGCCTGGGCTAAGCCGCATCCGTTTTGGGGTCCTCAGGTGTTACCTTCTTAAGTTCCTTTGCCATCCAAGGCTTTTCTATAACCGTTTTTATCCGCTCAACATCGTCAGCGGCAACATAGGTGTGCCGATCCATTTCAAACTTGTGTGTTTGGATGCCGAGCAACTTTATGCGGTTGTAGACAGTCCCTCTATTCCTGGTTACTAGTTTCTCTATCTCATCGATAGAGTAGAACTCTTTCTGCTCGCTCATTGTTACCTCCTTTCGGTTTTATGTGAGTACAAGTGTTCGTATGTCACTTCAAAGCATAGCATTCTAACCAAATTTTGTCAACCTATAAATTCTCGTGACTTAAACTGTTGACAAAGTGTTCAAGCTATGTTATTCTGTGAATGTCCCAAGGATGAGGGACGCGAAACTTGAAAGCGAGGAACAACAATGAACCACTCAACCAGCAAGCGTACAGCCAAAGCACTGCCCCAGGTCGAGAGCACCGTCTCACTGAGCATCACGGCAAAGCTGATGAAGTTCACAGCACGGCAGGACTTCACCGTCGGCAATTGTCACGTCAAGACTGGAGAGACTTGCTTCGCAGTGCAGTCAGAGCGCCGCCCTGGAAGGTTCTACATCGTCCGCTTCAATAGTGAGCGCAACACTTACCAGTGCAGCTGTGGGGCTAACTGTTGCGAGCATGAGCATCTCAAGACGACTCGCGAGTATGTCATGAGTCATGTAGTGGTTCCTGCCAAGTCCTCCGAAGTTCCCGCGATGACAGTCCCTGCAACCGTCGCACAGGTCAAAGCCGCTCGCAAAGCCAAGGTTGAGCAGACAAGCGAACAGTTTGACGGATCGAGGCCTCTGACCAAGGAAGAATGGAAGAAGATCGCTAAGGCCGATCGCAAGAGACAGCAAGCTTGGCAGGATGAGTACAGGCAACAAGCGAAGGAGGTGTCTATCGCGTAAGGCCGATAGCGATACTCAGCACAATCGAATAGCCTGCTTCAGTCAAAGGGATAGCCCGGGGCCCGTTCAAATCAAGGATCTAGCCAAGGCAAAAATCAAGTGCGAGCGACTACGACAGGCGTACATCAGGCTCAAGTCCTGAGTCGCTCATATGGACACAGCGTCCAGAGATTTAGCACAAAGGAGCTGGTATGTTTCAACGACTTATGGAATTGCCGCCTGAAATACAAGAGCAATACAAGCGTTTCTTCTGGCTTTGGCCCATGGAGGGCATTCATGCTTTTGATCCAGAGACAGAGGCTCGAATTGCTGTCTCACATGGCAGGAGCAAATATTATAGAGAAACAAGGCGTTTCTTTGTTCAAGCGCCTAATGGTGATAGTCATAATAGCCTGAAGTATGAAGGCGAAGCAAAGGAATATAGCACTGTATTTACTTTGAATGCCTCTTCATGGGAAGAAGCTATAGAAAAAGCTAATAAGATGTTCCCAAAGAAATTTGAGAAATTTACACGTGAAGTGCAAGAATATCTGTGCAAGAAAGAAGCTGGTGAGCTGAAAGAGACGTTAAGCGACTGGACACCTTGGGGATATTTCCCAGGAAGATCGAAGCAAACATAGCAGAATAACACACAGGACAGACACGTAAGACGTGCTCACAGCTCAAGACTGTGCTGTCCATTTCCCCTTAGTGGGATGCAATTATCAACTACATATCGTAGAAAGGACTCATACCATGATAGAAGTAGAAAAAGCCTTTAATCCATCCTCTCATATTATTCAAATCAGCTCCAGCCAAGGCAAGAAAGACTATCTGCCTGTGCAGTGGCGACTCGTCTGGTTCCGGTCGCTCTGCCCTGAAGGCAAGATCACCACTGAGTTGCTCGATCTCGACAGGAAAGAAGAGTGTGAGCATGAGACTACTGCCTGGAATGATGAGAAGCGCAAGTATGAGAAGGTGGTCAAGTGTGCTAAGGGCGTTGCAGTCTTCAAAGCGACGGTTGAAGATGGTAAGGGCGGCATAGCAACAGGCACGAAAATGGAGAATGCAGCGGCTTTCGCAGATTACTTGGAGAAAGATCAAACTGGTGCTATCGGACGAGCACTCGC
>Ga0137418_10004454_pt1 | contig 12866 bp, 8 predicted proteins | sample CZODoug3_1_2_16f_FD_122242 | JGI IMG/M metagenome (GOLD analysis project Ga0137418, IMG submission 122242) | Vadose zone soil fungal communities from Angelo Coast Range Reserve, California, USA - CZODoug3_1_2_16fungal (Hybrid Assembly) | ecosystem: Environmental > Terrestrial > Soil > Vadose...
AACTTGGGCAGCCAGTACAGATAGAACCACCAGATCGGGTCGGCCAGCATCTTGCCGACGACGATCGCCCACGTCTGTCGCACGCCGAGCAGGCGGATCCAGGGGACGCGCGGCTCGTCGGGCTCTTCGGCGTGCGCGTCGGCGGGCGGGCTGCGGTAGAGCGCGAGCCAAAGAAACAGCCACAGGAACCCGATCGACCCCGTGACGACGAACGCCCAGCGCCAGCCCCAGGTCAGGGCAATCCACGGGACGAGGAGGGGCGTGATGATGGCCCCGGTGTTGGTCCCCGCATTGAAGACCCCCGTGGCGAGCGCACGCTCGTCTTTGGGGAACCACTCGGCGACCGTCTTGACGCCGCCGGGGAAATTCGCGGACTCGCCGAGCCCCAGCAGGGCCCGGGCCGCCGAGAACGCCGCCGTCGTCCGGGCGAACGCGTGTCCAATCGCGGCGAGGCTCCACACGACGACGGCCGTGGCGAAGCCGCGCCGCACCCCCACACGATCGAGCCACCGTCCCGCGAGCAGAAACCCGAACGCGTATACCAGGCTGAACCACGACACGACGTCGCCGTACTGCGCCTCCGACCAGCTCAGCTCGCGCTGCAGCGTGGGGGCGAGGATTCCGAGCACCTGCCGGTCCACGTAGTTGATGGTCGTGACCATGAACAGCAGGGCGCAGATCGTCCAGCGGTAGCGAGACGTCACAACGTGACGCCTTCCTTCCAGATGGCGATTTCGCGATACCCGTGCTTCTCGTTGTTGGCGAGCTTCCGCCCCGACGCCACATCGAGGATCAACGTGAAGAGATCGTCGGCGAGGGCGTCCAGCGTGTTCGTGCCGTCGACCAGCGCTCCCGCGTTCACATCGATCCAGTGCGGCTTCTTCTCAGCGATCGCGGTATTGGAGGAGATCTTGAGCGTGGGCACCGGGAAGCCGAGCGGCGTGCCGCGCCCGGTCGTGAACAGGAGCAGGGTGGCGCCGCTCGCGACCAACGCCGTCGACGAGACGCCGTCGTTGCCCGGTGACTCGAGGAGCGACAATCCGCCCGACCGCGTCGCCGCGGGGGCGCCGTAGCGCAGCACCTGGGTCACCGGCGCTTGCCCGCCCTTCTGGATCGCGCCCAGCGATTTCTCCTCGAGGGTCGTCAGGCCGCCCGCGATGTTGCCGGGCGACGGATTCTCGTAGATCGGCTGCCCATGACGGATGAAGTAAGCCTTGAAATCGTTCACCAGCGAGACCGTGTCCCGGAATACCGTCTCGTCGACGGCCCGCTGCATCAGGGCCCGCTCGGCGCCGAACATCTCCGGGACCTCGGTGAGAATCACCCCGCCGCCCAAGCCGGTCAGCCGATCGGCGATCCGGCCGACGAGCGGATTCGCGGTAATGCCGCTCAAGCCATCCGAGCCGCCGCACTTGTGGCCCAGGATCAAGTCGGCGGCGGGGCACGCCTCGCGCTGGTCCCCCGCCATGGCCGCCACGAGCTGTCCCAACGCCTCGAGTCCGGCGTCGACCTCATCCGGGACGTCCTGCGAGTTGAAGAACCGCAACCGCTCTGGCGCGAGCGGCGGTGCCGCCCCCGCCCGGAGCAGCTCGTCCATCTGATTGCTCTCGCAGCCGAGGCCCAGCACCAACACGCCCCCGGCATTGGGATGGTGCATGAGACCGGCCAGGAGGCGTTGCGTGTGCCCGAGGTCATCGCCCAGCTGGCTGCAGCCGTACGGATGCGCAAAGTTGTAGACGCCGTCGATGCGCCCCTGGTACAGGGCTGACCCCTCGCGCGCGACGCGTTCCGCCGCGTGGTTGACGCAGCCGACGGTGTTCAGGATCCACACTTCATTGCGGGTGCCGACGCGGCCGTTGGCGCGGCGGTAGCCCTGGAACGTGGGCCCCGGGAGGGGCGCAGCATGCTGCGCCCCTACGGTTGACGTGGGTTCGTACGCGTATTCCAGCACCCCTTCGAGACAGGTCTTCAGATTGTGCGAGTGCACCCACGCGCCGGGCGCGATCGGCGCGGTGGCGGCGCCGATGGGGAAGCCGTACTTGACCACCGTCGCGCCGCGCGCGAGGGCGCGCAGCGCGACCTTGTGACCGGCCGGGATGTCCTCTCGTAGGGGCACAGCATGCTGTGCCCCTACGCCCTCAACCACTACGTCGGTTCCTGCGGGGAGGGCCCGAACCGCGACCGCCACATTGTCCAGCCGATGGATTCTGACCGCCTGCGCGGCCACGCTCACCGCGTGAAGTCCCGGTAGTATGTCTCGATTTGGTCCGGTGTGGCGGTGCGCGAAAGAATCAGGACGCGGTACCGAAACGTCGTCGCCTGGCCCTCGGCGAGCCGGAAATTGAGCTCCTCGTTTCCGTTGCTGAAGACCTTCGTCCCGAGCGGATTGGCGGCGAAGAGCCCGTAGCCGCGGGCGTGCCAATAGGTGGGGAAGCCGACGTTGTTCGGATGATCGAGGATCGCGAGCGTCACCGGGCCTCCGTCGACGTCCCCGGTCAGCATCGTCCACCGGCCCCGCGTGCCCCAGACGGAATCGCCCCCGAGGCCCTCGGAGCTGCGATAGTGTCCCGTGACGCCGTCATTGTTGAGCAGCGGGACGGTCGTGGCGTGGCCGGCGGCGTCGGTGAACACCTCCGGCGTGTTGGACGGCTGCTCGAGCCCGCGCGCCACCCGCATCCCCATCAGCCCTTCCTTATTATCGACGAACGTGACGGGGCCACCAACGGCGGTGAGTGTGGTGATGCGATCGATGGAGCGCAGCCCCTCGGCCGCGCGGAACACGAAACGCGTGTCCTCGCGCAGCAACGCCTTTCCGGCGGAATCGACCCAATCGGCGCTCACCTCGAGCGTGCCCTCTCCTGGCCCGCCGGCGGCGCGCCGTACGGCTCGATGTACGATGGTGCCCATCTTGGTGCGCCGCGCCGCCGGAATCGCGTCCGAGTTGTTCCAGAAGTCGAGCCCGTTGACGTCTCCGTGGTCGAACCAGAGTCCGACCTGGTGCGGGTGATCGACGCGCTCACCGGGCCGGGCCGCGAGGGGCCAGCCGCGCGTGACGAGCGCGCCCGACGCGCTGCGGATCGGGTACAGGGTTGGCTTCTTGAGGGAGGTAGGCCACACGTACGACGTGAACGGCTGGCCGTCGACCGTGATGTCGACGCGCCGGTCGGCCTCACGCGTGACGACCTCTACACGGGGAGTCTGGGCCTGCCCGACGGCGGGCAGACCCAGTCCCAAGAGCAACCAAACGGTGCGCATCGTGGCTTTAACCCATCACGATGTCTTGCTTGCCGTCGTCGAACGTGACTTTCCGCCCCGTGTGCATCGCGGCGACGGTCATGCACAGGGCGACGGCGTGGCTGTACCCGGCGTCGATATGCGCGTTGGTCTTCCCGCGCGAGCGCACACACTCCATCCAGTTGCGCACGTTCGCGGTGGTGGACGAGTCGCCGCCGGTGTTTGCGGCGGTTTCGGTCGGAGCCACCTCGGAGAGCTTCATCGTCGGCAGCTGGTTGGCTTTCATGCCCATCTCCGCCGCCATGCGCTCCGTCAGCCCGCCGTCGGGCGTGATCTCGTTGGTGTCGAGGTTCAGCATTCCAGCGTTCGAGTAGTACAGCTCTTTCGTGCCACCGGCGCCGTTCGTCATGCGCGACGCGTACACCACCTGAAAACCCTTGCCGGGATCGTCGAGCGGGCCGTACTCGAACACGATGGTCGCGGTGTCCCAGTTCTTGCGCCCGTCCTTCCAGAGGTAGACGCCGCCGTTGGCGACGACGCTGCGGGGACGGGGGAAGCCCGTGAACCAGTGGACCGTATCGATCTGGTGCACCATCCACTGATCGGGGATGCCGGAGGAGTACGGCCAGAAGAGACGGTACTCGAGGTATTTGCGCGGATCCCACGCCTCGGACGGCATGTAGGCCAGGAAGCGCTTCCAATCGGTGTCGGTTTCTTTGATGGTGGAGACGAGTTGCGGGCGGCGCCAGCGGCCCGGTTGGTTCACGTTCCACGTCATTTCCGCCATGACGATGTCGCCGAACTTTCCCGAGCGGATGAACTCGTTGGCGGCCTGATAATTGGTGGCGCTGCGGCGCTGCGTGCCAATCTGGACCACGCGGTCCGACTTCTTCACGGCATCGCGGATTGCCACCGCCTGGTCCATGCTGTGGGCCAGGGGCTTCTCGATGTAGGCATCCATCCCGGCTTGGATCGCCTCGACGCCGTGGTAGGCATGCAGGAAGTCCGGGGTCGAGATCATGACGGCGTCGGTCGCCTTCGCCGCGTACATCTCCTCGTTGTTCCGGAACGCGCGCGGCTTCGCGCCCATGACGCGCTCGATCTCGGCCACGCCCTCGTCGCGGCGGCGGTTCCAGATGTCCGACACCGCGACGATCTCGAAGTTGAGCGCCGGGCCGGCCGCCTTGCACGCGGGGAGCAGGGCCTGACGGAAGCGGTCGGAGAATCCGACGATCCCCACCCGCACGCGGTCGTTCGCGCCCAGGATCCGGGCGTAGCTCGCGGCGGGGATCGATGCGGCCGCGAGGCCGGCGACACCGGCGGCGGCGCTCTTCACGAAGTCGCGACGCGGCATCTGCTGCTTCTTGTGACGGGACATCTGCTCACCCCCGTGTCAGGATTGGGCGCGGCGCGGGGTCGACAGCCCCGCCAGCACGCCGCGCATGTACGCGAACGACTGCTGCATCCCCGGCAGCGGATCGTCGGGGTCGATCTCATACTCCAGGTTCACGTAGCCCGCGTAGCGCATCGCCTGCAGCTGCTCGAAGATCGCGCCGATGGCGATGGCGCCCTGGCCGACGACGCACTGGCTCCCCTTCGCCGTCAGGTCGCGCAGGTCTTTCGCGTGCATATCGAGGAGACGCGGCCCCGCGTCCGCGACCGCGCGCACGACATCGGTGCCGGTGCGCACCGTGTGTCCGATGTCGATGCACAGCCCCATGCGGGGGTCCATCGTGCGGACCTGTTTCAGGACATCGTACGGAGAAGGGAAGTGCTTGTCCTCGGGCCCGTGATTGTGAATCGCGACCTTGATGTCGTACTGCTTGGCGAACCGCTCGACGCGCGGCAGGATCGCGGGATCTGCCGTCGCGACCATCACCGGCATCCCCGCGGCCTTGGCGTACTCGAAATAGCGGCGCACGTCGTCATCGGTGTCTTTCCCGAAAGTGATCGTCCCGCCCCCCACGATCTGGAGTCCGGCGGCTTCGATCTCCCGCCGTGCCGCGGCTAGGTCGTCGGGTGTCAGCTCGTACGGCAGATGCACCGACTTCAGGTTGATGTACGGCGTGCCCAGCGCCTTCACCATCTCGATGGCTTTGGCGCGTGGGAAGTTGCGGAGCGAATAGCTGGCGACGCCCAGTTTCAGAGCGTCGTTCCCCCTCTCCGGAACGGAGAGGGGGCCAGGGGGTGAGGACACGAGCGGCGGAACGAGCGAGCTTGCCAGGCCCACCGCGCTCACTTTCAAAAACGTCCGCCTGTCCGTCACACTCAGTATCCCGGGTTCTGCGGGTACGGGTTGCTGGTGCGGTCGATCTGGATCTGCGGGATCGGCCGCAGCACGTGGAACGCCTTGATATTCACCTTCCCGTCCGGGTTGTACAGCATGACCCGGCTCACGAGCGAGTGGGTCCGCACCAGGTCGAACCAGCGCTGCATCTCGCCCGTCAGTTCCCGGGCGCGCTCGTTCAGGATCTCGTCGAGTGTGAGTTGACCGATCGTCAACTCCATCTCCGTCTCGTGTCCCGGGATGGCCGCGCGGCGACGCACGGCGTTGATGTACGGCAGGCCCTCCGCGGCCCGGCCGTCGCGCATCAGCGCCTCCGCGGCAATCAGGTACGTCTCGGCCAGCCGGGCGACGAAGAAGTCCCGTGAGCCACGTGTCTCGTTGATGGAGGACCGGAATGGATCGTTGAACTTGTTCAGCGAGGGAAACATGTTGTCCAGGTACGGCGCGCCCTTGGCCGGGACGACGTACGCGCCGGGCACGAAGACTTTGTACGGCCGGGTGCGCGCCAGCACCGTATCCGCATCGGTGGTCGAGACGTACACGGCCGTGTCGCCCAGTCCGAACTTCGGCCGGCCGTTCGCATCCTTCGGGATGTTTGCCGCATTGTTCGCGTACCACACGCGCGTGAACTGCGCGTCGTAGCGGGAGTCCTTGGTGCGGTCGAAGAGACCGAGGAAGTACCAGGTGGGCCGGAAACGCTTGAAGGGACGGCCGTTGGCGACGTCGCGCGTCATTCCGGGCTGCACGTCGTACTGGGCCAGGAAATAGAGGTGCCCACTGTTGCCGGGGCCCGTGGTCAGGGGATCGGTGGTGAACTGGATCGCCCAGATGATTTCCTGATTCCGTTCGTTCGAAAAGTCGAACACATTGCCGAAGCGCGGCAGCAGTGCGTACTGCCCCGAATTGATCACGCGCTCGGCGTAGTCGGCGGCGTTGGCGAAGTCGCCCGCCTGCCGCTTCGCCAGCTCGTCGGCGGTCGAGTCGGGGTCGCGGATGCGGGTCAAGTAGACCTTGGCGAGCAGGTGCTGCGCGGCGCCCTTTGTCGCTCTCCCATTGTCCTTTTGCACGGTGGGGAGGGTCGCTTCGGCGTACTGGAGATCGGCGAGGATCGTGCCGTACACCGAATCGACGGGTGCGCGCGTCGCCACGGTGGTCGGCGTGCGCGTTTCGTGCAGCGTGAGGGTCACTGGCCCGTACATCTGCACGAGGTCGAAGTAGTAGAGCGCGCGGAGGAAGCGCGCCTCGGCCAGACGCCGGGCCTTGAGCGTCGAGTCCATCACGACGACGGGAGCCTGGTCGATCGCCGCGTTGGCGGTATTGATCGCCCGATAGAAGTCGACCCACGTTTCCCGGAAGTACTGCGCGTCGGGGTTCAGCTGCGTGGTGTAATCGTTGATGTACTTAAAGCTGCCGTCGGCGCCTTTGGTGAAGACGTCGGTGCCGAACTCGGTGACCGTGAAGCCACGCTCCTGCGCGTAAAAGCTGCGCAGCGGCTCGTACGAGGCGTTCACGAGGGACTCGAAGACCGCCTGCGTGCCATACGACCCGGGGGTCAGGCCGGTGATCACGTCCTCGTCCAGGTTTACGCAGGCCGGGATCCCTGCCAACAGGGCGGCGCCCAGTAGGGCGATGGTGTGTTTGCGCATGGCTCCTCCCTATATCCCCAGGGTGACGCCCATCATGAGCGTTCGGTAACTCGGCACGCCCGCGTCGGGACGCGACTCGGGGTCGAGGCCGCGGAATTGCGTGAACAAGAATGGATCCAGCGCGGTCGCGTAGATCCGCAGCGACCGGCCGCGTATCCACGCGAGATGCTCGCGGGGGATGGTGTACCCTACCGTGAGGGTGCGGACGCGGAGGAAGGACCCTTCTTCATAGCCGCGCGCGTCGCCGTAGTCCGGATTCTCCTGGGCGGCGTTGGGGCGGGGGTCGCTATTCGACGGGTTGGTGGGCGTCCAATAGTCCACGTACACGTTGTTGTAGCGACCGGCCAGGGTACTCTGGCTCGTGTACAACCCGTCGTGCACCATGAAGTCCACGCGCGCCACGGCCATGACCGTAAAGTCGAGGCCGCGCCAATCGAAGCGGCTCGTCAGGCTCCCCGTCCAGCGGGGAAAGCTGCTGCCGAGGATGACGCGATCCTTGTCGTCGATCTTCCCGTCGCCGTTCTGGTCTACGATCCGGATCTGGCCCGGCCTCCGCCCATACCTCTGCGCCGCGCCGGAGATGGAGTCCTGTCTCTGCCAGATGCCGCCGAACTGGTAGTCGTAGAAGACGCTGATCGGCTGGCCGATGAACCAGCCGTTGCCGACGTCGTCCTTCTTGCCGCCGAACAGATTCACGATGCGATTGCGATTCGCCGCGACGTTCACGTCCGCGCTCCAGCGGATCCCGTGCCAGTCCTGCGCGAGCTGAGCGGACAAAGCCACCTCGACCCCCGTGTTCCTGGTCGCACCCACATTCTGCAGGATGCTGCTGTACCCGCTCGTCGGTGGGAGCTGGCGGTCCATGAGCAGGTCGCGCGTGTCGGCACGGTAGTAGTCGATCGATCCGGAGAGGCGGTTGTTGAGCATCGTGAATTCGAGTCCCACGTCCATCTGGCCTGTCTTCTCCCACTTCAAGTCCGGGTTCGGCAGCCGGCCCGGACGGAAGCCCACCGCAGGCTGGTCGAGGAACGAGTACATCGTCCGGCTCAGCGACCCTTCGGTCTGGTAGGGGTCGATCGCCGTGTTGCCGGTGAGGCCGTAGCTGGCGCGCAGCTTGAGGTCGGAGAACAAACGCGAGCGGCGGATGAGGCCCTCCTCGGAAAGCCGCCAGGCGACGGCGACCGAGGGGAACAGCCCGTACTTCCGTCCCGGCGCCAGTCGCGAGGAGCCGTCCAGGCGACTCGTGACCGTGAACAGGTACCGATCCTTGAACGTGTAATTGACGCGGGCCATGAAGGATTGCATCGCCCACGCCGTCAGGCCGCTCCCTAGCCAATCGGGTTTCAGTCCGGACCCGAGATCGAAGAACTTCTGGTGCTCGTATGGGAGTCCCGTCACCTGCATGCTGTCGCGCTCGGTTCGCTCCTGCTGGACGCTGTACAGGCCGGTGGCGTCGATGCGGTGGTTGGTCCCGAGGCGGCGGCGGTAGGTGATGATGTGGTCGAGCGTGTAGGCGTACGTCTTGGCTTCCCACATCGCGCCGTCGGCGCTGCTCCCCTGCATCGCCTGAGTCTGCGCGCCGCGGAACTGCCCCCGTCGGAAGAACGTGAGGTCGGCCCCGAAGTTCACGCGCCAGCTCAATGCGGACGTCAGATCGTATGCTGCGAACAGCGTCCCAAACAGCCGCGTCCGGGTCCGGTCGTCGGTCCAATTCTGAATGTCGGAGAGGGGGTTCACGCGCTGGCCGTCGGGGGTGGGCTTGAAGAGAATCGCGCCCGTGCTGTCGAACGCCATGCCCAACGGATTGTTCGTCATCGCCTCGCTGTAGACCGCGTCACCGCGGCCCACGTTCTGCTCCGTGCGGATCAGCGAGGTCGAGCTCCCGACCCGCAGCCGCGAGGTCAGCTCGTGGTCGAAATTGAGCCGCATCGACCGTCGCGTGAAGTTCTGCGCCGTGATGATCCCCTGCTGCTGGAGCTGTCCCGCCGTCAGGGCGAAGTGGGTCTGGTCGCTGCCCCCCGTGATGCCGATCTCATTGCTGACTTGCGACCCCTCGCGGAGGACCAGGTCCTGCCAGTCCGTCCACCGGCCGGCCTGCAGTGCCGGAAGGGTCCCGTCGGGCCCGAAGAGCTTCGCATCGGCGGAATCGCACACGGCGACGCCCGCCGCACACTTGTAGTTGTTGCGCGTACGCTCCGACTCGCGCCGATATTCTGCGAACTCGGGGCCGTTGAAGAGCCGGACGCGGCGCAGCGGCGTCTGCATGCCGCCGTACGAATCGTAGGTGAGGTTCGTGGCGCCGCTTCTGCCGTTGCGCGTCGTGATGAGGACGACGCCGTTGGCGCCGCGCGAGCCGTAGATCGCCGTCGCCGACGCGTCCTTCAGGACGTCGATCGACTCGATGTCCCTCGGGTTCATGTCGCCGATCCCCCCCGCCATCGGAATCCCGTCGAGGACGTACAGCGGATCGTTCGACGCCTTGAGCGACCGCTCCCCCCGCAGCCGCACGCGGATGCCGTCGCCCGGTTTGTTCCCGGTCGTCACGATGTCCACGCCGGGCACGCGTCCCTTGATCGCCTCGATGGCGTTCACTTTGGGGACCTCGTGCACGTCCTCCCCTCCCACGGAGGCCACGGATCCCGTGATGTCGCGGCGGACCTGCGTGCCGTAGCCGACGACGACGACCTCCTGCAGGGCGACCGCCAACTGCTGCAACCGGAAATCCGCAGCGGCCGTCTGCCCCGCCGCCACCTCCACGGTGACTTCCGATAGTCCGTATCCGATGCGCTGTGTCTGCACCCGGTAAGTCCCGGGCGGCACGCCGGAGATGGTGAACCGTCCGTCGGAGCCGGCCTCAGCCGCCAGCTTGGCGCCGACCACGGTCACCTGAGCACCGCCCAGCGGCGCCCCGGTCGCCTGGTCCAGCACGATCCCGCTGATCGTGCCCGCGGCCACGGTGGCGTTGTCTTGGGCACGACCGATCTGGAGCGGGACCAACGTGAGCAACGGCAAGAGAAGAAAGCGATGGAGCGGAGAGACGGCGGGACACACCAAGTCTACGTCGTGACGGCGACAAGACCACATGGGTTCCTCCGAGTGGGCGCAAAATCCCGGCGTGATGTGGGGGGCGCAAAGCTCGTGCCCCACGCCGTGACGTCGGTTGTCGAGCGTGGCCGTCGCCAAGTGATTGGTGCGTCACATGGGTGGCCGGTGCAGCGCCGGCGTCGGCGAACCTGGTGTTGCGCACAGGCCACGGGGCGCTGCGCGCACGCCACGCGTCCCCGCGTGAGCCACCTTGCCGTCAGTACGATTGGCCCAATCTTCTATGCGCATGCTTGCCGCCGGACCCGCCGTGATCGACCGGCGTGAAGCGCTACGGCGCGCCGCGCTGATGCTGGGTGGCGCGCTCTCGGCGCCCCTGGTAGCGGCCGTGCTCGCCGGTTGCGAGGCACGGCGCGCGCCGGCCGCAGGATGGCGACCCCGCGTCCTCAGCGCCGACCAGGCAGAAATGGTCGCGACGATCGCCGAGCACGTCCTGCCGGAGACAGACACCCCCGGCGCGCGCGCCGTGGGCGTGCACCGCTTCATCGACGCGATGGTCGCGGAGTCCTACGCGGCCGAGGAGCGCCAGCAGTTCCTGACCGGGCTCGAGGGCGTGAACGACCGCGCGCGTCGCGTCTACGGTCGCGCCTTCCTCGCATGCACGGCCAGCGACCAGCTCGCGTTGCTGGGTGAGTTGGATCGCACCGCTGATCCCTTCTTCCACTCTCTGAAGGAGCTCACGCTCGTCGGCTACTACACCTCCGAGATCGGAGCCACTCGCGAGCTGCACCACGTTCCCGTGCCGGGGCGTTACGAGGGGTGCGCGCCGCTGGCGCAGATCGGTCGGACGTGGGCGGTGTGATCGTCAAGGACGAGCCGTACGACGCCATCGTCGTGGGCTCCGGCATCACCGGCGGCTGGGCGGCCAAGGAGCTGTGTGAGCGAGGCCTGCGCACCCTCGTCATCGAGCGCGGGCGGCACGTCGAGCACGGCAAGGACTACGTCACAGAGTTTCTGCAGCCGTGGCAGCTCGCCCACCGCGGCCGCGGCGAGCAGGAGCTGTATCAGCGCGACTATCCCATCCAGAGCCACAACTATGCGTTCGGCGAGGCGACGCGGCATTTCTTCGTGAGCGACCGGGAGCATCCCTACGTCACGCCGGACGACAAGCCGTTTCGCTGGATCCGTGGCTACCAGCTCGGCGGCCGCAGCCTCATCTGGGGCCGAGCCTGCTGGCGCTGGAGCGACCTCGACTTCACGGCGAACGCGCGCGACGGCCACGGCGTCGACTGGCCGATCCGCTACCACGACCTGGCGCCCTGGTACGAGCATGTGGAGCGCTTCGTCGGCGTGAGCGGCGAGCGGCTCGGCCTGCCGCACCTGCCCGACGGCGAGTTCCTCCCGCCATGGCAGATGAACTGCGCCGAGAGCGTGGTGAAGCGGGGCATCGAGCGCGCCTTTCCGGGCCGGCACATGACGCTGACGCGCGTCGCGAACCTGACGCAGGCGCACCTCGGCCGTGGTCCCTGCCAGGCACGGAATCAGTGTGCCCGCGGCTGCAGCTTCGGTGGATACTTCTCGAGCGTCAGTGCCACGCTCCCCGCCGCGCGGAAAACCGGGCGACTGACCGTGATCACCGACGCGATCGTACACAGCGTGATCTACGACGAGCGGCGTGACCGGGCGGCGGGCGTGCGCGTGATCGACGCGAAAACACAGGCGACCCACGAGTACTTCGGCCGGATCGTCTTTCTCTGCGCCTCAACGCTCGCCACCGCCCAGATCCTCCTGAACTCGAAGAGCGCGCGCTTCCCGACCGGCCTTGCCAACTCGAGCGGCGAGGTCGGTCACAACCTGATGGACCATATCTCCAAAGCGGGCGCACGCGGCGTCGTTCCGGGACTCGAAGACAAGTACGTCTACGGGCGGCGGCCAACGGGGACCTACATCCCGCGCTTCCGCAACCTCGATGGAGCAAGGGAGAAGCTCAGCTTTCTGCGCGGCTACGGCATCCAGGCGGGAGCGGGACGCGAGGGGTGGGCGCGCGGCGCCGACGAGCCCGGGATCGGCGTCGAGCTGAAACAACGGCTGCGCGAGCCGGGGCCGTGGGAGATCTCTCTGCAAGGATACGGCGAGTGCCTACCGCGCCATGAGAATTCAGTCGACCTGGACCCGGCGCGGACCGACCAATGGGGGATCCCGTTGCTGCGCGTGCAATGCGCTTGGGGTGAGAACGAACGGGCCATCCGGGAGGACGTGAAGGCGCAGGCCGCGCACATGCTGGAGGCGGCGGGATGCCGGGAGGTCGTGACGTGGGACGACGACGGCCCGCCGGGGTTCAGCGTGCACGAGATGGGCACGGCGCGTATGGGGAAAGACCCGAAGACCTCCGTCTTGAACGCCTACAACCAGACCCACGATGTGCCGAACCTCTTCGTGACGGACGGTGCCTGCATGGCCAGCTCGTCGTGCGTGAATCCTTCGCTGACCTACATGGCGATCACCGTGCGCGCCGTGGACCATGCGGTGAGCGAGCTGCAGCGCCGCAATCTGTGAATCCGCGGCGCGCGCAGGCGCTGGTCGCGGCGACGTCGTTCCTCGCACTCTTCGCCATCGTTGGGCTCGCGCTCTACGGCCTTCCGTTTTTCTACGACTTC
>Ga0137418_10004455_pt1 | contig 12866 bp, 14 predicted proteins | sample CZODoug3_1_2_16f_FD_122242 | JGI IMG/M metagenome (GOLD analysis project Ga0137418, IMG submission 122242) | Vadose zone soil fungal communities from Angelo Coast Range Reserve, California, USA - CZODoug3_1_2_16fungal (Hybrid Assembly) | ecosystem: Environmental > Terrestrial > Soil > Vadose...
CCGCCAGGCAGCGCACGAGCGCGCCCCGTCGCGGCAGCAGGCCGGCGCCGACCTCCGCGTCGTCGCCGCCCAGCGCCGCCACATCGTCCACGAACGCGGCGAGGCCGTCATCGCCGATCACGGCCACCGTGGCCACGTAGGGCCGGTCCTCGGCCAGCCCGAGGCCGGGCCCGGGCGCGCCGTCCCGGAGCCGCAGGCGGTCGTGCAGCAGCCACCCGCGCGCGTCGCGCACGCTGAGCGCGCTGTCGAGCAGCGCGAAGCGCCACGTCTCGCCGCGGGCCACGCGACCGGCCGCGAAGGCGTCGATCAGCACGAGCACCGCGCCCTCGGGCGCCTCCGCCTCCACCCGCTGCCGGAACGCCGAGCCGGCGAACGGGATGGTGTGATCGGGCACCCACTCCAGCCGCGCGCCGGGAGCGAGCGTCAACCGCACGGTCTGCTCCGCCGGCCCCGCGACCGTGCGATAGACCTTCGTCGCCGAGGGCGTGGTGAGGCAGGCGTGCGCGCCGGCGCCCACGCCGACGTCGATGACGAGGCGGTCGCCGCCGACGAGCCCCCCCGTCGGATTGAGCATGCAGACGATCGACGCCGCGTCGTCGAGCGCCATCGGCGCCAGGACTTGAAGCGGCATCGCCCAGCGGCAGCCGGCGAGCACGCTGCGCCCGTCCCGACGCTCGAAGCGCAGGGACAGGGCGCCATCGCGCCCGACGCGCGCGGGCGCGGACGTCAGACCGGCAGCGCGAGCAACAGATCCGTGCGGAGCCATGTCACGATCGTGTCGACGCCCTCGCCCGAGCGGAGATTCGTGAACACGAATGGCCGCGCGCCGCGCTGCCTGCGCGCGTCGCGCTCCATGACGCCGAGATCGGCGCCGACGTGCGGGGCCAGGTCGACCTTGTTGATGACGAGCAGGTCGGAGCGCGTGATCCCGGGGCCGCCCTTGCGCGGGATCTTCTCTCCTTCCGCGACGTCAATCACGTAGATGGTCGCGTCCACCAGCTCCGGGCTGAACGTCGCCGCCAGATTATCGCCGCCGCTCTCGATGAGGAGGAGCTCCAGCCCGGGAAACTGGGTCAGCAACCCATGGACCGCTTCCAGATTCACCGACGCATCCTCCCGGATCGCCGTGTGCGGGCAGCCGCCCGTCTCCACGCCCACGACGCGCTCTCTGCCCAGGGCCCCGCGGCGCACGAGGAACTCGGCGTCCTCTTTCGTGTAGATGTCGTTGGTGATCACGGCCATGTCGAGCGCGTCGCGCAGGCGCAGGCAGAGCGCCTCGGTGAGCGCCGTCTTGCCGGAGCCGACGGGGCCCCCGATGCCGACCTTGAGCGGACGGGGAATCGTCATGACCTGAACAACCTCATGTCGAGCCTCGCGTGGCGCAGGCCGGCGAGCTCGAGCGCAGGAGTGAACGTCCACATGTCCTCGGCCGTCGCGCGCGCCGCCTCCGCGGCGAGCCGCGCGATGAGCGGCCGCACGGCCGCCAGCACGCGCTGGCCGTCGAGCTGGCCCAGGGTAAGCAGCCGCAGGCCGGCGCCGACGAGCAGCGCGGCCGTCGAGTAGAGATAGGCGGCGGCGACCGGCTCGGCACCGGCGCCGAAGCGCCCGGCGGCGGCGCCGAAAACCGCCGCGTGGTGGCCGGGCGCGAGCCCGTCGTCGATCGCGCGCACGACGCCGGCGAGCACCGCGTCGTCGCCGAGCGTCGCGGCGACGCGCGCCGTCTGCCGGCCCATCTGGCGGCTCGCCGCGCGAAACTCCGGCACCGTCTTCATCGCGTCGAGCCGCGCGTCCAGCTCGCACCAGGCGGCGAGGTCGCCGGCCGCCGCCAGCCGCGTGGCCACGGCGGCGGCGACGGCGTCGCCCGGACCCGCGGCGCCTTCGAGGTGCGCCGTCACGAACGCCTCCAGCCCGGCGCGGTCGCGCACGCGCCCCTCCTGCGCGTAGGTTTCGAGCCCGAACGAGTGGGCGAAGCCGCCCGCCGGAAAGAGCCCGTCGCCGAGCTGCAGGAGGGCGAGCAGCACCTCAGTGGTCATGATCGTGGCGGTGCCCGGCCCCGAGCGGCACGAAGATCGACTGCACGCGCTCGAACGGGACGTCGAGGCGTGCGAGCAGGTGCTCCATCGCCGTATCGTCCGGCAGCAGCAGGCGCTCGCCGTCCAGGGCGAAGGTGAAGTGGCGATTGCCCACCTCGTAGGCGATGCGCAGCGCCTCGTCGCGCGAGCGCGGCGTCACCGCCAGCACGGGCTCGGCCGCCGCCTCGACCACGACGTACCAGTCGGCCGTGACGTGCAGGATGTCGCCGGGGGTCAGCGTGCTGCCGGTGGGCAGCGCGAGCGCCAGCGTGCGCCCGGCCTGCGTGATCACCCGCCGCCGCCCCCAGCGGCGCTCCTCCGCCGTGAGCACGAGCAGGTCGCGCTCGCGCCGGGACAGATCGGCGTCGTGCACGTGCACGTGCGGCCGCGTGATGACGACGACGGGCTCGGTCATGTCCGGGTTTGGCGCGTCGCTGACCTTACGCGGGCGCAAACACCCTTACGCCCGCTCCCTGGGCCGCCGCCGACAGCCGCCGATCGTAGGTCACGACACCCTCGAGATCGGCACCCAGAGAAAGAGCGCTCGCGAGATGCACGGCGTCGAGCGTCCGAAGGTCCGGACGACGGAACTCCCCGGCGGCCTCCAGGATGTCGCGATCGACACGAATGAGACTCATCTGGCCCAGGGCGCGCTCGGCGCGACGCATCACGGCGGCCGTCGCGCGAATCCGTCTGAGCGCGCGCGGCACTTCGGCCAGGGACAGCGCACTGGTGGCTTGTTCGGTCCGCGTCTCCAGCACTCGCACAAGCGCGGCGGATTCGTTCTCCGGGGCGATGACCTTGACGATCGCCGAGGCGTCGAGGTAGAGAATCACGCGCTAAAGCCGGTCCGCGCGATTGGTCTCCAATGCACGACTCGCTCGTCGCGTTCGGCGCCCACGCGGGACTCCAAGTTCGGCGAGATTGCCCTTTCCGGGAAGGACGCGCCCGGAGGCGATCAGCCGCTCCAGCGCGGTGCCCGAGCCGGCCGGGGCGAGCACCGCCACCGTGCGCCTGTGCTCGGTGACCCTCAGCGTCGCGCCGGCCCGAACACGCCGTAGATAGACGCTCAGGTTCTGACGAAGCTCCCTGACTCCCACCGTATCCGACAAATACTTCATGTAGCACACTGTAGCACATTGAAGGTGTTGGCTCAGAACAGGAAGTACCGCTGCGCCATGGGCAGCACGCGCGCCGGCTCGCAGGTCAGCCGCTCGCCATCGGCGCGCACCTCGTACGTCTCCGCGTCCACCTCGATCCGCGGCAGCGCGTCGTTGTGGATCATGTCCTTCTTGCCGAGACCGCGGCAGCGCGTGACGGCCACCGCCCGGCGGGTGAGGCCGAGCCGCCGGGGCACGTCGGCGGCCAGCGCGGCCGCCGACACGAAGGTCAGGCTCGTCGAGCCGCGCGCGCGGCCGAGGGCGCCGAACATCGGGCGATAGAGCACCGGCTGCGGCGTGGGGATCGACGCGTTCGGATCGCCCATGGCCGCCCATGCGATGAGGCCGCCCTTCACCACCAGCTCCGGCTTGACGCCGAAGAAGGCCGGCTTCCAGACGACGAGGTCGGCGAGCTTGCCGACCTCCAGCGAGCCCACGTGCTCGGCGAGGCCGTGGGCGATGGCCGGATTGATCGTGTACTTGGCGACGTAGCGCTTGATGCGGCGGTTGTCGTCGCCCACCGTGTCGCCGGGCAGCGCGCCGCGCTGCCGCTTCATCTTGTCCGCCGTCTGCCAGGTGCGGATGATCACCTCGCCGATGCGGCCCATCGCCTGCGAGTCCGACGACATCATGCTGATGGCGCCGATGTCGTGCAGCACGTCCTCGGCGGCGATCGTCTCCGCCCGGATCCGCGACTCCGCGAACGCGAGGTCTTCCGGGATCGACGGGTTCAGATGGTGGCAGACCATCAGCATGTCCAGGTGCTCGTCCATCGTGTTGATGGTGAACGGCATCGTCGGATTGGTCGAGGAGGGCAGGCAGTTGGGCTCGCCGCACACGCGCAGGATGTCCGGCGCGTGGCCGCCGCCGGCGCCCTCCGTGTGATACGTGTGAATCGTCCGGCCCTTGAAGGCGCGGATGGTGTCCTCGACGAAGCCCGCCTCGTTCAGCGTGTCGGTGTGGATGGCCACCTGCACGTCGTGCTCGTCGGCCACCGCGAGCGCGGTGTCGATCGCCGCCGGCGTGGTGCCCCAATCCTCGTGCAGCTTGAGGCCGACCGCGCCCGCCTCGATCTGCTCGCGCAGCGGCCCGGGCGCCGAGGCGTTGCCCTTGCCGAGGAGGCCGAGGTTGACGGGAAATTCCTCGATCGCCTCCAGCATCCGGTGCATGTTCCACGCGCCCGGCGTGCACGTGGTGGCCGCCGTGCCCGTCGCGGGCCCGGTGCCGCCGCCCAGCAGCGTCGTCAGCCCGGCGCTGATCGCCTCGGTGACGATCTGCGGGCAGATGAAATGGATGTGCGTGTCGAGCCCCCCCGGCGTGACGATCTTTCCCTCGCCGGCGATGACCTCGGTGCCGGCGCCCACCACCATGCCCTTGGTGACGCCGGCCATGATGTCGGGGTTGCCGGCCTTGCCGATGCCGACGATGCGGCCGTCGCGGATGCCGATGTCGGCCTTCACGATGCCCCAGTGGTCGACGACGATCGCATTGGTGACGACCGTGTCCAGCACGTCGTCGCCGCGCGTGGCGCGCGCCGACTGTCCCATGCCGTCGCGGATCACCTTGCCGCCGCCGAACTTCGCCTCCTCGCCGGGGACGGTGAGGTCACGCTCGATGCGGATGAGCAGCTCCGTGTCGGCGAGCCGGACGCGATCGCCCGCGGTCGGGCCGTAGAGGTCGGCGTACTGCCGGCGCGTCAGTCGCAGCGTCATCGTAGGCCTGCCCTAGGCACTGGTGGCTCCGCTCCAGCGGTCGAGGCGTTGGAGGGCCTGCTCCTTGGTGCCGCCGGCGGTGAGGCCGTTCAGGCCGTGGACCTGGCGCGCGCCCGCCAGCTCGACCAGCGTCACGCGCTTGGCGTCGCCGGGCTCGAACCGCACGGCGGTGCCCGCCGGCACGTTCAGCCGCATGCCGAACGCCTGGGCGCGATCGAACCGCAGCGCGCGGTTCACCTCGAAGAAGTGGAAGTGCGAGCCGACCTGGATCGGACGGTCGCCCGTGTTCGCGACGGTCAGCTCGAGCGTCCGCCGTCCGACGTTCGCCTCGATGTCGCCGCTCTCGAGCAGGTACTCCCCTGGAATCATCGCGGCCTCCTTGGGCCCGGCATCGTTCCGATCAGCTCCGGCGAACGGCGGCGAGGCCGACGCCGGCGGTCACGAGCATCGTCCCGGCCAGACCGTCGGCGAGACGCGCGAACCGAGGATTCGCGGTGAGTGCGTGGAATCGTCCCGCCGCCGCGCCGTAGCCGAGCAGGATCACGAGCTCGATCGCCACGCTGGTGACCGCGAGCACGAGGACCTGGCCGGCCACATGGTCGCCGGGCTCGATGAACTGTGGCAACAGCGCCACGAAGAACAGCAACGCCTTGGGATTCGCCGCCTGCAGCACGAAGCCGCTCACGAACGTCCGCCGCCGTCCCGCCGCGACCGTCGGCGCGGTCGAGCGCGTGGCCGAGCGCCCCACACACGCTCGCACGCCGAGCCAGATCAGATAGGCGGCGCCCAGCCAGCGGATCAGCGCGAACAGCTCGTACGACGCCAGAAGCAGGGCGCCCAGCCCCGTGGCCGAGAGCGCGAAGTAGAGGGCGTTTCCGGTGAGGATGCCGAGCGTCGCCCAGACCGACGCCGCGGCGCCGCGGCCCAGCGCCTGCGCGACGACGAGCAGGACGGCCGGGCCCGGCGTGAGGCAGAGGATGCTCTCCGTGACGACGAACAGCGCCCACAGCTCGAGGCTCACGCTCATCTCAGCGGATCGGGTGGTGGATCGTGACCAGCTTGGTGCCGTCGGGGAAGGTGCCCTCGACCTGCACCTCGTCGATCATCTCGGGGACGCCTTCCATCACCTCATCACGGCGGAGGATCGACAAGCCCGCCTCCATCAGCTCGGAGACGGTGCGCCCGTCGCGGATGCCCTCGAGGATGTCGGCGGTGATGATGGCGAGCGCCTCGGGATGGTTGAGCTTGAGACCGCGGGCCCGGCGCCGGCGCGCCAGCTCGGCCGCGGTGAAGATGAGCAGCTTCTCCTGCTCCCGGGGCGTGAGGTGCATCGCTGGACCTCCGAGCCTCAGACGGTGAGGTGCTGCTTCACTTGGTCGGCGTGCAGATCCCGGGTGGCGCCGGCCGCCACCACCGCGCCCTTGGCCATGATCACATACGCGTCGGCCAGGCGCTCGGCGAAGTCGAGATATTGCTCGACGAGCAGCACGGCCAGCCCCATCTCCTTCTTGATCCGCCGGATCGCCTCCTCGATCTCGAGGATGAGCGACGGCTGGATGCCCTCCGTCGGCTCGTCGAGCATGAGGAGCTTGGGACGCGTGAGCAGCGCGCGCCCGATGGCCAGCATCTGCTGCTCGCCGCCCGACAGCACACCGCCCTTGCGCCCGAGGAACCGCCGGAGCGCGGGGAACAGCTCGAGCACGTCGTCCATCCTGTCGGCGCGGCCGCAGCCCAGCTGGGCCACCCGAAGATTCTCCTCGACCGTGAGGTGCGGGAAGATCTCGCGGCCCTGCGGCACGTAGCCGATGCCGGCGCGCGCGCGCCGGTCGGTCGACCAGCGCGTGATGTCCGACCCGTCGAAGGTCACGCGCCCGCCGCGCGCGGGCAGCAGGCCCATCACCGTCTTGAGCAGCGTGGTCTTGCCCACACCGTTGCGACCCATCAGGCAGAGGACGTCGCCCTGGGCGACCGACAGGTCGACGCCCCAGAGCACCTGCGAGCCGCCGTAGGCGACGTCGAGCCGCTCAATCGTGAGCATCGGCCGTCTCGCGGCGGCGCCCGAGGTAGACCTCGAGCACGCGCGGATCCGACTGGACCTGCTCCACCGGGCCTTCGCACAGCACCGTGCCCTGATGCAGCACGGTGACCTTCCGGGCGATCTGTCGCACGAACTCCATGTCGTGCTCGATGACGAGCACCGAGCGGTCGGCGGCGATCGATTCCAGCAGCGCGCCGGTCCGCGCCGTCTCCTCGTCGGTCATGCCCGCCACCGGCTCGTCCACCAGCAGCAGCTCCGGATCCTGCGCCATCACCATGCCGATCTCGAGCCACTGCTTCTCCCCGTGCGACAGGACGCCGGCCGGCAGCGACGCCTTGCCCCCGAGCCCTACCGTGCTCAGCGTGGCGGCGATCCGCTCGCGCTCGCCCGCGGCATCACGCTCCAGGAGGGCGGCGAAGACGCCCTTGCTGGCGCGCTTGAGCGAGAGCTCGACGTTGTCCCACACGCTGAGGTTGACGAAGACCGACGGCGTCTGGAACTTGCGGCCGATGCCGAGCCCGACCACGTCGTTCTCGGCGAGCGGGAGGAGATCGGTGTGGTCGCCGAAGATCACGCGCCCGTGCTCGGGCTTCGCCCGCCCGGAGATCACGTCGAGCAGCGTCGTCTTGCCCGCGCCGTTCGGGCCGATGACCACGCGCAGCTCGCGGCGGTCCATGTAAAAGTTCAGGCGCGACAGCGCCTTGAAGCCGTCGTAGGAGACGGTCACATCCTCGAGGTAGATGATGGAGCCGGTGGAAGTCATGCCCGGCTGCGGGCGCTGGCGGTTGGCGTGGCCGTGGACGGCGCACGTCCCGTGAGCGACCAGACGCGCGCGGCGGCGCGGGCGACGGCGCCGACGACGCCGTCCGGGAAGAACAGCACGACGCCCATGAAGAGGCCGCCGAGGAACAGCAGCCAGACGTCGGGATAGCTGGTCGTGAGCCACGACTGCATCCAGTTCACGCCCACCGCCCCGGCCACCGCGCCCACCAGGGTGCCGCGCCCGCCGGCGGCCACCCACACCACCATCTCGATCGACGGCAGCACGCCGATCTTGGCGGGCGTGATGATGCCGACCTGCGGCGCGTACAGCGCGCCCGCCACGCCGGCCAGCACGGCGGAGACGACGAACACGAAGAGCTTGTAGCGGGCCGGCGAGTAGCCGGAGAAGAGCACGCGCGTCTCGCTGTCGCGAATGGCCACCAGCACCTTGCCCGCGCGGCTGCCGGTGATCCGGCGACAGAGCAGGTACGCCACCACGAGCGTCGCCGCCGTGACCGCGTAGAGGCCGCGCTGCGTGGACGGCTGGTTCAGCGGAAAGCCGAAGATCGTCTTGAAGTCCGCGAGGCCGTTGGTGCCGCCGAGCCGCATCTCGTTCCGGTTGAACACCAGCCACGCCGACAGCGCGAGCGCCTGCGTGATGATCGAGAAATAGACGCCGCGGATGCGGCTGCGAAAGGCGAGGAACCCGAACGCCAGCGCGAACAGGGCCGGGACCAGCACCACCGCCGCCAGCGTGAAGGCGCCCGAGTAGAACGGCTTCCAGAACAGCGGCAGCTCCTTGATCTGGTTCCAGACCATGAAGTCCGGCAGCGCGCTCTGGTACACGCTCTTGGAGCCGATCTCCAGCATCAGATGCATGCCCATCGCATAGGCGCCCAGCCCGAAGAACACGCCGTGGCCGAGGCTGAGGACGCCCGCATAGCCCCACAGGAGATCCAGGCCCAGCGCGAGGATCGCGTACGCGAGGAACTTGCCGAAGAGATTCAGCCGGAAGTCGGAGAGATGCAGCGGCGAGCTCGTGGGCAGCGCGTTGCAGATCGGCAGCACCACCACGAGCAGCAGGGCGGCGACGGCGATGGCGGCCGCCTCACGCTTCGGCACTGCGTCCCCGCGTGGCGAAGAGTCCGGCCGGCCGGCGCTGCAGGAAGATCATGACCGCGACCAGGATGGCCACCTTGGCGAACACCGCGCCGAGCGCGGGCTCGATGCCCTTGTTGAGTCCGCCGATGCCGGCCGCGGCCAGGATGGTGCCCGCGAGCTTCCCGACGCCGCCCGTCACCACCACCATGAAGGAGTCGACGATGTAGTTCTGGCCGAGCGACGGCCCCACGTTGCCGATCTGCGTGAGCGCCGCCCCCGCGAGGCCGGCCAGGCCGGCGCCGAGCCCGAAGGTCACCGCGTCCACGACGCCCGCGCGCACGCCGAGGCACGACGACATCCCGCGGTTCTGGGTCACCGCCCGGATGGTGAGCCCGCGGTCGGTGCGGAAGAGCAGCCAGTACATGCCCGCCACGCTCACCGACGCCAGCGCGATGATGAAGAGCCGGTTGAACGGCAGGGTGAGCCCGGTCATGAGGGCGAAGCCGCCGGAGAGCCAGCTCGGCGAGGAGACGTCCACGTTGGCGGCGCCGAACCACAGGCGCAGCCCCTGCTGGATGATCAGCGAGGCGCCCCACGTCAGCAGGAGCGTCTCCAGCGGGCGGCCGTAGAGCCGGCGGATCACCCCGCGCTCGAGGACGACGCCGACGAGCGCCGCGACGACGAAGGACACGGGCAGCGCCACCACGAAGTACGCGTCGAACCACTGGGGCCACCGCGCCCGAAACACGTTCTGCACGACGAACGTGCTGTAGGCGCCGAGCGCCATCAGCTCGCCGTGCGCCATGTTGATCACGCCCATCAGGCCGAACACGATGGCCAGCCCGAGCGCCATCAGGAGCAGGATGGACGCGAGCGAGGCGCCCTGGAACACCGTCTCCACGGTGCGCACGAGCAGGCTCCAGCGCTCGATCTGCCGGATGGCCTGGGTCGCGGCGTCGCGCTCCGCGGGTGAGGCGCCCGCGTCCGCGACCAGCTTCTGCAGCGCGGGCATGGCGTCGAACGAGTGGAGGTCGCCCAGCGACTGCACGGCGAGGATGCGAACCGCCGGCTCGCCGTGCGCGAGGCGGATGAGCGCGAGCGCTTCCCGCAGCGCGTGGCGCACGTGCTCGACGCGTTCCCGCGCGATGGCGGCCTCGACCACCGCCGCCGCGGCCGCGTCGGCCTGGTGGCCGAGCTTCATGGCGGCGCCCCGGCGCGTCTCCGCGTCGGGGCTGGCGAGTTGTACGCGTGTCTCGTCGGCGTCGAGGAACGGCTTGATGGCGATCCGCAGCCGGCGATCGGCGGCGATCTCGGTGAGACTCGACGCGGCGACGGTGCCGAGCGGCTTGCGGTCATAGGCGGAGGCGATCTCGACGAGCTCCGCCTCGCCCTTGGTGGACTTGGCGCCGCCGATCACCACGTCCGCCGTCTTGCCCTGGGTGCGCGCGTACACGTTCCCATCGCGGAGCGCGGCGAGGAAGTCGAGCCACTTCGGATCGCGCGTGCCGCCGAGCGCGTTCACCGCCGCCTCGCGCTTGTCACCGTCGTCCACCGCGAGATCGGCGAGCGCCTTGAGCGCTTCCGGAGACTGCGCGTGGCTCGCCGGGGGTCCGGCGAGCCACGCCACGAGCAACAGCAGCAGCAACAGACGCTTCATCAGGCCTTCTTCTGATACGTGCCCTGATGATTGATCCAGTCACAACCCTTGTCCGGGCTCGTGTACTTCGACCACGGCTCGGGCTCCACGTTCGTCTTGGTGCGCGAGATGATCTTGAACTGGCCGTCCTTGAGGATCTCGCCGATCAGCACCGGCCGGTACGTGTGCTGGTTGTACTCGTGCATCTTGATGGTGCCGACGGGCGCCGCGAACGTCTGGCCGTAGACGGCCTTCCGCACCGGGTCGACGTCGAAGGACTTGGCCTTCTCCACGGCCTGCTTCCAGATGTAGACGCCGAAGTAGGCCGCCTCCATCGGATCGTCCGTCACGCGCTTGGAGCCGCCGGGCAGGCCCTTCTTCTGCGCGTACTCCTTGAACGCGTTCACGAACTTCTTGTTGGCCGGGGTGTCGACGGACTGGAAGTAGTTCCACGCCGCGAGGTGGCCGACCAGCGCGGAGGTGTCCATGCCGCGCAGCTCGTCCTCGGCCACGCTGTACGCCATGATCGGCGCGTTCTCGCTGCGCAGCCCCTGGTTGGCGAACTCCTTGTAGAAGGGCACGTTGCTGTCGCCGTTGATCGTGGACAGCACGCACGCGCCGCCGCCCGAGGCGAAGCGTTTGATCTTGCCGACGATCGTCTGGTAGTCCTGGTGGCTGAACGGCGTGTACTCCTCCTCGATGTTCGCGGCCGGCACGCCCTTGGCGAGCAGGAACGCCCGGAGGATCTTGTTGGCCGTGCGCGGGAACACGTAGTCCGTGCCGAGCAGGTAGAACTTCTTGTACCCGCCGCCCTCCTTCGACATGAGGTACTCGCCGCCGGGAATCAGCTGCTGGTTCGGGCAGGCCCCGGTGTAGAAGACGTTCTTGCTGCACTCCTCGCCTTCGTACTGCACCGGGTAGAAGAGGAGCCCGTTGTTGTTCTCGAAGACGGGCAGCACCGACTTGCGGCTGACCGACGTCCAGCAGCCGAAGACGACGGCGACCTTGTCCTGGAGCAGCAGCTGCTTGGCCTTCTCCGCGAAGAGGTCCCAGTTCGACGCGGGGTCGACGACGACGGGCTGGATCGGCCGGCCCATCACGCCGCCCTTGGCGTTGATCTCGTCGACCGCCATCAGCACGACGTCGCGCAGCGACACTTCGCTGATGGCCATCGTGCCCGACAGCGAGTGCAGGACGCCGATCTTGACCGGCTCCTTGCTCTGGGCGGCGATGATCGACGGGAAGCCATGCGCGACGGCCGCACCGGCCCCGGCCGCGACGAGGCCGGTCTTGAGAAAGTCTCTGCGAGAGTAGGACATAGCGTCTCCTGTTCCGGGTTCGGGTGATGTGGGCGGCGCCCCTGCCGCCTCGATCGTGGACGTCGTTGTCCGGTGGAGGATCACGAGATCACGGACTCCGAGACGAGCAAGGCGCGCGCGACTTCGACCATCGGCTTGCGGCTGTCCATGGCCGCGCGGCGCAGCCGCTTGAAGGCCTCGTCCTCGGTGAGGCCGAAGCGCGTCATCAGCGTGCCCTTGGCGCGCTCGATCACCTTGCGGTCCTCGAGCGTTTGCCTGAGCTGCCGGGTCTCGGCGAAGCGCGCGATGGCGAGATCGAGCGCGGGCGCCAGCTCGGCGGCGCGCAGCGGCTTGAGCAGGTACGCCATGATGCCGGCTCCTCGCGCGCGCTCCACCAGTGCCTCGTCGGTGTGGCTGGTGAAGAGCACGACCGGATAATCGGCGGCCGTGAGCTGCGCCGCCGTCTGCACGCCGTCGCCGTCGGGCAGCCCCGCGGCACAGATCGCGACGTCGGGCGCGGCGCGACGGACGACCGCGAGCGCGTCGGCGCAGCGCACCGATTCCCCCACGACCTCGCCCCCGGCCGCCCAGATCGCGGCGCGCAGCGCCGAGCGGGACCGCTCGTGATCGTCGACGATCGCTACACGCCACCGCGGACGGGATTGGACAACCTTGTCGGCACTCATCGCGAGGCCTCTACGGCAAGCCCGGTGCCAGACCTCCCTCACGGCAAATCAATCGCTTACGGGTGATTCCGGCGGTCGGCTCTGCCCAACCCCCCGGCATGTCCCGAGCGTCTGCTCATTTCGGAGGCAGCGGCCGAACGGGACGGCGCGGGCGCTTCGGGCGTATGGTGATCGAAACAACTCTCGAAAGGATCCTCGATGCGAAAGCTCCTGCTCCTCGCCCTCGTCCTCCTGCTCATCGCGGCCGCGCCCGCCGCGTCCCTGGCCCAACCCGAGCTGAAGACGGAAGAGCAGAAGACGCTCTACGCTCTCGGACTCGTCATCGCGCAGAACCTGTCGTCGTTCGCGTTGAGCCCGGCCGATCTCGAGATCGTGAAGGCGGGCATCGCCGACGGCGTCAC
>Ga0137418_10004456_pt1 | contig 12859 bp, 7 predicted proteins | sample CZODoug3_1_2_16f_FD_122242 | JGI IMG/M metagenome (GOLD analysis project Ga0137418, IMG submission 122242) | Vadose zone soil fungal communities from Angelo Coast Range Reserve, California, USA - CZODoug3_1_2_16fungal (Hybrid Assembly) | ecosystem: Environmental > Terrestrial > Soil > Vadose...
ACCTCCTGTGACGAATTGTGTTTGAGTCGAGCCGTTGGGGGGAATAACTCGGAGGCTAGGACAGCCGCAACCGTAACGCTGCGCGGTAGCGAGGTCAAGAGATCTTTTCCATGCGAAAGAAAAAGTGGCAACGGAACAATGCGATGCGACAATTTGGTGTGCTTTGCTATCGACCGCGTCGCGTATTAACAGATTCTTCTATAGGAGGACGTTAATGAAAAACGGCTGGTGGCGCGTGAAGTATCTTGCAGTGCTTTGCGCCGCAATGGGAACGGCGCTGATCGCTGGAGCATCTCCGGCCTGTGCACAAGAGAATGACGAATCGGCGAAAGAAGAGGCAAAGTCCGCAGCGGAGATTCGTACACGCTACACCAAATTTGAATTTCGGATTCCGATGCGGGATGGCGCGAAACTGTTTACGTCGCTGTATGTGCCGAAAGATGCTTCGCCCAACAAGACGTACCCATTTTTGATGGAGCGCACACCGTACAGCGTGGAGCCATATGGCGCGGACAACTATGCAAAACATTTGGGGCCGGCGGCGAGCTTTGTAGCGGACGGATTTATTTTTGTGTACCAGGATGTGCGCGGGCGATATCAGAGCGAGGGCACGTGGCTGGAGATGACCCCGCACAAGGACGTGAAGAAGGGGCCGAACGATGTGGACGAAAGTACAGATACCTACGACACCATCGAGTGGCTGCTAAAAAATGTTCCGAACAACAACGGAAAGGCCGGGATTTACGGAATATCGTATCCCGGGTTTTATGCCGCAGCGGGGATGGTGGATTCGCATCCGGCGTTGAAAGCATGCTCGCCGCAGGCTCCGGTGACCGACCTGTATATGGGAGATGATGCGTATCACAACGGCGCGTTCATGCTGGAAGCGAATTTCGGATTTTATGTGTACTTTAAGCCGCGCTCGGGGCTGGAATTTCCGAAAAACGATTGGGGCAGCTTCAATTACGGAACGAATGACGGATATGATTTTTATTTAGCTATGGGGCCGATCTCCAACGCGAAAAACTTGTATCTGAAGGATACTAATTCGCTTTGGGATGATCAGGTGCGGCATTCGAACTACGATGAATACTGGAAGGTTCGCAATATTTCCACCCATTTGAAGAATGTGCATTGCGCGGTGATGGTGGTTGGCGGGCTGTTTGATGCCGAGGATTTGCAGGGCCCGTACAAGATTTTTCGTTCGGTGGCGGCGATGAACCCTGGCATCCCGGATCACATCGTGGAAGGCCCGTGGGTGCATGGAGGATGGGCGTTCACCAAGGGCGATCATCTGGGACCGGTCAATTTTGCGGCCGACAATTCGGCGTATTTTAATGATCAGGTGCTGTTGCCGTTTTTTCAGCAATATTTGAAGGACGCTGCAGACCCGAAGTTGCCGACGGCTTTGATTTTTGAGACTGGAACGAACGTCTGGCGGCGATACGATACGTGGCCGCCGAAAGGCACGCAGACGAAGACGCTGTACTTCGAGGCGGGCGGAAAACTGAGTTTCGGCGGCGCGAAAGGGACTTCTGGTTACGATGAATATGTGAGCGATCCGGCTCGGCCGGTTCCGTTTGTGGAATCGCAATCCACCAGCGTGCCGCAAACTTATATGGATGCGGACCAACGGTTTGCGACGAAGCGCAATGACGTTGAAAGCTACCAGACGGAGCCGCTGGAAAAAGATGTGACGGTCGCAGGCGCCGTCTCACCGAAATTGTGGGTTTCGAGTTCAGGGACCGATTCGGACTTTGTCGTTAAGCTGATTGATGTGTATCCGATGGACTATCCGAATCCGGAGCCGAATCCGAAAGACGTGCACCTGGGCGGATACCAGCAATTGGTGCGCGGCGAGCCGTTTCGCGCAAAGTTCCGCAACAGTTTTGAAAAGCCGGAACCGCTGGAGCCGAACAAGCCGACGGCGATCAATTTTGATTTGCCGAGCATCAACCACACGTTCCGGCGCGGGCACCGGATCATGGTGCAGATTCAAAGTAGCTGGTTTCCGTTAGTGGACCGCAATCCGCAAAAGTTTGTGAATATTCCGGACGCCAAGGCCGAGGATTTTCAGAAAGCGACGGAGCGAGTGTACCGCGGGGGCGAGCACGCGTCGGCAATCGTGTTGCCAGTGATGAAGTAAAGTGCGGCGGCTGACGGTGGAATTGTGAAACGGCTCACGTTGAGGTCCTTCGGCGATCCCCGCCTGCGGAAGGCAGGATTATCGGATCGCCTCAGGATGACAAACACTAGCGAAAAGCGGGCGGGGGTTACGCGGACTTTTTGGTCCAGGCGCCGAGGATGCCTCCCATCAAGAAGAGTCCGACTAGGACGTAGCCTTCGTTTATCAAGAAAAGATTGAGCGGGCGCATTTCGTACATGCTGGTCGTGTAAGTGATGGGGCCGACGATGCCAATCCACAGCAACACGCCAAGAGAAGCGCCGCGCGCGGCGGTCGTGGCGTTGCGCCAGGCACAGAGCTGGGCGAGAACGAAGGCGATAATCAAGTTCAGAATAAATGACATGATGTAAGGGAACGCGGAAGCGGCGCCCTTCATCGCCGCGGCCTGTTCGGGTGGGATGTTTTCGAGCTGCATCCAAGGCTTGCTGAAAAGCACGGCGAACCAGATTGCGCCGAGGAACCAATAGGCGATCGCGGAAACAATCACGGCGAGGTAGTTTGTTTTCATGGACGCTCCGAATCAAAGGATCAAAAGAGCAGGAGCAGCGAAAGTTGCGCCGGGCCGGCTCGGGATTGCGCAGAGTCTGCGTGGGAAGGGCCGGGAAGTCAAGAAATAAGCGAGGAGCTGAACAGCCGTGAAAGCAGTCCATTTTGGTTCGGCAAAAGAGTTTCGCGCGTGGCTGGCGAAAAATCATGGAAGTGTGACGGAACTACTTATCAGTTTTTACAAAAAACACACCGGCAAAGGCGGCGCGACCTACGACCAGGCGGTAGAAGAGGCGCTGTGTTACGGCTGGATCGACGGCGTGAAAAAACGATTGGACGATGAACGATTCACGCACCGGTTCACGCCGCGCAAGGCGAAAAGCACCTGGAGCAGGATCAATGTCGAACGGGCGCTGCAGTTGATCAAGTCGGGAAGAATGGCGGCGCCAGGATTGCGGGCGTTTGAAGCGCGTGAGGAAAAGCGAACCGGGATTTATACCTACGAGCAGCAGCGACCAGGGCTAAGCCCGCAAGACAAAAAGAGATTGATGGCGAATCGGAGGGCTTGGGAGTTTTTTTCAAAACAACCGCCGGGTTATCAGAGGCTGGCGGGATTTTGGGTTTCAAGTGCGAAACGGGAAGAGACGCGATTGCGCCGGCTGGCGATCTTGATGGAGGATTCTGAAAACGGACGGCGGCTCGGGATGCTGGCACCGAGTGTGAAACAGCGAACCGCGAAAAAGCGCTAGCAGGGAGTTTACGGGCCCGAAATTGAATCCTAGCGCGAAATAAACAATTCTCGGGTGGCTCTTAGGCTTGAATTGCCGTGGGTCCAAAAGACTCCGTTGCTATTCGAGCACGCGGAACGCTGTATGCAAGTTAGCCGTCGAGCTGTTTCCGACCCACACATCGAACTCCTCAGGCTCCTCGACCCAGGATTTGTGGGCTTCGCTCCAATACGTGAGTTCCTTTTTGCCCAGAGTAAAATGCACGGTCTTGGTTTCACCGGGCTGTAGAGCCACGCGTTCGAAGCCTTTCAGTTCGCGAATGGGACGCGAAGTCGAACCGGCGCGCTGATGAATATAAAGTTGCACAACTTCGTCGCCGCCTGAAGCGCCGGTATTGGTGACGGTTGCCGTTGCTTCCAGCGAATCGCCGGCTTTCAGTTCCGTTTTGCTCAGCCGCAAATCGGCGATGGAAAAAGTGGTGTAGCTTAGGCCGAAGCCGAAGGGATACAGCGGAGTGCTCGGGCCTTCCCAATAGCGCGAACGGTACATTGGATCGCTTTCCGGATATTGAGTGACGTTGTGCGAATAATACAGCGGCTCCTGGCCGGCGCCGCGCGGCCACGAAACGGGAAGTTTGCCGCCGGGATTGGCGTCTGCAAATAAAATGTCGGCAATCGCGTTGCCGGCTTCACTGCCCGGCTGCCACGCCATCAAGATTGCGGGAACGTGTGCGTTGGCCCAAGACATGTTCAAGGGCCGGCCACTGACGATCACCAGCGCAACTGGTTTGCCCACTGCGACGATCTTTTCCAGCAGTTCTTGCTGGCGGCCGGGAAGTTCGAGCGTTGAGCGCGAGGCATACTCGCCGCTCATGTTCGCGGTTTCGCCGAGCACTAGCACCGAAACTTCGGACTTCTTCGCGAGCGCGACAGCCTCTTCAATCTCTTTGGAGATTTCTTCGGCGCTTTGCGGAGGCGTTTTCTTTCCGCCCGGCAGGAAGTCGTCAAAGCGGCTGGGAATCGTGCGACGGATTTCGCCGCCGCGCGCGAAAGCGATGGTCGCGCCAGGTAATTTGCTGCGAAGCCCCGCTTCGACGGTCACCGCGGGAGTTTCACCGTCCACGCCCCAGCCGCCATCGAGATCCGTTCCATCGTTGGCCAGCGGTCCGATGACCGCTATGGAAGAAACTTTTTTGCTGAGAGGTAGAGTGTGATTTTCGTTGCGCAGTAGGACCATTGAGCGCTGCGCAGCGATGCGGGAATATTCCCGCGCCGCGGGGTCGCTGAGCACCGCACTGGTTTTCGATAAATCAGTGTATGGGTGTTCGAAAAGCCCCATGCGGATTTTCACCGCGAGCACCGGTCGCACCGCGTCGTCAATTTGCGCGACGGTGATTTTTCCGTTTCTTATCAGCGAACCCAGTTGCCCAGCCAGAATCCTGCTGGCCATGTCCACATTTACCCCCGCGGATACGGCGCGATAAGCGGCGTCGGATTCGTTTTTGGCAAAGCCGTGAATGATCAAATCATTCGTGGTTAGAGCGTCGGTCACCACGAATCCCTGGAAGCCCCACTCTTCGCGGAGCACATCATGCAGCAGCCAGTGATTGCCGCCAGCTGGAACGTCGTTCAAATCCATGTAAGCGCTCATCAGCGAGCCAACTCCGGCATCGACTGCAGCTTTAAATGGTTGTAAATAGACATTGCGCAGGGAAGTTTCCGGCAAGTACACAGAATCGTAGTCGCGCCCGCCTTCCGCCGCGCCGTAACCCGCGAAATGTTTAACGGTTGCCAGAACATGATCGGCTGTGCCAAGTTGCGGCCCTTGAAATCCGCGTACCTGCGCGCGAGCCATTGCCGCGCCCAGATAGGGATCTTCGCCGGCGCCTTCAACGATGCGGCCCCAGCGCGCGTCCCGGGCAATGTCCACCATTGGCCCGAAGGTCCAATTGATGCCACTGGCGCGAGCTTCCCGCGCCGCAAACGACTGAGCCTTCTCGGGAACCCGCGGATCCCAGGAAGCAGCCATGGCAATGGGCACCGGAAAGACCGTCCGGAAGCCATGAATCACGTCGTAGCCGAAGAGCAGCGGAATGTGCAGGCGGCTCTTCTCAACGGCGAGATGCTGGTACCTATCGAGCTGCACTGGATCGACGCTCCATAGAAATGAGCCGATCTCGCCTTTTTCAATCAGCTCCTCGCGATTTGGCGGATTCAGGAAATTTGCGGCGGAGACTTGATTGAGCTGGCCGATCTTTTCCTCCAGCGTCATGTTCTTCAGCAACTCTTCGACGCGGTGATTGACCGTTGCGGAATTCGCGGAATTTGATTCCTGGCCAACCAATGCAGTGACGAACAACAGAATGCAGACTGAAAATAGCGCTGAAGCGTAAACGTACTTAAAAATCGCGCGCGAGTGCAATGCCAGCATGTCCTCACCTCGTTCGGCTGAGAATGCTACTGCAAAACCAGGCGTGCGGGAAGGATAGTTGCGATCGCTGAAAATCTGAATTGACACAAAGGAGAGTCTTAACTGAAACGGCGCAGTATCTATTCCATCCGAGTAGCCCGAATCTCTTTGCCGTGAATCTGGATTTCGATTCCGAGAGGCGGGCGCAAATCCGAGCCTTGCACCATGGCACCGCGCACCAATACATCTCCAGCCAGTGTTGCGTACTTCAGCGGGTCAAAAAGTGTTCGGCTGCATGGGTTGCCAACCATCGGATGCTTGGCTTGCGGGTAGGTGTAATCGCTACGAAGCTTGGCCAGATCTTGCACGTATTCCAATTGGCACGTTCCGAACGCAGCTTTCATTTGCAGTGACCAATACCCCGAGATGTCGGCCGGAGAACCGCTAGGCAGGCGAATCAAAAGAGCCGGGACGATTTCGCCAGTCATGTGATTACGAAACGTGAACGGCAACGCTTGCCAGGGTTTAGCTAACTCGCCCACGTGGGCAATGGTGGGATTTTGCTCGGTCGCCGCAGGCACGGACGGGGTCAAATCCGGTAGTGGCGCAGGGAGGTCGATTTGTGGTGTGGGTTGCGGAGCAGGAGCGGAGTGCTGGGCTCTGGAGAGAAACCTGCCGCCCAGAAAAACGGCGATAAGAACGGCGACCAGGCCAGCCACGACGAGCACCGCCCCTCCAGCTCGGGTGGCCTTTGGGAGGTTGCCCTGAATGCCTGGGATTTGAGGCATGTCGGCCTTGAAACGGTCTTTTGGCGGCGTGATGGAAGGGTCTGACATGCGTCTCTTTTCGAAGGAACGAAGTTCCATGGCAATGAATGCCAAGCATGGGCGGGCTGCCACTGGTGCTTGAGTGGGTCTAACACCGCCGTTACCCGTTCCACCAGCATTGTATTCCGGCAGCGACGCTCCAGCAACCACCACGCTTGCCGCGCCATCAGCAGGAACCAAGCGCCGCTGCGGACTAGTTCTGTTAGTTAAATGGCCACAAAACGTTGCGGAGCCCTTGTCTGTAGGTTTCGCTCGGCCTACTGTTATAAGTAGTGAGCATCCGCTGGTTCCGTGCGAGCGTGTAGACATCGATGAGTGCAGATCCAAGAGCAGCTGCGCGCCAGTTTGTGCGCAGCCTTAACATCTTGTTGAAATACTCGCGGCTATATGAATTCGGCCACGCGCGCACCGGCGCGCAATTTGAGGTTACCTGGAAAGAATTGCGGATGGCTCTGGACCAAAGTGGCCAGTCTGGGCTACTGCTCGGCGCGTCCGGCCCGCAGATTCTGCTGGATGGCGTGCCACTCGGAGCGGCAGCAGCAGAGCGCAGTTTCGCGCAATTGCTCTCGGGCTCGGGCATCGCCAGTATTCATTTTGGGGATGGCCTGACCCAACCACACTTCGCCCGGTTCGTTCGCGCATTCCCAAGCCAAGGCACCAAATCCGCGGCTCTAGCAGAACAGTTGAAAACCGCGCTGGCCGGTGAAACCTCCATCAAGATCAACGAGATTCGCTATATCGCCGAAGACTCTTCGGTGGCCGGGGCAAAAATTGCGGCGAATCTGACCGCAAAAGTTCTCGGAGCGCAGGGCGATAAATTCAAAGATTTTCTGGATGATCCAAATCGCCTGCTGCAGATGATTCTGGCTGCGGAAAGTTCGCGTGGCGGCTCTGGCGGGCCGGGTGGTGGCGGACCAGGCTTTGGTGGCGGTGGTGGAGTTCCGGGCGGAAGCGGCGCCGGGGGCGGAACTGGTGGCGGGGGAGGAACGGGCCACGGCTCGGGCGGCGATGGCTTGGCGGGCGCAAATCTTTGGGAAACGAGGTCCGGATCGGGCTCAGGATCAGGAACCGGCACCGGAACCGGATCTGGCTCTGGTGGTGGATCGGGGACCGGAACCGGCTGGGGCTCAGGATCAGGCTCTGGCGGTGGGTCGGGAACCGGAACCGGCTCGGGCAGCGGAACCGGCGGCTCCGGCGGTTCGGGTGGCTCGGGAGGAAATGGTCCGGCGAGCGCATTCCCCGCGCTCTCCAGCGCCGTCGCTTCGCTCGGTGCGGCGCAACCCGCTAATCAAGGCAAATGGCTTACTGCTTCGGCCATGCTGCACTCCAAGGACGTGGACGCAAGTCCGGAATTCGTTGTCGCGGAGGAAGAAGTTCGCTCGATGCTGACATTGTTTGCACAGCTCGGCCGTTCGAGAAAAGACGGGACCGCCGGCATGGACGCCAACACTTTTCAGTCGCGGCTTTCGGTGATGCCGGTTCGCAGTCAAGTGACGCTGCAGCAGGCGCTCGCAGGTCTAGCAGCGCAGGCACCAAACGAAAAACCCGATCGTCCCATGCTGCTGAAGCTCGCGGAGCACGTGGCAATCCGGTTCGCGCTGGACAGCTACGAGCGCGGCGAGCTCAAAGTCAACGCGGTGAAACAGTTATTGGACCGCATGAACACCGAAATCGAAGCACTGCGAAAGATTCTGACCACGCAAGAAGAACAGATGGCCAACGCCGGATTGCAGGTGCAGTCCTTCACCGAGCTGCTGGATCAGGAATTCTGGGAGCAGGTACCCGACGAAAATAAGAAAGAAGTTCTGGCTTCCGACGAGGCCTGGTGCGTGCCACCGCGCAAAGTTCGCGCGTTTTTGGAAGAGCTGTTGCGGCGCGGTGAACTCAAGACGGTCAATGAAATTCTGATGAAGTACGCTTCGTGCATTGGTCTGGAAGCAGCCGAAGCGCGGCGCACCACGGCCATTGGATTGGGAGAGCTTGCGGAACTTTACGGCAGCGGTGACGGCAGCGCGCTGATCGAATCGATCCGGAAAGTTGGAAACCAATTGGCCCTGGAGCGCGAGCCGGAACTGCAGACTTTGGTCGGCGCAGCGTTTGTGCGGCTCAGCCAGGAGGCTGCGTCAAAGCGCTGCTATCCAGCGATGCAGCAGGCGCTGGCGTCCATCGACAGCGTTGAGGCTCAGCGGCCCGGCTCGTCACAGAGTTTGCTGCCGCGCATCGGAGCCGAAGAGCGCATCCCGGAATTCGTGGAAGAAAGCGTCCGGTCGGGCGAAATCGCCGACGGTTTGCTGGACATTCTTTCGCTGATGCGCAAGGCGACGCTTCATTACGTGACCAATCGATTTGGCCATTCCGGGTTTCGCGAAGATTGCGAGTTGCTGGCGGAGATAGTGAAGGGTCTGGGCGACGAGGCGGTTAGCCACCTTACGGAAATTCTGCAAACATCGGGCGCGAATGAAGCAGGGGAAGTGGTTGGACTGCTGGGCCAGCTCGATCCCGATGCCGTCGCGCGGATTTTGCCGGGGCGTCTGGCGCAATGGCCGCGTTCGGTACACGATCGCTGCGTTCGGCAACTCTCCGCGGTGCCAGCGGAGTCCCGCGCTCATCTGCTGCTGGCAATTTTCGATTCACTGGATGTGCTTATTCGGCCGTTGGCTCTGGATGAAATCAGCATGACTGGTTCTCCGGAAGGCATTCCGAAGCTGGTGGACCTGGCGTCCAGCGATGGGATATCAGGCTACGTTCGGCTGAAGGCAGTCGAAGCGTTGGGCCGGTTGCGCGCTTCCGCTGCCAACGAAATTCTGCAGAAAATTCTGGAAGCCCGGCAAGTTTGGCGGTGGCAATATCCATCGGAGTTGCGGATCGCCGCTGGACAAGCGCTGTTGCGGATCGATCCGGTGGTGGCGCTATCGAAAATATCGGCAGCCGGCTTCGACAAGAAAGACATGGTGCTGGAGCCGATCGATCCCGAGCCGAATAGCTCAGTCATCCGCCAGCGGCGTTACGCGCGATTGAAGCTGAGCCGAAACCTGACACTGGTCACCACCAATATTCGCGAAAATTTCCGGCTCAGCGTGCCGGAAATGAATCTTGGCGGAGGAATCGGGGCCGGGGAACGGCACTTGGCGCCGGGCACGCTGATCACCTTAAAGCTGACGCAAGGCGTGCGCGCCATCAAGGCCCAGGCTATCGTGCGCGGTGCGCGGCCACAGGCTATGGCATTCGAATTTGTGGACATGGACCTTGAGGATCGCGCCCGTCTGCGCAAGATCCTGTTGGAGCTCGGCGGACTGCCGCAGGCGGCCAACGTAGCCAGCCGCACTCGCCGGCGAGGCCGCCTGGCGGCCATGAGGTAGAGCGAACGGCCGATCGCTTTCTGATAGCTGGTAATTCCGCGCAAATCCGGGTAGTGGGTCAGTTTGAATTTTCTTGATCCGTGACACAACAGGAAAAAATTCAAACTGACCCATCACCCAAATCCGTCCGGATTGGCGCGTTCTCCTTGAAACCGTTACAATTATAAATTGTGCGATTGGCACCGGGCTTCGCAGTGTGCCTGGCGATGGTCGCTTAGCTTGCGGGGAAACGGCAAATACCTTTCATGGACGCAGCCAAAATACTGGACCGCGTAGTCGCCGGCTTTATCGGCACCAAGCACGAGCGCGACATCAAGAAACTGCAACCCGTCGTGGCTGCTATCAACGCCCTGGAACCGGAAGTAAAGTCCCTTTCCGACGAAAAACTCAAAACCAGATTTGTGGCTCTGCGGCAAGAAGTTCAAGACCGCCTGAAGGACTCGGATCCCACCGACAGCGGTTACCGCGAACTTTTGCAATCTGCCCTGGAGTCGGCGATCCCGATGGCTTTTGCTCTGGCGCGTGAAGCCGGGCGCCGCTTCCTGAATATGCGCCATTTTGACGTGCAATTGATCGGTGGACTGGTTCTGCACGACGGTAAAATCGCGGAAATGAAAACCGGAGAAGGGAAGACGTTGGTGGCGACGCTTCCCGCGGTTCTGAATTCTCTGGCCGGCTCCGGCGTGCACATCGTCACCGTGAACGACTACCTGGCGCGGCGCGACGCTGAGTGGATGAGTCCGCTGTATCGCGGCCTGGGACTTTCGGTCGGCGTGATCGTCAACGACCTGGACGACCCGCAGCGCCAAGCCGCTTATGGCGCGGACATCACTTACGGCACTAACAACGAATACGGCTTCGATTATTTGCGCGACAACATGAAGTACGACATCGCGCAGTGCGTGCAACGCGGCCATCATTTCGCGATTGTGGATGAAGTCGATTCGATCTTGATCGACGAAGCGCGCACCCCGCTAATTATTTCCGGCCCGTCGGAAGAATCGACCGATAAGTATTACCGCATCGATAAAATCATTCCGAAATTAATCCAGGATATCGACTACACGCTGGATGAAAAGCATCGCACCGCGACGTTGACTGAAGAAGGGGTCAGCAAATGCGAGCGGTTGCTGGGGCTGGGGAATCTTTACGATCCCGCGCACATGGAACTGATTCACCACGTTTATCAGGCGCTGCGTGCGCACGCGCTCTATAAGCGGGACGTAGATTACGTGGTCAAAGACGACGGCGGAGTGATCATCGTCGACGAATTTACCGGTCGGCAAATGCCCGGAAGACGCTGGTCGGATGGCTTGCATCAGGCTGTGGAAGCTAAAGAGGGCGTAAAAATCGAGCGCGAAACTCAGACTCTGGCGACCATCACGTTTCAGAACTATTTTCGCATGTACAAGAAACTTTCCGGCATGACTGGAACCGCGGAAACCGAAGCGGCGGAATTCGACAAGATCTACAAGCTGGAAGTGGTGGTCATTCCCACCAATCGCAATCTGATTCGTATTGAAAACCCCGATGTGGTGTACCGCACGGAAAAAGAGAAATTCCACGCGGTGGTCAACGGCATCATGCAGGAGGACAACTCCTACGCGCACGGCATCAAGCATTTTCATGACCGCGGCCAGCCGGTGCTGGTCGGCACCATTTCGATTGAAAAGTCTGAGACGATTGCAGAGATTTTGAAGCAAGCGGGCGTTCCGCACGAAGTCCTGAACGCCAAGCAGCACGAACGCGAGTCGCGCATCGTGGCACAGGCCGGCCGCAAGGGAGCGGTCACCGTGGCCACCAACATGGCTGGCCGCGGAACCGACATTCTGCTTGGCGGAAACCCGGAGTCGATGACCCGCGAACATTTTCTGAAGAATCGGTTGGCGATGCCGTACGCGCAGGCACCGGCGGTAATTTCTGCGGAGAGCACGGACGGAAACGCCGCGGCTTCGGCGGTTGCGATGGTGTTATTTCAACACGAAGGAAAAATCTTTCAGGTTCCCAGCGATCAATGGAAACCGGTGTACGACGATTTCGCGCAGCAGTGCAAAGCGGAACACGACGAGGTGGTTGCGCTCGGCGGATTGCACATCCTGGGCACCGAGCGCCACGAAGCTCGGCGCAAGAAGCTGATGTGTCCGCATAGGGAGCCTCCGGAGATGCATGAATGGAGGCCCAACGTGACCGACGTGCCGCGGTTTCCAGTTCCGTGGTGATCATTTCGCGGCGGAAATGTGAGCTTTCGCCACAAGCCCTTGGAAGGAACTTACCCTTGGAGGAATTTGGCTCCGAGGAACGCGCACGAGGCTACCCCATGGTCAAGAGATTGAGCTGTGTGGTTTTCCGACACTAGCGTCGCGATTCCGGAGTTCGCATTATCACTATATTGTGCAACGATCGGCGGGGATGAGAGAAGAGTTCGGCGCGGGGGCGCTGGCGCGGATGTCGGTTGCCGGCCACGTTCTGGCCGCCCGATATCCGCGTCCCCGCTGGTTTTCCGCTACGGCAATTTAGCCGGCGGCAGATTTCGAATACGCGTCCCGACAACGGAGACAGCCGGCCCGGTGGGCCGGCTGTTGCGTTCCGGCAACATCCAATGGGGCGAAATCTGTCCGGGTGAGACGCGATTTTGCCGCAGACCCGGCATTAAGTGGCCAGATTCCGATGTCGAGATCGGGGTGTGGAAGTCCCGGGCGGATTCCACGACTGACCTGAAACGATAACGGGCACAATCATGAACGTAGCACCGGCCCGCTCCGCGAAGATCGACGACGCTCCGGCCGCCAACGAATTCGAAGGCGAAATCCGCGAATTCATCCGCCGCGACGTCGCGCAGCTGCGCCGTCCCGGGGCGGAGCCCCA